>Ga0257122_1000610_pt1 | contig 30366 bp, 27 predicted proteins | sample SI106_120metaG_FD_190146 | JGI IMG/M metagenome (GOLD analysis project Ga0257122, IMG submission 190146) | Marine microbial communities from Saanich Inlet, British Columbia, Canada - SI106_120 | ecosystem: Environmental > Aquatic > Marine > Inlet | place: Canada: British Columbia | collected... | reverse complement strand
ACTTTCGTAGGTAAAAAGATCCACGCTTGCTGAGATTCTAAAAAACTCATTGAAATTTGGTTCACTATTTCTGATTTACCAAGATCGATCACCACATCCAGATTATCGCCTTCCCAACCTTGCCAGTACCCGTCATTATGGCTCGTGGTTCCTGTGAGTCCATCCACCAAAGTTAAAGGCCCACCACCGGAATATTTTTGTTTATGTGGAATTTTATAATCCACCGATTTCCCAACTGCATTATGAAAATAAATGGTTTTTTCTGATGTTTTTCCCGCTCGTTTTCCATCCATAAATAAAGCTGCTTTGATTGTATATGTTTTATCAATTAAAAAAGAATCCTTGAATTCCTGCGCTGCATTTGTTGGATCAGTTCCATCCAATGTATAGCGAATGGACTCGCCCGGTTTTTCAGATGAAAGGTTAATGCGAAATGCTGATCCTGTACTTTTTTGGCCAGCTTGAATTGAGACAGCAAATGAGCCGGGTGCATGCGTCCAGTCCAAGACATCAAACCGTTTTTCAAGATGGGTGAGTCGTCCATAAAAATCATCATACGAAGATTTTCCAGGGCCGGACCAAAGAACTTCCGATAAGGCGGTCATTCGTGGTAAAACTCGATATTGGGCTCGATCTGGTGTTTGTACGTATTCTGTCCAAAGATTCCCTTGTGCTCCGAGTACGAACTTTGATTCTTCATCCGTGAGTTCTTCTGGGATTGGATTAAAAGAATATACTTTTTTTAAGGTGGTAAACCCACCAATCGCTTCTGGAGATGTTTCCGGATTGGCTTGGTAATAATCAAAATAACAATGGGAGATAGGACACATAATCACATCATGCCCAGCTTTGGCAGATTCAATACCACCTTTCATTCCACGCCAACTCATGACGGTTGCAGATGGGGCTAAACCGCCTTCTAGGATTTCATCCCACCCCACTAATTTTTTATTTTTTGATAATACAAATTTTTCAATTCGTTTTATAAAATAGCTTTGTAATTCATGCTCATTTTTCAACCCTTCATCACGGAGCCGCTTTTGACATTTGGGGCAAGTTTCCCAATTAGTTTTTGTTGCCTCATCCCCGCCAATGTGAATATAAGGTCCGGGAAAAAGCTCGACAACCTCACTGAGAACATTCTCTAAAAAAGTGAATACTTCATCATTCCCTACGCAAAAAATATCATCATTGGGCCAATAGGAACCGGGATTTACAGGTAGTGTATCACCTTTACATGAGAGATTCGGATACGCGGAAAAAACTTCTGAAGTATGGCCCGGCATTTCAATTTCCGGTACCACCATAATATTCCGGTCCGCCGCATATTGGACTACTTCGCGAATCTCATCTTGCGCATAAAATCCGCCATAGCTTGCTTTTTCATTGGGTTGGATCGGTGACCATTCCCGCCAAGGCTCATGGGTCCGATCCACGCGCCAAGCGGATTTTTCAGTGAGTTCAGGGTATTTTTTTATTTCAATCCGCCAACCGTTATCATCTGTAAGATGCCAATGAAATACATTCATTTTATGGAGCGCAATCATATCGATATAGGTTTTGACAAATTCTACATCAAAGAAATGTCGCGACACATCCAGGTGCATTCCACGATAAGCAAATCGTGGGTAATCTGTAATTTTGAAATTTTGGATGTGTGAGTTTTTTGGTGTTTCTCCATTCTCCAATTTCGGCGGACAGAGTTGCCGAAATGTCTGGAATCCATAAAAGAGACCGGATGAGGAGCTGGCGGTTAATTCAATCCTGTGGTGTTCGCCCACATTAAGCTCGTATCCTTCATCTGGAATTTCAGAACTCTCATCCAATGAAATGATAATATGATCAATGTTGGATTCGGATGAAGATTTGGATATGGATAATGAGACCGCGGGATTCAAATACGCTTGAAAAATTTCCCCAATATGGCGTTCTTCTTGGGACTCATTTTTAAGGATAATGCCTTTTATCGATTTTAGATCGAAGGTGGTATTCAGGATTTGGGTAGAATTAGGTTTTGGGATAATGGAAGTATCATTCATAATAATAGATTGAGTTTGATGTGGTGGTTGGCAACTAAAAAGCGCCAAAAATAAAAATGAGAAAATCGTTTTCCGGTTTGAAGGATTCATTAAATTGTGTTCCATATTGTTTTTAAAAAAGATACTGGTATTGTATCAATCTTGAATAGAAATTAATCTCCATTTAAATGAACCTCACACATCTATTTTGATTCAAAATGACTTGGCTACCTGAAAATTACGATAAAGTACTTTCCAATCCGATCTTGCAAAGTGTCCTGATTGTTTGGGGTGCTGTAATTATAGCCAAAATTATGGATCTTGTTTTCACACGAATATTTAAGCGTATAGTGGATAAGACTGAAACCAGTCTTGATGATCAGATTTTACAGTTATTGCATCGCCCAATATTTTATTCTATTCTATTTGTTGGTTTTTCTATTGCGGTAAAGACAGCCCATCTTTCTGAGTATCTCGATTTTGCATTGTTGGGTCTTCTTAAAACAATCACCATTATTATATGGCTATTTGTATCAATGAAAGTGTTGGTCATTTCAATGGAGTGGGCATCTGCACGAGCAAAAAATCCATTTCTTCAGCAAAAAACACTTCCGCTTTTCAATAATTTGGGCAAAATCGGGATTGGGTTATTTGGTATTTATTTCATATTCTTAAGTTGGGAAATTAATATCAATGGCATCTTGGCATCGGCTAGTGTCTTAGGTGTGATTTTAGGTTTGGCAGCAAAAGATACGGTTGCAAATTTCTTCGCCGGATTTTTTTTGATGGCTGATTCTCCTTTTAAAGAGGGGGATTACATTTTATTAGATTCAGGCGAACGGGGTTATGTAAAACAAATGGGATTGCGGTCCACCCGTTTCATGACCCGGGATGATATTGAGATAACCATACCTAATTCTGTTATTGCCGCATCCAAAATTGTAAATGAAAGTGGTGGGCCCGGCGAAACAGAACGGGTGCGTATAACCATCCATGTGGCCTATGGTTCAGATATTGACCATGTGAAAGATGTTTTGGTGTCCATTGCATTGGGGGATGAAAATGTATTAAACACACCTGAACCCCGAGTGCGCTTTCGAGAGTTTGCGGATTATGGACTCAAACTACAGCTCCTTTTTTGGATCCATAAACCAGAGATTCGTGGAAGAACGATGGATGCAGTAAACACAGAGATTTATAAACAATTCTCGCAAAACAATATTTCAATTCCCTATCCAACTATGAAGGTGCTATTGCCGCGAGATAAAGACAATTCTTGATTCTTAAACTCATTATTTTGGTCATTTATTTTGGTATTTTGCTGGGTATCGGTTTTTTCGCATCCAAACGTGTCTCAAATATTTCTGATTATTTTGTAGGCGGAAAAAAACTCGGCTATTGGGTTGCTGCCCTATCGGCTCGATCCACAGGCGAATCCGGGTGGCTTTTGATAGGCGTAACAGGCATGGGTGCCCTCATGGGTGTAAGCGCTTTTTGGATCGTAATTGGAGAAGTGTTGGGCGTATGGATTTCGTGGCAATTTATGGCGAAAAAATTCAAACGCATGACTGATGAATATGATTCCATTACCATTCCTGATTTTTTAGTCAGCCATTTTAAATCCACTACCCATACGATACGGATTGTTGCTGCCACAGCGCTCTCACTTTTTGTAATTATTTATGTGAGCGCCCAAATCGACATCACGGGCAAAACATTTGAATCCTTTCTCGGACTCGATTATTATACTGGAATTGCCATCGGATTTGGAATTGTGGTCATGTACATTTGTTCCGGTGGATTCCTTGCTGTAGCCTGGTCAGATTTTTTTCAAGGATCATTGATGGCAGTGGGGCTTTTTCTCCTGCCAGTGGTTGCATATTTTAGTCTTTCAAGTGATACATCTATCCTACAAGGATTAAGGGACATTGATCCTGCCTTAATAAATATTTGGGGTCCCGGCGGATTGACCCTCATGAACGGTGTAGCCATTCTTGGACTGTTATCCATTGGGATCGGCTTTATGGGTTCGCCACAGGTTTATGTTCGCTTTATTGCAATAAAAGACGAAGCTGAAATCGAGAAAGGAAAATGGGTCGCCTTATTTTATACATTACTTACGGATTCGGCTGCGGTGATGATTGGAATTCTGGGGCGATATATGCTAACTCAAGCAGGGGATAATCCCGAATTAATCTTAGGCAATGCTGCAGAAAATGTATTGGCGCTTGTCTTAGGACAAGTCATGCCTACACTCATTATCGGGATTTATATTGCGGCTGTTTTGTCGGCGGTTATGTCCACAGTGGATTCTCTTTTGGTGGTGGCTTCCAGTGCGGTTTCTCGTGATTTTTATCAACAAATTCTTCACCCAGATATAGATGAAAGAAAGCTGATGGATTTATCCAAAAAGGTAACATTGACCCTGGCTATATTGGCTTTGGGCGTGGCATTGATGGTATCTGTTTTATCGCCAACACGAACTGTTTTCTGGTTTGTTATTTTTGGTTGGTCCGGAATTGCTGCTACATTTTGCCCTGTAATAATCTTGTCTCTTTTTTGGAAAGACTTCACCGAAAAAGGCGCCATCGCTTCTATGATTACGGGATTTTTATGTATCCCCTTTTTCAAATTTGTAGTGCCCAATATTTCAACGCTTGAACCTTATATAAATAAATTAGATGTGATGCTACCTTCGGTATTATTGGCTTTGTTTGCGGGCTGGGCTGTTAGCACTTTTTATAAAGATTAACTATTTAAATCAATGACGCGATTCGATGTAGCATGGTGAATCCAGCGCTGTAAAACCAAATGAACATTGGTATGCCGGTCATTGATTTTTTCGCTACTTTCAATTAATTGATAAACGATACGGTTAAACTCTTTTACGAGTTCTGAAATTTGAACAAATAAAAATTCGCCCTTTTCTAGAGCAAATCCCTGAGTGTTGAATTGATCAGAAAACAACACTAATTAGATCGATAGAGACTTTTCACAAATTCAGAATTTTCATCTGATAGTAAATCTCCCAAGCTTGCGGCGGTTTCCACTTGCGCAGAATTTCGTTGACCCAAAAGGGCACATCCCGTGGGTGAATCCGAAAAAAGCGCATTTACCACACCATTCATTACCGGATTCGGATGATCTGAAAATCGATTTTCCAACAACGTTTTATTGTTCTGCATTTTTTTCAAAAACCCCCAATCGCTGAACTCTTTTTCCCGATTCCGAAAATCCCCATCTTCAAATTTTGCGGGCTCTGTGTATTTCCCCGTAAGTAATCCATGTTTAATAGGTGAAAAAAAGCAAATGCCTAAATTGTGGTCGTCCACATATTTTTTAAGTCCACTGGCTTCATAGGTATCGTCCATTACATTCCGCAAGGGCTGAACCACGTCCGGATCACAGCGTTCAATAAAGTGCATTATTTTTTCAGATGACCAATCTGACAATCCAATAAATCGCGTTTTTCCTTCTTCTTTAAATTTCCGAATTACTTCCATGGCTTCATCAAAATATTCTTCATTTTCCCCAAAATTGCAATGGTGAAAATATAGGAGGTCCACACAATCCGTTTTTAAATTAACGAGAGACCGTTCCACATTTTTCCGCATAACATCCATATCATACCATCGTTTTTTTGAGCCTCGATCCCAGCCCACTTTTGTGGCAAGAAAAATATCATTTCTCGGAAGGGTGGACCACATAGACCCAATCACTTGTTCGGAGCGACCGTTCCCATAAACATCAGCCGTGTCCCAGTGATTGATATCTAATTCCCAAGCACGTTTCAGGGCAGCTTTTGAATTATCGTCCGTTTGTCCGCCCCAGCCCACAGCCATTTTTGCACTTTTATTTGCGCCGCCGTAAGACCATGTGCCCAAACTGATGGCTGACACTTCCGCCCCGGTTCGGCCTAAAATAATTTTTCTCATGAAATTCCTTTTAGAATGAATCCAAAATTTAGGGTAAAATTCGCACCCATTATGAATCAACAAAAATTAAAAATTATCGATATTGGACACTCTAATTACAGCTTGGAAAATGCTTTATCCATGTTGGAAACAACTGTGAGCCAATCTGCATTTGAAGGCCGAATCCGGGTCATTAAGATTATTACCGGCCATGGATCAGGAAAATTAAGGGACGCTGTCCGAGAATGGTGTAAAGAACAAGAAGGTCGGTTTCAGGCAGTGATTAACGGTGAAGATTATTCTATGTTTAATAAGGATGCAGCAGATATGCGAGCAGATTGCGAGTTGCGTCATGATATAGATTTTGGTCGAGGGAATCGGGCTATTATCTACATTTGGCTTTGGTAGGAAGAACAGGTATTTTCTTATAAGTTCTCTTAATTGAATAATTGAATTATGGTATCACAATCCACAAAATACGATCATCTATTTCAAAATGTAATTCCCAACTCCATTGGGGGGATCCACATTTTTGGCAAAAATGACACTTATGTAAAACCACAGGATTACGATCATATCTTGAATTTGGAAAACCGCATTTGGGCGGAGCTATTCCAAAATTTAGAATTCCTGTTAGATCAATATGCTTCGCGTGAATATTTATTAGGACTAAGGACTTTACCCATCCCTAACAATATGTTTCCTGAATTTGAAGCTATTTCACCTTTGATTGAAAATTCTACCGGCTGGACATTGGTTCCGGTTGCTGGGTTTTTGGATGAAGAATTGTTTTTTGATTTAAATCAAAAACGACAATTTCCCGTAACGGATATTATTCGGCAATCCCCACGCTTTGAAGAAAAGTATGCCGGGGTGAATATCCAAAATGATGAGGGGTACACGCCGGAGCCAGATATTTTTCATGATATTCAGGGCCATGTCCCATTTTTGATGAATAAAAAATACGCAGATTTTATGTGGGAAATTGGAGTCCTTGGCGATGAAATTCTTAAAAATGAACGGGGACTTTCATCGAAATTAGTCGCGCATAATTTAAAACGACTTCAGAATTATGCCTGGTGGACCTACGAATTTGGGCTGGTAAAAAACAATAAGGACTCCGACAGTTTCCGCCGCGTACCCAATGATATTGATTACGAAATTTATGGTGCAGGAATTATTTCATCCTTTGATGAGGTTACCAATGTTGTTCATTGTGCGAAAGGTTTAACTCAGCGATCTAAGTTTTTGTCTTATGATATAGAGGAAATGGCTTTAACCTGTTTTGATTATAGCAATATTCAGGATCGTTATTATGTAATTGAGTCCATGGAAAGTATGTATGAATCGTTTCGCACCAATCAGGAATTATTTTGGTTTGAAGGGTAGCACCACAAAATATTCTCTCTTTTGGTTAATATTTACTTTGTTGATTTGGAACTGCGCTGGGACTGCCTATCAACAAATGGCAGAGGAAAACCCCAAGGCGCTTTTAGCAAAAAAAGATTCTTTACAGGCTGCAGGAAATACATCAACTGCATTTAATAAAGCCTTTGCAAAAGCACATAACTATGTTGGGTTGGAAGCGATGAAATCAAAAAATTACTCATTCGCTATTCAAAATTTTAAGGATGCAACTGCATTGGTATCAGAGGATACTTTGTCTCAATATAATCTACTTTTAGCACAAGGGCATCAGCAATTAAAGAAAGGGAAAAAGGAAGGATTGTGGGATGCGATACAAAAATTTCACAAAGCTGGTCGACTGTTCCCTGATCTTGGTGAACCTCATTACTATATAGGCAACGCCTATTTAATGATTGGAAATAAGGATTTTGATTTGATTCTTGAATCTTATAATAAAGCCTTGTCACTAACCCTTTCCCCAGAGTTGAATAATGTAGTATTGGTTGCGAAAGAGAAAGCCCAACATCGGGAAAAAACATTGAAAGATTTTTGGAAATAAGATCTTTTTGGACAAAACAGGCTACTCTTATAATATCTTGACACATTAGCCATTTAATTGTAAAATCTTTTAGCTTTAGCGCATTTTGATGCTACAAGTGTTCATAATCCGAGGTAAAAACATGACACTAACACGAAGCCTACAAAAGCGATTTGTATTCGCTTCTGCTATCTTTATGCTCTTTGGGACCCTTGTGTTCGCAAAGGGTGTCGCATTGTCTGGACGAATTGTTGACGCAGATGGTAATAAGGTAAAAAAAGCCGCTCTAACGCTTCTTTCCGGCGGGGAAGTTGTGAAAGAGGACAAAACCGGCGGGAACGGAAAATTTAAATTCAAGAAATTGGATAAGGGTGACTACGTTCTTCAGGCGAACCATGAAGAACATGGTTCCCTCGAAATGATTATTACATTAGCTGACAATAAAGATATCGGCGATGTTGCCCTTTCCACAGAAGAAAAACCAAAAGAAACTGGAGAAGTTGTTGCTGCCGTGGATCCAACCAAGGCAAAACCAGAACGAATTTCAGTCACTGTTCCGCAAACTATGGAAGCCATGGGTTCTCCAAGTAAAGACTTCATTTTGAATGAACTGAACTTTGAAATTAAAAAGTTGTCAGCAGAATTCAAGCACCTATCCCAAGAAAATGATGATTTAAAAGCCCTAAGTAAAATGTGGGTTAATCCTCTTACGATTTATTCCAAAGAAATTATTCTTAAAAATGGAAGTACAGTTTTCGGAAAAATTATTTATCAAGATGATAAATCTCTCAAAGTGGAAACATTGGTGGGGTATTTAATTATTGATAGAACGACTGTTGTTCGTATTGTGGATAATGTCATTACTGAAGACACACAAGAATATGTGCCCGAGCAGATTCGCGAAAGTTATACACCGCCACCCATGCCGAAATTGGCGCAACCCCGATATACATCATCTAATAATTCTGCAAGAGCCGCTGCCGCAAAGTTTTCCGCGAATTGTGTTTTGGTTGGAAATATTTCAGAAAAGAAAGATGGACAAGGGAACATTATCTTTAATGGTGAAATCAAAAACATTGGGGGTCGTCGTTCAGATTTTGTAAAAGTAGATTTTGTTTTTCGGAAAAATTGGAGCGGGGAAACAAAAACACTTACTACATTTGTAAAAGGGTCTTATAATACATTTGACACTGGAATTGTTTCAGATGCCAGCCTTTTGCCAGGTGCAATTGGAAAATTTGATCTTTATGTTCCTCAAGATTTTGGAGCATTTATTGGATATTCATATGTGATTGATTGGGAGGAATATCAATAATACCTATCCTAACGGATAAGGATTATAATATCTCATGAAACATCACTTTAAAAATATTTGTATTATCTTTTTATTGGGAGGCTTTGTTTTCGGCTCTACACGTGTGGCTTTCACACGACCAGGACTTATGATACGAATCCCAACATCAAGCAATCAGAAGACACCTTATTTATTCCGAACGGGTTTTGGAACAGAAATTCACAACTTTGATCCATTCAATACGGCAAAGGGTGTTTATTTTGATATGGAATTAAATAAGGGTTTTGCATTTGGATTTTCTGCGGTTCAAGGTGGGGATACCACATCTCTGGCAACCATTGCAGAATCACAATATAAACCTACTGTAGAATTTGGTTTTCATTTTCAACAACGTGTTTTTTTGTATAACGATATTTCATTATCCGTTGGACTGCAAGATGTTGTTTTCCAAAGTGACCAAACATCAGATGAAATTTTAAGTTTAAATAAAGCTCTCCTATCATTTTTCATGGTTTTAGCCAGCGAAAAAGATTTAGGTGAATATAAAATGAATACATATATGGGTATCGGGTCTGGTGGCCTAGCACCCATGGATAGCATAGAAGTCGATCCGGATTCTGTAACCACAAGTACCGGTGTATTTCTAGGATTTGTATTAAAGACCCCGTATTTCGCAAGACGGGGTGGAATGGATATTGTGGGTGAATTCGACGGGACAGGTGTCAATGTGGGACTCCGCATCCCCCTTACCTCGGATTACCGCCTGAATCTAGGGTTCACCCACATAGAAAGGCTCCCAGATTGGGATAAGCGATATTGGGCTGGTCATCCAGGATTCATCTTGGGTTTGGATATGGCTGTGCCACGTGCTCCTCGACGCAGAATAGATGGAGGTCCATCGGGGCCAAGCAATATTTATGCTGAAGGTGTTTCAGGTGGATCGGAGTCTATGTCTTTGCATCATGACTCTACAATTACAATGGCAAATATTGCTGTTGTAACTTTAAGAGATTCTATGGCGCTCATGAATAATGAGATGAGAAATTTGTTAGTACGACTATCTTCAATGGAACAGAATAGCAAATTTTTGAGCGATTCATTAAGTTCATTAAATTTAGAAACCAATGTATCTGAAAAAAATATGAATGAGGCGATGAGACATCTCTCAAGGTCATTGAGATATTTTTATGCAGGGGATTATCGTGAAGCATTAAAAGAAGTGGATTTGGCATTAGAGCTTAATTCCAACCTAGCGCTTGCCTATGCAAGACGAGGTTCAATCTATTATAAATTAGGTGACGTGCAGCGAGCAACCATCAATTGGAATCTGGCGTTAAGGTTAGATCCTGAGTATGCAGATGTGAGGAATATATTGAAAATGCTACACGAAAATAATTTAAATTCTGCAAATTTTATAGAGGAGTGAGTTAATGGATATTGCTTTAATTATTGGTGTTATTCTTGGTATGTCTGCTATGATTGGCAGTATTGCTTATGCGCTTTTTGTTGAGGGTTCTGCTGGTGGATTTGGTGATTTTATTTCTATTCCAAGTTTTGGAATTGTTGCGGGCGGTATGATTGCGTCCATTTTTGTGGCTTTCCCTATGCCTCACGTTGTAGCATTGGGTAAAGCTATTGGTGCTGTTTTAAAACCGGCTGATGATAAAATGGGACCCTTAGTAGATACGGCCTGTGAAGTGGGAGAATCTGCAAGGAAAGGTGCGGCGGACCTTGAGAAAGCGGTTGATACAATTAGAATTTATTTTTTGAAGGATGGTGTTCAAATGGTCGTGGATGGTTATTCTCTTGATGAAGTAACCGAGATTATGGAAACTCGAATTGAATATCGTGAAAAACGTGAAAAAGTTCAAACTGATATGTTGAAATCTATGGGTGATTTAGCTCCGGCTTGGGGCATGGTTGGAACATTGATTGGGCTGGTGCTTATGTTAGCTGGTTTTGGCGGTGAAGGTGGCGCGGATAACTTGGGTGGTGGTATGGCTGCTGCGTTGATTACAACACTTTATGGTGCTGTATTTGCAAACTTATTTTTTCTACCCATGGCCCAAAAAATGGGAAATAAAACAACCATGACATCTATGTCTGCCAGTCTTTTGGTGGAAGCTGCACGGTTAATTCATCAGAAAAAACATCCATTGATTATTCGGGAAAAATTGAATTCTTTTATTCCACCAGCGGAGTGGAAACGGGAGTAATCTGATATGGGAATGACAGCAGCTGAAAAAAAAGCCTATGGCAAAGGTTTTAGTGCCGGTGAAGATTCTGTTGAAGAAGGTCTTCCTGGTTGGTTCGGTACCTTTGCAGATATGATGACGCTCCTATTTGCCTTTTTTGTATTGCTGGCTGCAATTTCTACAATGGATCCCGTTAAGCTTCAGGAAATGGCCAATTCTGAGGGAAAATCACTTGGGAGTAAAATTGAAGCATCTGGAAAAGCTGAATTAGAAGGGGAATTTGAACCCATTAAAAATCTTGCTGCGATGAAAGATGCCATGGAAGAAACAATCGAAGAAATGAAAAAAGAGAATCCATCTGGGGATCCACCTATTGATATTGAAACGAGCGCAAAAGGGTTAATTGTAAATATAAAGGGTGATTTTGCATTTCCATCTGGAAAAGCGGATATGAAAAGCGAATTAGAAACATTATTGAATGAAGAAATTATTCCAAAAATTAAGCTTAGTGTTTTTCAGGTAGAAGTAGCAGGTCATTCAGATAGTGATGCTATGCCGAAAAAGTGGCTAAAATATTATAAAAGTAACTGGGAGCTTTCAGCTGCAAGGGGCGCAGCAGTGGTTCGGTATATGATAGACCATGGTATTCCGGCGCCAAGACTTTTGGCTGCTGGTTATGGAGACTGGTATCCGAAAGGTATTGATAGTATAAAATCTGAAAACCCTATGTACAACCCACTATCGCTTACGTGGGATGATGTTTTAAAAATGAATAAGACATCTAAACAAAAGTCAGACAATAGAAGAATTCAAATCACTTTTATTAAGCCGTCACATCATGATGTGAGTGGATATATTGAAAGCGATTCTTGATCACATGTAGCCATGAGATTAAAAAACATACTAAGGAGTTATGAAATGAGTAAGGGAAAAAAATATATTAGACCCGTCGTGGGAGCTGTGCTTGCGGTAGCATTGCTTATTGGGCAAGGAGGCGGTTATCTTTCCCAAAAATTGATGGTTGAAAATAATATACGCGAACGCATTAAAAATGCATTATCGAAAATCATAGACTCACATAAATATGCTATTACAGTTGATGTGGAATTAGAAATACTGGACGAAGTGAATGAGCAGATTACTGTTTATGCACCGCGTGAATCTGAAGGGAGAGAATCAACAACTCCTGCAGAAAAAACAGCCAATGTGCTAATGAAAATGCAGGATAACATGATTCGGGAATCTGAACCTGAAGAAAGTATCTATTCGGCGGGTCTTCCAATCCCAGGTTTTGAAGTTGATGTGGTGAGAAAACAACCTCGTTCTAGTTCGACTAAGCAACCAACTCCTATTTCACCAAGAACCATGGAGCCATTGGAAAGATCATCGAGCCAAAGCGAGCCAAATCGAGATTTAGTAGATAAAATCCTTTCAAGAAAACGACCTTCTCGAGCTGAAGTTAAACGAATGGATTTATCTTTGATTTTACAGGAAGGCGCTGCGCCAGAGCTTATTGAAAATATTCGTCAATTGACCATGGCCGCTTCAAAATTTGATCGCGATCGCGGTGATAAGTTGACCATCATGACTGCTAGTTTTAAAGAGAGGCGTGATCAACGATCTGCGGAACAAATTATGCTCAAGAATATCGCAGAAAAGATTGATTTATTAGAGAAAAAACGTGTGACAGAAAACACGGATTGGCGAGATAATATTCAACAATATCGCAGTGAAGAATCGGCTCGTCGTGATGAAGATAGATCTTTCTTTGAAAAGCAATTATCGCAAATGGAAGAAAAGGCAAAAGCGCAAGCGTATGCTTCGGAAAAGAAAGAAATGTTGCGCCGGGATTCCTTAAAAGTTGCCAAACTTAATAATGAAATTTCTGCATTGAGAGATATGCTTACCATCACCCATGTGGATGATGCCGAAAAACAATCTGAGTTAGATTCTTCTCGATTTGCCATGTTGGATAATGAATTGCAAAGTTTACGCAGGATGCTATTGCAGGCCATGCTTCAAGATTCTATTGTTGTTCAAAAAAGTGCCCAAGAAAAAATTGAATCAGAATTAGCATCTCGAGAACAGGAAAAAGCGACTCGGGATTCTTTAATTGAAGAAAAAATTGCTGCTTTAGAGGGAGTTCAAACTGAGTTAGATGATTTACAGGAAGAACGATCCCGCGAAATGGGTTCATCTCAAATGATGCTTATTGGATTTGGTGCAGTTTCTTTACTTTTACTCATTGCACTTATTTTTGTAATGGGGCGAACTAAACAACAGGCGCCTATGCCACCGTGGATGTATCCACCACCTCGTCCAAAAAAGAAAAAGAAAAAGAAAGTAAAAAAAGATGCCGATAAAGATGCTCCAAAAAAAGAAGAACCATCTCCTGAGCCCGTCGTTGTTGCCCAACCTGAACCAGCCCCTGTACCTGCGCCAGAAGTAGAGTCGCAACCTGCACCGAGTGAAGATCTAAATGTTTTAAAAAGTGAAATTGATGATATTAGGAAATCGGTTGTTTCTATGAGTGTTGGACAACCTGGCAGAACATCCACCATTGTAAAAGAATGGTTGGAGCAACCCGCACCCACTCCACCCGAACCGGAAGAAGACGCCGGTGGTGGTGATGAAGATGAAGAATAACAGAAAAGGATAGCAATCATGATTAAGGATTATCACATGCTTTCAGGCCTTCAAAAGGTGGCCATACTCTTTTCTGTCGTGGGAGAAAGTTTGGCACTGTCTTTGGTAAAAGGCTTGTCAAAAACTGAAGTACGAAAAATTCGATCCACCTCGCGAGAAATGGGCGCTGTGTCTTTTACCGTGAAGAAGCAGATTATGGAAGAATTTTATTTTGGATTTTTGAGCGAACAATTTCAAGATGAAGATAAGGAAGAGGGTCCAATTCAACCTTTTGAATTCTTATTAGAACTACAAGATGAACAATTGCTCGCTTTATTAAATAAGGAAGAACCGCCAGTTATTGCAATGGTATTGGCTCAATTGGAGCCAGAAAAAAGAATGCTTATTCTTGATAAAGTTGATCCCACGGAGAAAGGCGATGTTTTAATTGAACTCGGATCACTGGAAGATATTCCATTAGAAGGTATTATTGAAGTAGCAGCACGCTTGAAAGAAAAATCGACCTACCTACCTCGTACCACTGAATTTTCTCGTGGGGGTGGTAAAGAAATTGCTCAGATTATAGGTGGAATGTCATCTGCCGATGAAGAACGATATTTGCAAACATTAAAGAACGAAGATCCTGACCTTTTTGAAGATGTAAAAAAATACCATCTGACTTTCATTGATATTATTGAACAATTCCCGGACGCGACACTTCGTGATATTATGAATACCGTGGATTTATCGGATGTTTCTATGGCCATGAAAGGCGTAGAACAGGAAACAGTTGACCGCATTATTGGAAATTTACCCCAAAAGAAACAAGCCATGTACGAACCGGAAGATGGACCGCGCGCTAAACGGGATGTGGATACGGCTCGCAAAAAAGTTGTGGATGTTGCAAGACAAATGGAAAAAGATGGACAATTTAATGTAGTTGATTTACTCGGCGGCGGAGAAATGATCGAATAAATTTTCCTTAGATTTAAGTTTATAAAGCCTCGTTCATATACTTTGGATGGGGCTTTTTTTATAAAAAAAATAATTGTTGTAATGTTAAATAGTTTAATATTAAACTATATCTATGGAAAATAAGTTAAAACAGTATTCTCAAGCGCAACGCCAAGCTTTAAACGCTTGGACAAAAATGCTTAGATGTGTTGGAACCGTGGTCCATTCTGATCGGATGATCATGGATGAAAATGGATTAACAATCTCCCAATTTGATATTATGGAAACCTTGTATCATAAGGGACCATTGTGTCAAAAAGCTCTAGGTCAAAAAATTTTAAAAAGCGGTGGCAACATAACAAAGGTAGTCGATAACCTTGAACGTGGTGGATTTGTAATTCGAATTCGCGATGAAAAAGATCGTCGCTATTTTACAATCTCTTTAACAAATAAAGGGACAGCTAAAATAAAAGTTACCTTTCCGTTGGTCATGAATAATCTGGTGAAAACATTTTCCATATTAACCGAACAAGAACAACAAACATTGGCTGAATTATGTAAACGAATCGGCCTTGAAACAAAAAAGGAAAATCAAAAATGAAAAATAAAATAGAAATGGGATTAAGAATCGTGATAGGAGCGCTTTTGCTCATGTCCGGATTAAATAAGTTTTTCAACTTTATGCCAACACCTGAAATGACAGAATCAGCAGGCTTATTCATGATGGCATTAGGAGAAACGGGATATATTTTTCCGGTCATCGCCATTATAGAAATAGTGGGTGCTGGACTATTAATCTCAGGGAAAATGGTTCCATTCGCATTGGTCATTCTAGCGCCGATTATGGTAAATATTGCTCTATTGCATATCGTACTCGATCCTGCTGGGATGGGTATGGCATTATTTTTAATCGCAACCACGGGCTGGTTTGCATGGAATCGAAAAGAATCGTTCGTCGGACTTTTTGGATAAAAGACACACTGTATATATACTGTTTGTTTAAACAATGATCTAAACGATATTGACGGAATCATTAATGAACAGTAGTACATCAACAAATACAAAAGGTAAAAAGATAATGAAAAAAAGAATACCAATTTTGGCAGCATTAAGTTTGCTGACGGTAGTTTATGCTAGCTCAAAAAATGAAAAGACTTTTAATGTCGATACTCAAAAAAGCAATCTGGAATGGGTCGGGACAAAAGTAACTGGTGACCATAACGGAACAATTCAAATGCAAGCAGGAACGGTTAGTTTAAAGGATGATCGTGTAGTTGGAGGAACATTCACTCTTGATATGACCAGCATTGTGAACCTGGATATGGAATCAGAAGAATGGAATCAGAAATTGGTGGGTCATTTAAAATCGGATGATTTTTTCTCTGTGGGGCCCTATCCTACAGCTACGTTCAAGATCACCAAAGCAAAAAAGCGTCGTTTTGTAAAAGCAAGTGAAGCTAATTATGAAATAAACGGCGTATTAACCATAAAAGGAATTGCTAAGGATGTAACCTTTCCCGCCCGGATTATCCGGAACGACCAGGGTTATGAAGCGACCGGGAAAATTGATTTGGACCGTACCCGTTGGGACATACGCTATGGGTCAGGTAAATTTTTTGATAACCTTGGGGATAAAATGATCCATGATCTTTTCACCCTGAAATTTTCCTTTCAGACTGAAGGGTAGGTGAAAGGATCTAATTCATGACTAATAATATAGTACATGCAATCGCAGGCTCAAAGAGGGGCCAGTTCCCAAAAGAGATGGGAACCAAGGGAGAATTCGTCCGCCAAGCGAGTATTTTTAGAAATTGGGTAACGGCCAGTGGAGAATCCGGGTATTTGGCGGAACCAGACCGTTATCATCTCTATGTATCTTTGGCATGTCCATGGGCTCACCGTACAGTTATATTCAGAAAATTAAAAAAACTGGATGACGTTATTTCCCTTTCGCTTGTGGACCCAATCCGGGATCACCGCGGTTGGCGTTTTATGGGATCGGAAGGAGAATTCCCGGATGAAATTAACGGATTTTCTTTCTTAAGTGAAGCCTATCTGAAAAGCGACCCATCTTTTGATGGCCGGGTAACGGTAGCAGCCCTTTGGGATAAAAAGACCCAACGCATCGTCAACAATGAATCTTCCGAAATTATTCGTATGCTGAATACTGAGTTCAACGCATTTACCGAATCAACCATGGACTATTATCCCGAAGAACTGCGGGTAGAGATTGATGAAATCAATGCATTTGTTTATGCCAATATAAATAACGGTGTTTACCGGACAGGTTTTGCCACGACCCAAACCGCTTATGAAAAGGCATTTACTACTTTGTTCCTCGCCCTTGACAATTTGGAAGAACGCCTTTCAGGGCAATCGTACCTTGTGGGAAACCAGATTACAGAAGCGGATTGGCGATTGTTTACTACGCTGGTACGATTCGACCCAGTCTATTATGGTCATTTCAAATGTAACCAAAAACGCTTAGTTGATTATCCCCATCTCTGGCGTTATACCCGAAATCTTTATCAGGTTCCCGGTGTGGCTGATACAGTAAATATGGACCACATCAAACGCCATTATTACGAGACCCATGCCAGTTTAAACCCCACAGGGATTGTACCCAAGGGACCGGAAATAGATTTTACCATCCGCGAAACCTGAAAGAAAGGATATAGAATGGACAAGTATAGAACTATACAACAGTTGATTAACGGCCAAGCCACAACGGACGGTGCCGGTGTAAATCTCACCCGCCTTATCGGCAGTCCAGAACTGAATATGTTGGATCCTTTTTTACTATTGGATGAATTCGGCAGCGATAATCCGGATGATTATATTGCGGGCTTTCCCCCCCACCCCCACCGTGGATTTGAAACCATCACCTATATGCTCAATGGCAAATGGCAGCATAAAGATTCTGGCGGAAACGAAGGCAATTTAGGGGAAGGTTCTGTCCAGTGGATGACAGCGGGCCGGGGCATCATCCACAGCGAAATGCCCATCCAAACGGATGGACTTGCACGAGGCTTCCAACTCTGGCTGAATTTACCCAAAGAGAAGAAAATGATTGAACCTGCTTATCAGGATATTGATGCTGGGCAAATTCCCATTGTGGAAGAAAAGGCTGGAACGGTGAAAGTCATTTCGGGGAATTACAATGATACCATGGGCCCGGGAACTTCTCATACGCCTGTTTTGATATTGGATATTCGATTAAACCCGGAAAGTGAAATAACCATTCCTGTGACGGACGGCTGGAACGCCTTTGGTTTTGTGTATGAAGGAGAAGTTCGATCCGGAAAAACTATATCCAAAGGCCAATTGGCCGTATTTGAAAAAGACAGGACTATTCATTTCAATACAAGCGGAAAATCGGCCGCAATTTATTTTGTTGCCGGGGAACCCCTGAATGAACCGGTAGCTCGGGGCGGTCCTTTTGTCATGAATACACAGGGAGAAATTTTGCAGGCATTTACAGATTACCAAAATGGAGTATTAGATAAATGACTCTATCAGTCTTTCCTAAAAAAGTATTTTCCGAAATCAAGTGGGGTAGGAATTGTTCCGGCTGGACCTGAAATTTTGGCTAAGTCGCAGACGTTATAGAAACGTCAGAATGCTGTATATCTATTAATTCAAATTTGAAAATAAACTAAAAAAAAGGACACAATATGTCAGAATCAAAAATCGCACAAAAAATGCCCTATGTTCTAAAAGCGGAAGCAGGTAAAACCTATGCCTGGTGTGCATGCGGCAGATCAGAAAACCAACCATTTTGCGACGGTAGCCATGCAGTAACAGATCTCCGCCCAGTTATTGTGAAGATAGATGAAGAAAAGAATGTGGCTTGGTGTGGCTGTAAGCAGTCACAAAATAAACCTTATTGCGATGGGACTCATTCCAAGCTATAACAAGTCTGAAATGTAAATTATTAATTGAAGATATTTAACATATGAAAAGATGCGAATGGGGAAATAAAAGTGAGCTTTATAAAAAATATCATGATCAAGACTGGGGCGTCCCCCTTCATGACGACACTCGATTATTTGAATTCTTGATTCTGGGAGGTGCCCAAGCCGGACTAAGTTGGGAAACCATTTTAAAAAAACGGGACGGTTATATTGATGCGTTTGATCAGTTTGACGCAGAAAAAATTTCTAAATATTCCGATACTAAAATTGAAACGTTACTCCAGCATCCCAATATAATTCGCAATAGACTCAAAGTAAATTCAACAGTATTAAATGCCAAATTATTTCTTGATGTTCAAAAAGAGTTTGGCAGTTTTGATACCTATATTTGGCAATTTACAAATGGAAAAACTATCCAAAATTCGGTCAGTAAAATGTCTGATCTTCCAGCGAATACATCAGAATCCGACGCCATGAGTAAAGATTTAAAAAAACGCGGTTTCAAATTTATTGGTTCCACGATTTGTTACGCCTTCATGCAAGCGACTGGCATGGTGAATGACCATAAAATTGATTGTTTTAGATACAGGGAATTAACGTTGTGAAAGCCCACTTCCTTGGTCATGTCGTTTTTTATGTAAAAGAAATACAGCGCTCTCTCGCGTTTTACCGAGATTTGTTAGGCTTTGAACAAGCGGGCGAAATAAAACATCCTTTTAACGCCGTGGCTCTGACTTCCGGGCGAACCCATCATGAGATTCTACTCATTGAAGTTGGCGATGCGCCAAAACCACACAAAGGTCACCGGATTGGTTTTTATCATATTGGCATTAAGGTGGGCGATTCTTTGGATGAACTTCGCGCAGTGAAAGATGAATGTATCACAGCCGGCGTTTCCATCTTCGGTATGAGTGACCATACCGTGAGCCAAAGTCTATACCTGGAAGACCCGGACGGGAACGAAGTAGAACTCTATGTGGATGATCCCAATGTGGATTGGAAGAAAAACCCGGCTGCAGTTGTGGCGGCAATTAAGCCACTGCGGATTTAATAATTCAAAAGTCAAACAGCAACCCGATAATCCCACTTTTTTTAGGTATCATTTTTTAACTCATACCACCTGTTTCTGTCATTGCGTTTGTTGGACACTGTCATCCCGAGTATAAACGGAGTGAAGACGCGGCGATCTAGTTTCTAAGAACCCCATAAAGTCAAACGGGATTACGTCGTCGTTTCTCATCGTAATGACATTTGAATAAACTTGAAAATAATATTTCTCAGCAATAAAAAAGCCAGCTCAATGAGCTGGCTTTTTGCTAAGTAAAATAGGAATTTAAAATCCCCAAATTTTTTTATTAAAAGGCGGGAGAAAAATATCGTATCTCTTTTAGGTTTCCACTTTTATCGTAGAAGAACCATTTATCGACCATTTTCCCATTTCGGTAGGCGCCTTGCATTTCTTTTCGAGTTCCATCATGATCCCACCAACTGGTCCAAGTGGCATCTTTCTTCCCATTGGCGTAATAACCTTCCGTTAGTCTACCATCAGATAGCCACGCTGTCCATTTCCCTTCTTTTGTTCCGTCGGTAAACGTTCCTTCTTGAACTTTATTCGAATTCTCATCCCAAAATAACCATAGTCCATCGGCATTTCCATAGGCGAGAGTCCCCTCTTTTTCTTTGAGTCCATTTTGATGAAAAAAGGTCCAATCACCATTCATGATGCCAAGTTCATAAGTCCCATGTGATTTAATATGTTCATTATCGTGCCATTCTGTCCATAGACCATCTTTTTCGCCATTTTTATAACCACCTTGTTCTTGTTTACCGCCACTCCAAGGAAGGTCCGGTTCCGGGTCTGGTACATCTACTAAAATGATTTCTGGAACATCTTTTCCACTTGGGAACCACTTAACCCATTGGCCATCTTTTTTACCATCTAGAGTTCGCCCAAGGAAGAGATATCCCGCTTCTTGATTTTCCTGTGTGATGATTCCTGTAAAGGGAACATCTTCACCCAATTTATAAAAAATCGTTTCTCGTTCTACCAGATCCTCAAGGGCGATATGTTCTAATCCTGATCCAAAATCAAAATCAAAATCTTTATCACTTTTCGTATTCCAATAGGTCCAAATGCCATCGGGAGAGCCGAGTTTAAAAAAGCCTTCTCGTTGCATAATACCATCTTCATAATAATAAGTGGTTAAACCTTCTTTTACGCCACTTTGAAAAAATCCTTGTTCTCTTATTTGGTCAGAATTAGGAAACCATATAATCCACGGTCCTTCTGGTGAATCTGATTTATATGTGGTCATTTTACTGCGATAGCCATTTTCCCAAAAAGTACTGGGTCCGTCTAATTTCCCATTCCGATAAAATTTTTCTTCTTGTTTTTCTTCTGGTGTTAGCCAAAGAGTAAATCGTCCATCTCGTTTACCTCCTGAAAAGGTAATCTCCTCTACTGCGGAACCATCATTGCCATAATACAGCCAAAGTCCATCTTGTTCATTGTCTAAATAGCTCCCTTCCGATTGCTTTACGCCGGAGTCAAACCACCATGTCCAAACGCCATTTTTTTCTCCGTCAATATAATGACCTTCCATCTCTTTATTGTCATTGAGATACCACCACCAATTCCAGAGCTCTTCTGCATTTTCAGCTTTATATGTTCCGCCGTTATAGCTCCAATTCCCATCGGTAAAGGTTAAATTATGATCGTGTTCATACCACCAAGCCCACTTACCATGAGGCTTTCCTTTATGATAGGATTGCTCTTTGTGCAAATGCCCATTTTCGTACCAAAATTGGTAAAGGCCATCTGATTTCCCCATGTCAAATTTCCCTTGTTCTTTTAAGGTACCATCTTCATACCACAAAGACCAGTCGCCATGCTTTTTTCCACGGTAGTAAATGCCTTCAACTTCTTTTTGACCATTACGATACCACTGAACCCATTGCCCATCTCTTTTTCCAGAGACAAATCTGCCCAATAATAAATAATCTTTAACGCCACCGGATTCCATAACCATGCCATTATAAGGTTTCTGTTTACCTATTTTATAAAATACGCCATCTCGATTTTCGAGTTCAGCAATCCGGACTTGGTCCAAGCCGGTGCCATAATCAAATATAAAATCTTTGGTACCATCTGGATTATAATACGTCCATTGAATTGTAGGTTCACCGCCACGAATAACGCCTTCCCGATCTTTATTTCCATTGTCATACCAAATAGTTACCGTTCCGTCAATAGAACCATTTACATAAGTTTCTTCAGTGGCTTTATGGTCTTCGTTATTCCATAATGTCCAAATTCCATGTTTTAGACCATTCTTAAATATGCCTGCTCGGTCTTTTACACCATCGGGACGCCACCAAATCCATTGCCCGTCTTTTTCACCATTGATGAAAGATTCTTGTTTTTTGAGAACTCCATCGCCATACCAATGTGTCCATTTATTATTTTTTTCACCTTGTTTATATTCCCCATCAAGGACTTTATAATTATCTTCATTCCAAGAAATGTATGGGCCATTCATAATACCTTTATCGTAGCTTGTTACTTGAGTCTTTCGTCCATCATCCGCCCAGTAAGTCCATTTTTTAGTTAGCTTATTATCTTCGTAGTGTCCAGTTTTTTCTTTTACAATTCCATTTTCGTACCAGGATGTCCAAGGGCCATTTAATTTCCCAGAAGCGTATGTTGCTTGGAATTTTTTATTCCCATTTTCGTACCAGGATGTCCAGAGGCTGTCTCTTTCTCCGGATGTAAATTTTCTTTCTGATTTTTTTGAACCGTCTGTGTACCATTGTAACCATTGCCCATCTTGTTGTCCATCATGAAATTGGGTTTGCTCTTTTTTGATACCAGTTTTATAATACCAAACCCAAAACCCATCTTGTTTTCCTATCTCGTAGGTGCCTTCTTCGGATTTATTTCCATTTTCATACCAACGAATCAACGTGCTGGTTAGTTTACCGTTTGTATAATTTGCTTCTTCTTGTCGATTTCCGTTGGTGTACCAGATTGTCCAAAGACCATCGCGGTCCCCATTAGAATAGGATCCTTCCATTTTCATTTGGGGAGGATCATAGAATGTATCACCATCTAGATCGAGAACAACTGTTTCGGTAGAATCCCAAACACCATTGTCTTCACCCTCGTCTTTGGTCTTTGCTTCACCGTCTTCGCCGTTATCTTCAAACACTTCGCCCTCATACCAAAATGTCCAAAGTCCGTCCCGAACTCCGTTGATATAATTGCCTTCAGTTTGCAATGCCCCACTGGGGTAATTTGATTTCACCAATCCGTCGTTTTGGGCAAATGCCACTGACGACAAAATGATAGAAATAACCCATATTTTCCGCATGGTCAATTCCTCATTATCACATTATGAATAAAGGGTGGTTTAATTGGATGATGGTTGTATCATCCCCCTCTCGGATACCTTTTATGATTAAAGTTAAGACAAGCCAGCCATAAAGTCAAAAAATTGCGAAAAAAGTTTATTCACCTTTATTTAAGCGAATCCAGAAACTTTGGCCAAATTTATCGTTCAGATTTATGAGCCCTTCGTTAGAATTGTTGGTGCCCAAAAATGCTGTTTCAGTTTCAAATTTATTATTGGTTCGAAGGTATCCGCCGCCATCTCGACCGTTCCCAAGATAAGCTGTCATTTTTCCAAATTGGTTGTAAGTCCGAAAATAACCGCTTCCTATAAAAGTTCCTGTTTCTCCCGCAGCATCATAAACTCGCATTTGCCCAGAACTATCCGCACCGGTTCCTAAATATACAGTTTCTTGTCCATCAAAATTATAGGTGCGTAAATAACCGCCACCGCTAGAACCGGTTCCTAAAAATAAGGTTCTTTCACCAAATTGATTATAGGCTTGAAAATAGCCTTCACCGAGATAAGTTGACGTTTCACCCTCTTTATTGTAAATACGAAGTTGGCCGGAATGGTCAGATCCCGTTCCAAGATAAGATGTTTCTTTTCCAGAATTATTATAGGTTCGAATATAGCCGCCACCCATACGACCCGTGCCCACATAAGCCGATTCATCACCATCCCCATTATAGGATCGCATATATCCCCCACCATCTTTTCCAGTTCCAATGAATAAGGTTGGTTCTCCATATTGGTTGTAGGTTTGCATATACCCCTTGCCAAGGTATCCCATTATCACACCACGGTCATCTTCGATGGTTAAACTGCGAACCACTAAATGGCCCAGTTCATCCGTGTTGGCACGAAACCCTAGAGAAGATAAAATCAGCAGTGTTCCTAAAACACCGATGATTAGACTTTTCGGATCAATGGCTTTCATAAAAGTCTCCAGTCATTATTTAATTTTAAAAGTTGAATCTGAAATTTAATCATATTCATAGGTTTTAACCTTAATAGGAATTTTTTGATCATTGCGCCCTCGACGAACCATATCATATTGTTTAATTTGAGCGATTCGACCTTTTTTATCATAAGAATATACATTTTTTTCTAACAATCTTTCTTCACCATCAAGAATGGCTTCTATATAAGGTCGCCCCATATCATCTAAAAGCAGTTCTGTCTTAGAAATAAGTTTTAAAGTTGAATCTGCTAAATATTCATAATGTTTAAAATTATCATCATCAAAAACTAGATTGATGGATTCTTCTTTTACGCCATTGGAATTGAAAAAGATGGTTTTGGTTCGCCGTCCGAGAATATCATATTCAAATGAAGTGGAGCCGATTGAATTTCCAAGGCGCCCAACAGAAATTTCATAACTTAGATTTTGGTCTGTATCATGAAAAAATAATGTGCGATACATGACTGATGGATCAAAATATTCTTCACGTTTTTTGGGTGATTTTAATAAATCCAATTCATAGGTGGTGATTTCTAATATATAATTATTATATATTTCTTTATGTTCCAGAACTGTTCCTGTGGAATCATAATCATAACTTTCACCCCAAATCATTTTGCCTGCATTATCTTTGGGAACCATCATTTCTGGATTTATCGCTTCATTTGGATTGTATCGAATTTGTTTGAGAAGTAATCCACTATCATCATATTTTTGGAATTCTCTCCAATAAAGCGTATCTCCAGACCCAAAAAGCGTTGTGCTCATTCGTCGTCCATTTCCGTCCGCTTCGAATCGATAAGATAAAATCATTTCACGATCATAACTACGTTTCAGTTGAAGACCTTCGTTTGGGCCAAGGACGTAAACATATTTTTCGCTCAAGGGTAAGGTATGCGTATAAACCGTACTATCAATTAGAAATCCACGCTTATCATAATTCATAACAATGGAATTTTTAATTTCTTGTGTTTCCACTCCAAAACTATCATAAACATGAAATACTTTGATGGTAGTGGTTTTTCCCCATAAGCAAGAAGCGAGGGCTAAAGAAAAGACCCAAAAGGTATGATTTAGTGTAGTCATCATCCTCAAATTTTAGAGAGCGAAACGGGATAATTCAACTGGTCATTTGCGCATAGGGATGAATACTACTATTTTCTGCTATGATAAATTTCATCCAATTGATTTTATGAAAAAAACTATATTTAAAAGAGATACTATTGGCGCTCTGTCATTTCCCATTCAGGTTGATGAGTATAAAAAAATAAAATAGAGCAGTACCATTACTAATCCATTTGATATTGTTGTACAAATTGTTTTTGGTTATCCCAACTATTACCTGGAATTTGACAGCTATTTATCAGCATTGCCTGTAACGATGATTAATAATACGACAGCTGCAGTTTCCTATGAGTCGATTCAATCTATAATGGATTCATTGAGTTTCGATTGGCTTGTGGGCAATTGGGATGTAATAGCGGTTAATGATGGTGATACCCTGACTTCAGAAAACGGTCCTTACTACGTCATGTTCAATTCAGTAATTCTGATCGTAGAAGATGATCCGGTACCAGACGCAATTGCCCTGCATCCGGCGTTTCCAAATTCGTTTAACCCAAGCACTACAATTCGGTTTGATATTCCGAACGAATCACGGTCATTGAGCGGAGTCGAAATGAACCGTGATGCTTCTCTACAAATATTTGATATAAGCGGTCGTGTTGTTGAAGCGCTTATTCAAGGAAATGTGGAACTGGGTCAACATGAAATAAGATGGAATGCAACCACTCATCCCAGTGGTGTTTATTTCGCTGTCATCAATAGCAGCAAAACTCACATATCTCAAAAATTGGTGTTAATGAAATAGCCATTATTTTTATCGGCAGTCAGGCACCATTTTTTTGAATCTTGATGATTTGCCAGACTGCCGGAAAATTGCATAGGCATTTGGTAATAAGCGACACAATTTTTATATTCCTACCACAAAATTCAATCATTACGGGCCCCTAAAATGAAAAAACAACATTCTCAAAGATCCAGTTTAGATTTAAGAGTCTTATTCTTCTTTCTCAGCATTTCTTTTTTACCATCTCAAAATATTATCGATGCCTATTTAATTGGAAACTTTACAACTACATTACAGGGGACTGCATCGGATGGTTTAACCTTGCCCCGAGATCTTGATTTTCATAAAGATATTGCACGACAAAATGAGCTTTGGGTTATTAATGAAAATAATACAGGCGGCCGAACCCACGGCGGCAGTACCGTCACTTATTACGATGCAGGACTAGAAACACAATGGGCAGATTATAGACAAGATTCATATTCAGGTCATTTCATGCACACCGCCAGCGCAATTGCTATAAGTGAAAATGGCACCTTTGCCAATCCGTTAGACGTACAGGATGCAAATAATAATAATGGCTATTTTACCGGCCCTGTCTTATGGCCCACCGATACATCTATATATGCCAGAGTGAATCAAAATGGACCTCTTTTAGGAAGTCATTTGGATATGATCCATCAAACGCCTTTTGGTGAAGGAATTGCCAGTGCCGGTGAAAATGTTTATTGGGTATTTGACGGCTTTCATAGCGCCATTGTAAAATATGATTTTGTAAATCCACATGTAGCAGGCGGCGATTATCATTCGGATGGACTTGTTTGGCGCCATTCTGATGTGGTGGTTCAACGGCAACCAGGATTATCAAGTCATATGGAAATTGACCCGGAATCCGGCTTACTTTATATCGCAGATACTGGAAATGAACGAATTATTAGAATGGATCCAAATTCTGGAAGTATAGCAGGTAACTTGAGTCCTTACGGTGAAACGATTGCGGGGTACTATAATATGATGGACACTGATTGGGAAGTTGTAGCCGATTCCGGTTTAATCGAACCCACAGGTTTAGATATTTATGATGGCCGTCTTTTAGTGAGTGATTTTTCCAGTGGTGAGATTATTGTTTATGATATTACACAAAATCCTGTTATTGAATTAGGGCGGATTGAAACTGAACTCACCAATGAGGTGATGGGAATCAAGGTTGGACCCGATGGTTCAATTTGGTTTGTATGCCATAATGATAATGAGTTATATCAATTAACAACCTTATTAATGGGAGACGTAAATGGTGACGGGAATTATTCTATTATGGATGTAATTCTTTGCACTCAATATGTAATGGGATTAATTGATTTAGATGAAGATGAAGAATACCGTGGCGATATTAACTTTGATGAAACTGTCAATATACTTGACGTATTATTGATTGTGGATCTTGTCTATAACTAAATTTTTTTTTAATATTTCACCAATTTTAATCGGGCGCTATTGGTGATAATCCAATTTTGAAATATTAAGAAGAGCCATTTAAACTGGATACTCGTTCAGTTAATCTAATTGAGTTTAACTCTCCTTGAAATGAGCCCTTTCCCTATTTATTTTTTGACTAAACCTCCATATTTACTTTAGGTCATTTTAAGCTATAAAAAACATTATAACCTCTTTTATATACTAAGATAACAAATTTGAGTTATCTCTTGCTTTAATTGAATATTTAAGTTTAAAATTCGATTAAGCCTCTAACGGCTTAACCATGCGGAGTTCTACTTGAGACACATATTTCTAAAATGTGTATGGGTGCTTCTTGTCTGTAATCTTTCAGGATCAACACTCATAGACATAAGGTATAGTGCTATGCAAAATGGCATTATGGTAAATCTGGATTTTGACGATTTAATAAGCGATGATGAAATAATTGCTTGGAAATCAAGTCAAAATTGGGTTTACCTTTCCCTGCTCAATACACAAGCGCCCATCAATAAAGAATATAAACGAAAATTTAAAGGGGCGATTAAACAGATTGTTATTGATGCTTTTGATGAATCTATCCAACTTGCATTTTTGATTAAAAATCCAATTTTGGGGATTGATATTATTAACTCCAAATCTATTCCTAGTGCTGTCATATTTATTCATACAGAAATGAAAAGTTCTGAAGTGGCTCGCCTGAAAAATCATATTAGTAAAAGTGGAACAACCATTTTTAGTGTTGCTGAATCAAAAAGTTTTCCAAAATATAATACCTCATTTAAAGCAGCTTTTAATCAAGCTAGAATCGAATTGGGTTCAAATTCAATTTTTGATTTTAAGGGTAAACTTTATACTACAAATCATCCCTGGGAAAAAATGAAAAAGAAAGGTCCTGAAATCTTTGAGGAATCTATGGTTGTTAATATTAACGAAGAATCTGATGCCATGGCATTAGCAGACTCAATTGTGAATTCTCAACCTTTAATGATTGAAGAAATAAATAAGGATTCAATCCCAACAAATTTATTTGATTCATTCGCCGAGGAATTGACGATTACCCCAATCAGTTCCATCGAGCCACACGTACAAATAGATACTTCTTCTATTAAACCCATAATGTTTTCTTGGATGAGTGATAATTTTCCTAAAAATCAGATTTTAATTCCAGATCGATTTATTGAAACAGATTCAGTTTTTATAAATGATATAAAGCCTACATTGTTTGATTTGGACGCCGAGATCACTTGGCCGGATGATACGCATGAAAATGTATTTTATTATGAGGGCGATTATTGGGAAGATTCACTCTATCTATTTTATCTTACTAGTGAGATTTATGTCAAAACAGAAAAACCCAATATCCCTATTTATATCGATGGGAAATTTGTGGGCGACACGCCTTTAAATGGTCCTATTCGAGTGAATGCTGGATGGCACCAAGTCAGTAAAGAATCTCCGTATTTAACCCATTTATCATCTTATTATGAAACGAAACATGGATTGAAGTCACAGGATAACTTATATGGGGCAACGACAGTCTATGCTCAACCGGGAATTACAGAAATTGTTACATTTAATTCAGGAGAGGTTCGGTCAAAATCTAAAAGACCAAAACAAAAATCAGGTGGAATGATGATTGGAACCCCCATAATCTTTTTTATAATGGGATTTATATCCTGGGGTTTGGGATAAAATTGGTTTTATAGAAGAAATTATAAAAATTAGAATTTAAGTTTTACTGAATTCCTTTTTAACTATTTTATTTACTCAATCCTAAAAAAGATGTTATTTTTTTCAATCCTTTTTTAGGAATTTTAAATTCATAATAAAATTCTGTCCAAGCTGAGACGGGTTTTTGATCAAGTATGGCTGGATTATAAATTGTATTTTTAATCGCATTCATTGTGGCATGGTCTAACTTTTTGTTTCGTGTGCTATTTAACACCGTTATATTGCGTGCCTTCCCATTTATATCTACAATAAATCTCAAATGAATTTTAGTGTTATTTTTAACAGGACCAACCTTTGGAATAATTTCTGTCATGGGTGTTGGCTTAGTATCCACATCAGAATAAATGGTGTTTGATCCATTTTGATTTTTCTTCTTGATATATCCAAATGATTCCGATTTTTTATTGTTACTTTTTTTTTTCGACTTCTTCTTTGTTGTTTTTTTCTTTTTTCTATTTCCATCGTCATCTAAAACAATTTTACCCATATCATAATTGACTTTTCGTATAATCGTTCCTTCTTCGTCAAAATAAATCCAAGGACCATTTCTTTTTTCATCTTTGGTCATTCCCCGTTCTCGAATATTTCCATTCCCATAATAGCGCATAAAAAGTTCATGTCCAGGTGGTGTTGAATTTTGAATAACTAATTTTGGGTCTATGATGAAGGAGGTATCATATTCCATAATTGTTTGATGGACTAAATCTCGAATTGTATCTTGAACAACCGTTGTGTCAAAGGTTAATATTTCAAGCGTATCAAATACAACCGATCTATATTTGAATTGAGGTCCAATCATTTCCGGATTATTCGCATCTTTAAACATTCCCTTCATTTTTGAATTTGAGAATATTTCTTGAAATTTTAAATAAGCATCTGCGGCTTTTGACCAATCCCCTTTGGCTTCATACAGGGCTTGATTAATCCATTCTTGTGCATATTCATCTCCTGTATTGCGAGCTTTTATTGCATCATCCAAAGTTTGCCATTTTGGAAACTGCGCCAAAACACCATCGGAAATTTCTGGTGTAAAATTTCGAGAATATGTGTGAATTGTAACTGTATCATAATTGAAAATTTTCAGTGTATCATAAATAAT
>Ga0257122_1000609_pt1 | contig 30381 bp, 27 predicted proteins | sample SI106_120metaG_FD_190146 | JGI IMG/M metagenome (GOLD analysis project Ga0257122, IMG submission 190146) | Marine microbial communities from Saanich Inlet, British Columbia, Canada - SI106_120 | ecosystem: Environmental > Aquatic > Marine > Inlet | place: Canada: British Columbia | collected... | reverse complement strand
TTTCGCTTTGGGCCTACGGTCGCTTCGCCTGTTTGAGCTTACAGCTCAAACAGCCATGCTTCCTGCTCTCCGCGCGACAGTCAGCTGGCGCTGCCTGCTGCGCTGCGATGCCCGGCTCAAAGCAAAACGAAATATCAGCTCAGCGAACGCCTTTCGGAGGCGGCGGGAAGATGCCGGAGTCTGAAGCGGTCGCACCGTGCAGCCTCAACTGTCGGCTAGTCAACGATGATTGTTTCACGTGAAACAAATTTGGGTGTGGCGATGGGTTCCGACTCGTGGACCACCTTAGGGGGCCTTTGGGGAAAGACGGCTGAACTGATATTTCGTTTTGTTTTGGGCCTACGGTCGCTTCGCCTGTTTGAGCTTACAGCTCAAACAGCCATGCTTCCTGCTCTCCGCGCGACAGTCAGCTGGCGCTGCCTGCTGCGCTGCGATGCCCGGCTCAAAACAAAACGAAATATCAGCTCAGCGCGCTGCTTTCGGGGGGCGGCGGCTGGAAGACCCTGGAACGCCCGACGACGCATCATCGAGCTGTTCGGGGCTGGGGTCGGCCCACACCCGAGATTGTTTCACGTGAAACAAAACGACCCGGCTGATCCCTCCATCGCTGCGCGAAGACCAAAAGAGACTGCGAGCTTCACTGAAACGTACACAATATGGTGGGGAGCGCTAGGAGCCAGAGACCCGCTCCCAGCGCGACTGAAATGGTGAGAGAGAGTCGATCAGCACTCTTAGCGCACCGCCTTCCACTCTGAACGCTACCCTCCATCGTCCTCGCGATCATTACGAAAACAGGCAAGGATATCAGAGGGATCCCTATCCAGCAGTACTTGAGTGCCAGAACCGCGAACAAACTCCAGCAGCCGCCCGCAGTTCCCATCCCGTCCGCAAGCCCCGCCATTGCTGACGACGAATGAAAGAGAACCCCAAGAAAATATAGAGATACACCCAGCTTTGAGACCGGTCTCACGTGCCCTCCAATCCGAATCGCGACCGAATCGACAACCATGTTCCGCAGAACAACTTTGCTCAGATAAACGAACACCCAGCCTGATCCTACTCCACGGGAAGCGAACCCCTTCCCAGAACCGAGAAAGTATACAAGAACCTCCTCGGCAAAAACCGCTGTCGTCAACAAGCATAGCTGGGTTGTGTTTCGGCTGTTCTTTGAGCCGGGCATCGAAGTGCAGCAGGCAGCGCTAGCTGACTGTCGCGATGAGACCAGGGAGCATGAATGTATGAGCGCATAGCTCAAACATTCGAAGCGACCGTAGGCACAAAGAGCAACCGAAACACAGCCCGGCCATCTTTAAGCCAAAAACCCCACCAGCAACCCAACGATCAGCCCCCTACCCCAACCGCAAACACCCAAGACGCTCAGATAGCCGAGAAAATCCGGTGCCACCGAAATCGCGTAGCGGGGTTGTGTTTCGGTTGTTCTTTGAGCCGGGCATCGAAGTGCAGCAGGCAGCGCAAGCTGACTGTCGCGCTGAGAGCAGGGAGCATGAATGTTTGAGCGCATAGCTCAAACACTCGAAGCGACCGTAGGCACAAAGAGCAACCGAAACACAGTCCGGCCATCTTTAAGCCAAAAACCCCGCAGTCGTCTTACGCAACGCACAACCTATTTCAACAACACCCCAATGACCCAATGCGCACCAAATCCCAATCCAAGTCCCACTAGGCAGCCCACAATATGCCGTGCTTGCAGCCACCCAACCGGCGCTCCCTCGTCGACTCGTATCTCAGCACGCGACAATGCCCCGATCTCCCGTTCATCCAATTCATTCCAGGCGAGCTCAATATCGTCTTCCCCGTATTGAGCCCCTACCCCGTTGACCACCGCACATAGTTCGCTTTCACTCATGCGGTCCAGCGTCAGTCTGTTCACAACGCTATTCACATCTTGCCTCCTCCGGCGTCATTCCCTAACCCCGATATACGAAGCCTCCCCCTATTTTCATCCCTCGATAATCAACCCGAACACACAAGAAATGCCGCCGCCACTCCCGAGCCGCCCCCGCTCCACTCTCGCCCACAGCTCAATCACCCCATGGACCTGGCAACCCGATGTGGTTATATCGCCCTCGAAAAGGCCACCGAAAACCCATTCCGGCATATCCGGCATACCTGGTATTACTTGCATTGTCATTGAAGCAGCTTCAGGAAGAACTCGACGACTTAAAGCGAAACGGCCTCTATCGGCAACTCGCGGGACGCGTGCCCGACCGCGTCGTCAATTTCTCGAGCAACGACTACTTGGGTTTAGCAGCCGACCCGGCTCTACTTCTTCCGGTAAATGGCAACCATCCTGTCGGCGCCGGAGCTGCCCGACTTATCCGAGGAGATTTCCCGCAACACAATGCACTTGAGGCAGACGTCGCGGCTTTCAAGAATGCAGACGCGGCGCTCCTTTTTTCTTCCGGATACCAGGCTAATCTCGGCGCCCTCACGGCCCTCGCTGGACCGACCGATATCATCTTTTCCGACGCCCTCAATCACGCGAGCATTATCGACGGTTGCAGACTCAGTCGCGCGACTGTCAAAGTATACCCTCATCTGGATGCCGCGAACCTCGCCAAGCAACTAACCGAGAGTGGCGAATACCGCCGGCGAATCATTGTCACGGATTCCGTCTTCGGTATGGATGGTGACGAAGCGCCCTTAGAGGAACTCGCGTCTATCGCCGCAAAGTACGATGCATTATTCGTCGTCGACGAAGCCCACGCGACGGGCGTTTATGGCCATGAGGGGCGTGGTTTGCTCGCTGCAACACAGACCAAAGCCGACCTCCAAATCACGACCTTTGGCAAAGCTCTCGGAACCTTCGGTGCCGCGGTGAGCGGTTGTCACACGCTCATCGATTATTTGACCAACCGTGCCCGCCCGTTCATCTTTACCACCGCGCTGCCGCCTCTCATTTGCGCCGCCACGAGCCAAGCGATCAATCTATTGCAACAGCCTGAGGGCGCAGCGCGCCTCGGCAACCTGAAACGAAATATCACGCAGCTAACGAGCGGACTGGCGGCAATGGGTCTCCCGAGCCAGAACCCCCATTCACCCATCCAACCCATCGCCTGCGCCTCACCCCAAGCAGCGCTGCAGGCTTCCGCCACGCTTTTCGAAGACGGATATTTCGCGCAGGCCATTCGGCCCCCGACCGTTCCCGATGGCGGTAGCCGTATCCGCCTAGCCGTAAACGCGAATCATCAACCACAAGACGTTGCCGGTCTTCTCGCGATGCTGAAGAAAAATCGCCATTCCTTCACCTATGAGCCTATTCAAAATGCCTGATCAGCCCCCGAACACCGACACACTACGCCAACTCGACCAGAAATACCTTTGGCATCCATTTACCCAAATGCAGCGTTGGCAGCGCGAAAAACCCGTCATCATTGCCGAAGGCGAAGGAAACTATCTGATCGATAGCGACGGCAAACGATATCTCGATGCCGTCTCATCGCTTTGGGTGAATGTCCATGGCCATCGCTGCCCCACGCTCGATGATGCGCTGATCAAACAGTCACGGCAACTCGCGCATTCGACGCTGCTCGGCCTCACGAATATCCCCGCTATCGAATTTGCGGAGGCCCTCATCAACGTGGCTCCTGCCTCGCTTCAACGCGTTTTCTATTCCGACTCCGGTTCTACCGCGGTCGAAGTCGCTCTAAAAATTGCCTACCAATACTGGCAGCACACGGGGCGACCAAACAAAAGCAAATTCGTCGCTCTTGATGCTGCCTATCACGGCGACACAATCGGTTCTGTCAGCGTCGGTGGAATCGATCTTTTCCATCAGATCTTTCATCCTCTACTCTTTTCCGTCGAACGTGTACCCACCCCCCACGCCTATCGTTGTGCCGTTCAGGATCTGCCCCATAGCCCCAAAGAATGTTCGGCCCACTGTCTCGCGGCCCTCGAAGCGCTCTTCCAAGAAAAGGGCGATCAACTCGCTGCCTTGGTGATTGAAAGCCGAATGCAGGGCGCCGCCGGAATGCTGCTTCACCCTCCCGGATATTTGGCCTCGGTCGCCAAACTCTGTCGCCAATATGAAATCCTGCTCATTTGCGATGAAGTGGCGACCGGCTTTGGACGAACGGGAGAGTATTTTTCCTGCATGGCCGAAAACGTCGAACCCGACCTCATGGCGGTTGCAAAAGGCATCACCGGTGGTTATCTGCCGCTGGCCGCCACCCTCTGTAGCGAGGAAATCTACAATGCCTTTTTGGGTGGTGCGGATAAGACCTTTTTTCACGGCCATACGTATACGGGCAACCCTCTGGCTTGCGCGGTTGCTTTAGCGTCTTTACGTCTGATCGATGAGAGCGATTTGCTGAACACCGTCCGAAAACGTAGCACGACTCTGCAAGAGCAGCTCACCCAACACATCGCTCCGATCGCCAACGTCGGCCAAATCCGTCAACTCGGCCTAATGGTTGGTATCGAACTGGTCGCCGATCGGGCGTCTCGCAAACCATTTCCGCCTGCCGAACGTCTTGGTGCTGAAATTTGTCAGCGCGCCCGAGAGCACGGCCTTCTCCTCCGCCCACTCGGTGACGTTATCGTCTTGATGCCGCCCCTAACCATTTCTCCGACCGAAATCGATTTTCTTATTCAAGGGCTCCAAACCAGCATTGAAGAGGTCCTCGCCCGAAGGACCGAGCTGCCATGAGTACCCCAACCCCGGCTATTTTCATCGCAGGCACGGATACGGGCGTCGGAAAAACGGTTGTTGCTTCCGCACTCGCAGCAGCCCTAAGCCGCCGCGGGCTCAACGTGGGTGTGATGAAACCTGTTGAATCCGGTTGTACTATCAATCCGGCGTTAGCTGGCGATGACCTTTCCGCGATGCTTCGCCTTGCCAAACATTCCGACGCGCCACCCCCCGTCGAAATACTTGCCCGTGCGCCCCGAGAAGCACTGCTACCCGAAGACGCCTTACGACTACAGCGTTTCGCTGAGAGTTCCGTGAGTCTCGACCAAATCAACCCCTATCGCTTCGCACCACCGCTATGCCCTTACGTCGCAGCGACGCTATCGCAGCGCCCGATCGACGTCTCCAATATCCTCAGCACCTTCCAAACATTGCGTGACAACTGCGACTTTCTCATCGTTGAAGGAGCCGGTGGACTTCTTGTTCCCATAACGGCAGAAGTATTGGTCATCGATCTGATCAAGGAAATGGAGATCCCCGCCCTCCTGGTAGGGCGCTCATCGTTGGGTACGATCAACCATACCCTCTTGAGCATCGAAGCGCTGCGCCGCCGTGATATCCCGGTCTCCGGCATCGTCCTCAACCGGCTCGCCGACGCGTTCCAACCCGAGGAAGCTTCCAATCCCCAACTCATCGAAATGGCTGCGGGCGATTTGATACGCGGTGTCCTGCCTTATATCCCGCACGAAAAGCGAGATGATATTGACTATCTCGCTCAGCGGATTCACGTCTGCGTTGATATCGATGCGATCTTGGCCGGTGGCAGCCTACTTGCCGATACAGAAGCGTGAAAAGACGGAGTCCAGAATCGCTTCGCTAAACCCCTGTCCTACGATTTCACCCAAAGCCTGAAGCGCCTCCCGGCAATGTTCCACGGAAACCTCCGGCGGCAATCCCGCCATCACGGCTAGCTGCCCTTCAGCCATCGCCGCTGCCGCTCTCTTTAGCAATTCCCACTGCCGTCGCTGCGTTACTTGTACGGTCTCTCTTTCGTCGCCACCCTTTTGTTCGCCCATGACAAGTGCAAGCGCCCGCTGCTTCAGCGCCTCCAAACCGTCTTCCGTTTTGGCGCTGACAGGCACAACCTGCTTTCCCATCGCTTTGAGTGCGAGACACCGTCTCTCTACTTCTGATTCGGTAAGCAAATCCGCTTTATTGGCGGCAACCAAATCCACCCCTTTTTCGAGCTCTATCGCGTCATCCAGCGTCGATAGGTCAACCACCTCAATGGTCAAATCCGTATCGGCGAGTCGTTTTTCCGCCAATTGTCGACCGGCCTTTTCGAGCTCCGACATACACAGACGCGTGCCCGCCGTATCGATGAGCGAAAGCCGTTGCTGTGACCAATCGCCCTGGGCCTCAATATAATCGCGCGTGGTTCCCTCCTCGGAGGATACCAACGCGCGACGATCTCCCAATAGTGCATTGAACAGACTTGATTTGCCGGCATTCACGGCGCCAATCAAGGCGATAGAAACACCGTTCAATCGAGAACCTCGACGGTAGGTTGACGTCAGTTGTTCGAGAGCATCTTTGGTCTGCCCGAATCTACGCTGCAATTCTTGGCGGGTATGAGGTGGATCAACATCATCGGCAAAATCGATACACGCTTCCAAATCAGCCGCCAATTCGACGATGTTTTGACGTAAGAGGTCTATTTTCGAGCCCAGTTCTCCCGCCAAAAGCCGCTGCGCATTGTCTAGCGCTTCTTCGCTGCGAGCCGAGATAATCTCCGCCACGCCCTGGGCCTGGGTGAGATCGAGACGCCCATTGAGAAATGCTCGGCGCGTAAACTCCCCCGGCATTGCGGAACGCGCACCGAGGGAGATGAGTTTCCCCATGATGCGTTCCAAATTGAGTTCGCCACCGTGCGCGTAGATTTCTACGAGATCTTCACCCGTATACGTTCGCGGACCTGCCATATAGCAGACCATTGCCTCGTCTAGCGTCTTGGCCCCGTCCTCTCCCCGCAATCGAATGAGGCTGAGTCGGCGTGGCACGAAACGTTTTTGGCCGCCGAGCTTTTCGAGCAGTGCCAACGCCTTCGGTCCGCTGATTCGAACGATTCCAATGGCACCCTCACCCTTCGCCGAAGCGATGGCGCAAATGGTGTCGTCAGCTAGATTGAGCATGTAGCGAGAGAGTTGGGCGCCGAGCTGGCACCCAGTCTAACCGAGATCTTGGGCGTGGACTTGGTCGTCGACTTGGCCGTCGACGTGATCAGGCGCGTCGTCTTCCGGAACGATGAAGAGCCGACGATGAATGCCTTCGCCCTCACTTCGTGTCGAAATCCCTGGCGTGTCTTTCAGTGCCATATGAATGATACGGCGATCCTGAGGGCTCATCGGATTCAGCGCCACGGTTTGACCGCTCTCGGAAACCTCTTCACTTAAGCGGTTGGCCAATTGAATCAGCGAATCACTACGGCGCTCACGATAGCCGCACGCATCCACCCATACGGGCATACGCCGCCCTAAGAGTTTGCTGACCATCTTGCCTAGCAAAAATTGCAGCGCGTCGAGCGTCTGGCCTTTCTTACCGATAGCCAGTTCCGCGTCTTCACCGATTACGGTAAGCCGTAGCTGTTCTTCGGTTGCCTCAGCCTCTACCTCGGTATCGAAGGCCAGACCGTCGAGAATCCGTTGTAGTGATTTTCTGCCGAAGGCAACGTAGTCTTCTTCGCCATTGCTCGGTTGTTCTGCTACGAGTTCTTCCAACATTACTGCCCTATGGTTTTTTACGTCGTCGACGTTTTTTGTTCGGTCGATTACCTTTGCTTTGATCCGACGAATCTGAGCCGGATGCCTTCACGTTATCCATCGCCCGGCTCGCACGCTTCGGTCGCTGCCCGTCCCCCCCTGATGGTGGAGAAGGTGTTTTGCTAACGGGAGCCGGTGCGGGATCTGATTTGTTCATATACCACTGGTGAATCATTGTCAAAAGCGAGTTGATGAAGATGTAGAGCGTCAACCCCGAAGGCAGCCAGAGCATCATGAAGGTGAACATGGCAGGCATGAAGTACTTCATCATTTTCGCCTGCGCGCCCTCCATGGGCTGCGGCGTAATCAGCTGCTGCCCAAAGAACGCCAAACCCATCAAAATCGGCAGAACGTAATAGGGGTCGGGAGCCGTGAGGTCGGTAATCCAAAGTACGAAACCAGATTGATAGAGTTCTTGAGCGTTGCCCAGTGTTCGATATAGAGCGAACCAAATAGGCATCTGAATGAGCATCGGCAAACAACCCCCCAGGGGGTTTACTTTATGCCGTTTGTAGAGCGTCATCATTTCCTGATTGAGCCGCTGTTTATCCTCCCCAAACTTTTCTCGAAGCTTATCCATTTCCGGCTTGAGTTTCTGCATCCCCTTCATCGAACGCATACTCTTCTGATGCCAATAAAGCGTCAGGAGCTTCGCGACGAACGTGAGAAGAATGATTGCCAATCCCCAGTTTCCTAAGAATCCGTAGAATTTTTGCAGAAGCCAAAGCATCGGCCGGCAAAGCACCGCGAACATGCCGAAGTCGATCGACTTATCGAGTTCGGCGGGACTCTTCGCAAAACCTGTAACGCCATCGAGGAAATCTAACTCCTTGGTTCCGGTGTAGATGCTGAACTTCCGATGCACCGTTTGTCCGGGAGCAATCCGTTTTTGCGGCAGAACCAAGGCGATACGTACGAGGTCTTCCCCGAGCTGTGTAATTTGGCAACGCCGATTCGCATCTTCGTCGAGCGGTATGACGGCGGTAAGGAAATAGCGGTCGTCAGAACCAACCCAGAGAACCTCGCCCACCTGACGAACTTCGCCACTGCCCATGCCACATCCGGCCGCTGAACAACCGGAGTCTTCACCCCTAATCGCGCCGAACGTCCGCCGATGCAATTCCTCGTTTGCATAGCAGAGGCCTGTCGCTTGTCGCGGATATGGATTGGTAAAACCCGGTTTGCTCGCCCCAGGGTCTTGTCGACTATAGAGGTTAACCTCCATTCTCTGCTGCAGCTTTTGGTCGGTTAGGTTCTCAACCTCGACATCCAACCAAACCATGGGCTGCTTGTTGTCGAGCCGATATGTTTTGCTGATTCGAACTTTCTTCGAGACCCATTCATAACGAACGCTCGTCTCGTCTTTTTTGACCACGCGATATTTCGCCCCATCGGGCACCGTGAAATCCGAATCCGGGAAGGAAATAGTCAAAGGCCATGGCCCCTTACCCGGTGCCGTTTGCACCAAGTCGATAGGCCTAACTATGCCAGCGGACTTCTCTACAAAACGGGGGTTGGTCAAACGCCAATGTCGCAGCGCGGCGCCGTAGTCGGTAAAGACGGCCTCGCCCTCGTAACCCTGCAACGTAACCTGTTGGCCTTCCGGGTCATACGACACAGGCCCGCCCCCCGTCGGCCGACTCGCAGGCGGTCGAACCGCAGGTGCTGACGCCGGTTGCGTCGGGCTTCCCGTGGGGGCCTTTTCCGAATTTGCGGCCTGCTGGGTCTTTTGCCCCGGCGGTACCGGTACCGGCTTTGGCATCAGGTATCGATACCAAACGAACATGAAGGCACCGAAGAGAACCACAAAGAGCACCATTCGTTTGGTACTATCCATCTCTACTCCATATATGCATACGGCTCCGCAACTCTAGGGCGGGTCGTAGCCGCTTCCGCCCAGCGGATGACAACGCGCTAGCCGGTGCATGATTCGCCCTAGGCCTCTCATCAGGCCGTGTTTCTTTAACGATTCCGAAGCATATTCGGAACAGGTCGGTAGGTAGCGACAGCGGGGCCGCAGGTGGGGTGATATCGCCTGTCGATAAAAAGCGATTATCCATAAAAAAAACGCACCGATAGCGCTGGCGGGAAGCCGCAATAGCATCTTCAAATTCATGCCGTCGCTCATCGAATACGCCCAAGTCTTTTGCTGAGGGTAAGCACGTGTTCGCAGGCTGTTGCGAACGTCAACGCAGAGGCGCTGCGCTTGGCGACCAAAACAACTTCAAAGCCGCTGGGCCAGGTATCCCGGTGTAGGCGCCAGCTTTCACGTAAAAGCCGTTTAATTCTGTTGCGCTCTACAGCGTTGCCCACTTTTCGGCTCACGGTGAAACCCACCCGATGCGCCAGGTCACTCCGCTTGATAAACGCCAAAAGATGCTTGAGATGCACCTTATCTCCCCGACCTTGTATGGCCAGAAATTCTCGACGTTTACGCAAACGATGGGACTTTCGATAGCGCTTGTCGGCCGTGGTATCGACCATGGCTATCTAAGCTGCGGGCTAGACTGTCAACTTACCGAAAATGTTATTTTTTCGGCGTGCTGACCGCTAGCTGTGCCCGACCACGACGGCGGCGACGAGCCAATATACGGCGCCCCCCCTTGGTCTTCATGCGCGCCCGAAAGCCATGAACTCGGCGGCGTCTTTTGTTATGCGGCTGATATGTCCGCTTCACGGTAAACTCCTATTAAGGTGCGCCTTCGATACCGCGCCGAAGGGGTGGCTGTCAAGCAATGGTGCGGAGGATCTTTCCTCCCTTTCCAAGCCCCTTGATCACCATGGCTCGGACCCAAAAGTCAACGCCTCTTTTCTGTTCACTCGCAAATTATCCCAGGACGTACTGCCGAGCGGATCCTGGATCGAAACAAAAGATCCATTCGATTTATTTTGGTGCCATGACGCACCATCATTCCGTCCATTCGACAAACGCTTCCTCCGCGTACATCAGCTGTACAGCCAAATCTCTCGATGGAGACTATTTTTCACAGATGCAAATTCTTTTGATACTTCACGTCGAAAATAATCGCGCGATGATTGTTTGCCCTTAGATCCTGCTCACCTGTCCGCGTATTATTTATCGCCGTAAGGATCCAATGGATCCTTGTCCATTCTCATACATTTTTTTCACCAACAAAATCGCCTTCGAATAACTCTTATGCAATTTGCTCTTGCATCTGCACGCACACCGTTGCTAGCTGATTGCTCGCGACCGCTTTCTAAGAAACGGTATGTGGATAATGACGCAGCAGCAACCAACGTTATTTCTTAGAGCGCGAATCGCACCGCATTACCGAGACAGTATTTTTCATAGGCCCCGTTAGAACTCTGATTCTTGGGTATTCCCCGCTAGGGGGATATTGCCCTGGAGATATATAGTTGTGTCTGAAGCGACCCCAACCGTCTGGCAAACAGCGATCACAACCCTCCAGCAACGAATAAAGCCGCATAATTTTGATATGTGGCTGCGACCTATTCGCTGCGCGTCCATCAGCGGAAGCGAGATAAAACTCTGCGCTCCCAACCGCTATATCAAAGAGTGGTTTGAAGATAACTACCTCGCCATTGTTCTACAAGAACTCCAAACCCAAACCGATTTGGACTACCAGGTGGTTTTCGACTTGGAGGAAGAAGCTTCTTCCCCTGTCGCACCGGTCATCGAAATTGAAACGCCGGTCAAAAAAGAAACCGACATCTCATTTGACCGCGGCCATCGCTATCTCTTTGATTCATTCGTTGCGGGTCCCTCAAATCAGCTGGCGCATGCGGCCGCCACCGCCGTTGCCGAAGGCGGCCATTCGGCGAAATACAATCCACTGTTTATCTGTGGCGGTGCCGGATTGGGCAAAACCCACCTGCTCTACGCCATCGGTCATGAAATCCACAAAAACCAACCCCATTTGCGCATCATGTATTTGTCGTCCGAACATTTCATGAACGACTACATCAAACATGTTCGTGCTTTTAAGATGGAAGCCTTCCGTTCGACCTATCGCGATCAATGCGATGTCCTTTTGATGGACGATATCCAGTTCATCGCCGGAAAGACCGGTACTCAGGAAGAGTTCTTTCATACCTTTAATGCGCTTCATGATGCCGATAGACAAATCGTCGTCACTTCAGATAAGTATCCACAGGAAATACCCGAGCTGGAAGATCGCTTAAGAACCCGTTTTCAATGGGGTTTAATCGCTGATATCCAAGCCCCGGAATTGGAAACCCGAATCGCTATTCTCAAGGCGAAAGCGGAAAAAGAGCAAATACGTCTTCCGGATGATGTTGCGCTTTTTGTGGCGACGCAAATCAGGTCGAATGTGCGTGAGCTTGAAGGCGCTCTCATTCGCCTCGCCGCCCTCAGCTCGCTCAAACGCGTCGAAATATCCATGGAATTAGCCAAGGAAACCCTACTCAATTCTGTGGGCAAAAATTCCCCTGGGCTGACGATCGATACGATTCAAAAAGAAGTCTGCACCTATTTTAGCCTTAAAGTCACAGACTTGCGTGGTTCCAAGAGACATAAGGCAGTAACCCGCCCTCGCCAAATAGCGATGTATCTCTCCCGCAAACTCACGAGCTCTAGTTTTCCCGAAATAGGTAACCGCTTTGGCGGCAAGGACCACTCCACCGTCATCAGTGCTTGCCGGAAAATTGAAGGCCTGGTGGAAAACGACCTTTCGATCCGAACCGCTGTTGAGACGCTCGAAAGGCATCTCCAGCTCTAGACTTTCGCCTTGCGACGACCCTTGCCCGTGTCTCGTTGCCCAGCGCGCTGCCTGACGCTGTGCGGCGCATTGCCTGCCCTCCTAGCATGATCCGCCGTCTATCGACCCATTGCTGGCAAATTTCGTTAGCTTACCTCAAACCAGCTGTGCTAAAACGGCCTATGTGGAGAACAAATGCAGGTGAAGAATCCTGCGTGGACCGGGCGCTCTTGTGTTGGGGATCTTCTGTGGAAAAAGGTTGTGTGAAACTTGATGATAGATGAAGCACCCTATTTGTCATCAGTCCCTCCCCAACTTTATACCCAAGCTGGATATTAGGAGATCGGAAACAATCTTGAACGTGTAGACACCTTAATCACCAGTACACAGGTACTACTACTACTACTTGTTTTATATATATATAGATCCCTTATTAAACAGTTGGGGAGAAAGACAACATGGATATCAAAATCCAAAAGGCAACCTTTCTCAAGGGCCTCTACCTAGCGCAAGGCATTGCTGATCGCAAAAGCACGACAGCAACATTGGCCAACGTGCTTCTCCGCAGTGAAGGCAAAGATGCCATCATCTGCGCCGCTACAGATTTGCGCACCAGCATGGTTGCTGAAGTGCAAGCTGACGTCATCGGTGAAGGCGGAATCAGTATTGGAGCAAAACACCTTTACGAAATCGTAAAGAACTTGCCAGGCGATACACTACAACTCAAAAAGTCCGACAACAATTGGGCTGAAATTCGCGCGGGTAAAGCGAAGTACCGTGTCGTCGGTATGTCCGATCGAGACTTTCCTCGCATGCCAAATTATAGAGAGGTTAAATTCGTTGAAGTAGATGCCTCTACCTTTAGCGAAATGATCAACAAGACTCTCTTCTCGGTATCCACTGACGACACACGCCATCATCTCAGCGGTATCTATTTTGAATCCGACGGTAAGCGTGCACGGATGGTTTCTACCGATGGTCATCGTCTCTCAAAAGTTGAGCGCGAACTCGGCAACGGACCGATTCTCGATAAAGGCGTAATCATTCCGCGAAAAGGCGTGATGGAAATCCGCCGACTCATCGAAGGCATCGATGGAACCTGCGATATTGGTTTTGCGCAAAACAGTATTTTCGCTAAGGCTAAAGACGTCGTGCTTTGCGTCAATCTTGTAGATGCTCAATTCCCGCCATATGATCAAGTGGTTCCAAAAGATAACGACAAGAATATAGAACTGAACCGCGTCTCTTTTTTGGAATCGCTAAAGCGGGTCGCCATCATGTCGTCGGAACGGAGCTGGGGCATTCGTTTTGATTTGAGCAAAGATCGCCTCAGAATCATGAGTGACAACCCCGATCTAGGCGAAGCCCAAGAAGATCTAGAAATTTCCTACGCTGGCAACGACCTAACGGTTGGTTTCAACGCGCGCTATTTTATCGATGTACTCGGTGAAATGGATGAAGAGCAGGTGGTGCTCGAACTCAACGGCGAACTCGATCCGGGTTTGATTCGTTCCCATAAGGGTGATGACTACGTTGGCGTAGTTATGCCCATGCGTATCTGACCGGAATCTCGACGATCAGAATTCGGATTACTTTATTCGGTGTCCATCCAGTCCGTTAAGACCAGCCATTTTAGAAATCTTCTAGATACTGACGTCACCTTAGGTTCGCGTTTCAATATTATTGCTGGCGAAAATGCCCAAGGAAAAACAAATTTCCTAGAGGCCCTCTACCTCCTCACGCGGTTTCGCTCTTTTCGTAATGCCAAAGTTGAAGAGCTTATCGCTTTCGGCGAAGTCGACGCCGAAATTCAAGCAGAAATAATCGTCGGTGGTCTAGAGCACAAACTTGTTGTGTATTGTAATAGCAAGGGCAAGAAACATACATCCAATGGCAAGAGAATCACCGCGAAGAACGAAAGTCTGCGGCAACTCAGTGCCGTACTTTTCACGCCAGACGATCTTCAAATCGCCAGACGGGGTGGCCTTCAACGCCGCAATCTGATCGACCATGCTGTGGGCGCCCTCTGGCCCGCCTATGCGCTTTTGCTTCGAGACTATGGGCGCGCTCTCCAAAGTCGAAATCGCTTGCTCAAAGAGCAACCAGTCGCCCTCCTCGAGCTGCTCGAGGTTTATGAGACCCAGCTCTCTGGTCTAGGCGCTAAAATTATTGCCGCCCGCCGCCGCTACCTCAACGTGATCGGTCCTTCGTTCAGCAAAACCTACCGCGAGATTTCCAAGAGCGGTGTTGAAGCGACAATGCATTATTGCGCCGACGATGAAATAGAAGCACTGGACAACAACACCCTCGATGAACTCAAAGCCGTGCTACTCAGCTTGCATCAGCGGCATCGTCAGACCGACCTCGCCCGCCGAATCACTACAGTTGGACCCCACGGTGACGACCTCGAATTATTGCTCGACGGGCGCTCTGCTAAACAGTTCGCCTCCCAAGGTCAGAATCGCAGCTTGATACTTTCTTTCAAGATTGCAGAGATTTGTGAGATCAAACAGCAACTCGACGAATACCCCATTTTGCTCTTGGATGATGTTTCAAGCGAATTGGACCCCCAAAGAAATGGTTATCTATTTGATTTTTTAGAGGAAATACCCTGTCAGGTGGTTATCACCACCACCCGTCCACAGCTGATTCCTGTAACCAAAAATCGCGTGGATTATCAAGTAGTTAGAGGAGACATATCCAAAGGAAAGCCCTTTACTGCAGCCTAAGGGTATGTTAGTAGTCATAGACTGCGGAAACTAAACAAGAAATCTCCGAAAAAGGTCCTTTGTAATCATGGATGAAATAGCCGATTCCCCCGCCGAAAATAACCCGTCGGAACAGGCCTATGATGCCAATTCGATCAAGGTTCTCCGCGGCCTGGAGGCGGTACGGAAACGCCCCGGGATGTATATCGGGGATACCGACGATAAGACCGGTCTTCATCAGACCGTCTACGAAATTGTCGATAACTCCATCGACGAAGCCTTGGCCGGTCACTGCAATCGCGTTGACGTTGTGCTTCACGTCGATGGTTCCGCTAGCGTCGCCGACAATGGTCGCGGCATTCCGGTGGGCATTCACCCAGAAGAAGGGGTTTCCGCAGCTGAGGTGATCATGACCACCCTGCACGCCGGCGGAAAATTTAGTGACGATAGTTACAAAGTATCCGGTGGCCTTCATGGCGTCGGCGTGTCGGTCGTTAATGCACTTTCAGATTGGTTAAAGCTCGAGATTCATCGCGACGGAAAAATTCATCACCAGACCTATGAACAGGGTCGCGCCGTATCCCCATTGGAAGCTTCCGGAACAACGGACCGCACCGGTACCAGCATTTCTTTTAAGCCGAGTCCCGATATTTTTACGGATACGGATTTTTCCTTCGACACGCTCGCTCACCGACTACGAGACCTCTCGTTTCTGAACCATGGCGTCACAATCGATTTAAAGGATGAACGCAGCGGAAAACATCAAGAGTTCTTTTCCGAAGGGGGCTTGGCTTCCTTCGTCGAATATTTGAATCGCAACAAAAACCCCGTGCATCCTGAAGTCATCCACGTCGAAGATATGAAAGATGGCATTGGTGTGGAAATCGCGGTGCAGTGGAACGACTCCTATCAGGAGCTGGTCTATTGTTTCACCAACAATATTGCCAACCGCGACGGTGGAACGCACCTAACCGGCTTTCGTTCGGCCTTGACGCGTACCGTCAATAACTACGCATCCAAGTCGAAACAAATCAAGGATAGCAAAACAAACCTGAGTGGTGATGACCTCCGGGAAGGTATGACAGCCATTATCAGCGTCAAACATCCCGATCCCAAATTCAATAGTCAGGTTAAGGAAAAGTTGGTTTCCAGCGAGGTCAAAGGCATCGTTGAAGCCACCCTTAACGACAATCTCAATAGCTTCCTCGAAGAACATCCAAAGGCCGCTAAGGCCATCGTTGAAAAAGCCATCATGGCCGCCCGTGCGCGCGATGCCGCGCGAAAAGCGCGTGAGATGGTTCAACGAAAGGGTGCACTCGATTCCAGTTCGTTGCCCGGAAAATTGGCTGACTGCCAGGAAAAAGACCCAACCCAGGCCGAAATATTCATCGTCGAGGGTGATTCCGCCGGCGGTTCGGCTAAACAGGGCCGCGACCGTAAATGTCAGGCCATCTTGCCCCTTCGGGGAAAAATCCTAAATGTAGAAAAAGCGAGGATGGATAAAATTCTATCCTCCCAAGAAATTATCACATTGATCACGGCCCTCGGCTGTGGCGTTGGCGAAGAACATTTCGACATCAACAAACTCCGTTATCATAAAGTCGTTCTCATGACAGATGCTGATGTCGACGGCTCGCATATTCGTACCTTGTTGTTGACCTTCTTTTATCGGCAGATGCCCGAATTGGTAGAGCGGGGTTATTTACATATTGCCCAGCCGCCTCTTTTCAAAGTCAAACGAGGAAAGAAACAGCAATATCTGAAGGACGAAAAAGCCCTCGACGATTTTATTGTTCGTGCTGCCGTGGATAGTTTTACGTTGACGGACGCTAATGGCAATGCGACCGTCGGTAATCGCCTGCGGGAGGTATCCCTACAGACCCTGCGTTTCCGTTCACTCCTGGCGCAAATATCCCGTAGCGGTGACAGTAGGGTTCTGGAAGCCATCGTTGCGCAGCATGATTTGACAAGCGAGGTGTTGGCCGATGAGGAAATCCTGGCTGAACGTCTTGCCGAGACCGAAAAATATCTGACCGAACGTTATCCGGAAATTCTACCCATTAAATTTTCCATTGAGGGCGAAGGCGACGCGATGCAAATCGTTTGTGAGACCAAGGTCGCCGGCGTTCCCAAGCGTACCATCCTGAGCGATGCTTTTTTGCAATCCGACCGTTTTGCCGAAATTCGTACGCTCAAGGTCGCCCTTGAAGCCGTGGGTCAAGCGCCTTATACCCTGCAGAGCGACGGTTTCTCAAAAGAACTCGCCCATGCGGAAGAACTCGCGGACGAAGTAGACCTCATGGGTCGCAAAGGTCTTCAAATACAGCGATACAAGGGTTTGGGTGAAATGAATCCCGAACAACTCTGGGAAACCACCATGGACCCCGACACGCGTTCCATGCTCCAAGTACGCATCGATGACACGGTGGAAGCCGACGGCATTTTCACTGTGTTGATGGGCGATCAAGTAGAGCCGCGTCGCGATTTCATCGCCAAGAATGCGCTCTCGGTGAAAAATCTCGATACCTAAACGACCCTATACTTCCGATGGGCTAGAGCTCGCTGATATTCTTTTCCAATACCAATCGTGGCAACGGCTCGAAGCCATGCTTCGAGAAAAATGCGACCAAATCCCGTTCCATCCAAGAGACTTCAGTGCGCACCTTTTCAATGCGTAGGCCTTGTAGGTTCTTAATGAATTGTTCGAACATCGCTCGACCGATTCCCTGACGAGAAAATTCGCGGTCTACCAAAATGGTATCGAGTACTGCCACGGGCTCCGGCAAACCGAATTCACCATAGTGAACCGAACCCAAAACAGCGCCGACAAGTAGTCCGTCCTTTTCCGCGCCCAATGAAATCTGCACGTCGCTTTGTGATAATGCGCGTTCGAGTTTGCCTTCATACCAGGCTTGGCGCCGGCGCTCGGTAATCTGCTCATCCATTGCTACCAGGCGCTGGCTATCGGTGGATTGTAGGCTTCGAATGACTAGTTCCATAGCGGATGCTCCTCGGTCCAGACCTTGCGGGCCAATTCTAATTTTCGATGCCGAAACGCGCCCCACAGAGCAGCTCCGATAGCGCCAGCATAAATACTCAATTCGTGTCCCTTAACCGTGAGCGGCCGGGTTCGCCTTTTATCTTCGTTGAGAGCATCTTGTGTTGCGGCCAATAGGCCTGTGTCACTGGCTAGGCCACCGCTAACGAATGTTTCGCCGTGAACACCCAATGATCGCAGAAGGCGGGCGAAGCGGCCCGCCATGCTCTCGTGAATACCCCGCAGAATATTGGGAGTACTAATCCCTCTCGAGACCATATTGATCACATCCGTTTCCGCGAGCACGGCGCAGATGGAACTTACCCGTTCCGGATCGTCAGCCTCTTGAGATAGCCCGCCGATTTCCTCTTGGGACACCCCGAGGTAACGGGCGATATTCTCGAGGAATTGCCCTGACCCCGATGCGCATTGGCTGGTCATCTTATAGTCGAGGACTTTGCCGCGTTCATCCATCGCAACCGCTCGACTATGCAACGCACCAATATCAAGTACAGCTCGTGCTCCGGGTGCCAGAAAGAGCCCGCCGCGAGCGTGGGTTGTCATGCCGTAGAAATGCCCGGTAGCAAAGCGGATATCCTCGCCCTCCCCCGTCGTTGCCAGATAGTCGATAGCGGCTCCGTCAGCCCCCTTTAGGGCCTCTCGGAAGACTTCCTCCACCACCGTCTCGACTTCACGCTTTCGAATACGCGCGACTGAATAGGCTAGGAGCTCTTCCTTTTCCCCACTACTCCGCATCACGACGGCCTTCACCGCGCCACTACCGATATCCAATCCTGCAGTGATTCTCTCGTCGCTCATGATTGATCCTCTCGATGGGCGAAAATGGCTGCCCCTAGCGCGCCCGTATAAATGCTGTCTTCCGATATGTTGATCGTTTTGGCGCCGTAGTTTTCTTCTACCAATTGCTCCAAGGCACGTACTGCTGCGGGGTTACGTGCCACACCGCCCGTAAACGTGAATTGGTCTTGTACGCCTCCCGAACGGGCCAGCAAACTCATCGCGCGCAAGATAATGGCCCGATGTAACCCCGCAAGAATATCCTCTCGCTTCTCTCCTAAAGAAAGCCGTTCGCGTAATTCTGCACCGGCAAAGACGGTGCAGGTCGAATTGATCTTAACCTGCCGGGTCGCCTTCTGGGCCAAGGGGCCGAGTTCATGTAGGCCAATATTCATTTCATCGGCGATATATCCCAGATAGCGACCGCATCCGGCGGCACAGCGGTCGTTCATTTGAAATGACGTTACGATGCCGCGATCGTCTACCTGAATTGCCTTGGTATCTTGTCCACCGATATCCAAAACGGTTTTCGTGTCGGGAAACATCGCGTGGGCGCCCAATCCGTGACAGAGAATCTCAGAGCGAATCTGTTCCTTCGGAAAAGGCAATCGCGCTCGTCCGTAACCCGTGCCAACGGTACACCGTTCTTCTAATTTGGTACTCAGCGCGCTATCGATACCGTGCTGAACTTCGGCCGCACCGCCGATGCGTTCCAACGCGGCGCCGATATGTTGTTCGAATCCCAATTCCAGGGGCTCGTTTTCAACGCGAATAATGCATTTATCATAAAGGGCGATGAGCATATCGAAGCTCACGCCCCCCTGTTCACCGATCTCTTCAGCGAGCCGCATATAGGCTGAACCTGCCGAATCGCGGAAAAAGTCGGAACGGGCCGCTGGGTTTTCGTCGGCGAACCACGCCTCTTCCTCTTCACGAATTCGGTCAAAAATCTGCCCGATTTTCTTGGCAGCAGCGCTGCGGAGGCCGTCGGCAATCGAAATATTGGCTTGTTCCTCGATCAGTTCCCTTAGGCGGATTAGCTGAGCGATATTCTGGCTCACGCGAAATCCCTTGAGGAGGCGATCGAGGAGCTTTCCACCAGCGGATGCCTCCACGGCCTTTCGCATGAGGCCGAAGCGTGCCGTGATGAATGCCTCTTCGCGGGCTACAGCCGCGGCGAGGTCATAATTAGAACGAGAATTCGTAATACCTCTACCGAGGATTCGCTGATCTTCGTCCAACACCACCGCCTTGGTGGTTGTCGAACCAAGATCAATACCTACGTAGCACTTCATCTTATGCCCCTTGCCGACGCGCTTCGAGCATTTGCAGGTAGCTCTCCAGGCGGTTCTTGATATTGGCAGCGGAAAAATAGCGCGGGTCGACCAAATCAGATTCGATAAATGCGCCTGGCACGCCGCTTCGCTTTTCGACTTCCCGTAGAATCATCAATTGACCGGCTGAAAACGAATTGCAGGATTTAACCGAATTGATGATGAAACCATCCGCTTCGAATTCGCGAATGTAGTCGACGAGCATGTCGATGCGGCCGGGTAGATTGATATTCGTATAGCAGCCGCCACAATAGTCCGCCAAGGTACCCAAAGGGTCGTTAGGGTCGTGCCGAAAGCCATAGTCATAGGTGCCACCGACTTTGGTATAGGTCGAAGCGACAGCTACGGCACTCTCATCGGCGAACATTCGCCAAAATTCGCGGAAGTTCGTCCAGTTGGGCGGGCCTTCCACGACCAAACGATATTTTTGGTCGTCTAGTGGACCATCGGGTGTGACGGGTCCTTCGCCACGTTCCACACGGTCCTCAACTTCTTTGCGGAGGGCGCGGTAGTAATCGACACCGTCTTGTGTGCCACGAAATGCCGAAAAGATGGGTCCGACATAGTAGACCCCGCCGAAATAGGAATCGATGGGAGACGGTTTGTTTTTCGCTGAATTAAGCACGGCCACCAAGTCATCCTCAGCTTGGGCGCTGAGTGCGAGATAATGCCTTAGCTTTTCCTCGTCATACTTCTTGCCGCTGATTTTTTCGAGCGCGGGGATGACGCTTTCCTTGATCTGATCGATGATATACTGCCGGTGCTCAGGCGCGAGTGTGCCGTCTCCTTGATAGGGAATTTGTAGAAAGACGGTGGGGCATTTGTATTCCTCGCGAAGCAGTTCAAACCACTTCATGAAGGTGTAGCAGCCCGTATAGGAAAGAAGGAGTAGATCAGGTTCGGGCAATTTGGTACCCGTGGGCCCGATATTGCCGGCCTTGAGCATACCCACGTCGCATTTGACGTAGGTACATACATCTTCGGAGTGTCCTATTCGCTCAGCTTCGGCGATATAGTCGCGGCTTTTGCCTCGCATACCCGATTGGAGCGCGTTGATCTCGGGGAGCAAGGGAAGACAATCGAAGGAACGAATGAGTTCCGTGAGATTACCGGGAACGAAGGTATAGACCACGGGCTCTTTGGTTTCCGGGGCTTTTTCCAATCGTTTGAAATGATCTGCGATCATTCTTTTTTGAATGACCATCGATTGGTCTTTTTGAGCGGTATCTGACTTATCGGCGTTGGCCATTATTGTCCCCCCCATAATTTGATCGAATCGGAAAAGGTCCCGGCCTGTTCGCGGAATTGTTGGAACTGCCCCGTATTCTCGGCGTATTTGAAGGCGATACAGGGGATATTATTCTCTTCGGCGCCTTTGCGGAGCATCGGCCGATCGAGTAAGGCCGGATCGCAAAAACTCGGAGCTGCGAAAATGATACCGTCGGCATTGACGGCATCGACGCGTGCTTTCATCAATTTCTTCTTTCCTTCGGGATCAGACTCATAGAGTACCGACGTTTTTTCACTGTCTGAAAAGAAGGAACGCGCGAGATTATCCACCACCGAACCGTCCAAAGACACATCGCTGAGGAGCAAACGGTTACCGACGAGAAAATCGTCGTCGACGATATAGCAACCGGCACGCTCGATGGTCTTGATCAATCCCAAAGGCGGTTGTTCGCAAAAGGCGCCAGCCACGACGACGCGACTGCGGTCCTTAACCGGATAATCACCTTCGTCAGCGGCGGCAAGATAGGTGCGGAGCTTTTCGTTGAAAATCTCGACGGGGGCTATTTCCCCGGCCCGCATGAGTAGATAGAGTTCCTCGGTGGGAATTCGCCAAGGCTCTTTGCTGCGTTTTTCGTACAGGGCGCGAATGAGCTGTCGAGATTCATTGAAGAGAGCTACCGATTCGCGGAGCTGGTCTTCATTGGCTGGCGAACCGGAAATCTCACCCAAATCGCGGACGAGCGTGCGAATTTCCTGCCCCCAGAATTTGCTGCCGAGTTGTGGGTCACCGATTTGCGGCAGATCGACGTAGCGAACGTATTGTTCGGGTTTCAGCAATTGCCACATTCCTGACAAGTTGCGAATGACGTCGCACGTAGAGGGGAAGAGCACACCCGAAAGGAAGTCGAAATTGCCTGCCTGGCATAGCTCGACTACCGAACGAGGGATATGGCAGATATACGACTGGTAGAAGGCGTCGCCTCGGATGATTTCCACCTGATCGCCACCCCCATAAATGCCCACGGGCAACATCTTGCTGGCATGGATGACCTCTCGGGGGGCGTAAACCGGCAAATGGCCCACGGCCTTACCGGAGGGCGTTTCGCTGGCCCATTGGCGCGCTTGGTAAAAATCGAGGTCTTCGTAAAGAGAAAGAGCCCAGTCGACGATTTGGCTGCGGGTCATCGGTGTCTCCATTGAGCAGGCCGACGTTCGATAAAGGAGCGGATGCCTTCCACTGGATCTTCATGAGACATCAGGTCTTTGAGGTAAAGCGCTTCGAGTTTTGGTAATCTATTTTGCAGGGCCTCTGCTATTTCCATCCGGCTGGCCTGCCAAGCGTAGCGAATGGCGAGTGCTGAATTTCCTGCCAGATTCTTTTCGAACCATTCCTCTAGGGCGGCCGTAGGGTCTTCAGCGCATTGGTCGGCCAAGCCGATTTCGACCGCTTCGGCCGCTTTCACGGTACGCCCGCTGTAGACGACTTCGCTACCCCGTTGTCCACCACAGCGCCAAGGCAAAAGTAGTGCTGCGATAGGTGGAAAGACGGCGAGTTTTACTTCGGGCACCCCAAATGCCGCGGTGGGGGTACAGACAAGGCGGCCACACCAGGCAGCCAACTCCATGCCACCGCCCAAGCATTGGCCACGGACAACGGCTGCGGTGGGTATGGAGGTACTTTCCAGTTTTCGAAAAAGATCATGAAAAGCTGGCAGCATATCGCCGACGGTTTCCGGTAGATGTTCTTCTACTGAAGCGCCGAAAGAAAAATGCTTGCCTACACCTTCAAAGACGACGAGCTTGAGGGCGGGAAGCTGAGGGATCTGGTCATCCAACGCCGCTTCGATAGCCCCGAGCATTTGAAGATCGAGGATATTTCCCTTCGGCTTATCGAGGAAGAGATGTAGCCATTGGCCGTCGCGCCTTACCTCTGAGCGACAGGGTGAATCGCTCATGCCTGTCTCCCTTTAGGGCCGACTGAGACGATCAATTCCTCGCTCCATTTTTCGCCCGCGGCTAAACGCCGTCGTAGTTCCGGGAAATCGACTTCGCGGTCTCTTTTGGTACCGTCGTTAAATGCCCTGAAACCGGCGTTGGCTTCGGTCATCATGTTGAGACCCAACCAGGCGCGATTCGTTTCACGATTCTGATCCCAATGTGCCAATTTATGTTTACGAATCGACTCGATGGTTTTCGACAGGCAGTTGGGCATGGTCATCAATAATTGAGTGCAGAGATTGTCGATGGTTTTGTCGAGGAGGGAAAGATCAACCGTTCCACTTTTGAGCACGGCTTTAGCGCTTTCCTTATCGTCGCCGGTCTTTGCTTCCCCGTGCCGACTCTTGCCATACTCATCGACGCCACAGTCGGTATGTACGAGGGGGTTGGGTACCCATTTGCCGTCTACCTTAAGGGCAGGAACGATATCGGTCAGAAGGCCCAGTTGGTAGGATTTATGGGCACTCCAGGGTTCACATGCGGTACATGACAACATGGCATGCTCCACACTGATGAATAGCGGCAGAAAATCGGTGCTACCGCCATCGGGGGCGCTTCCGTGCTTGGGACCTGCTTGGCCGAAACGCGCCATATCTTGAGCTATGGAATAGTCGCAGGCCATACCGATTTCTTGGCCACCACCGATGCGCATTCCGTTTACACGGCAGATGACCGGCTTATCGCAATGCAAAATCGCCGTGACCATATCGTTGAAGAGGCGCATATACTGCGAGTACTCGCCAGGTCGACCAGCGTAGTACTCAGCATATTCTTTGGTATTGCCGCCGGTGCAAAATGCGCGATCACCTGCGCCTGTGAAAACCACTGCGACCGCGCTTCGATCGTTTGAGGCCTGGCGGAAAGCGAGGATGATTTCCTTCACCGATTGTGTGGTGTAGGAGTTGAGCTGCGCGGCGTTGTTGATCGTAATCCAAATATTATGCAGGCCCTCGGCGGGGTTGCCATCGGGTTTCAGTGCAGGTCGTCGTTCGTAAAGGACCTCCTGAAAATTAGTCTCCACCAAATCGTGATTCTTCCATTGGGTCATCGGCTTCATCCTTCTGCGATTGGAAAATCACTGCCGGCGAACGAGGGCCGAAAGTGAGCTGAGATTCTAGGCCCGAAAGCTAGGCGAGGGTGTCTGGCAAGGTCAAGTGATCAAAGTCAATCGGATGGATACCGGGGAAGCGGGCCAATGCCGCGCTTAGGGGATTTGGTGGCCGCCGCTGGTGTTGAGCTCTTGGCCCGTGACCCAGTCGGAGAGTGGTGAGGCAAAAAAGAGCACCACGCGGGCCACATCCATGGCGGATGCTGGTTGGCCAAAGGGAAGATTATCTATGAATCGTTGACGTTGGGCGTTGGGGATACCCAGCGTGCCATCGCCCTGTTCTTTGGCTTGGGTCAGCCGGGTGTCGGTAAAGCCCGGTGCCACCGTATTGACGTTGATCCGAAAACGCGCCCATTCGCGGGCTAGGGTGCGGCTAATACCGAGATTTCCCATCTTTGCGGCCACGTAGTTGAGTTGGCCGATATTGCCATTAATGGCCGCAGTGGAATAGAAATTAACGATTTTCCGGTGATAGCTTACCTGCCCAGTCTCTTCCAACTCCGCTTTGGCAACATCCCGCAAATATGGTGTGGCTGCACGAATACAGTTGAAGGTACCGGTCAGGTTCACATCGATGACAGATTGCCAGTCTTCGCTGCTCATGCGGTGGGCCATGGCGTCGCGCGTCATGCCCGCGTTGTTGATGAGGATGTCCAATTTGCCGAAGCGGTCGACAGCGGATTTCATCAATTTAGCGGTATAGGCGGCATCGGCGACCGAGCCGATACTGGCTTGGGCTGAATCGGGCCGAATTTGTTCGCATAGAGTTACGGTTTGCGCCGCCACATCTGGCTCGAGATCATTGACGATGACGCAGGCCCCCTCTTCGACAAAGAGTTGGGCAATAGCTTGACCAATACCTCTACCCGCCCCCGTGACGAGGGCGACGCGATCTTTGATGAGCATTTCGCTTATCCTTCTACGCTAGGGGACCAAAACGGGCCGTTCGGCTATTTGATGGTTCTTCGACATGGTGAGGACGTCGTTTATCTCGTCCAAGGCGAAGGAGCGGATGAAAGGTTTGATCTTCACCTTTCCCGAAAGCACGAGGTCCAGGGCAGCTGGATAGAGTTTTGGCGAGCAGCCCCAATTGCCGAAAAGCTGTGCATCGAAAGCCATCAGATTGCCCAACCGCACGTTCGTCTTGTCGCGCGAGAAACCGATAAAACCAACGGTGCCGGCGAAAGTGAGGAGGTCGTAGGCCAAGGCCTGCCCATTTCCTGTTCCGCTCATCTCGAAGACTTTCCAGGCAAAGCGGCTCAGACCGCTTTCCTTGGCCGCGCTTCGTACAGCATCTTTGGCGGCGCGGCCATCCAAACCCTTCACGTTGACGGCTGCCGTGGCGCCATACTCCAAAATGGTGTCGAGTTTGCCCTGGTCGATATCCACCGCGATGACCTTGGCACCGCGTGCAGCGCATACTTGCACGCCGTAGCTGCCGATACCGCCCACGCCGATAACGACGACGGTATCCGCTTCGTCGACCTTCGCGATTTCCGCGGCCTGATAAGGGGTGGTTACCGCATCAGCGACCACGCCGAGCTGCCAAAGATCGAAATCTCCTGGCTCGACCGGGCAAATCCAACGCCCGGGAAGCACGGCATGCGAGGCGAACCCTCCGTCGAGGTCGTTGCCCGGCATGACCTGGTTGCGACAAGCTCTGTCGCGGCCGGCCTTACATAGTTCGCATTCGCCGCACGGTAAGACGGCTGGGACGAGTACGGACTTGCCCACCATCTCTTCGTAGCGGGAACCGGTAGCAACGACGCGGCCCGTGAATTCGTGGCCCAACGTCAGTGGAAGTGCTTTTTTTGTCTTCACGCCGCCGTAAAGAAACGAGAGGTCGGTATGGCAAAGGCCGCAGCCGGCAACCTCGATGAGGAGATCGTCGTCTTTTAGTTCGGGTACCGGCAAACTGCGTTTGACCAAAGGGGCTTCGGTCTCCGTCATTTGCCAAGCGATGATTTCAGATGGTGGATTGTTCTTGCTCATAGCTCCCTATCCCTTTCGTTCCTTCAACGACCACAAAGCCAGCATTTTCGATCATCTGTTTGGTTTCATCGGCGTTATTACCCGATGTCGTCAAATAACCGTCAAAGAAGAGGGAGTTTGCGGCGTTTAGCGCCAGTCCCTGCTTTTCACCTAGATGTAATTCTCGCCCCCCTGCGATGCGCAATTCCTTTGTCGGATTTACTAAACGGAAAAGACAGAGGGCCTTGAGACAATACTCGGGACTTAGTCTGCCGCGGTTCGCTAGGGGTGTGCCTTCGATCGGGTGATAGAAATTCAGCGGGATGGTATCGACATCGAGTTCTCGACAAGCGATCGCCATTTCCACCACATCCTCATCCGACTCGCCCATGCCGATAATTCCACCCGAACACATACGTAGCCCGGCCTTCCTCGCCGTCCTGAGCGTATCCACTCGGTCGTCGTAGGAATGGGTTCCACAAATTTCTTTGTAGTAGCCGCGGCTGGTATTCAGGTTGTGATTGATCCAACCCACGCCCGCATCTTTGAGTACTGCGGCCTGCTCTTCATTCAATGAACCGACTGAGCAGCATAACGGTATGGCCACGTTCTCTTTGATGTGGCGCACCGCTTGTTCAAGCTGTTCTAGATTGTTTTTGTTGAGCGTGTCTCCCGACGTCACAATGCAGAAACGCCCTGCCCCTTGGCTTTGAGCTTCCTCAGCGCCGTCGAGCAGGGCTTCTTTCGATTGCAGGGGATATTTGTTGATCGGTGCTGTGGAATCTTTCGATTGAGAACAATATCCACAATCCTCTCCACAATGGCCGCTCTTCGCGTTGACCAACATCTGCATGCGCACGTAGCGACCAAAATGGGCTTCGCGGACATGGCATGCTGCGTCTAGGAGTTGCGGCAACCCTTCTTCCGAGGTGCGCAAAATGGCTAGACACTCTTCTCGGCTCAACATTTCACCGGCCAATGAGCGTTCGGCCAGTTCTTGATAGTTAATCGTGTTGGACAAAATGACTCCTCGTCGGATGAGCTCAGTCTGGCCCCAACCCCGTGGTGAGATTTTGCCCACCACGGTAGGGCTATGCTGGCGCACCTTCTCAAAAAGGGAATCGATTGCCAACGCTTTTAGGGATGTGGGATCCAGATCCCTAGAGGATCGTAAACCTCTAGAAGAATCAAGCGATTGGAACGATGAGGAGAATGGAAAAAGAGGGTTAGAAAGGCGCCTAGACCGCTGGCGCCAAAACAGGTGGTTCGAGGCCCATGATCGCGTTGAGGTCTTCTTCTATTTCGGCTTCCTCTTCTTTACGCGCCACCGCGAGTTCGCTCACGACGAGCCGACGGGCTGTCTTCAGCATTCGGCGTTCACCAAACGAGAGCCCCCGGACACCTTGCCGTCGTGTGAGGTCGCGGAGGACCTCCGCCAATTCGAAGACAGAGCCACTTTTGAGCTTGTCCAAATATTGGCGATGCCGGCGATTCCAGCTCCCACCACTGACGGAGATTTGGTCGGATTTGAGTATTTCGACCACTTTTCGGGCTGCACGTTTATCGATTACCGCCCGCAATCCCACGCTTGAAGTATTTTCAGTGGGGACCATGAGGGTCGTACCCGAATCTCGCATTTCCAAAACATAGAAACGAGCTGTTGTATCGGCGCCAGAAACGGCCCGCTCTTCAATTCGCTGGACTTTAGCCAGGCCGTGAAGAGGATAAATTGCCAAATCGCCTACATTGAACGTCATGCAGAGAAACTCCTCCAGAAATTATGGCACCGGATAACTGATAACTGAATGGCGGACAATACCACGGAGAGGGCGAAAAGGCGAAGGTTTTCCGGGTTGTCTATTGGGAGCCGTCTCGACTCGAGACGTATTCGATCAGCGTCGATACGCCAAATCCTGTTCCACCTTTGCTGATATGGCCGTCGGCCTTATCGGCCAACGCTGGCCCGGCGATATCCATATGTACCCAAGGCATCGTCACAAACTCTTTTAGGAAGAGCCCAGCCGTCAGCGCGCCCCCCCATCGTTCGCCGCAGTTTTTCATATCGGCCATTGGGGTCTTGAGTTGCTGGCGCAGTTTTGTGGGAAGGGGCAATCCCCAAACGTCCTCACCGACCCGGCGTGCCGTGGCGATCAGTCGTTCGACGAGGGCGCGATCATTGCCCATGATACCCGCCATGTGGGGGCCTAAGGCGACCATACAGGCACCCGTTAGCGTCGCGACATCCAACAACTCGTCCGGCTTGAGCTTTTCAGCGTAGGCGAGCGCGTCAGCGAGGGTGAGCCGGCCCTCCGCATCGGTGTTGACGATTTCGACGGACTTGCCGTTCATGCCGGTGATGACGTCACCCAGCTTGTAGGCGGAACCGGAAATCATATTTTCCGTAGCGGCGATAATCGCGTGCACCTCGGCCTGGACGCCCAGTGACGAGAGCGCGCTGATCGCTCCCAGCACCACCGCGGCCCCAGACATATCGCCTTTCATATCCAACATGCTCGCACTGGGCTTCAAGGAGAGACCACCCGAATCGAATGTGACGCCTTTGCCAACCCAGACGTAACTCTTCTTGGGCTTGTCCTTGCCCTTAGGGCGATAGGTTAGGTGAATCAGACGAGGCTCGTGAACGCTGCCCTGCGAGACAGCCAAGAACAGGTTCATCCCGAGTTTTTCACATTCCTTAGGACCCAGAATTTTGCATTCCAAACCCTTTTCCTTGGCCATGTCCTGGGCGATTTGGCTCAGACGAACCGGCGTAAGCGACCCTGCAGGCTCATTGATCAAATCCCGAGCCAGCGATGTAGCTTCGGCGATAAGTTGGGCGCGTGCCAAACAAATCGGGGACGGTGCCTTTCGCGACTCTTCATCTTCCACCCACAACTCGATCGTGTTGAGTGGAACAGGCTTTCGGCTCTCCTCCGACATATATCGGTCAAATCTATAGTTGGCGAGCAGCAGGCCCTCCACAAAAAACTGCGCAGCGCGCGTTTGCGCTGCTGAGTCCACAGGGGGCAACGTGGCTGCCAACTTTTGAGCTTTGCAGGCCCCCGCGGTCTCAGCGACAGCAGCCCCGTAGCGGCGGGACTCAGCTATATCAAAATCCTCACGTTTCCCAAGTCCGACCACCAGAATGCGGCTAGAGGCCAACCGGCCATGGGTATGAAGGAGGAGCTTTTCCCCCTCTTTCGCCCCAAACCCCTCCTCGGTCGCCATCGAGGAGAGCAGCCCATCGAGGGACTTGTCGAGCGTGTTAAACGCTTCCACCGTACCCGTCTTGCCTTCGAAGGCTGCGACGGCAAGTAAGTCGCAACCGAGTTCAACTAACGAACTATTATTAAAAGATATCTTCATAGTTTGACCTTATTCCTGGCCGGAGGTTATTTCGAAAAAGAGAAGCTGTCAAAGGGGCTTGATACACATCAAGACCGCCCTACCCTTTCCGCGCCCGCCTAACGGGGTGGCCTCCACCGACCCGTCCAATCCCAAGGGACTCAGGGGGACCCAGAGAGGACTCAAAACGAATGGGGTTGAATCGACCCACAATCTCCGTATTCCGAGTATTTTCAAAGAGATGACCCTGAATCCACAGGACTCAACGATCGGTAACCCATGTGATTCCCATGGTTTAGATCGCATTGTCCACAGTAGTTCTTTTAGTTGTGGGTATCTTCTGTTGGGATCTTAAGCGAAGTGCTGACCCCTCCAGCCTGAGAATCCAGCGACCATAAATGAAAGGACCGACGCAAAACCCTACGGCCGCCTGCAGACGGCCTAGAAAGATTCCAACACGCTGTAATTGCGAAACCTTGGGCGATACCTGCAACTGTTCTTAAAGAGTAAACAATTATGCGATGGTGTTGGTATATTGAGTAACAAGAAGCAAAATTATAACAAATTATGCATAATTTCATTGACAGTCATAGCAATACCGAATAGAACTACAATCTGTAATACCCATCGGAGGAAGCTGCTAAAATGGCGACTGCGCGAAAGAAAAAAGCCACCAAGA
>Ga0257122_1000600_pt1 | contig 30781 bp, 27 predicted proteins | sample SI106_120metaG_FD_190146 | JGI IMG/M metagenome (GOLD analysis project Ga0257122, IMG submission 190146) | Marine microbial communities from Saanich Inlet, British Columbia, Canada - SI106_120 | ecosystem: Environmental > Aquatic > Marine > Inlet | place: Canada: British Columbia | collected... | reverse complement strand
AGCGACGGCCCAAGCATCAAAGAAAACCGGCCGAGCGAAGCGACGGCCCAAGCATCAAAGAAAACCGGCCGAGCGAAGCGACGGCCCAAGCATCAAAGAAAACCGGCCGAGCGAAGCGACGGCCCAAGCATCAAAGAAAACCGGCCGAGCGAAGCGACGGCCCAAGCATCAAAGAAAACCGGCCGAGCGAAGCGACGGCCCAAGCATCAAAGAAAACCGGCCGAGCGAAGCGACGGCCCAAAGCATATCGACGTTTTTTGTGGGGTCGGAGTGTGGTCAGGTGAGTCGCGTGCAAGGCGCCCGATTGAGCCGTACTCTAGTACGGCGATTGAGGGCAACGCAGCAAGCGGCACAGCTGGCCGCGCTCCGACCCCACAAAAAAAGAGCCGGTGAGGGTTGCCCCTCACCGGCTCTATCGCTGAATTCAACGATGATTAAGCGTTAGCTCAATCAATCAGCATTGTCGGCGGCGACTGCAGCGTCACTAGGACCACTGCCTTCGATCATTTCCGCTTCGGTGCAGGTAGACTGGCTGGCTGACATGGGTGGGCAATAAAATACTTTCGTTGCCCAATACACGTTCAGGGGTGCCGGGATACCGACCATAGTTGTATACCAGGTGTCGTTGGCCATTCCACTGTTTCCGCCCGCTGCGCTGCTAATTGCAGTACAACCTAGAGCGGCAACCGTAAGACCAACAACTGCCACAGTAAGAAGCATCAATCGTTTCATTTTGAAGGCTCCTCCGTTTCCTTTCGAGTCGTTAGTACAGTTCACTACCGCTCTTTGACGTTAACTTTCCAACATTTTGGGGTCCCACCGGATGCATCACAATTCCACATGGTGGTTCCGAAAGGCGTGCCTTTCGTGACCCAAGCTTTACCCTGTTGCCCACGTTCTACGAGTACGTAGGCGCAACCCACTGTGGTTACCGTGAGAAAACAGAGAGACAACGCTGCTAGCAGTACTCTCATCGCTTCCAACCTCTCCTTTCTAACAATCCTAACATCTACAACAAATTACTAAACAACAACTCGTTCCTACACCGACAAACCGGTGCAGTCACTGTACATCCTGACATATATTTTTGCGGTACAATCTCATAGGAAATTTCAGCTGTCAAGTTCACGTAAACAGAAAGATGGATCCGTTGCAAAACGTCTAAGTAATGGAGAAAACGACATATCTGTCATGATACCTTGATGACCATGCCTTCCTTGGCCGCAACGGTGTCTGGAAAGACCTGACGGGCGTCCGTCTCGATCGACCGAATCATCTTGTCATCGTGGTCGGGGTCATGATGGAAAAGAACGAGTTTCTTCACCCCCGCCGCCCTGGCCATTTTGACGCCTTCTTCCCAAGTACTATGTCCCCAGCCCGTGCGCGCCGGGCCGCTTTTGCCCTGATATTCTTCGGGGGTATACATCGCATCGTACACCAACACATCGGCGCGTTCAGCGAGCTTTAGCAGTTTCGGATCGAGACACGAATAATGTTCCGTGTCGGTCGCAATGACGACTGAATGCCCACCGTAATCAACGCGATAACCAAAACATCCGCCGGGATGATTGAGTTGAGCGTTGGTAATAACAGCGTCTCCGCAGGCCACAGCTTCTCCCTCACGCAAATCGTGAAACTGCATCTGAGCTGCCATATCGGCCAGACTGACGGGAAAGTTCGGATAGTTCATTTGGCCAGAAAGCGCCTCGGCCAGTGTGCTGCTTAGCTTCGTCGCACCAAAAAGATCGTATCGGTTTCCCTTAACAAACGCGGGAAGAAAAAATGGGAAGCCTTGAATATGATCCCAATGAAAGTGGCTGAAGAACATCCTCACCACGAGAGGCATTTCTTTCAGCAACTCTAGACCCAGAGATCGAATGCCAGAGCCGGCATCGAAGATCAACAGTTCAGACCCCGCACGAACTTCAATACACGTGGTATTGCCGCCAAATTCTACGGTGGAGGGCCCAGGTACCGGAATACTGCCCCGAACACCCCAAAAACGTACGTTGAACATGGCGCAACGCTATCACGGCCAACAGAACCGATCAAACTCGACGTTAGCGATCGTGAACTCGGCAAAGTAAGAACTTCAGATATTCCCCTTCCGCGAACGCGGGAAGGTTCGGGTGGTCGGCCCCAGCTCCGGCCTGGCTTATTATCTGCACTTCTTTATCCCCATCGAGGGCGCCAGCACTCAACGAGCGGCGGAACTCCTCTTCCCCAACCAGCTGGCTACAGCAGGCGGTACAGAGCAATCCCCCGTCTTCTACCAAGCCCACGGCCAACCTGTGTAGTTTTCGGTAGCCCTGAAGTGCCGCCTTCAGGTCCTTGCGCCGCCGAGCGAACTTCGGCGGATCGACGACGACGAGCCCGAATTTACCGAGTTCAGGGCGGGCCAAATATTTGAAGAGGTCTTCTTCAACAAACTCGAGCGTCGACGTATCGACCAGCTCCGCATTCAACGCCAAGTTGGCCTTCGCCGCCGCTAGGGCCGACGCCGAAACATCCACCGCTACGACTTCTTTCGCACCCCCCTTTGCCGCATTGAGGGCAAAGCCTCCCACGTACGTACAGAGGTCAAGAACGCGCATCCCTTCGGACAGCCGGCCGAAGAGGTCACGGTTTTCCCTTTGATCCAGGAAGAGTCCGGTCTTCTGACTCTGCTCGAGGTCCACCCAAAACCGCAGCCCGTTTTCCCGAACCTGAATCTTCTCCCCTTTTCCAACGACCCACTCGCTCATCTTTTCCAGATTTTCCTGGCTGGAAAACGCGCCACCAATATTCGCCAGCAAATGGCTTGGCTTCAACAATTTCTGCAGAGAAGAATAAAGCTCGCCTTTCAGCAGCGCCATTCCCTTGGTGGTGATATGGACCACGACGCTAGAACCATATACATCAACTACCAAACCCGGAAGGCCATCGCCCTCGGCGTTGACCAACCGGTACGCATTGGTTTCGGCTGTCGGCAATGCCAGTCGCCTTCTTAATTCCAGCGCCCTGAGCAGCCGACGTTCTAAGAATGCGCCGTCGATCTCTTCTTGCTGGCGCCAGCTCAACAAACGAACCGTAATCGCTGATTGACTGTTGTAGAAACCTCTTCCGACGAACCCGCCACTGGCTTCATATACGTCGACCACATCGCCCGTTTCGGCGGAGCCCTTAAGCTTCGCAACGGCCTGAGCGTAGACCCAGGGGTGTCCATGCCATAGGGGTTTGGCACGCCCCTTCTTTATCTCAATACGTGCGGGCATCATCAATCCTCGTTTACATCCGGCGAACCAATACTTGAAGTCGGCACATTAGCAGCCCGTCGTATTTTCTGCATCAGTCGATAGTTCTTCTTCGCGTGTAAAGACTCGGGTTGAGCATTCGCTGCACCTGACGCAATATTGACCCATGCAAGTCGAAAATCTGCCTGGACTCCAGGTTTTACCTTTGCGAACCCCTACGCTGCCGCCTGCAACGCATACCAACTGCTACCTGCTCGGCGAAGAACGTTTGTGGATCGTCGACCCTGGCTCGCCGTATGAAAATGAAATTGAAAAACTCGCCGACACACTAGCCGCTATACGCGCGGCAGGCATTTCCCTCGAAGCGATATTTCTGACGCACCATCACCCCGACCATATCGGCAGCGTGGCGGCTATTAGCAAGCGATTCGATCTGCCCGTCGCCGCGCACCCGCTTACGTTGGCGCGTATCGACGGGAACCATCGGGAAATTTCACTCGACGAGGGTTCAAGCGTCGAGCTTGATCACCTGCGTTGCTGGAAAGCCTGGCATACCCCCGGGCATGCCCCCGGGCACCTCTGCCTGTATAGCGAAAGCGATGGTCTGCTCATCGCCGGTGATATGATTCCAGGTATCGGCACCATACTCATCGACCCCAGCGAAGGGGATATGAAAGCCTACCTGCACCACCTTGGGCGCCTCGCGGATTTGAATCCTCACCATATCTATCCGGCCCACGGGCCTCGTCTCGACGAAGGCCGTAAAGCGATCAACAACCTCATCGCACACCGGCTCATGCGTGAAGAGCGTATCTTTGACACGTTGGGTAAACAAAACGACGTCGACAACACCGATCAAGAAGGCCAGCCCCGAGACATTTCCTATGTCGTCGCGAAGGCCTACGACGACGTCCCCCCCGCCGCTATCCCCTTTGCGCTGCGATCGACCGAAGCGCATCTGCTCAAGCTCGTCGACGATGGCCGTGTAGTACGGACAGACGACGATAGATGGCTGGCTTTGAAGGCTTTGCCCGAAACAATGGGATAACGTACAATGTTGAGTCATGAGTGAAACAAGCGACATTATCTCGCCTGCGGTCGTCCGTCGCCTACTGAGGGCAAATATTCCCGCGCGCGTGATGCAGTTATCGATATCTGGCCCCCACGCCTATGGCTATGCACACGACAACAGCCCTATCGAATTAAAAGGCATCCATGTCGAACCCACCGAGCGTATCGTGGGTCTAGTGCGTCCCCCGCGAGCCATCAATTGGATCGGTGAATTTGAGGGATACCGAATCGACTATTCTTCATTGGAAATCGAAGCGGCGTTGAACCAGCTGTTAAAAGGCGACGGTTCGATGAACGAGAGAATTCTAGCGACCGGGCAACTTCTTCCCGGCGACGATTTGACTCAGATTAGACGATTGGTAAAAGCGGCCATTTCGAAAAGAATTCATGGCCACTATCGAAAGTTCGCCATGGGCGTAATGCGTGACTATGAGGATGGCGAAAAACGAACGGTACGCCATCTCCTCGGCGCCTACCGCACGGCCTTAACCGGCGCGCACCTGCTACGAACGGGGGAATTGGAACTCAACCTCAGCGAACTGGCGAAACGCTATGGCTTCGCAAAACTCGATTCCTTGATCGCCATTTGTCATAAAAAAGACCGAGCCTACCTCGAAGAAAAGAGCCCCTGGATCAACCGCATGGTCAAACTGCATGGTCTATTGGAGGAGTCCGCCGAAATAAGCGAACTCCCGCGCGATCCGGTAAATCCAACCCTCGTTGAAGATTTTCTTCTCGATATTCGCCGCCGCTTCTTCGACGCCCCCACCGTCCAAGAAGATATCTAGTCCCCCCCCAAAAAAAATAATCACCGACCGCAACTTTGGGTGCCGACTTGTGTTTGAAGCAACACGGGAGACAGCAATGACGTTAAGGCCTAACTTGAGTCTAGGAGTATTTGATGTTCATTGCCGACCGGAAAACCCTTAGAATTATTGCAACCTCTATCCTTTTTGGTGGCGGCCTATCCGCTTGCGGAACCCCGGACGCCGTGGAATCAGACGCCGGTCCACCACCCGCGGCCGATTCCCAACCAGGCCCAAACACCTCGGATAGCACCCATGACCCCACAGCCGATTCAACGATGGCACCGCCCGATTCAACACCCGACTCACCGATTGCGCCCACGTCACCCAAAACGGTGATGATTTACATCGCCTCGGGCGAAAATAATGACTGCCAACGCTATAACGCTGCGGGTTGTAAGATCGATGCTCTCCATTGGGACCTCGAAAAGGCAACGCTTAACAGCGTGAAGCAAGTTGTGGATATGCCGGGATCATTTTCACCCAGCATCAGCCCCGACGGCAGCCATATCGCCTTCGACAACAGCGCCGGCGGAAACAAACTTACCGTGACCACCCGCTCACTGTTGAACGCTGCAGAGGCGGATGTCGTTGTCGCGTTCGGCGGTGATAAGAGCAATTGGCGTAGTGATAGCGAATTGTTGTTCGGGCTAACGAGTCTGGAAAACAGCAAAGAAGACCGTTGGGCAGATCTGGGTCACGCGAGTCTGGGGGGAAACCCCTTCTCCCTCCAAGGAGAGGTCGATCGCTATCTCGGTGCCATCAATCCGCTGAGCAAATTGGATTCCAGCAATTGCAGCGGCGAAGACCCCTTCACCAAACCAGGTAACAATAATATCGTAGCACTTCATACGGCCCCTTATTGGGCCGAAATCGAGCGGCATGGCACCCACACGTGCCCGTGGATGGTAGAGGTTCCCAACACCGACCATAAGAATCCCCAGCCCGTTGTCGTCGATTTACGAGCGAAGGAATGGATCGAAGGCCAAACCTTTTGGCGTTTCAAAATGACCTGGAATGCCGATTTCCCCGGCTGTGCGCATCTCGCTTTCAGCCCCGACGGAAGTCGCGTTCTCTGTACTGATCAGCCAACCTTCCACCACGAAGACCACACGACGACCCAAGGTCTAACCTACGCCATCGGCTTTAATCGCATCTACGGTTTTGAGTTGGAAACGAATGCCTTCGGCATCGATGAATACGTTTCTGTCCGCGGAACCGATGCGCTCTTCAAGCATACGCATCCGGCGGCCCTAAAGGATATCGCTCAGATCTGGGACCCTGCGCTGCGCTGCGATGTCTACTATACGAAACGCGCCGATTTTTGTGGCTCGAAGAACCGAATCGTCGCCAACACCTATTGCATTGACCAATCCGACAAGAGCAATCTGAAAACGGCCTTCTCGCGGGTAATGCTGATCGATTTCAGCGCCCCCGAAATACCCGTATATAACGATTTGACGTCGAAATTGGAGGATCAGCGCGGCGTGCCCCGCGGATCGATAACCAGCTTCACGGCAGCGTGCCGCGTCCCCTAAACCCGAAGCCCAAACCGTCGCTGTTTTAGAACATGTCGAGTTCTAGGCGGGCGGCCTCGGACATCATATCCATCGACCAGGGTGGCTCCCAAACGATTTCAACTTCGCAATCGCTGACTCCGTCCACCTTCTTCACCACGCCCTCAACTTCTGACGGAAGGCTCTCGGCAACGGGACAATTCGGTGAAGTGAGCGTCATGCTGACCACTACGGAATTGTCGTCGGCGACTTTGACTCCGTAGATCAACCCCAGGTCGTAGACGTTGACGGGAATCTCCGGGTCGTAGACCTTGCGGATAGCCGCTATCGTATTTTCCTTCAAGGCCTCAACGTCCGTAGCCATTGGCTCGCTCGGCTCGTTGGGCTCGTTCGGTTCTAGCTTCTCGGCAGCGCTTTGCATTTCCTTCTCCATCATCGCTACTCGGTTGACACTATCTGCCCGGCGTCACCCAGGGCTGCCTGAACCGTATGCCAGGCCAAAGTCGCACATTTGACGCGTACCGGGTATTCGGAAACCCCGGCAAATACCGCCAATTTGCCCATTTCGTCAAAATCGGCCTCAAGTTGGCCGGTGACCACGCCATGGAACTGCTTGAATATTGCCGTGGCCTCGGCTTCCTTTTTACCCTTCAACATTCCGGTCATCAGCGACGCTGAGGCCGTTGATATCGCACACCCCGAACCCTCGAAGCTGAGGTCGGCAATCACACCATCCTCGACGAGGAGATGAATCGTTACTTTGTCGCCACAAAGCGGGTTGTCCCCTTTGGCTGTGCGGTTGGCACCGTCCAGCGGACCAAAATTCCTCGGTTTGCGATTGTGATCAAGAATCACTTCTTGGTAGAGATCTCGTAGATCGGCATCCATTAGCTCGTTGCCTCCGCTTTACCCGAATAACTCAATGGCGCGTTTCAGTCCCAACACCAAACGGTCAATATCCTCTTCGGTATTGTAGATTCCCAGCGACGCCCGTGCCGTAGCCGGAATTCCATAACGATCCATCACCGGTTGCGCACAATGGTGGCCCGTCCGAATGGCCACCCCTTCCGAATCGACGATGGTCCCTAGATCGTGCGGATGAATGCCGTCCAGAACAAAGGACAGAACAGCCGCACGCTTCTTCGCGGTACCGATCAGCTTAAGGCCGGGCACCTGTTTCAACGCTTCCGTTCCGTATTCAAGGATTCTGGCCTCGTGCGCGGAAACCGCATCCATTCCCAACGCGGTCATATATTCCACGGCCGCACCCAGGCCAATAACCCCGGCGATGTTGGGTGTGCCTGCTTCGAATTTGTAGGGCAGGTCATTGAATTTGGTCTTTTCGAAGGTGACGGAAAGAATCATATCTCCGCCCCCTTCGTACGGTGGCATCTTCTGCAACAGATCAGCCTTGCCGTACAAAACACCAATTCCCGTCGGCCCATAATATTTATGGCCTGAAAAGGCGTAGAAGTCGCAATCCAACTGCTGTACATCAACCGCCATATGCGGCACCGCTTGGGCCCCATCCAATATGAAGATAGCGCCTTTGTCATGCGCAGCGTCGATCATCTTCTTTACTGGATTGATCGTTCCCAGCGCATTTGAGACATGAACAATCGAAACGATCTTCGTGCGCTCGCTGAGCAATTCCTCATAGGCCTCGAAAATGATATCGCCAGCGTCGTCGATGGGCGCAACTTTAAGCTTCGCTCCCGTTTGTTCGCAAAGTAATTGCCAGGGCACAATATTCGAATGGTGCTCCATATGGCTGATCAGTATTTCGTCGCCTTCGCGCAATTCACTGCGGCCGTAGGTTTGCGCCAGGAGGTTGATGGCCTCCGTCGTTCCCCGCGTGAAAATTATCTCGCGACTTTCCGCAGCACCGAGCATCTCTTGGACACTTACGCGGGCCTTTTCATAGCTGGCCGTGGCCCGCTGACTCAAAACATGAACACCCCGATGGATGTTGGCACGGTCTTCCAAATAGAATTTATTGATCGCCGCCAGAACGTGTCGCGGCGTCTGAGCGGAAGCACCGCTATCGAGATAGACAAGGCTTTTTCCTCGGACGCTCTGGTTGAGCGCGGGAAAATCCTCGCGTATTTGTGCGAGATCCAATGCCGGCCTATCGGTCATTCCTTCTCTCCCGCCAAATGGGTCTCAAGCAATTGACCGAGTCGCGTTTGCATCTCTTCATTTGCCAAACCATCGATGACCTCATGAGCAAACGCGCGAACCAGCACAGCTCGGGCTTGTTCGTCGGATAAGCCGCGCGACCGCAGATAGAAGATGGACTCAGCGTCGAGCTGGCCAATAGTGGCTCCGTGTGTACATCGCACGTCGTCGGCAAAGATTTCAAGTTGAGGTTTGGTATTGATCGTTGCGTCCGGAGAAAGAAGCAGGTTCTTGTTGCTCTGCTCGGCAATGGTCTTCTGAGCATCCTTGCGGACATAGACTTTGCCGTTGAAAACCCCTTCCGATTTGGCGCTCAGTACACCTTTGTAGACCTCGCGACTCTTACAGTGAGCTACCCGATGGTCGATGGCCGTATGATTATCCACATGCTGGGTTCCCGTCGCCAAATAGAGGCCCTGGAAATCGCATTCGGCGCCAGATTCATTGAGATTGCTATTGATGTCGTTGCGCACCAAAGCCCCGCCGAAACTAAACGAACGAGAAATGAAACGACTATCACGGGCTTGGTCAACCTGGATGGTTGCAACATGGTAAGCCGACGGCCCTTCGATCCCAACTTTGATATGCTCCAACGAAGCGTTGGCTTGGAGCACGATCTCGCTAGCACAATTGGTCAAATACCGACGATCGTGATCTCCCAGGAACGTCTCGATCACCGTCGCCTTCGCTCCTCGACCCAAAAGGTAGAGATTCCGCGGATAGGAAACGGCGGGCATCTCGCTGGGCGAGCTATAGAATAGCGCCTCAATCGGTTCGGCCAATACCGTATTGTCTGGAACGTATACAAAAAGACCGTCGCTGATCATCGCCGTATTTAACGCCAGAAAGGTATTCTGATCGTGCTTCGCTACCTGCCCTAGCTGACCCTTCAACAATTCAGAATGGTCCTGTAATGCCGACTTTAGCGAACAGACGATGACGCCTTCGGGTAGCGCCGATTTATCCGGCTCCGTTTCCATCACGCCATTGACGAGAGAAACGGTGCGGCTCGCGTTGCTAAATCGGCACGCCGCAGCCTTTTCCGGCCCCCGTCCTTCATCTGCCACGCCAAACTGAAGTTCGGCAATCGACTTGACGCTGGTATATTTCCATTCTTCATGGCGGGTGGTGGGAAAACCCTCAACAGTAAACTGGTCCATCGCGCTCTGGCGCAATTGCGTCAACCATGTGCCGGATTCCGAGCTCCCCTGCAACTGATCGAAAGACGCTCGGTAGTGATCTAGCTCGCCGCCCATTATGCCGCCGCTCCCGCTTCGATCCAGCCGTAACCCTTCTTTTCCAACTCCAATGCCAGATCCTTACCACCGGATTTGACGATACGCCCTTCGTAAAGAACGTGAACGAAGTCGGGCACAATATAGTCTAGAAGTCGCTGATAGTGCGTTATCAGCAAGATCGAACGATCGCGATTTCTCAGCGCATTCACACCACTCGCTACGGCCTGCAAGGCATCGATGTCGAGCCCGGAATCCGTTTCGTCGAGAACCGCAAAGCTCGGTTCCAAAACCGCCATCTGAAAGATCTCGTTGCGCTTCTTTTCACCGCCTGAAAAACCTTCATTCACCGGGCGCTTCAGTAGTTCCTCGTCGATATGAAGGAGTTTGAGCTTCTTGCGAATCAGCGCCAAGAAATCCATGGCGTCTAGTTCTTCTTCGCCGCGATATTTACGCACAGCGTTCAGCGCGGCTTTGAGGAAATAGGTATTGGATACTCCCGGAATCTCCACGGGGTATTGAAACGCCAAAAAGACACCTTCACAGGCGCGCTGCTCGATGGACATATCCAACAAGTCTTGGCCCTTATAGGCCACGCTGCCACGGGTCACCGTATAGTCTTCGCGGCCCGCTAGAACCTTGGCCAGGGTGCTTTTGCCGCCGCCGTTTGGACCCATGATGGCATGCACTTCGCCTGGATTGATCTTCAGATCGAGTCCTTTGAGAATTGGGGTTTCTTCCACTTGCGCGTGTAAATTGCTTATCTCGAGCATTGTCTTTTCCGTTCCATTTCTATTTATCCGACGCTTCCTTCGAGGGTGATCCCAAGTAGCCGCTGCGCTTCCACAGCAAACTCCATGGGCAATTTGCGGAAAACGACTTTGCAAAAGCCGTTGACGATCATCGAAACCGCATCCTCGAGAGAAAGGCCTCTCTGTTGTAGATAAAAAAGTTGGTCTTCACCGATACGCGACGTAGTGGCCTCGTGTTCGATCTGCGCGCTCGGGTTTTTGCATTCTAAATACGGAAAGGTATGTGCCCCACAAAGGTCGCCCATCAATAGCGAATCGCATTGCGAAAAATTGCGGGAGCCTTCCGCTCCTTTTTGGATTTTTACCAGTCCGCGGTAGCTATTTTGGCTTCGCCCAGCGGAAATACCCTTCGAAATAATCGTACTGCTCGTGTTCTTTCCTAAGTGGATCATTTTGGTGCCAGTATCCGCTTCCTGGCAGTTATTGGTGACCGCAACCGAATAGAATTCACCAACCGAATTGTCTCCGATGAGCAAACAGCTCGGATACTTCCAGGTAATAGCCGACCCCGTCTCAACCTGCGTCCAGGAAATCTTCGAATTGACACCTTTGCACGCACCCCGTTTGGTCACGAAATTGTAGATTCCGCCAACCCCGTTTTCATCACCGGGATACCAGTTCTGAACGGTGGAGTATTTCAGCTCGGCGTCATCGAGGGCGATCAATTCTACCACCGCTGCATGCAGCTGGTTTTCGTCTCGCTGAGGCGCGGTGCACCCTTCTAGATAGCTAACGTACGAGCCCGTATCGCCGACCAATAGGGTTCGTTCGAACTGTCCTGTGTTGGATGCATTGATGCGAAAGTAGGTCGACAATTCCATCGGACAACGAACGCCCTTCGGAATATAGCAAAAGGAACCGTCGGTAAAGACGGCCGAGTTGAGGGCTGCGAAAAAATTGTCCGTATAGGGCACAACGGTACCGAGATATTTGCGTACCAATTCGGGGTGGTCGCGAACCGCATCGGAAAATGAACCGAAAATAATGCCCAGCTCCAATAGCTTGTCTTTGAACGTGGTCGCCACAGAAACACTGTCAAAAACCGCGTCGACGGCTACGCCTGCGAGCCATTCTTGCTCACGCAAGGGTATTCCCAGTTTGTCGTACGTTTCTAGAAGATCAGGATCGACTTCATCCAAACTTTCCAGCTTCTTCTTTTTCGGCGCCGAATAATAACTAATCGCTTGATAGTCAATGGGCTCGTAATTGACATTGGGCCACTGGGGCTCAACCATCGTTAGCCAATGACGGTAGGCTTTGAGCCGCCATTCCAATAGCCATTCCGGTTCTTCCTTCTTTGCGGAAATCAAACGAATGACATCTTCGCTGAGCCCAGGTGGGACCTGATCGGCTTCAATATCGGTAACAAAACCGTATTTATATTCCTGTTGGGCTAATCCCTCTATAACTTCGGAACTCATCTGCGCCTCATTAATATGCTGTCGATTGCGGCGGTCATCCGCCGATGGTTGCGACCAATTCAACAGGGGGAACGTGCGAAAGGGGTCTGGACATCTCTGCGATGCTTATCCCATTCAGTGCATCCCGCACGGCCTTATCGATCATCGACCAGTTTTCTTGGGTCGGACAACGCTCGGACTTCGCACATCCGGCTGCATTGCCACTACATTGGGTAATTGCGATTGGCCCCTCGATGGCCGTGATGACCTCAGCGACCGTTATCTGGTTTGCGTCGCGAGCCAAACTGTAGCCCCCCTTCAAACCCCGCTGTGAAACCAACAGGCCGTCACGCGCCATGATCTTCAACAGCTTCGTCACCGTCGGAATCGGAAGGTGGGCGGTGTTGGCCAAATCGCGGGCACTGAGCACCAGGTCGGGCTCCGACCGGGCGAAATAGGTCATCAATACAATCGCGTAATCCGCCTGCTTCGTCATTCTCATCATTGTTCGATTCCACCGCCGCCAAAAAAAGGGAACACCGATAGTCCTATTTAAATAGGACTACAATCAGTCTATTTATGCAGACCAAAAAATCAAGCACAAAGGAGGGGATCTCGAAAATAGATATAAACCGGTCCCATTTAGGGGGCCGTCGGGGTGATCAGAGCCGGCCGAGGGACTGTTGCTGGATCCAGCCTTCGAGGCCATTGGGCAGCCGAATTCGGATCCATTCATTTTCTTCGGACCGCAGGGAAACACGTAAGCCTGCGTGAACTTTGAAGGTTTCCTTAGTCCCTGGGGCCGGCCCCTCATGGACCACCACCCTATCGGGCAGGATAATTCCCTGTCTGACGTTCGCGTTCAGATATAACCGCCCCGCGAGCAGAGCCCCGCAGAATACGGTCAGAAGCCAGACCAGGGCGCCGGTGGCGATCATTCCCGTTCGTCCGGCCCCGGGGGCCATGAACCGAAGCCCAAAGAAAAGAGCCAGGGCCAGCCACCACAGGAGAAGGAACATCACCTTGAAACCGCCCAAGGGGAGCGCCCGACTCAGCGTCTCCCACCAGGGTCCGCCCTCAGCGCCCTTGAGTACGTCTTTGACCTTCGCGTTCACGGCAGCCCGAGCGGTTTTCAAATTGAATTCCGCGTCTTCGGCCCCTTCAGCTAGGGCAAGAGCCCGCTCGAAGTTGTAGATAGCGGGCCCCAATTTATCGAGCCGAAAATAGCTACAGCCCAAGTTGTAGTAGAGGTCTTCATGATGCATCGGTATGGCAGCGACGCGCTCCAACCCCGCCACCGCCTCGCCATAGTTGCCAGCGTAGTAGGATTTGAGAGCTGCCGCGTAGGCTTGATCCACCGTTTCCGCTTGGGCCGTGATCGTACAAGCCATGATTGCGACGAATAGGATCGCTTTGACTGCCTTCATCATTACGCGCTCCCTTTCTTCAGAGACGCGCGAGCTAGGCTCTGGATCAGCTTCTGGGTTCGGCGCAAAGCTGCGGTAAGCTGTTGTCCATCGCCTGCTGCCTTGGCGAATCGACCAAAATCACAACTATCCAATTCTTCCGTTGTTTCCTTCGCCAACTCTTCTGAAAAACCATTCTCCAACATCGCCGCCCTTAATTCTTCACGCGTCAACCCATCGACCAGAATGGACATCCGATAATCGAGCTGCGCCGATATGGCGGCCGAAAGCTCGGCAAAGAACTTCGCCATTTCGAGCTTCTGTTGATATTGCTTCGCGGCGCTAAGATGCTGCCTCACCTTTCGGTGGGTCGCTCGGCCCATCGACCGGTCCGTTTCTTTGCGCAATCGAGCGCGTATCCGCGAAAATCCACCCAAGAATATCAGAGCACCAGCGGGAAGAATAAAGAGAACGAGTGAAATAAGATCGACTCCCTTTTGCCGTTTTCGCTGCTCAATGGAACGCGCCGAACGTGGTGGACGAATGTCGAGGCCAAGCACATTCTTCTTGGCCGCGTTCGTCGCGGCTTCGCTGGTTGGCAATTTTCCCGTAACCGTCAAGGTCAAACCACCGGTTTCCGCTTTGCGATACCGCCGACTCGCCGGATCAAAATAGTCGAGTCGAATCGAAGGAATGGAGATTCTTCCCACGCGCGTAGGAAGAAGCAGATACTCGACGATTTTTTCGCCGGCAACACCGTCTGAGAGTTCGAGTTTTTCACTCACTTTGGGCTGGTAGACTTTGAAGCCGGCGATCTTCATCAATCTTGGCACTTTTAACTGCCGGAGATTTCCTCGACCGCGAACGACAACCTTCAGCGTAACGGCATCACCGGCCTTGATCTTCTCGCGATCGAGCGAAGCGGCGATCATAAAGCGCCCCACGTTCTGCGATGAAAAACCACTGGGTTGACGGGCCTCGGGAACCGGCACGACGTCGATTGTAACGGGATCGCTACTCCGTTTCACCGCACGACCACCGAATTCCCTCATGGTACGTACCTGCGCCTCCATAGGGCCAACGACCAACCGACCCACACGCTGGGGAAAGAGCGCTTTGCGCGCCAGAAGCGCAGCATAGTAGACCTGCCCCTGAATCTGTTTCCGTTCGAAACGAAGTCGGCGAGGTGAATCGAGATCTTGGGACCAAAAATGATCGGTGGTCGGCTGCTTCAAAGGGTTGAACCCCATCACATCGGATTGCGTAAACAGCCACCACTGCATGACGACCTGCTGTCCCACCACCACCTTCTTCTGCTTGGTATCGGCGAGAATAAATACCCCGGGCAACGGCTCCTTTGCGGACCCGCTGAGTGCTGTGTTTCCCGCAGGGTTGCTTCCCGCCCCCGGCTGCACCTGGTTCGGCGTCGGCGAACCGCTCTTCTTAACCTCTACAAAGGTTGTGGAGGATTTAACCTTGCGGCCACCTACGATCATTTCCGCTGGACCGATTTTCAGCTTTCCCAGTTTCAAAGGGATGATCTGATAGCTATACGTTTCTCGACGCCTGACCTGCCAATTGACCACTTCGATATTCTGGCTACGCATACCGCCGCGAGCCATCTGAAAACCGGTAAATGCGGGGGGGGTATATTTATCGTAGCCGCTTTTGCCCTCGACCACGATCGATACCGTAACAGCGACGGTCTCTCCGAGCGTCGCAATATGACGATCAGCTTCTACTTTAATAGAAGCCACCTGGGCGCCGGCAACGCCAGGAACTGTCAACGCCAGGACTGCAAACGCAAGAACATTGAACGCGAAAACCCGCGACAAAGAGCGAACGAATTCCACGCCGCCTGGTGGCTGGCGATTCGTCAAACGCGTCACGTGGTTAAGCCCCAAAGGTGCAAAACTTTATCCTACCAATCCTTCGCCGGTGGTCGACGGCCGCCGTGGCGCATTTTCGCCCGACGACGCTGAACATTCTTATCTGACTGGTCTAGCGCATCGAGAACCTGATCCCGTTCCTGCTTATCTGGCTTCGGTTTTGCTTTGGCCTTTTCTTCTTTCTTCTTTTGGTCTTGCTTCTTCTGGTCTTGCTTCTTCTGGTCTTGCTTCTTGTCTTTGTCGTTCTTCTGGTCGTTCTTCTTATCTTTGTCGTTTTTCTGGTCGTTCTTCTTGTCTTTATCGTTCTTCTGGTCGTTCTTCTTGTCTTTATCGTTCTTCTTGTCTTTGTCGTTTTTGGGGTCGTTCTTCTTATCTTTATCGTTCTTCTTCTTTTCGTCTTCTTTTTTCTTTTCTTCTTTGATCTTCCGCAATGCCATTTCCAAATTCCATTTGGAGTGACGGTGCTTAGGACGACTCTTGAGGGCACGCCGATAGGCGTCGGCTGCGTCCTTGAATTTTTTGTCCGCCATCAAAGCGTTACCTAGGTTGTACGCTGCTTTCGCCTTCAGTTGGCGATCGGGACTGCGGGTCGCTTTGGCGAGTGCCTGGCGCGCCTCCTCGAACTTCCCCAATTTATGCAGGGCAACGCCGCGGTTATATTGAACGCCAGCCTCGTCCGGCAGCTCCTTCGCCGCCCGATTATAGTGCTCCAAGGCCTCTTTCGGTTTGCCAGCCTTCATCTGCTGGTTTCCCTTTTCCACATGACCATTGCTCGAACGAAAAGGTTCGAAACCTGTGAGCAGTGGATAAACCAGCCCCAAAAAGAGGAAAAGTACGAGCCGTTGAGACAAATCGAGGCGTTCGGTCATCGCCTAACCTCCCCTGCGCCCCCAATAGGCGATGATGAAGACGATGACGATGACGATGGCGAAGACACTGTTCCGCTTAGCACCCAGGCTTCCCGATCACCTTGCCGCCGCCTTTCGGAAAGGCAAACGTCGATGAGCAGGAGGAGAAAGGCCGGAAAGAGAAAGAAGAAGTAGATCTCATCGTAGTGTTTGATCAGTCGCGATTTGATTTCCGACCGTTTCAGTTTCGCCAGTTTGGCCAAGATCGGTTCCACACCAAAACGGCGTGGTTCCATCTCGAAATAGGCGCCTCCTGTAAGATCTGCGAGACTGCGCAGGGTCTTCGCGTCTAGACGCGTGGTCACCGGCTTGCCGTCTTTTTGCAGATATCCAGCAATGCTGCCATCTTCATTCAGTTGAGGAATCGGTTCCCCGGAACGTGATCCGATACCCACCGAATAGATCCGAATGCCGCGCTTTGCAGCTTCTTTCGCGGCCTTGACCGGATCGCTTTGATGATCTTCACCGTCGGTAAGCAACAAGATCACCTGCGACCTAGGTGGCCCTTTTCCGCGAATTCCCGCCAACAACCGAACTCCAGCGATGAGCGCCTTACCAATCGCCGTGCCGCCCACCGGCATATCAAGCGGGGTCATGTCGCGCCAAAATAGCTGGGCCGCAGCGTAATCGGTGGTTAACGGATAACTGAGCGTTTCGCCGGCAAAGGCGACCAAGCCAACTCGGTCACCCCGTAGGCCATCGATGAGTCGGGCGAGTTCGGCCTTCGCCCGCGCAATACGACTGGGATAGGCATCACGGGCCAACATACTCTTTGAAAAATCGAGCGCAACGACGATATCGATACCCACCGCCGGGGCGAGGGTGGTGCGCTCGCCCGCCTGGGGTCTAGCCAAAGCGACGATAAGCAAGGCCAGCCCAACGACCTGGAGGCCAACCTTTGCCAGGCGGCGTCCATTACTCACCGACGCTGCCAGGCGGGCAATCTGCGGCACATGGCCCAGCCTAGCCATGGTACGCCGCCGCCAACCAAAACGCAGGGCCGTTCCCACCACGTACACGGGCAGTAGGAAGAGCAACCAGAGCATGTCGGGATTGGCAAGTCTCATGGGAATTGTCTAAACCTCGTCAGCAGCAGCGCAGCCTCGAAAAGCAGCAAGAAGAGGGCAAGCCCAACGAAGGGCCTGTGGGCGTCCGTATAGACGGCGGCCACATCTTTGCGCGTGCTCTTATCAAGTTCATTGAGAATCTGTTCAAAGTTCTTCGCTAGAGCCCGTTCATCGGTGGCGCGATACGCTTGCCCTCCTGTGCTCGAAGCGATTTCCTGCAGCAGTTTCGGATTGATGGGAAATTTACTCTTCACTTTGCGCGTGCGACCGAAAAGGTCTCGCTGAATCATCGTATCGCTGCCAATGAGAATGGTGAAAACCTTCACCTTCATCGCCTGCGCATAACGCGCTGCCTGTTTGGGCGTAACGTTGCCACTATTATTGTCGCCATCGGTAAGCAAGATCACAACGCGACTTTTCGCATCGCTCTTCCGCAGTCGCGCCAGACTCACTCCCAGCGCATTGCCAATGGCGGTACCCGAACCGTCGATCAAACCGAGTTCGATATCAGCCAACATGTTGCGCAATACGGAATAGTCCAACGTGAGCGGACAGTGGGTATAGGCCTCACGGCCAAAAACAACCATGCCGAGGCGGTCACTTTGGCGGCGACCCACAAAATTGTCTATGACGGCCTTTGCCGCCTGCAACCTATTGGGCTGCATATCCTGCGCTTCCATACTGTTGGAAAGGTCGAGCGCCACGACAATATCGATGCCTTCAACTTCAACCCGACTGCCCCGCTCTCTGGTCTGTGGCCGCGCCAACGCCACGACGATAAGCAGTAACGCCACCACCCTCAAAATCGCCGGTAGCGAGGCGAAACGCCCCCAGAATCCAACCTTCATACGGCTGAGCATGGCCGTATTGGAAAAATGAAGCCGCGCCCGCCTTCTTTGACCAACACGTAGCGAGACCCAATAGGCCAGAGGGCCTGCGACCAGCATCAATAGAGCCCAAGGCAGAAGAAACGAGAACTTCCCCTCGTTACTCAGCGTCCAAAAGAGATACGCCGCGACAGGCAGACTGACAAAGAGCAACAGCCCAAACTGGAACGGTCCCTTTCTGTTTTGCTTCTGGCTCAACGTGGCACCTCTGGCGCTACGTCTTCTTCTGGGGCTGAACCTTCTTGTGGCGCTGAACCTTCTTCTGGCGCTGAACCTTCTTCTGGCGCTGAATTCTCTGTTGGCGCTGCGTCTTCCTCCGGCGCGCTAGGGTTAGCGTTCGGAACCAATACAACCATTGTATCTTCTATGAAGACCTTGGCCTCGGATACGGCATCGACGGCGTCGTTGGCGAGAGGCTTCGCCTTGGCGAACTTTACGAGGTCTGACGTATTGAGATAGTCTTCCAATCGCCGCCTGATATCTGCAGCCACCGATCGTCGAATGAGGCTGCGGTCGATTTCAGGTGTGATCATTTCGAGCGCATCGAAATGCCAGCGTCCGCCCACGTAGCCACGGATGATCTCAGAAAGCCTGTGGTAAAGCCCCTTGAAATCCTCGCGGGAAAGATAGGCATCGACGTCCAGCTGGGAAAGCTGGCCTAGGGCGATGATATGCGCCGGCGTTGGTGGCGCCGGGGGCTTTTCGGCCTCTCTTCGGGCCCGGAGGCGGCGATTAATGATCAAGGTCGTCGTGACGGTGACCCCCAGTGCAGCCAGGGCCAAGAGGATATAGAGCAATAGCCAATCTCGTTGGAAAACCGAAACGGGTGGGTCGAGCTCTTTGAGCTTGGGGTCGGGTTCGTTGGCCAACAACCCTCTTACCTTGATGGGCACGGCCTGGGTTTTCAAGGTAACCAATTCGCCGCGAGGTCCGAGGGCGGTAAGTTCGATGGCGGGCAGGGTCAAATCGCCAAGCTCGTAGGCGGCAACCTTCAGCTCAAAGACTTGTTGAACTTCCGGGATTTGATCCTTGGCGCCAACGTCTTTATGGCTTTCTTTCCTACTCAGTTCGGTGAACTCACCCAAAGCGAGCTTGACTGGCAGGGTCAAAGAAACACCTTTCGCGTAGCGTGCCTTGATCGTTACCGCCACGGGATCGCCCAATACCACCACCGCAGGCTTCACTGTAGCGGTGAGTTTGGGTACCCAAGCCGGTAGTGGCGTTACAACCGCGTCTACTACGCTCTGAGCATCCGTCGATTTCTGAGAAGAATCGAGACCCGGCGCAGTGCCTACGTCATCTACGTCAAGGCCCGCATCGAGACCACCGATGGCAATAGAAGGTGGTACCGTGGACGCTATGGCCGGCACGCCAGCATCACGCGCCAATGCATCGGACACCAAACAAGGCGCTAGAAGGAAAGCGGCGAGAACGAAGGCGATGGTTTTCACCGACTCATCCTCCTTTCCCGTTTACGAAAGAAACTCACCAAGGGTTTGAGATACGGCCGATCCGTCTGTACGTCGATGAAGTCGATCTTCAACCGACGAAAAAGCCCTTCTCTCGCTTCGCGGGCGCGTCGCATCAAGGCGGCGTAGGCCTTCGCTTCAGGGCCAGAACTATCGAAACAGATTTCCTCACCACTTTCAAAGTCGATCAGATTGATCAAACCCAAGGCCGGGAGTTCCTGTTCGAGGGGATCGGTGACCGTGATAGGAATCAGATCATGTTTAGAACGCACCACGCGCAAGGCCCGTTCCAAACGCTCGGGAATACCCGGCGCGATATCGCCTCGTCCAGCAGCCTTTTTGTCTCGTCCGTCGTTTGGCGACGGCTCGGAGATAAAATCGCTAAAGAGAAAAGCCACGCTATGGCGGCTGGCGACCTTGCCCAAGAACTCCAACGCAACGCTGATATCGGTGCCCTGGTGCTCGGGCTGAAAGCTGAGAATTTCGCTGATCACCCGCAGAACGTGTTTCTTCCCCTTTTTGGGGGGAACAAACTTCTCCACCTGGTCGGTGAAAATGATCAACCCAACGCGATCGTTATTCTTGATCGCTGAAAACGCCATTATCGCGGCAAGTTCAGCCACAACTTCCCGCTTGGTTTGCTCTTGGGTCCCGAAGAGGCCGGAGGCACTCATATCGACCAAAAGCATCACGGTCATTTCACGTTCTTCGACAAATACTTTGACGAAAACGTCGTCCATCCGTGCCGAGACATTCCAGTCGATCAATCGAATTTCGTCGCCGGGTTGATATTGACGGACTTCGTCGAAGGCCATACCGCGGCCTTTGAAGACACTATGGTACGCGCCCGCCAACTGGTGGTTGACCAGTCGGTTGGTATAAATGTCGATCTTGCGGATCTTTTTGATCAGCTCGCGAGTAATCACGGTACGTCGATACGCTCAAATATTTTGCGAATGATGTCTTCCGAGGAAATCTCTTCCGCCTCGGCCTCATACGTCAGAAGAATTCGATGCCGGAGTACATCGGCGCCGATCGCCTTGATATCATCGGGCATGACAAAGCCTCGACGACGCAGGAAGGCGTGCGCGCGAGCGGCCATATTCAGATAAATAGACGCACGTGGGCTGGCCCCAAATTCAATAAAGTCGGCGATGCCTTCCAAACCGAATTTTTCCGGCCAACGCGTGGCCGAAACGACGTCGACGATATAGTCGCGCACCTTTTCGTCGATCCAGATTTGGCTGATCACCTCTCGGGCTTTGGCCAAATCCTCCATACTAACGACCTGCGTGGCTTCAGGAGTCGAACCGGCCGTCATGCGGTCCATGATTTCCCGTTCTTCTTCGCGAGTCGGATACCCTACCTTGATCATCAACATGAAACGATCCAACTGCGCTTCGGGCAACGGATACGTTCCTTCCTGTTCGATCGGATTCTGAGTTGCCATCACCAAGAAGGGCGATGGCAAAGGATAGCTACTATCGCCGATGGTAACCTGCCGCTCCTGCATCGATTCCAAAAGCGCGCTTTGAACCTTAGCCGGCGCGCGGTTGATCTCGTCGGCGAGCACGATGTTGGCAAACACCGGCCCTTTCTTGACGTTGAATTCCCCAGTTTGGGGCGTATAGATCGTGGTTCCGATGATATCGGCGGGCAGCAAATCGGGCGTAAATTGCAGCCGCGAAAATGAAAGCTGCATCGTATCGGCCAGGGTTTTTACGGTCAGCGTTTTTGCCAATCCCGGCACGCCCTGAAGGAGGACATGGCCACCGGTCAAAAGACCGATCAGGATTCGCTCGACCATATTTTGCTGGCCAACAATGACTTTGCCGACCTCGGCCGTCAGTTGTTCAACGAATTGGCTCTCGGCCTTGACCATTTCGTTGATTGCTCGGAGCTCCGATTGCATCGCGTCTTCCTCTTTGGTCTCTATCGTCGCGGGACGCTTTTCCTACGCTCGCGGCCGCTGGGGCCTCGATTTGGGTCCCAGACCCTCTCATTGGCGGGAAAAGATTCCGGGGTCGTTTAGCACAGCCCCTTCTTCGTCTCAAGTCCCTGATTTAATATCGTTTGAAGCGTCATCGGGTACACAACCCGCGCCGAGGGGAAACAATTCCCGTAGCTGGGCTCTTGTTCGAGGGGCGCTGATGAGCAATCGGCGTCTTGGGTTTGTGAACGAGGAAAGCGGAGAGAGCGGGAATCAGTCGCCGGCGCGCCGGAAAATAAAGGGATACGAGACCTTAACCAGATGTGGACACTCCGGCTTTGGAAAGCTCATGCGGCGTACCGCTTGTTTGATGCATCCCTCAACGCTATCGCTATCCAGCGTGCTCTTCTTGATAGAGACCATTCCCACAGAACCGTTGGGCAAGATGGCGAAGTCGACTGAGACCCGACCGGAAAGTCCCTTATTCGCCTGTAATTCTCGGGAATAACAGTATTTGATTTGAGGCAACTGGCGCCGGATTCTGCGGCGTACGATCGACCGAGATAGACAACCTTTTGAAACTTTCGGCTGTGGATCTCGAGGCGGAGCCTTGGCCCGGTGACCCGGATTGTTACCGGGTTTGCTATTCCATTTGTCGTCCTTTCCTTTTCCACGCCACAAAGCGAGTTTGGCGTTTGGATCGCCGCCCACCGTATTGCCACATTCGGCTCCGGGTGGGCAGCCGCCGCCCCGACCGAGACCCAAGACATCGAGGCCATTCGAGCCATAGGCGGGTCCAGCCACTTTTCCATCGAGGTTGCCAAGCGCGCTGAGTGCATCACCACCGAGCGCCGTCCGGGTGGGATCCAAAAGGGCGGCCACGGTGGCGTTTTCTTTGCCATTCAGAATCGATAGGACCCCGGTTTTTTGCACCAGTCCACGCGGATCCAACCTCTTGCTATTACCCTTAACCGCTACCCTGCGGTTAACCTTGGGCGCCTTGCGGTCACCCATCTTGCCTTTTTTGCCCGGCGCGGGCTTACCACCGGCGCTACCCTTTTCCTTTTCCCTTTCCTGCCGCTGGAGCCATTTGGGAACCTGCTGGTCTTGCTTCACTTCCGGCTGCACGATCAACTTTGCGAGACGTGTATTCGTATCGAAATGGTCGAGGGTCAGCGCTGCTCCGGCAGGAGGCACGGCCATTACAATAATGAGGAAGATGAAGTGAAGGCTCAGCGATGCTAAATGACCGCCGAGATCTTTCAAGCTCGGCCAACCGCCAATAATCGGCAATCGGGAAGGTGTGGGTACAGTGCGAAAGGCAAAGCAAAAATCGCCGCAGTCCAATTCCGTTGCCACCTGATGATCTAGGGCATGAGATTCGTAGGCGCCGAGCGCTCGGCTTTGTTCACCCATCTTCAAGGTTCCGACCTGCGGCGCACACAGTCGATAACCATCTTCCAGCATCGCTGCCACAGCGACCGTCTGCTCACCAAATGAGGTCGGCGAGCGAAGTTCACAATCGGCCTGAGGCCCGAGGCGCACAACCTCGCCAACCTTTATCAGACGGTGATCGAGTAGATTGCCGCGCCAACGGGTGACCATTTCGAGCGCAAGAATGCCCTTGGACATGGAAGAATCCTCCTCCTTCTCCTGTTCTCCCCGGATTTAGTTGTGGGAGACAAATGAGTGCTGTAAAGGTCCAGATCTCTATCGTAGATCTCTATTGTAGATCTCTACGCTAAAGCGCTGTGACCGTGGTTGATATCGCTAACTTATGGGCGAGTTCGAACCGCTATATACCTATGACAGCGACTTTCGACTCAAGTTCCCTAGGCCCTCATTATTTTTCCTTGCTCGCCAATGATCGGTCGGCCTGCGGACGATTGCCCCTCGACAGCGCCGCCATTGCTGTAATAGCGTGCACGGCATGTGGAAGGAAAACGGTTTTGCCCTACGAGTTTGCCGGGGAACAGATTGTAATCTGCTCTCCGATCCCCTATTGGCCGCAGCCAAGAAAACCATTGCCGATGGAGGTTTGGAAAAAACCGTCGGCGTGGAAGAAAGTGGCTGCCTTTCCCGCTGCGGCATGGGCCCCAATATTTTGGTCGAACGCTGGCGAGACGGCCAGCGCAATGAAGAAGCCTTAATGATGGTCCTCGCGGACGGCCAGAAACATGATGATATCTTCGTCGTCAATCAGGCTCGACCCGATGAAATGGCACAAATGATCAACTGGTTTCTCAAACATTGGAAACTTCAGCCTACCGAATAGACTGCGCGGACCAGTTGACCAAAGATAGATTGGTTCAAATAGATGACTAAGCAAGAAGGCCTTCGGCTAAATCTAGGCAGCGGCCAGCATCCGATTCCCGGTTACCTTAACGTTGATATTGCGGGCGAACCCGACCTCAAGCTCGACTTAGAAAGTCTGCCTTGGCCCTGGGAAAATGATAGCGTTAGTGAAGTGGTGTTGCGGCATGTGCTCGAACATTTGGGTCAACAAACGTCACTCTTCCTGGACATCATCAAGGAACTCTATCGCGTTTGCCAAGACAATGCGCTCGTTCAAATCGTCGTTCCCCATCCCCGCCACGACCATTACCTCGCCGACCCAACTCACGTGCGCCCCATCGATGCCAACACAATGGCCCTCTTTTCCAAAGCCAATAACCAAGCCTGGAAAGAAAATAGGATTTCCAATAGTCCCCTCGGATTTTACCTCAACGTCGACTTCGAAATCATGAAGGTTAACTATAATCTTGATGAAGTTTGGAAGACCCAATTTGAATCGGGTCAAATCAACCAGGAAGCGGTCTTCGAAGCGTTGTCGCGATATAACAACGTGGCGACCAGTATCGACATTCAGCTACGCGTGCGAAAGTAGTATCGTTCAATTAATTCTTCGGGGGATTATTGGGTTGGCCTGGCTGTCCAGATTGACCTTCTTGGGAAAACGCCTTCACGTAGAGCGTATAGGTACCGTCTGGTTCGGCCACCAATGAGGGGTCTGCGCCGCCTACCTGAGCCGTTCCTTCCTTCTCCCAAGTTAGGCCAGCATCTGTCGACTTATAGATCACGAGCCCTTCTATCCCCGTGATGTAAAGCCGAACAGTCGAACCGCCATCGAAAGCATGCAATTCTGAAATACCTCGATCGAATTCCAAACCCGTCTCTTGGAAACTTCGGCCATCTGCGCTGGACGTTAGCAGGGTACGGTCACCGTTATTCAATGACATCAACCAAGAACCATCGGCCAACTGAGTAACGGAAGGGTCGTAGATGTTTTCATGTTCGAAGAGCTTTCCTTCTTCGGTGAAGTTGATTCCGTCGGTTGAAATCGCGCTGTAGATGGGATGCATCTCGCCCGCCTTAGGCCGCTCACTACCCACGAACCAACCCTGAAAATAGACGATCCGATAGCGGCCATCATCCAGACGAATGATATCGGGGTCGACCGCATTGCCATTCACCTTGCCGTCGATCCGAATACAATCAAACGTTGTCAGACCATTTTCGTCTCGCTTGGCGACAAAGACCGCGTGCTGTCCCGGGTTGCCGTTCACAAAATAGACCCAAGTTTTACCATCGGGACCGATGACACCGTCGGGTACGGAAGCGTGCTCCAACAGTGTTGTGGTATTCGCTTGAAAACTAACACCATCGCTAGACGTCGCAGCGCGGATCACATGGTCATAGAGCTGCGAGTCTTGCGAGCCATCCATCACGGGACAGGCTTCAATTTCATTTGTCTGCTCGGTGCCAGGCTCATCGCTATTTCCCGTTGCGCCCTCGTTGGGCGTCGCGGCATTGGGTCCCTCGTTCGCCGGTTCTATGGAATCCGTTCCACCACAGGCAAATTGAAACAAAACGCAGGCAAGAACGAGTACATTTGACCGACTCATGGCAAACCCTCCAAAATTGTGATGCTGATGGCTGCAAACTAAGCAAGCGGTAGGCCAGGACCCGCTCGCGGATATAAAGCGAATGATCCCAACAGTCTATCTCGGCAGAACCACCACATGGACCTGCATTATCCTACATGTGCGCAACCGGGCTTTCCGCAGCTGACAACGGGGAGTTCCGTCAGCTCGGCTGAAGACCTAGCGTGAGATGGGAATTGTGAAACTGAAGGTTGCGCCTTCGCCTGGCACACTGCGCACCCAGATATCACCACCATGCGCGTGGACCACATAGCGGCAGAAGGTTAAGCCAAGCCCGGTCGACATTTTCAGGCCCGCTTTGCGAGTCTCAACTTGAGAGAATTTTTCGAAGATCGACTTCTGATATTCTTCGGGGATGCCTTCTCCCGCATCCACAACGTCGATACGCACATGGGGCGTCTGACCTTCTGCACGATCTCCCTGGGCATCACCGCTGGAGCCCGGTTCACTCACCGGACAATAAAGAGACCGAACCTCCACAGACTGGCTGGCCCCCGTAAACTTCAGAGCGTTGCCAACCAAATTGGCAATGGTTCTTTCTATCAATTCATGATCGATACTGAGCACAGGAATTTCGTGATCGAATTCCGTTTTCAAATCGATCTTCTTAGCCTTGGCCTGACCGGCGAACCGACGTACGACCATTCGAAGATGGTCATTGACGACGGAGGGGCGGCGGCGCAAATTCGTCTTTCCAGCCTCAAAACGAGATACATCCAGTAAGGAGTTGGTCAGCCGCAAAAGCTCTGACGTGGAGAGCTTTCCGCCTTCAATCGCCTCGGTTATCCGTCCGGGTACTTCATCAGCTGCAAGCTCCAACTCTTGAAACGCTAGCTGAACCACTTGGAGGGGATTACGCAAATCGTGCACGATCATACGATTGAAGTCTTCGCGCATGGCCTCTGTCTTGCGAACCAATCTGGCGTTGGCGATCGCCCCCGCAACGCTTCGCCCCAGGGTTTCCAGGGTTAAACGTTCCGGTTCACCAAACGCATCGGTGACCCGGCGCTCCAGCTGTAAACCGCCAATGATTGTATCACCCACGCTCAAAGGCACGCAGAGGACACTCTTGGAACAGCCGCAAATGGCGTGACTAAGAAGTTCACCGGCCTTCGCCAGATCGTCGCCGAGTTCGATCGGTGTACGATGCCCAAGCTCGAATGCCTGAGAGCCATCGGATTTCACCGCCGTGAGAACCCGATCGCCTTCTTCCAACAACCATAGCGCAACAGCACAACAATCGAACCGGCCGTGAACTTGATGCACCAATAGGCTAGCGGTTTCTTCCAAATCGCTCGACTGAGATATCGTTCGTGCAATTTCGTTGATCAAGACCAATTGCTGCCAACGTTCGCGCTGCATCTCAAAAAGCCGCGAATTGTCCACCGCCTGCGCCAAATAACCGGAAAGGTTTTCTAGCAGGTCTTCATGATCTGCATTGAAATGATTCCCATCTCGATGCTCGGCCAAAAGAACGCCGATTACGTCGCCTCTAATCCGCAAGGGCACCGCTAGCGATGAACGAATATTCAATACGAGGGCGCGATATTCGGCAAAATCTCTGACATCCCCTACCCGAATCGATTCTCCGCTGGCGATTACTTTTCCCACCAGCCCTTCGCCTTCCTTTAGACAAATACTCTGCTGATCGACATCGTCTTTGAAAGTACCGCTAATAGAATGCGCCACATCAATAACGCGCCCTTCAGCATCCACGAGCATCACACCCACAAATGTGACATCTAATGAATCGCGGATAGCTCTAACGGACGCCCGTAGAAGATCGACGCGACCCAGTGACGACATGACCAGGCTGCTTATCTCGTTAACCAAGCGCAGATGACGAAAACGCCGGCGCTCCTTTTCCGCCATTCTTGCCGAGTTCAGCGGCGAGGCTAGAAGTGAAGCGAAGGCCTCCAGCATCTCAAGGTCTCGTTGGGCAAAAACCCGCCCCGAGTCCAAACCGACTGCGATGACCCCCAATGCTCTATCTCGGTAGCAAATGGGAACGACCAACCGGTATTCGCTAGCCCCCTCAAGAGTTTCGTTCACGACGGGCGAACTCTGCATTTTCCCAGTACGCATGACCTCCGCCGCCAATTCCTGCTCAACCTGGGGCATATCTTTGTCGCGGGGTTCATTAAAGTCGGCATCCAAACTCCCGCCGCTTCCAGCCCGCCACACGAGTTCATCCTCGTTGAGCATCGCGATGGCCGCGAACGAGTATTGGAATTTCTCTCGAAGCTGCAGAACCAGTCGCCAGGAAACGGAGCCAAGGTTTGGGCGCCCGAGAATTCCTCGACCGACTTCGGACAGGAATGCAATGGTCTTATCGTCAACTGGGAATTGTTTCACGAGGCCTAAGGATACAAAGATCCAAAGACCTTCACAAGGTTTGGCCCCCAAAAGCGTAAAACGCGCCCGAAACCGCAAATTGCGGCCGATTATGTCAAACGAGAAAGAGGTGTCCTTCTACCTGCATGCCGGTCGCTTCTGCAATTGCCCGCAAGTAGAGGCCTACTTGCTGACGGTATGCTCGCAGGGCTTCATCGTTGGGAGACGCGTCGGTCTTGTAGTCGATAACGACGGCACGGTCGCCTTCTACGAAGACGAGATCGACAATGCCCTCAACGATCTTCCGCGGATAGCTATCTTCAACGCAAAGGGTCAACGGCATTTCTTTAACGACATGATCCGCCTCAGCCGCACGCTTGAGCAGTGGATGGCCAAGCGCCTGACGAATATCGTCGATCGCCCTTGCCACATCAGCCTCGCTCGTTCCCAACTCGCCACCCAACGCCTGCGCCACCTCGATCAAATAGTTGTCGTCCTGAACCCCGCGGGCAAAATCCAAATGTTCTAGAATCCCATGAACGAGAATGCCATAGGGCCTTCCATCCTCGCTGACGGGATCCCGAAATTCCTGACGGCCCTCCAGCGTTATTTGCTGCAAATCGTCTGAATGCGTGTCGCCTTCCGCATGGGCCAACGTAGTCGCGCTGAGTAAATCAAATCCTGGTTGATGTGCCTTTTCAATAAGAGCATCACGATCACCTAACCACCGCTGATAGCGCTTCCTACTGTCATCCGCCCACTTTCCATCTACCTTTAGCGTTTCGAAAAAGCGCAGCGGTTTGCTATTCGCAGGACGCCTAGGCAAATCCGCATTATCCCACCATGCGACGCGATAGCCCGACTCACCCGCGCCCATTTGGTGCGCATAAACTCCAGGCATTTTCCCACCGCCCGAAGCCAACGACGGACCATGCTCGGCGTTGAAGAAGGCCGGCAGTCCATTGCCTCCGGACGGTAATCGCTCGCCGCCATGCAAAGCCGGCTCAAGTGGCGTCAACCATCCCGAATACACACCCGCACGACGCGGCGTGGGAACGATAAGAAGATCTCGCGCTCGTGTTGTAGCAACATAAAGCAAACGCAACGCTTCTTCTGCCAACTCCTGCTGTTCCGCGTTTTCACCCTTTTTCAATTCTACCGGCCGACACCCACAAAGCTCCGTGGCAAATAGCCCCTTATGTCGGTCGCTAAGCGAACCGACCCAGTCGCCGGGCCGCGAGGCCGCATCCGCAAGAACCACCACAGGGAATTCCAACCCCTTGGCCCGGTGGGCGGTCATCAGGCGAATCCCCCCTCCCCCCTCTTCTACAACTTCCTCTTCCGCACCGCCCCCAGTTTGTAACTGCTCTTCCAGTTCCAGAATGAATGAACGAAATGAGGTTCCGCCATTCGCTTCGAATCGACGCGCCAATTGCTGCAAATGGTTCAACGATTTCAAGGCACGACGCCCGTCGCTACGCAGCGCGAAACCGACAACGGAGCGCGTCCGAGAAAGAAGTCTTTCTATGGTCAGGGAAATCGGCTGTGCTTTGCGGTCAAGATGAAGTTCGGACAGAACCTTCAATGCCGCTACAACCGAACGGTATTCCTCTGAGCTTTCGGGCTGCCCATCGAATACCGCGTCGAATCTCCCTCCGGCCCGGCTAAACTGATAGAGCAAGCGGTCGTCAAAACCGAAGAGCGGACCTCGAAGCGTCGCGTAGACGCTGAGGGTATCCGTTGGCCATTCGATCACCCGCAAGGCCGTACGCAGGGCGTCAATCTCTTCGCGGCTATTCAGGGAGGCACGGCCTATCACAGCCACAGGAAGCCCTCGGCGCTGAAACTCTTCTACATAGGGCGCCGTGAGGTCCTTCTTTCCTGCGCGCATTTTTTTGAAGAGCAAGGAGATATGGTGCGGTCGAATCGGTTCGAGTTTTTGACTCGCCTTATTCATCACGTGCCAGCCACTTTCCCTCAGCAACCAATCGAGCCACGCCGCCAAAACAAATGGTTCCTCCCGGCGCAGTTCAGAAGGATAGATCCTATTTCCCGTATCGACGCCAAGGGGGAGTGCCACCAACGCCGGATGTTGCACCGGGTTCTGACGATGTGCCGCCAAGGGCATATATTCGCTTTGGGCTCGGCCCACTTGCGAAAACGTCGCGTTGATCGCCTGTTGAATCTCCGGTAGTGCCCGGAAACTGGTTTTGAGTTGTAGGAAATGAACGTCTTCGAATTTCCCGAGTCTTTCCTTTATTTCCCGATACAAACTCAAATCCGCTCGACGAAAACGATAGATACTCTGTTTCGGGTCACCCACAACAAATAGTCCGCCCGCCTTCGGATGAACGCTTCGCCAATCTTCCACATCTGCATCGTCGCTGGCGATAAGTAGGAGTATTTCCGCTTGCAGCGGATCCGTATCTTGAAACTCGTCGACAAAAACATGGCTAAATCGATTCTGTACCTCCTCACGAACCCGTCTCTGCCTCAGCAGAAGATCGCGGGCTCCCATAAGAAGATCGAGAAAATCAACGACACCGAGAGATTGCTTTTCCTGCTCGTAGTCCTCAATAAGTTCACGCAATTCCCCCTGCAGCAAGGCTGCCAACTGAGCGCCACTCTGCGCCTGGAATGCTTTCAGGCTTCCCGTCAAGCGGCCCAACTTCGCCTTCGCCAAGCCGTGGACCTC
>Ga0257122_1000599_pt1 | contig 30796 bp, 23 predicted proteins | sample SI106_120metaG_FD_190146 | JGI IMG/M metagenome (GOLD analysis project Ga0257122, IMG submission 190146) | Marine microbial communities from Saanich Inlet, British Columbia, Canada - SI106_120 | ecosystem: Environmental > Aquatic > Marine > Inlet | place: Canada: British Columbia | collected... | reverse complement strand
TTCCGTGTGAACGGTGTTGTTGGTTCACTGGCACACATGACCTCACGATTCACATCACCACGAGCAGCTCGACCCCGGCCGGGACGTCTTCGGACGCTCTCGGATCGGCAGGTTGCGGCGTTGCGGTTCCTGGGCGCTGGCCCGGAGTCTGCGCCTTTTGCCGGAGAGATGACACGCTGCATCGCTTACATGTGCCCCTGGGCATACGCATGTGACGCCGCGGCCAGCGTGCCGTCGGCCGTGGATCAGCGCGCCTGCCACCGGTTCCGCGGCGAGCCCAATCGACCCGATTCCAGCCTGAGTGACCACTCGGTTGATGTGCTGGCGGACCACCGCAAATCCGGTTACGCACTGGGCGATCCCACCAGAGCGCTGCTTGATGACGCCCGTCCAAACGGGCCTTCGTCCAACCTGAAATCACGCCGACCTCGATACCCGGTCCGACCAACGTAGCCGGATCTACCGGCCGCGGATATCTGCTGTTCCCGTGCCAACCGCTATCGACAGCTTGGCCGAACCATCTCCAAGAATTCCGCTGAGGTGCTCTCCGTTAGCGGTCGAGGTCGACACCTCGTCCATGAGAGTCAGATCGCTCAACACGATGCCGGTTAGCGCCTCAGCCGTTATGTCGAGGCCCATAGTTTCAGGAATAGACACGATCACGTCCCCGATCCCGGTCACAAATTCACTGGCTCCACGAGCGCTGAGTTTGCCATCGAACCTGATCGCACCAACTCCAACGGTGAACTGAAATGATCCCGAGCTCTTGGTAATCGTGACATCACCGGTACCGGACCCTCCCAGGAAATCCCCGGAAACGCGGCTAAGCGTCACGGTGCCCTGTGATGACGACACCTTGCCGCCTACTTGAACGTCCTCAATGGAGACAGCGCCGTCTCCCGCGCCCACCTCGATCACGGTCTCCGGCGGAACGGTGAATGTGAAATCCACGCTGCCCTCAGCGGTATCACCAAACAGGTTCCCGCTAACGGTCGTGACTGAACGGGCCGTCACCACATCACCGTCTGCAGTGACATCCAGCGCGACGTTGTCTTTTGCCGTGACCTCACTACGGACCGTAATGACGCCATCCGGCCCGGTTTGAACTAACACATCACCGCGACCGGTGCCAACCAGGAGAGTCGGTGAGTCACCCACCTCAAACGTGAAGGTAAGCGTCTCGTCCCCACCCGCGCCACATGCGACGACGAGTAGAGAGACCATCGCAACCACGCCAAACAAGAACGACCGCCGAAGGCTCGTTTGTGTTCGAGCCTTCGCGGCCGTCATTAATCTTGTCTTGTGGCTCACAGATTGGTCGGTCCGATTCCAAGAGCGATTTCGATGATTCCGCCCGTCAGGATTAATTGTTGAGCAGTTGTCCGACCGGCGCGAGGTTCTCCGGGTCGGGCTCAAGCTTGCCGACACCCGCCTCACGAACGATCCCGACAAGAGCGTCGCAGAACGGTGTCGGCACACCTGCCTTGCGTCCCTGCTCTGCTACGAATCCATTCAGGAATTCGATCTCCGTGCGTCGGTGCTTGATGACGTCCTGCAGGAATGAGGCCCTTCCGGACACTCCCGAATTGGCGGCCTGTTTGTCCATCTCGATCTCAAGGTCTTCGATGTTCCGGCCTTCAGCCGCGTCTATAAACATCTGTGCTGGCACGCCTAGAAGGTCGCCAATCGTGTGTCCCAGCGCGCGTCCGACCCGGATGACCTCGGCACCGACCTGTGTACGAATGTCCCGTACGCGTGGGTCGGTTCGGATCTTGTCAGAAGTGAGTCCCGTGATTCCAGCCATCGGGTTGACCATGCAGTTGATGGCCAGCTTGGCCCAGCGCTCCCCGAACAGGTTGTCGGTGAAGAAGGTGCCTTCAGACGCCGAGGACACGACTTCGACAAGCTCCCGCACTCGGGCTGTATCCGAGCCGTCCTGTTCACCGATCTTGTACGCCACGGGGTTCGTGTCGGTCCGCATCACGACACCGGGGTCGTAACAACCGGCGGCGATCGTGATTACACAGCCGAGTGCGTTCTCCTGGCCGACCGTCTCAGCCAACCGGTAGTCGTTGATACCGTTCTGGAAATCCACGTAGGCACCATCGGGCTTCAGGTACCGGCGCATCAAGGTCGCCGCCCACTCTGTGTCGTACGACTTCACTGCAACAAAAGCGTAGTCGAAGGGATCATCGATCGACTGGAGTTCGTTGATGTTGATGTAGTTTGCGGCGACGTTGACCTCGTCGTCACCGTGCTGGATCGTGAGGCCGTTGGCCTTTACCGCGGCCACATGCTCGGGCCACTGGTCGACGATCGTGACATCGTGACCGGCCTTTGTGAGCATCCCGCCTGTGTATCCGCCGATAGCGCCGCCGCCGATAATGCCGATCCGTGGACCCATGTCTGGCTCTCCAGTTAGTTGTTTGATTGATCCGGACGATTACTCCGGAATGGCTGCCGGAATATACCGCGGTCGGTGCTATGTAGCGAGCGGATTGCGCCGGTTTGATCCACCCGTTCTGTCGGTCCATGCCGGTTCTCGGTGAAATTCGGCTTCAAACACCGACCTGCATAAGGGCCACAAGTTTAGAATTGAGGTCTGAACTTGATGCGGTGAGCCTGGCGGAATGTGGCAACTCAACTACCAGCTCACCCCGAACCTGACGCCAACACGCCCCGATAATCCCAGAAAGTTCTAGCGCTGAACTACCAAGACGCCGTCGCTCAGCTCCTATCGCTGGCAGATTTTGAGCGGAAGTCCCGGGTAAACGAGCCACCCGATTTCCACCTCCGTCGCATGGAGGTACTTCTCGCACGCCTCGGAAACCCGGAGCTTGCAACACCGACGATCCACGTTGCGGGCTCCAAGGGCAAGGGCAGCAGCGCAGCGTTGATCGCCTCCGTTCTCAAGGCGGCGGGATTGCGCACGGGCCTGTTTACGTCCCCTCATCTGCACCGCATAACGGAACGGATCAGGGTCGATATGGACGAGATCACTCCGGACAGGTTTACGGAGTTGATCGAGGAACTGTGGCAGGACGTAGAGGCGGTCGAAGAGCGCGGCGACGTGGGCAAAGTCAGTGTGTTCGAAATGCTGACGGCGATGGCTTTCTACGAGTTTCGGTCGGTAAACGCTGATGTCCAGGTAATCGAGGTCGGGCTTGGTGGACGACTCGACGCCACAAACCTGGTTTCACCGGATGTAACGGTTATTACACCGATCAGCCTGGACCACACGGCCGTCCTCGGCGATACCGTGCCCAAGATCGCATTTGAGAAGGCCGGGATCATCAAACCAGGCGTACCGGTCGTCGTCAGTAACCAGGCCCCCGCAGCACGACCTGTCATCGAAGCCGCCGCGGATGAACGTGGCGCTCAAGTCATATACGGGCATGAACGCATCACGCTTGTAAATGGCCCGGAACAGGTGACCTCAAAAAATGGCTCGCGGGTGCAGAGGCTGACACTTCAGGGGGCCAAAAACCGATACGAACTGGAACTTCCTCTTCCCGGGCCACACCAGATTGACAACCTCATCACGGCGATTACTGCGCTCGAAGTGTTCGAGACCAAAAACGGGGTCTCGCTCAGCCCTGAAGTGGTGTCACGTGGTGTAGCACGCGTCCGGTGGCCAGCACGGGCCGAGGTCTTGACCGCTCCGGACCAACTGGTACAGGTCATCGTCGACGGCGCGCATAACAGTGCTTCAGCAGCGGCCCTCGTCTCCACCCTGGAATCGTTATTCCCGTCAACCGGCCAGACGGTCCTCGTGTATGCGGGGTCGGGTGGACACGATTTCACGGCGACCGCCCGGGAGTTTTCCCGGCTTTCTCCTACCGTAATCGTCACACGTACGCGCCATCCCAAAGCCGTAAGTGCGGAAACCGTCGCCGAAGCCCTACAGCGCGATAATGTTCCGGTTGCCGCAGTCACGTCGGATGTTGATAGCGCGCTCCGGGAGGCCAGAACCTTGGCCAACCCCGGAGATGTGATCGTTGCTACCGGGTCTTTATTCGTGGCGGCGGAGGTAAGAGAAACACTTCTTTCGATTACACCTGAAATATACCCGGACATGCGTGGCGAGCTGATGCCGTCTTACGAGACGCCCACTCCCGGCACGTTGTCCCACGACCCAAGCTCCGGGGCGACCCCGGAAGCTCGTTAAAACCCGAACTTACAGCAATCCCAAGTATCAGGATCTGGTGCCAACACCATGCCAACACTATGAGAGATAGCAACGGCAGGCGAAGAGTCGTAGTCACCGGAGTCGGAGTGATATCGGCCCTCGGTCACGATGCCGACACGTTCTGGGAGGGCCTCAAAGCGGGGAAATCAGGGGTGACACCCCTACCGCTCGAGGACATCGACGACTACCCGTGTCGAATCGGCGCGACGGTTCAGGATTATGACCCGACCGACTTCATGGACCGTAAAGAGTCACGCCGCCTGGCACGGTTCGCCCAGTTCGCCGTTATCGCATCGGGCGAGGCGCTAGATTCCGCGGGCTTGAACCGACTCGAAGATCTGTCCAACGAAGATCTCACACGATGTGGTGTACTGCTCGGTACGGGCATCGGCGGATACCCGGAGACTGAGGCTGCTGCGCGCGTGATGGTGAAGCGCAGCGGCACGCGGATTTCGCCCTACTACATACCGATGATGCTCCCAAACATGGCGGCGGCAAACGTGAGCCGTGTCTACGGGGCCACGGGATACATCGGCACTACGATCACGGCGTGTGCCGCCGGTACGCAGTCAATCGGTGAAGCTGCGGAGGTGATCCGACGTGGCGGCGCTGATGTGATGGTCGCCGGTGGCGCAGAAGCCGGTATCTGTGAAATTGGACTTGGCGGTTTCTCTACGATCCACGCCCTCTCCACCAACAGCAACGAAACACCGGAGAAGGCGAGCCGACCTTTCGATGCTGAACGCGACGGCTTTGTCCCTGCCGAAGGTTCGGGGATTCTGATTCTTGAGGACCTGGAGCACGCCCTTAACCGTGGTGCTGAGATCTTGGGCGAGGTCGGCGGTTGGGGTGTGACCTCGGACGCCCACCACCTTGTGCATCCGCCGGAGGATGGCGCAGGAGCTGTTCGTGCGATGCAGATGGCACTGAATGACGCCGGAATCCAACCCGGCGATGTCGATTACATCAACGCCCACGGTACCTCGACACCGGTGAACGACGCGGCGGAGACGCTCGCCATCAAGACAGTGTTCGGTGAGAACGCCGTAAAAACGCCGATCAGTTCGACCAAGTCAATGATCGGACACTCGCTTGGCGCTTCCGGTGGGTTAGAAGCAGTGGCTGCTATCCGAACGATTCGAGACGGCGTGATCCACCCGACGGTCAACTACGAGAATCCCGATCCGGCGTGTGACCTGGACTATGTGCCGAACGAAGCGCGAGAGGCTACCGTCAACACGGTGCTCTCCAACAGCTTCGGCTTCGGTGGCCAGAACGCCTGCGTGGTGCTCAAGAGGTACGTGTAATAGGCGGACCGGTGGGTCTGATTTGGATCTGCTTTCCTACAGCACGTAAGTTGGGAGAACGTTAGTTGGCTTCAGCAAGTTCTGGATTTTGCCCGCAATGCGGCGCACCGGTAGCCTTTGGCGCTAACTTCTGCCGGGATTGCGGGGCCGTCCTGGGAGAGAATTCCTCGGACACCCGAACCTCAGGAACTACCGACAACCACCCGCACACGCGGCTTTCCGATGGAACCATGGTCCCCGGCGAGCTCGCTTCCATGGGCCGCCGCACGGTAGCGCTGCTCGCTATGATCGTGATATACGGCGTTCTCAATGAATTGCCAGTTATCGGTTGGATAATAGGCACAATTGCCTATTTCGTGAACCTTTATCTGTTCCAGAGAGGTCAAGACATCGGGGCGCGCATCTTCAACGTGAGAATTGTCATGGACAACGGCGATTTGGCGGGCTTCTATACGACATTTGCGCGTGGGATTGCGGCGATCATCAGCATTCTGGCCCTCGGTGCAGGATTCTGGACCGCGTACTTTAACGATGACCGCCGGACCTGGCACGACAAGATGCTCGGCACCTACGTTGTGGACGAAAATTCATGGAATGGGAACCTTGAGGCCAGTAGCGGGTCAGGAGCCAAAATAGTGTTCTGGATCTTCGCGCCGCTGATACTGTTGGGATTCGTATATCCAGTGTTCCAGGCCCTCGGTTAGTCCTTTTCCGATTCTTCGGCTTCGGAGGACAGAACACCTTCCTGGTAGTCAAGAGGTTCGTGCAATAGGCTGACCAGCGCGATCGTCACGCTGGCAATACCGTTGTTTCTAGTTAGAAAGTGACCTTTTGAGCAATCCCTCCCCCCAACTCTGCGGCCAGTGCGGCGCGCAACTGGTACCCAACGCCAGATTCTGCGGTGAGTGCGGTGCCGAGTTGCTGTATGACCACGGGGACTCTTCAGCCACGACGAGCTACTCCGAGTACGACCCAGCCAGTTATAGCCCCTCCGCACACAGCACCGACGGAACTCCGTTCCCCGGAGAGCAGGCCGGGATGGGGACGCGTACCGGTGCCTGGCTGATAACCAACATCGCTGTACAGATAGTCGCCAACATTCCCGTCATCGGATGGGTCATCTCGCTCGGAGCGTTTGTTTGGAATCTGGTCCTTTACAAGCGAGGGCAGGACATAGGTGCGCGTCTCACGGGCATCAGGGTCGTGAGGGACACCGGTGAACTTGCTGGCTTTTATCACATGTGGACGCGCGGGTTGGCCTCGATCATCAGTTTTCTCGCAATCGGGGCCGGGTTTTGGACCGCTTATTCAGATCCCAACGGGCAGACCTGGCACGACAAATGGATGGGCACTTATGTCGTGAAGGCCTCTCCTGAGATAGACCAGCTCCCCGGAACAAGTTCTGATACCGCGAAAACCTGGTTCTGGGTCAGCATTGTCATCGGCGCGATTCTCATCATCGCCATATTCTTTCTGGTGTCCGCTGGAGTGATCGAACTAACCGATCTTCAGTAATCTCAACTGGAGACCCGTAGGAGGCACTGATTCAGGCAGGTTAGTTATCCACAACCTGTGGTGAATTAATCCACTCCCACACCAACATTTAGGGGAGTTAGGGACTCGACGCGCGAGCGCTCCGCGGTCTATAGTCCGAACACCCGGTGACTACCGGTACTTCCGCCGGGAGGCGAGCGGTTCTAGGCTGGAAGCATCGCCATCGGACGGGTCGCGCATTCCCCGTTCGAAGCCGGGTATATAGGGATTTTCTCGCGCCTTGTTCTCCCATCTCCATAACCACTCCGAATACAGCCTTCTCGACGGCCTCAGCTCTGTCGAAGCGATGGCCAATCGGGCCACAGAACTCGGCCAGACCGCTCTTGCGCTCACCGATCACGGCGTGATGTACGGGGCGATCGACTTTTACCGCGCCTGTAAAGCCGTCGGCATCAAGCCGATCATTGGCATGGAAGGCTATGTAGCACAGGACAGTCGGCTTACGCGAAACCCGGCAGACCGCTCGCCGTACCACATGACCGTTCTCGCCAAAAACGAGGTTGGTTACGGAAACCTGCTCAAGCTCGCCAGCAAGGCTCAGCTAGAGGGGTTCTACTACCGGCCTCGGATGGACCGTGAGCTGCTGGAGAAATATTCCGAAGGGTTGGTGATCTTGTCCGGCTGCCTGTCCGGAGAGGTCGGAACCCACGTCGTTAGCGGCAACATGGATAAGGCCCGCGCGACGGTCGACTGGTACCGCCAGGTGTTTGGCGATGACTACTACCTGGAAGTGATGTGGCACGAGGCGATCCCGGAACAACTCACGATGAATCGCGGCGTGTTCGATCTTGCAAAAGAGACCGGAACACCGCTCGTCGCCACGAACGACAACCACTACACGAACCCGTCCGATCACGAACTGCACGACATTCTGTTGTGCATCCAGACCAACTCCCTGGTCTCCGACACCAACCGGATGAAGATGGAAGATCCCACCTTCTATCTTCGATCTGAAGCCGAGATGGCAGCGCTCTTCCCGGAGCACCCTGAGGCAATCGCCAACAGTGGACTCATAGCGGACAAGGTCGATCTCGAGATCGACTTCACGCAGAGCAGGCTGCCGCGCTACCAGACTCCGAACGGAGAACCTGCCCTCGACTACGTGAGGCAACTTTGCGAAGAGGGGCTGGTTCAGCGCTACCCGAGCGCAGATCAGTCAGTATGGGACAGGCTCAATTACGAGCTTGAGGTGATCGAAAATACGGGCTTCCCGGACTACTTCCTAGTGGTCTGGGACATCGCCAACTTTGTCCACCGTGAAGGCATCGTGTTTGGCGTACGAGGAAGCGCCGCCGCCAGCCTCGTTCTGTACTGTCTCGGCGTCACAGATATTGATCCTCTCGCCACGCGTCTCGTTTTCGAACGTTTCCTGAACAACGAACGACGTGAGATGCCCGATATCGACATGGACTTCCAGGACGACCGTCGTGAGGAGGTCATCCGCTACTGCCTGGACAAGTACGGTGACGGCCACGTTGCGCAGATCGTGACTTTCGGAACGCTCGGCGCCAAGGCTGCGGTCCGTGATGTAGGGCGTGCGCTGGGCACCGAGCTTTCCGAGGTCGATCGACTCGCCCGCCTGATCCCGAACACCCTCAAAATCACGCTCGAAGACGCCATCGCCGAGACGCCTGAACTGCAGCAAGCTGCAAACGACGGCGGTGCAGGTCAGCGCTTGTTATCGCTGGCGCAGGGGATTGAAGGCACGGTCCGCCACGCCAGCACGCACGCAGCGGGCGTGATGATCACGGAAGAGCCGCTTACGGACTACGTGCCGCTCGCACGTGCCACCGGCTCAGACGCCAACGCTGTACCTACGACTCAGTACCCGATGAAGCCGCTGGCTGATCTCGGCCTTCTCAAGATGGACTTCCTGGGACTGACCAACCTCACCATCCTTGACCGAGCGCTCAAACTGATCAGCAAGACCCGTGGCGAGACTCTGACGCTGCCGGACATCCCGCTGGACGATATGGCAACCTTCAAATTGCTGTCATCGGCAGAGACCGCTGGAGTGTTCCAGTTGGAAAGCTCCGGGATGCGACGCTACGTCAAGGAACTCAAACCGAGTTCGGTGATGGACGTCGCCGCCATGATCGCCCTGTACCGGCCGGGACCGATGGAGTTCATCGGCGATTTCATCGATGCCAAGCACGGCCGGAAGCAGATCACGTACCCGCACGACGACCTGAGAGACCTGCTGGAAGAGACGTACGGCATCGTCGTTTACCAGGACCAGGTGCTTTTGATCGCTCAGCGATTCGGGGGATACACGCTCGGCGAAGCGGACATCCTCCGGAAGGCGATGGGTAAGAAGGACGCGGCTGTGATGGCGGCGGAGAGCGAGAAGTTCATCAACGGCGGTATTGCCAATGGCTACTCGCCGGAACTCTCTCAGCAAATGTTCAACCTGATCGAGCCGTTCGCCGGGTACGCGTTCAACAAGGCGCACAGCGTTTGTTACGCGATGGTGTCGTACTGGACGGCATACCTGAAGGCGAACTACACGGTCGAGTACATGGTGGCTTTCTTAGACGCAGCGACCGGTGCGCCGGACAAGCTAAGCGCCGCTATCACGGAATGTCGTCGGCTTGGGATCGCCGTTCTTGCGCCTGACGTAAACCGTGGACAGGTCGGTTTCTCCGTCGACAGTAACGACGATGGTGAGGCGATCCGCTTCGGTATGGCTGCCGTTAAGAACGTAGGCGTGAGCGCGGTCGAGCCGATCATTGACGTTCGCAACGAAGACGGGGCCTACGAGTCGCTGGAAGATTTCTGCAAACGTGTCGACTTCAGGAGCCTTAACAAACGTGCGATAGAGAGCCTGATAAAGGTCGGCGGTTTCGACCGTCTGGGCGACCGAGGCGCAATGATCGAAGGCCTCGACCGGATCATGTCCCTGATCCGTCGCGAGACGGAGCTACGTGAGTCCGGCCAGAGCACTATGTTCGATATGCTCGGCGATGCCGTGGACACGCCCTTACCGGCGCTGGAATTGCCAACCGGCGGCGATGTCACGGACCACGAACGGACGCTGTGGGAGCGTGAGCTGCTGGGCGTTGAGATCACGGAGAATCCGATCACCCGTGCGATGTACCAGTTGCAGAACGAATCGATCGTATTTGCCAACCAGCTAACGGCCGATATGGCGGGCCAGAAGAAGTCGTCGGTCGGCCAGGTCGGCCTTGTACGGGAGCTAACAACCCGCAAGGGTGATCGCTTCGTGTCCATCCAGTTTGGCCTGCTGGGCGGTGACATCGAACTGGTGGTCTGGTCCAACGTGCTCGGGCCCACCGAAAGCCTCTGGAAACAGGGGACCTTTGTTTCGCTCACCGGTAGTGTGCGGGAACGCGACGGACGCGTATCAATTTCAGTAGAAGACGCCCGGGAGTATCGACTACCCGGACATGAAGAAGAGGGTTCATTGACCAACGACTCTACTTTCGGAGCAGGTGCGCCTGGCCAGGTCGCTCCATCGTCGCCGAACCCGAATCGGCTCAAGCCCGCCGCGCCCATGAGCAACGCTTCGATGCAGAACGGATCAATTAACGGCAATGGCGGTTCCCACGGTCAGCAAGAGGCACCACCTCCCAGCGAACCAGCGCTCTTCATCCGTGTGGCCGAAACCGGTGTAGTCGTAGAAGACAAGAACCGCTTTGAGGACATCATCCGTTTGCTCTTGAACTACAAGGGAGACCATCCCTTCATCCTGGAAGTCGAGACCGGAGAACGACTGGTCACGCTGGAGATGCCGTTCCAAATCCAGCCGTGTGACGAGCTCGTATCAAATCTGTCAGAACTAATTGGAAGTGATAACGTCGTAGTGCCGGGACTGGCGGAAGCCGCCCCGGCGTAGGCTTTTTCTATGGACTGGGTTGTTTTCGCCACCGCGCCTGATCAACTGACGGCGGAGATGTGGCAGGACTTGCTCGAACAGGCACAGATCAGGTGCCAGTTGCGGGCGGGCGACACGTTTGGCTTTCTGGGCGTTTCTGCGACGCCGGTAAGGCTGGTCGCGCCGCAAGAAGAGGCCGAGATTGCGCGCGACGCGCTTGAGACGCTGGTCAAACTTTCCGAGATCGACGCCGATAGTCCGGACACAACAGACGGGTACGCCTGATCACGGTAACCCTACTCCGTAGCTGAATCAGCCTCGACCGGTGCGATCCTCGAGTACAACGGTCGCTCAATCGGATTCGCCAGGGCAATCCTGAGCGGCGGCTTCGGCTTCACACCGATCAAGCGAAGCAAGGCTCTGCGAATTAAGGCCCATCGAACCGATGGCCACTCCTCTCGGACAGCCTCGTGAATGGCCTCCGGGATCTCCCGACCGCTGTAGGTCTCAAGCTCAAACGCCCGAGCGATGTCCTGAGCGCCCTCATCAGCATCTCGTGCGGTCTCGCCAAGTCTCAGGGCGTACTCCCCGGGCGTCTCGTAGCGCCTTCGGCCCGTACCCGATAGCCAGCCAAGTCGTGACATCCCGGCGTATGCACGGCCCGTCGGCGACATCGCCCAGAATCGCCAACGCCAGGCGAGAATGCTCACGACTAGGCCCAGCACGCCTGCCACACCCACCACGAACGGCCAAAGCGGCGTACTACTCTCTGAGCGAGTGGCGCTTAAAAGATCATCGAGATCGGGACCGTCGCCCTCACCTTGAGGGAACTCACCGGTCTCCGTGAAGGGGTTATCTCCGGCGGCGAACGAATCGGTTGTTCCTGAGAACGTAACCTCCAACTCGGGCAACGTCCCGCGTAGCGGTTGTGGGACTCCGGGGGTCGATTCCAGGTCGATCCAGCCATAGTCAGGGAAGAAGGCTTGCGCCCAACCGTGGCTGTCCACGTCTTTGATCACGAACCCAGCGCGAACGGGATCAAAGGTGCCCGCTTTGAAGCCGGACACCATTCGTGCCGGGACACCCTGCGTCCGAAGCATCACGGCAAGAGCCGAGCCGAAGTACTGCGAGTAGCCTTTCGGCCTGTCATCGTCACATCCAGAGCCAATCGAAGCCCCGCTACAAGGCTCGTTCGCCGTGTCGAACAGGAAGTACGAAACACCATCCACTTCGGGCCCTGGGCCTTCGATGTCCTGGCTGTAGCCAAAGCCACGTAGATGGGCTGTCAGCGCCTCCGTGATCTCGTACGGGGTGATGGCATCTGCATCCGAGACGATCTGATTGGCAAGCTCGGCTACTTCGCCCGGAACCGAATCCGGTAGCTGGAGGTAGCGATCGGTCACCCAGAGCGGATATTCAGTCCCGGCCGCATCTAGCTGTTCACCGGTCGCCTGCGAGATCAGACGCTGTACGACCACAGGCTCGCCAGGCTCGGTGCGATCCGTAAATCGAGCAGCCACCTGGTCAAAAATTGGTTCGGTGACCCGTTGGATTGTGATCGATTCCAAAACATCTCTATCTTCCCCGAAATCGATTATCTCAAGGTCGGGTGGAAGTAGATTTCCGATCACGTCCTCCACCGGCGCGCGGTCAAAAATTTCTGGTTCCAGATAGATTTTCCGTAGTTCATCTGCATACGAAAGGATGTCTGCGGGGAGGTTCGAACCCAGGTCACCTTCGACCATATTCAACTGGACCCTGATTGGTGGCAATTCTTCCGAGATGTACGGACGATCTATGTTGAGCGCGTAGTCGCCCGGAACGGCAAATCCAAGTTTCCCGTCGTCCGAGACGATCCGCTGCTCGACAGAGATCCGCTCAAGCAGGGTTCCCTCAAGCGGTAACGAATCAGCCGGTTGGCGATTGAACTCCGCCACCGGCCCGGCCAGCCAGCCCTGCGATGTGTAGACGGAATACGTGCGCGCCGGATTGAGCGTCTCGTACCTGGTTCCGATGAAGAACAGTGGTTCTTCCTTGAACTTGATACGGCCCTTGAACGCCAGCACCTGGTCAAACGCCCGGAGATCACCTGAGCCAATGCCGCCAACGTTTGGGAATAACCTGAGCGCATCGTCGCTCAACCTGTCACGGAACGGATCTTTCATCGCGCCCCAGGCCCGATCGAGGGTGTCCGGACGGATCTTGTACATGGGCATAAACCCGGCGATCACCACCACAATCGCACCGATTGCGATGGGTGCCAGGATCGCGTCCGCGTTGAGTCCATGCGAGTGCTGGATGCCCTGCGCATCCCAGCGACGCCGTGTATTCACGAGGGTCACATGTGCAAACAGTGCGATAGCGATGGCGGCGAAGAAGTAGAAGGTGTATTCGAACTGGCCGAATCGATAACTCAGGTTTGTGAGTATCGCGAGGCCAAAGATAAATGACGGCGCCCACGGAGTTCTGAACTTGAAAAGGCTCCAGCCCGCAAAGTACGCAACAAGCCATGCGATGACAGACAGGAAAACACTAAACGGCAGCGGGTCTGTACTGATCCCGTCAGCCCGGGCTATGTCTATCCAGATGTCCAGCCGTGTCCACACGTCGCCAAAACGAGCGAACACGTTGGCCCCATCTGCACTGGATGAGACCTGCCATATCGATATCGGCAGGCCGATCAGGATGCCAAAAAGGTGTTTCAGCGGCCAGGGGCCAACCGGTCTTACAAAGGCGACGCCGACCGCAGTCCCTATCAGTACGGTCCATATCAGGACCGGGGAGTCTCCCCAGTCGGCCAATTGCACGGACCATGCGACTACCAGGGCCATCAAGCCCAGTAGCACGTAAGTGATCAGGCCTTCGGTACCGCTGACCCCGGCGATGCGACCCGCCACTTCCAATTCCTTGCGCACACGCCCCGTAATGTCCAGCCCGGCGGATACCGGCATGTTGAGTGAGCCCGTACTCATTCAACGCCTCCCGCCGCAGCCTCTATTAGCTCTTCTGGCTGATCGACAATCTCTTCTTCTGGTCTGGCGAATTCGTTCTCGTGAACGGAGTCCGTCAACGACGAGGCGATCGGATCGCCCTGTTTAATGATGTAGGTCCGGATACCCGCGCTCACAAGATCAACGAGTACGTTTTTATTGGAGTCAGCTTCGGTCCCAGTACATTGCTCCTCGTCTAGGAACGAGTCTCGGTCCAGCAACGCCACGCTCGCGTTAACCCCGCGCCGGGCCAGCCCCTGTAATGCAGGCACCCAGTCCGTTGACCGTGAACCCGTGATCAACACCAGGGCAGTGTTCGCACCGATGGACGGGTCCAGATCCGCGAGGATGTCGACCAATTCGGTGCTGCCGGTAGGTTTGCTTATGGCGATATTGCGTGTGATCTCTTCGAGTTGCCCGCCACCACGCACCGGCGGAGTGGTGATCGGGCTGCTGCCGTAGGACAGATAACCAACGGGAAGCTGCATGCCCAGGTACTTCTCAACGGTGGAGATAGCTATGGTCGCCCCGTACTCATCAACGGACTCCGCATCACGACCGGCCACAGTTGCGTTGTGCTGGTCAAAAACGACCCACACTTCACCGGCCTCACCCTGATCGAACAACTTCACCATCAATCGTGATTGGCGGGCGGTGCTGGGCCAGTGGATGCGGCTCATGCTGTCTCCCGCAACGTAGTCGCGCACGGATGACACGTGTGGCGACACTATGTGAGTACGCCTACGATCACCGGCATCGCCGCTCAAGTTGAGGTGAGCCATTGCGAAGTCAGGCACCGGGATCGCGCTCGGGTAGACGAGTAGCCGGTCCGCGCCCTGGTATGAACGGGAGTTCGGGAACAACCCGAACGGATCGGCCGACCGAACGACAAGCGGACCAAGCGTGAACTCACCGCGCTGTAGCATCGGTGCTTCCACCTGGAAACTGCGTCTCACCACCACGCCGGGCATATCGATGATCCGCCCGGCCTTCACCCCCGGTATGTCGGTTAGTTCTTCGATCTCTATCCACGGATTCGGCAAACCACCCTGATTGGCGATCTCCACGGTCTCCGAAAGCTGCTCTCCCACCCGCATAGGTCTACTGGGGCGTCGGACCCTGGCATTTATGCGGGCGAAGCCAATTCGCGACCATACGAAGGCAATGACCAGCATGATGACGAGGACGTAGCCGAGTCGGAATGAAAGCGTGAACCCTGTACCCATTCCTGACAGGAAGGTCAGGATTGTTACGAGGACGAGGATCGCCGCCCGCCGATGGTCATAAATCCAGGAGGCGATACGACGCCCGCGGGGCCTCGCCAGAAGGCCAAGAGTCTGGCTGGTGGCGGCGCGGTGGGCGTTCAACAAGGTTGCTGGCTAGCTGCGGCCCGGACCGCCGACCTCGGCGCCCGGAACCGGAACGGAATCCAACACCTCTGCGACAAGGTCTTCACCGTTCACTCCACGCATCCGTGCGGCCGGAGAGATGATGAGTCGGTGCGCCATAACGGCCCGGGCGAGCGATTTCACGTCATCGGGCGAAACGAAGTCACGGCCATCGATCAACGCACGGGCCTGTGCGCCGCGCATAAGCGCCAGTGACGCACGCGGTGAGACGCCAAGCGAAGCATCGGTGTGGTCACGCGTCGCATTGGTGAGGGCGACGATGTATTCCTTGATCAGGTCGTGGACGTAGATGTCGCGCGCCGCACTCTGCAACTGCACGATATCGCCCGGATTCGCTACGGACGTGAGGTTATCGATCGGCTCGGCCTGGATCTGGCTATCCAGGATGGCGATCTCCTGGTCCGAAGACGGGTACCCGACCTGGACTCGCAGAAAGAAGCGGTCCAACTGGGCTTCTGGTAGCGGGAATGTTCCTTCGTACTCAATCGGATTCTGGGTCGCCATCACCATGAAGGGATCGGCAAGCGTGTGGGTCACGCCCTCTACGGTTACCTGTCGCTCCGCCATAGCTTCAAGCAGCGCCGACTGGGTCTTTGGGGTTGCCCGGTTGATCTCGTCTGCAAGGACAATCTGCGAGAGGATCGGGCCGGGGCGGAACTCAAATTCGGATGTCTTCTGGTTATAGAAAGACACACCCGTCACGTCACTGGGCAGTAAGTCTGGCGTGAACTGGATGCGTGAGAAGTCACATCCCACTGATCGAGCCACGCTCCGGGCAAGCATTGTCTTGCCAACGCCGGGGACGTCTTCGATCAACGCGTGGCCGCGTGAAATCAACGCAATTACAACGAGTTCGACGACGTCGGTTTTCCCGACAATCACCTTCTCGACGTTCTGAACTATCTCCCGTGCCAGTAGCTCGGGACCGGTTACCGTGGCCAAATAGATCCCTCTCGCTGGCGTTTGTTACGGAGTGACGGTCGTCGTGGATTTACTGTCGCCAGTTTTTGTGGTCCCGGAACCAGAATGGTGGGCGGTACAGGACTCGAACCTGTGACCCCCTGCTTGTAAGGCAGGTGCTCTAACCAACTGAGCTAACCGCCCGGGTAGGTACACATCCCAACCCCGGAACAAAGGCGTGACACGTTCGTCGTCGATCTCTATTTCGAACCTGCGCACATCCGGATTTCAGTCTACAACGGGAACGGAGGATTTCGACCGCGTTCGCCAGGTACGACAAGCGTCGAATGAATGGGAAAGGGAGATGGTGCGCCTGGTGAGATTTGAACTCACGACTTCAGCCTTCGCAGGGCTGCGCTCTATCCGCTGAGCTACAGGCGCATGTCATTTCCGAGCCCTTCTTAGCCAATCCAGGAAAGAAGGGCGTCTGGTGCCGAGGGCGAGAGTCGAACTCGCACGTCCGTAAGGACACTACGTCCTGAACGTAGCGCGTCTACCATTTCGCCACCTCGGCAAGAGGTGCAATGGGCGGCCAAGAACAACAGCTCTCGACCGACCCGCACACAAATTATGAGTTAACAGCGCGCAGGCGTCCACCGGTTTACGAATTATACGCGGGGCTTACGGTGAATTGGGCTCGCACGTTAGATGAGTTCCGCGCCAGTGGTCACACCGGTCCTTCGAGAGCCTCAGGACGGGAGAGTTCGTGGTCACATTCGAACGGTGTGTGGTGGGCGGTACAGGACTCGAACCTGTGACCTCCTGCGTGTGAGGCAGGCGCTCTAACCAGCTGAGCTAACCGCCCGGAGTCATCTGTCGGCTTGGGTCGCTCTTAATCGAGCAACAAGAGGGTTGGTGGCAACGGCTGGGCTTGAACCAGCGACCTGACGCTTATGAAGCGCCCGCTCTAACCAGCTGAGCTACGTTGCCCCGTTCCAACATCCTCCGCCAACAGGCCAGTACACGATGGTAGCCCCGCCTCCAAACACCAGTCAACGTCCTCGAGGGGGCATTATTTTGGAGGCATCGCTGCAGAATCTTGTTTCCGGCGAAATCAACTGCACCCGGATAGATGGCCTTCGGGGACGCCTGCCCAGTTAGCCCAGGCGTGCCTTCACCTTATTTTGATTGGCGTTTGCGTGAGTCTGATTGGCTCGACTGATCCAGGCGTCTCTTTAGAGGAGTCCACCCAGGACCCGCCTGCCCGGCGGGGGCCAAGTGTCCCTGGACCTTATTTATTTTCCGGTGCCGACTTTAGCTTGCTTCGAAATCTCCGCTTTTGCCACCGGATTTCTTGAGCAGGCGCACATCGCCGATCTCCATGCCGCGGTCTACGGCTTTGCACATGTCGTAAATGGTGAGCGCCGCAACGCTGACCGCCGTCAGAGCCTCCATCTCGACGCCCGTCTTGTAGGTCGTCTTCGTGGTGGCGGTGATGTCGATGCGATCGTCCGATGAGGTGTCGTCGAACTCCACTACTACCTGTGTGAGCGGCAGCGGGTGGCATAGCGGGATCATATTTGAGGTGTTCTTCGCCGCCATCACCCCGGCCACGCGGGCTACGGCGATCACATCGCCCTTTTCAAACCCGCCGGATCTGACCAGCGCCAGCGTCTCCGGTTGCATGGTGATCGAGCCTCCCGCCACGGCCACGCGCTCCGTCTCCGCTTTACTACCGACATCAACCATTCGCGCCGCACCACTCTCATCCAGATGTGTGAGCCGGGGAGCAGCGTCGTTGTCGGCGGCACCGTTCGGGCTTGATGCCTGTGTCGGCTCCGAAACTGACGCAGAAGACTCTGAAATATCGAGCGTGGACTGAACCGGTTCCGGTCTGCCGTCCCTGATCGCTTCCGCTGCCCCTACGGCTAGCCGGTCCGCACGTTCGTTCTCCGGGTGCCCGGCGTGACCTTTCACCCACTGCCACGTCACGCGCCTCTCGCCCACTGCGCGATCCATCTCAGCCCAGAGATCCTGGTTCACCTTGCGTTTCCAGCCTTTGGTCATCGTGTTGATGACGTAAGAACTGTCGCTCGTGATCAACACTTCGGATCCCACAGGAGTTTCATCAAGGCCCCGGACAACCGCCGTCATCTCCATACGGTTGTTAGTCGTATGAGCCTCGCCGCCCGACAGGTCGATGTCATCCTCGCCGTCGGGGCGTAAGACCGCCCCCCAGCCGCCGGGTCCGGGGTTACCGAGACATGATCCATCTGTGAAGAGTCGATAGCTCAATTATTTTTCCGCCGAGGTTCATAACCGGGATCAATATTCCGCACGCAGGATGCTTTCCTACTGCGTGGAAGTTTATCTTGCCCCGGCCTGATTCTCGTAATCCTAGATATACTCGAATGCTCCCCAGCGCCGAATTCGGCCGGAAATTTAGCTTTTATGACAGAAATCAGAGTAGATAGCGAGATAACTCTCAGGTCGCCCGGGATTCCGGACGCCGACCTGTTGTTTGAGCTAATCGATTCCAATCGGGATCATCTCGGTAGGTGGCTACCGGGACTCGTTGCAGTGAAGTCTGTTGAAGAAGAACGCTCCTGGCTTGAGAAGCAGATCGACAATCCGGACGGTGAAAGGCCTCTTCTGATCATCGTGGATGATGTCGTCGTGGGGGTGATCGGAGCAAAGGTTCAGAGCCTGAACGACGCTGCCGAGGTTGGATACTGGCTGGTCGAAGGCCAGCAGGGACGTGGCTTAACCACCCGTTCGTGTGCGGCGATTGTGGATGACCTTCTGCGCTCCCAGGGTATGAACCGCGTCGTGATCCGTGCGGCGGTGGACAACACGCGTAGCCGTGCGGTTCCAGAGCGGTTGGGATTTGTCCATGAGGGCGTTGAACGAGAGGCCGTGAAGCTTCCGGAGGGCTTCGTAGACATGGCCGTCTACTCGATGCTCGCATCGGAATGGCGGGGCGCTCAGGAGATGGGCTTCATCGATCCGTCAGGAAGGCCGTTGACCTTTGGCGCGCCGCCGATCTTGATCGATAGCGAAATGATGTTGCGTCGACCCCGTAGCGATGACGCGGCCGAACTTTTTTCACTGTTGGATTCGAACCGGGACCGTCTCGATTGGTGGTCCGGGTGGTCAAACCGGCTACGCACGGAGGAAGACGCCTCCGCCCTAATTCAATCCTCGACCCGGCGTGATTCGGACCAGGGCTCGCCACTGTATGTCTACGAGTCTGGTGCGCTGGTCGGTGCGGTGAACGTGGAGACTTCTTCGGCTGATAAGAGCGGGGCCACCGCCGATGTTCGCTACTGGATTGGCGGCGAATGGGAGGGTCGTGGTCTGATGATCAGGGCCTGCCGGGCGGCTGTCGATGCCGCCATTTCACATTTTGAACTGGATGGGGTCACGATCCACGCAGGTGCCGGCAACATGCGGGCGCGGGCACTTGCGGAAAGACTCGGTTTCACGATGCACAGACTTGACCGGGGCGTTTCGGCGAACGAAGACGTGATCGTGTACTCGGTGTCGGCGTCTGATTGGGCGAAGAACGCAGCCGAGCGTTAGACGGACTTAGCCACCGATCTGGTACATCTCGATCTTGCTTTTTTTGTCGCGAAGCTTTTTGATCCCCTTTGGAATCGGCGCGCCGGTGACACGAGGTGTAGGTGCATCTTGCGTCGCGTTGGAAGGGTCTCTTCCCGCCTGAAATGCTCGCAACTCTGAGTACCTGTCTTTGCGTGAAGTCCAGATGCCTGTCATGAGCTGCAGTAGCTCGTCATCGGTGGCTCCGGCACGCATCGGGCCCTTCAGATCTGTGCCGCCCGCAGCGAACAGGCATGTGACCAGTTGGCCGTCCGTGCTGAGTCTTGCTCGCGTGCAGTCGCCACAGAATGGCTCCGAGACCGAAGAAATGATCCCGATTTCGCCCGACCCGTCGTCGTACGACCAGCGCGTAGCCACTTCACCCGGGTAGCCGGGCTCGGCCCGGGTGATCGGAAATTCGTTGTTAATCGCCTCGGCTATCTGGTCTGCTGTTACAACGCTTTCGGCATCCCACGCATTGACCGTACCGACGTCCATGAACTCGATAAACCGGACGATGTGGCCCGTGCCTTTGAAGTGAGAGGCGAGATCGACAATCGTGTGGTCGTTAACGCCTTTCTGCACGACGGCGTTTATTTTGATGGGATTCAGCCCTACCTCTTTGGCAGCGGTGATACCGGCCAGAACGCGCTCGGTACTGAAGTCCCTGCCGTTCATCGCCTTGTAGACGTCTTCGTCAATGCTGTCGAAACTGACGGTGATCCGGGAAAGGCCGGCGTCTTTCAACAGTTGCGCCCGGTCTGCCAGAAGATAGCCGTTGGTGGTGAGAGCGATGTCCTCGATCCCATCCAACGCAACGAGGCCCTCGATCAACTGCGGCAGGTCCGCCCTGAGAAGCGGCTCGCCCCCCGTTAGGCGGATTTTGCGTACCCCGAGCTGTGTGAACAACCCGGCGAACCGTACGATCTCCTCAAACGTGAGGATCTCGGGTTTTGGCAGGAACTCATACCGCTCGCCGTAGACCTCTGCGGGCATGCAGTAAGGACAGCGAAAGTTGCACCTGTCGGTGACCGATATTCGCAGATCGCGCAAATGACGGCCAAATGCGTCGGGAGGGCCGTCGACTCTTTCGAAATTCATGAAGCCCAATTGTACGACGAGCTTACGGGTCTGAATCTATCAGGCGATTGATTTGAGATATTCGGCTGCTGCTCGGGCCGCAAACCCACGGTGACTTATCGCGTCTTTTTCGACAGCAGACAGTTCTGCCATGGTCTTCCGTTCTCCCGGTATCCAGAAGATAGGGTCGTAGCCAAACCCTCCTTCGCCGATCGGGCCATGCGCAACAGCGCCTTCACATGCGCCTTCGAAGAGATGTACTTCCCCACCGGTCTGCTTTCCGACGACGGCAATCACTGCCCGGTAACGCGCCTGTCGGCTCCATCCAGGAACGTCCGTCATTTCCTTCAGCAGGTGGTTCCGGCCTTCTTCATCCGTCTGGCCGTCGCGAAAGTAGCGAGCAGAGTAAACGCCGGGGGCACCATCCAGGGCATCGACCTCGATCCCTGAATCGTCGGCCAGCGTCAGCTCCCCGGAAGCCTCGTGGTACTGCTCTGCCTTTAAGCGGGCGTTGGCGGCAAAGGTGTCACCGGTCTCCTCTACCTCGATATCAACATCAACTCCGACATCGTCCAGGGACGCCACTTGAAAAGGCAAACCCCTCAGAAGTTGCCGAAATTCACGTACTTTCCCCGGATTTCGGGTGGCTATTACGAGGATCGGGGCGTCGCTGCTGCTCATTTATCGGTCTTGCCTTTCATTTCTGGAACCAGAGGATACCTTGATGCGTCCTATGTGATGATCGTAAATCTTGTCTTTGAGTTAAGAGGCAACTTGCGTATCCGGCGAAATGATTATCTGTTGCAGGGCCAAAAGCCACCTGCTATCCTTTCGCCGATTGTTCAAAAAAGCACGAACGGCATTCCGCTAGCTGTCGAGCCTGCCCTTCCGGTTCCGTTCACTGCTCCTATGAAGGACCCAAATAATCGCAATGAACTTGCGTCGATTGCTGCGCCCAGGGCGCTCGCGTCTCCTACTTCTGATCCCGTTTGTCCCTGCACTGCTTGTCGCGTGTAATAAAGAGGACGCCCAATCAACATTCGGCACCAGTGGCCCGATTGCTGACACGCAGGCCGACCTCTTTATATTCATCTTCTGGATAGCGGTCGTCGTGTTCTTCCTCGTGGAAGGCGCGCTGATCTACTCCATCCTGAAGTTCCGGCGCCGAGGATCTGACGACTCAATTCCGGCCCAGACGCACGGAAACAACAAGCTAGAGGTCATCTGGACCATCATCCCGGTTCTGATTCTTATAGCTATCGCCATCCCGACGGTGAAGGTCATCTATGACCAGGACGGACCGCCCTCAGATCAGGGTCCTGTTCTGGAAATCAACGTCCGTGCGCATCAGTGGTGGTGGGAAATTGAGTACCCGGGCCAGGATGTTGTAACGGCAAACGAGATCCAGATTCCGGTCGGGCAGTGGGTCAATTTCGTCATGAACTCGGATGATGTGATTCACAGTTTCTGGGTGCCAAAGCTCGCCGGAAAACTGGACATCATCCCCGGTGATGTCCGTGAACTGGCAATGAAGGCGGACGAGCCGGGGTTCTACTTCGGCCAATGTGCTGAGTTCTGCGGTGAAGCGCATGCAAAGATGCGCTTCCGCGTCAACGCTGTGCCACCTGCTGAGTTCAACGAATGGATGGACTCGATGCGCAGGCCTCCGGTTGAGCTTGTCAGCGATGACGCCAAAGCCGGTCAGACAACATTTGCAGCCAATTGCAGCAGCTGTCACGCCACGAACACGTGGCAGGGCCCGGCTGCTCGTAACGAGCGGACGCGCCTGGCGGGGCTCCGAAGCGCTTTCCTGGACAATCAGGAAGACGCTACGGTCATCGCTGCACCAAACCTGACTCACTTCGGCACCCGGCAAACACTGGGCGCCGGACTTATTGATCTGGATATGGATTCACTGATGGAGTGGATCGCCGACCCTGACGATGTCAAGGAAGGTAACCGTATGAAGGATCTGGCCGCGCCATACCGGAACGACTCACTGTCATCGGACGATGTTCGACAGTTAGCGGCATATCTGCTTGAGTTGAAGCCCGTTGACGCTGACGCCGTGGTCGATGCGCCATCAGGCGGATCTGAACGTACGGCGGTCGAGCGCGGCGCTGCGGCGTTTGCGGGTAGCTGTTCCGGTTGTCACTCAACGGGCAGCAATCCCATCGTGGGACCGGGTCTTGCAGGACTGTCCACACGCGGCGACGATGCGTACATAAAAGAATCCATAGTCAACCCGGGAGCCGTTGTAGTCGAAGGCTTCCCGAACGCCATGCCGCCGGGTTTTGATTCAACCTTCTCGGCGGAACAAATCGACGACCTTATCGCTTACCTGAAGTCACTCTAGGAAATTGGTGGTGCGGCGGGCGCACGGCAACCTGTCAGACGGCAGGGCCGCCCAAGCCCCATACACCGGAGGCCCATAGTTGACCACGATCGCTTTTCCAACGTTGATCAGTCGCCCTACCAGCTACACAGGTTTGTGGAGCTGGATCGGCACTGTTGACCACAAGCGCATTGGCACGCTGTACGGCATAACGGCGTTCCTGTACTTCCTCGTCGGCGGTATAGAGGCGCTGGTAATACGCGCGCAACTTGCGCAGGCAGAGAGCGACCTCGTCTCTCCGGAGGTCTTTAACCAGCTTTTCACGATGCACGGCACCACAATGGTGTTCCTGGTCGTGATGCCAATGTCAGCCGCTTTCTTCAACTGGATGGTCCCGTTGTTGATCGGCGCACGTGACGTCGCCTTCCCCCGCCTGAATGCGTTCAGCTACTGGACCTTCCTGGCCGGGTCGATCTTCCTGAACCTTAGTTTCTTTCTTGGTGGCGCGCCAAATGCCGGTTGGTTCGGATACGCCAACCTGACCGGTTCCACCTACAGCCCGGGTGACGGAGTCACCTTCTGGGCGCTGGGGCTATCCATTCTGGGTGTCGCTTCCCTGGCCGCATCATTCAACTTTGTCGTCACAATTCTGAACATGCGTGCACCCGGCATGGGTCTGATGAAGATGCCGGTGTTCGTTTGGATGGCGCTGGTCACGAACATCCTGCTGGCGCTTGCGATGCCGGTCATCGCAGTCGCACTGGTCCAGCTTTCGCTTGACCGTGTGTGGGACACCAACTTCTTCAACCCGGCCGCCGGCGGTGACCCCGTCTTGTGGCAGCACCTCTTCTGGCTCTTTGGCCACCCCGAGGTGTACATCCTGATCCTCCCGGCGATGGGTATCGTTTCCGAGGTACTGCCGGTCTTCTCGCGAAAGCCGTTGTTCGGTTACCCGGCAGTTGTGTTCGCTGGAGCCGTGATCGGGTTCATGGGCTGGTTCGTATGGAGCCACCACATGTTCACTGTCGGCCTTGGCCCGGCCACCAACTCCGCCTTTGCAATCTCCACAATGCTGATTGCGGTTCCAACAGGGGTCAAAATATTCAACTGGATTGGAACGACCTGGGGCGGGAAATTAAATCTCAACACGTCGATGCTGTTCTCGCTCGGGTTTATAGGGATGTTCATCATCGGTGGACTGAGCGGGGTATCCCACGCGTCGCCGCCGACTGATGCCCAGCAACAAGACACCTACTACATCGTTGCCCACTTCCACTACGTACTGTTTGGTGGCGCCATCCTCGGCCTGTTCAGTGGTGGCTACTACTGGTGGCCAAAGATGACCGGCAAGAGGCTGGGTGAAGGGCTGGGTAAGCTTCACTTCTGGCTAATGCTGATCGGCTTCAACCTTACGTTTGGTCCGATGCACTGGCTCGGCCTTAACGGAATGCCACGCCGAATCGCCACCTACGCAGATGGGCTTGGCTGGGAGATGAGCAACGCCATCGCTTCGGCAGGCGCACTGCTCCTGGCGATCAGTGTTCTGATCTTCATCATCAACGTAATTCGCACCATCTCCAGCACGCAGGAAGCGGAAGACGACCCGTGGGACGCTCGAACCCTTGAGTGGTCCATTCCGTCCCCGCCACCTGCTTACAACTTCGCCCGCATACCGCAGGTCAAGTCTCTGGACGACTTCTGGTACACCAAGCATCCTGAGCTTCTCCACGACGAACAGGGTGTAGATGCGGAAGTTCACGAGCCTGTTGAAGAAGACACTCATGGCGGTGGAAGCATTCACCTGCCGAGCATGTCCTACTACCCGTTTGTACTGTCGATCGGCATGGTCATCGCAATCGCCGGGTTCATGCAAATTAACGTGGAACTCCCGGGGACGAACATCCAATTCCCGTGGCTGAGCGCGATCGGAATCGTGATCGGCATGTGGGGCCTTATGGGCTGGTCGATGGAACCTGTCACGGAAGAGGGCGGCCACTAAAAGCCTGCTGATTCTGGTCTATTAACGGACGCACGAAGGATTAAGGGAACGAAATTGGCGCAAGCCGCCGTAGTACAAGATTCTCACGACGAGATCGCTGATACGAATACCGGCATTAGCAACCGCAAGTTGCTAATGTGGGTGTTCCTGGCGTCTGACTGTCTGTTCTTTGGATCATTCATCGCTACGTACCTGGTCTACAGGAACGAAAGCGTTGTCGGGCCATATCCGAACGAGGTGCTGGACATTCCCATCACCTCTGTCAGCACGTTCGTCCTGTTGATGAGCAGTCTGGCGATGGTACTGGCGCTCAACTACCTCCAGAAGGACCGTCTCGGATTGACCCGGTTCTGGATCCTTGCAGTTGCGGCGCTTGGCCTGGTATTCCTGGGTTTCCAGGTGGTCGAGTTCATGACCTTCGTTAGCGAAGGTTTGACGATTCACCAGAACCTGTTCGGAACCACGTTCTTCATCCTCACGGGATTCCACGGACTACACGTGTTCGTCGGCGTTCTGTGGCTGCTGGGTATGGCCTTCGCCCACTTCAAGGGGTCGCTCACAAGCCGCTCCTCTGAAGACCTTGAGATGGCCGGCCTTTACTGGCACTTTGTTGACATCGTATGGATCGTCATCTTCACCGTCATCTACCTGATCGGATTCAGCGATGGTGAGGGTATCGAGACGATCGAACACGCAGCGACGATCATCGGGGGTTAGCGGAAACAGTTATGGCAAACCCGATCTCAAAAGCCTGGCGCAAGCTGTTTTACCATGACGGTGACCGCTACTTCCTTCTTCCGCAGGTAGCCTCGGCACAACCCGAGCCACCAAACGAAGGACCGTTCGGTGACGCGGGACCCAGGGCGGTCAGTTGGTTCACCCGAATAACCTTTGGTGGCCGTCACGCAACGCCGTTTTTCTACACCGTTATCGGCATCATCCTGGCGGTCCTGACACTTCTTGAGGTCTGGTTATTCACCCTGGACGACCTGCTTGGTGCGACATTCGTTCCTTTGATGTTGTTCTTGGCGCTTGCCAAGTTCATTGTTGTTGTGGCGTTCTTCATGCACCTCAGGTTTGATAAGAACCTGTTGACGCTCGTTTTCTCGTCCGGATTCGTGATTGCCATAGCCGTGTTCATGATCCTCCTGACCGTTCAGGGCAAGGTGGCCCCGGACCCGGTGATTGCCCCGTAGAAGAAGCCTCGCACGGACAAGCAGGACTACGATTGAGCGGTTGATTTTGCTATCACGCTCTGTCCCTAAACAGCGGTCGCCACATGACGATGTCGACCATGCCCGAAGGCTCTGTCCGTGCCCCTCCTTCACATAAGCGGCGAGAGCCGTGAACCACTGGACTCGTTCGCCGCCTTCTGGGGTGAGTGGGTGCTGGTGTCTCCGGTAACCGTTGTACTGCTGTTTCTCCTGGGGGCCTACCTGTTTGGCCTGTACCGGCTGAATTCACGAGCATCCGCCAGCGACGCCTCCTCCATCTCTCTCGGGCGTGTCGCGTTGACGCTGCTCGGCTTTGCGGCGCTCACCTTTTCTCTGGTAGGGCCTGCGGATGCACTCGCGGAGGATCAGTTTTTCCTCCACATGATTCAGCACCTGCTGCTGACGCTCGTCGCTGCGCCCCTGATGCTGGCTGCAAGCCCCGTAGCGGCCTATCTGTGGTCTCTCCCGTCCAATATCCGGTACACCGTCGCCGGATCGCTTGGAAGACGAGGTAGGACCAGTTGGTTGATGCGGAAGCTAACCTTTCCGAAGGTGGCCATCACTGTGTACATCCTCACGATGTACGTCTGGCATCTTCCGACCATGTACGAGGCGGCAATACATCATGAGTCGCTTCACTACCTGGAGCACTTGATGTTCTTTGGCGCGGCCGTACTGTTCTGGTGGCCCATCGCCGGTCCCGCTCCCGTCAGGTCCATGCTGACTTACCCTCAGCGTCTGCTGTACCTGATAGTGGCGCTGACGCCCAGCGCCGCTCTGGGTGCATGGCTAACGCTGGTCGATACGACCTTGTACACGCACTACGAGTCCACGCCAATACACTGGGGACTTGAAGCCAAGGAAGATCAGAGCCTGGGCGGTTTGATCATGTGGGTGCCCGGGAACTTTGTCCTGGTTGGCGCTGCGACCGTCTTATTCTTCAAGTGGTACGAGTCTGAATCCCGGGATTCACGTTACAAACGGAAGGTAAACCCCGGGCCATAGCCGCTCCCTGGTCAAACTCTGATCGAATTCGTCTTTCTGTCCCGTATGTGAGGTCTGCTAAACTCAAGTTTCAGCCCACACGGCTCCGCGCATCTCTTCCTTCAGTTCCGAGGGCGCGACCTTTTTTCGACCAGGAAGGCCAGTCATGGCGAAATCACGCGATAAAAGCAAACGGGAAAACAAGAAGAAGAAGTCAGGCGGACGCAAACAGTCCGTGACTCTTAGCTCGGCACCCGTTCCGCCGCCAGAGCCCTCCCGGGTCGAACGGCGGCGGCGCCCGGTCGACGACGACGAATAGTCGGCTCACCAGGCCTTTTCACCCGTCCCCAGAGTAAGTTTGCGTAATTCGGATGGCGTGTCCGGGTTCCTGACGCGCGTCACAGGTTCAGTTCAGGGAGTCGGCTTCCGCGCTTGGACGCGCCACGAGGCTTCGAAACTGGGCCTGAACGGCTACGTTCGCAACTTGCCGGACCGATCCGTTGAGGTAGTGGCAACCGGTGATGCTGCCGCGCTTGATGCGCTGCTGACCCTACTGAAATCAGGCCCACCCGGTGCGTCTGTGCAATCTCACGACACTACGTGGCTGGATGAATGTTCTAGAGACGCGCCGAATCCGTCGGTTACCGACGGATTTCAGATCAGGTTCCAGGATGGCCGACCGCCGGTTATTTCTTAACCGGAACCGGGCCGATGCTGTAGTCGTTCTTGCTCTCTACAAGCTTAATCAGCAGTTCGTCGGAGAGGTCCTTCATGTACAGGACGCTCGACCACGCCGTTCCCAATCCATCACGAATCTCCTCGGCCGTCATCGGCTTGTTGCCGTTGGCGAGCAGGAGACGGAACACGGCTTCGGTGAGTGGCGTTCCGGGAAGGAGATAGTCGGGCTTGGCGGAACAGCATGAGGAGATTTCCTTCATGTGCTCTTTGGCGTCACCGATAACGACTTCCATCTCGTCCAGTACCTGCTGGCACTGCCAGCATCGGCGGTTCCGGACGGTAAACGCGAACGACTTCCCGGACGCATCAAACGCCTTCACGTCAACGGCGTAACGGTGGACTACGGCTTCAGCCGTCTGGTCATCACTCATTCTGGTGTCCCCCGGGTAATCATTTGCTTATTCAAGTGTTCAGGCCAATCCATCAGAAATAGTAACGGATGGCCTGACGTCGTGATTTCAAGTAAACAGGCTAGAACACGTCTTCCGGCCAGTCCAGCATCTGGACGGTGGCCGTTTCGCCTGCATTCAGTCGTGCCCGATCATCCGGGCATATCGCCAGGCCGTTCGCGCGGGCCATAGAAGTCAGTACACCGGAACTCTGGTTTCCGGTCGTCTTCGCCCTGTATTCACCGTTCTCACGATACACAACAACACGTGCGTACACCCGGCGTCCATCGAAGTTCGATACGGGATCATCGAGAATTGCCTGCACCGTTGGTCGTGGTGCGAGATCTTTACCCATCATCTTGCGTATGGCAGGTCGTGCAAACTGTTCAAAGGCCACGAGCGCACTAACGGGATTGCCGGGTAACCCGAGATGCGGCACCTTTCGGCCATCGGGCGCGTCCAGAGCGCCAAAGGCCAGCGGCTTCGCCGGGCGCATACGAACCGACCAGAGTGCAATCTGTCCGCGTCGCGCAAGCACGTCTTTTACGAAGTCGTAATCGCCCTTAGAGACTCCGGCAGTCGTGATAACCATGTCGGCATCAAGCGCCGAGGCCAGTGCCTCTTCGACCGAGTCCTCGGTGTCCCGTGCCACGCCGATCACTTTTGGTACTGCACCGAATGCACTAACCGAAGCCGCAACCGAGTAGTTGTTTGAGTTGTAGATCTTGCCCGGCTCGTGTGCCTCACCCGGCTCCAGAAGCTCGTCTCCAGTGGCCAGCACGGCGACGACGGGCCTGCGGATGACCGGAACCACCTCAAGACCCAGTGAAGCCGCTACGCCGAGCTCTGACGCCCGTAGAACCGTGCCCGCCTCAAGGACGGTGGAGCCCTTCCGCACGTCCTCACCGGCCGGCCGGATGTTTTCTCCGGTCTCCGCGTCCAGTCGGACTCCAACAGATTCCATGGAACCGCCAGTGTTGCGGCGGTCCACTTCATCGGTGTCTTCAAATGCCACCACCGTGTCAGCACCTTCAGGTACAGGGGCACCGGTCATGATGCGAAGAGCTGTCCCGGATTCGACCGTCTGGTCGGACACGGTACCGGCCGGGATGTGGCCTATTACGTTTAGATCGACGGGTGATTCGGCGCTCGCACCCGACAGATCGGCGGAGCGCAGGGCATAGCCGTCCATAGCGGAGTTGTCGAGCGGCGGGATGTTTATAGGCGCTATCAATGGTGAGGCGAGAACCTGTCCGAGCGCATCCAGCAGCGGGGCGTCCACCGTCGGAAGCGCTGTGAAGAAGGTCAGGATTCGCTCAAGCGCCTCCTCGACATCCAGCATCTCGGCGTCGTAGTGGTGGCGATGAGGTCTTTCGTGCGCGTGATCTTGGTGCATATAAAACCGTGGGGCTAACGCGGCTGGCCAATCGGAACCAGTTTACCGGCGAGTGGCAGCCGCTGGACTACTGGGTTCTCAGCTCGGCACCGAGATTGTGCTCAAGTGCCCTGAGTATCGAGTTCTCTGCCTTTGTGAGATCTTCGGTCGTCAACGTGCGGTCGTTCGCCTGGTACACCACCCGGACGGCCAGCGATTTCTTACCTGCCGGGATGGCATCGCCCTGATAGACGTCGAATACGGTTGCGCTGATCGCGAGCCTGTTACGTTCCACAAGCGCCAGCACGTCAGCCGCCGGGACCGTGTCGTCTATTAGAAGCGCCAGGTCTCTCGCGGAGTCCGGGAATCGGCCGAACGGCGTGTAGTCCTGTTGCCCGAGCTTCTGCAGTTCAGGCAATTTTGAGATCGCCTCGACATCCAGCTCGAACATCGCCACCGGGGCTGTTTCGATATCAAATGTCGCCAGCACCTCTGAGGCCACTTCGCCAAGCACGCCTATCTCGGCGCGACCTGCGGACGGGATGACGATGCGGGCGCATCGTCCAGGTTCAAAGGTTGTCTCTTCGGCAGGGGCAAACCCGGCAGTCACGCCGAATTCGCCGAGCAATGCCTCGATGATTCCCTTGGCGTCATAAAAGTCGGAGGACTCTGGCTCTGCGGACATCCACTCAAGATCGGAACGTGGGCCTGCAACTACCCCGACGAACTTCTCGGGCTCGTTCGGAAGACCGACGCCTTCCCCTTTATCCAGGTAAACGCGCCCGGATTCGAACATCCGTAACGGGCCTCGCCAGGTTCGCGCGTTGCGGGAAAGTACGGCGAGGATGCTGTGGCGCAGTGTGGTGCGCAACGTGGCCTGTTCTGCCGAGAGCGGATT
>Ga0257122_1000598_pt1 | contig 30810 bp, 24 predicted proteins | sample SI106_120metaG_FD_190146 | JGI IMG/M metagenome (GOLD analysis project Ga0257122, IMG submission 190146) | Marine microbial communities from Saanich Inlet, British Columbia, Canada - SI106_120 | ecosystem: Environmental > Aquatic > Marine > Inlet | place: Canada: British Columbia | collected... | reverse complement strand
GGAAGAACATCCGCAGGACCGCGACGCCAATCAACGCAAACGCGAATACCTGAACGAGGCCGAGAAGTACGCAGAACTCGTCGACATGGTTCTCGCGGAAACCGAACGTAGCGGCGACGAAAAGGAACGGGCGGCGCTTTTGGCAGAGGCAGCCACCCTCGCTGAAGAGAAGCTCGGTGAAGTAGATAAAGCGGCAAAGCTCTGGCGCAAACGACTCGAACTTAACGAAGAGGATCTCGCGAGCCATCAGGCCCTCGCACGCCTTTCCGAGGCCATGGCTGACCTTTCCGGCATAGCCGCAGCCATCGAAGGTCAGCTTGCGTTGACCAAAGACCTCGACCAACGCGTCACGCTGTTGAAGGAACTCGGCACCCACTATTCCGGCAGAGTTGGCGACGACGACCGAGCCGAGGGCTGTTGGAAGGAAGTCCTCGCTCTCGATCCCAGCGATAGAATCGCCCGCGAAGAGCTGATTCAAATTCACAAGCGCCGTGGCGATTTTGAATCCCTCAATTCCGCTTTAGTGCGGCAAATCTGGCTCACGGACGAACCGGAACGCATCCATGAGCTCTGCCGCCTGGCCGCTCAAAATATCGACCAAAACTTCAACGACCCGTCCCGATCGGTTACTGCGTGGCGTCGCGTTCTGGACTACGCCCCGCTGGACACTGAGGCATTGAGAGCGCTGGCCACACAATACGACGCGCTCGACAACAAGAGGCAACTCACAGACATCTTGGAGCAGGAACTCCGAGGAGAAAGCGACCAGGAAGCCCGCATCGCGTTGGCCCATCGGATCGCAACGATCTGGTTGAACTCGGAACAAAGCCACGTTGCAGCGGCTGCGTACGAACGGATTCTACGCTGGCACCCCACCAACGACGCTGCGATTGCAGCACTCGTGAAGATCTACTCCGACGCAGGCGAAACTCAAAAAGCCATCGGCGTATTAGAATTCGGCTCTGCCCAGCATGGCGAAACAGAACAGCGCGAAGCTCTGCTCCGGCAATGTCTTGGGTATCTCGAAACTGGCGATACCAAAGAGCGTTTCTTCCTATTGCGTCGCCTACTCATGCTCACCGGGGGCTCGAATGAGCTCCTTACAGAACTTCATTCCGCAGCGGAAGCCGGAAATCTGTTTTGCGAAATGGCCTCGGTATTGGCGCAGCTCGCTAGCGACGAGGAAAACAGCGACAATCGAGAAGTCCTTCTGTCACGCTTGGCGCAGCTCTATGAAGCCCAACTCAACGATGCTGACCGGGCGTTTCTCGTACAGCAATCCCTTCTCTTCAACAAAGACATCAGTGAAGATGAACTGCAGCTCTTGGGTCGCCTAGCCGAGTCGACCAAACGCTACGAAGACCTACTGGCCTTACTCGAAGGATTGGCCGAAGTATCTTTTCCTCTCGATCAAAGAAAAGATGCTTTGATTACAATGGCTACCATAACGGAGGAAAAGCTAGACGCCCCCCAAAGGGCTTTTGAGCTCTATTGGCGACTCCTCAGTATCGATCCTAGCGACTGGAGCTCCCTGGAAAAAATGGAGGGCTTGGCCGAGAAATATGAATTCTGGCATGAACTAGATGCTGCCTACTGCCAAGCATGGGATGGTTGCAGCGAAAAGAGCAAGCGGATCGACCTCCTGGGACGCCGCGAGGTTCTGTTTCGCAGCAAGCTAAACCGCCCCAAAGATGCGTTCGATCTTCGCGTACTGAGTTTCCGGATGGATAGTCAGGATGACGATTTGCTCAGACAATTGACCGAAGATGCCGAGGTACTCTCCACCTGGAATTGGCTGCTACCCATTCTTGAGGCAGATCAGCGCGCGGCAGAAGTAGAAGACAGCGCGACTGAACTCATGGTGACCGGAGCACTCTACGAGGGCAAGCTGAACGACCTCGACCATGCATTCGACCTGTACGCGGCAGCCCTTCTGCACAACCCAGCGTCATCTGATATAGCCTCGAAACTGGAGTCTCTCGCCGACGCTGAAGAAAGGCTCGAAAAGCTGGCAGCCACACTGCGGCTCGCCGCTGCTTCCGCCGATGACAGTGATTGCACCTTGGCGCTGCTCCGACGGATCGCGGATGTCTATCAGACGAAACTGAGCCTGCCTCAACGCGCCATTGACGTTCATCGGCGTATTCTCAGCCTCAAAGAAAATGAGATGGAGTCGCTTTCGATTATCGTCGATTGGCATCGAGATAGAGAGGAATGGCGAGATCTGAGAGACCGACTCAAGCAGTGGAATCGCCTTGTCGATGCAGACGAAGAGAAGATCGCAAAGCTTCTGGAGATTGCACAGGTATCGGAAAACAAACTCACCGATTCCGACGGCGCACTAAAGGCTTACGGCGAAGTACTGGAACTGGATGCGAACAACGCCGACGCCAAGAAGGCCATGGAAGGCCTCGTCCTTTCCATCACTGAGCCATCGGTGCGACTACGCTGGCTGCGAATGGAACTCGCCGATGCGCCACAGGAGCGACGAGATGCGCTCTATATCGAAATCGCTCAATTACAGGACCAAGAACTCGGCGATGCAGACGGAGCGATCAGAACGCTCGTCGAATTTGTGGGCAAAAGCGGATCGCTCGGTGGGGGGTATGAGCCATTAGCCGACCTGCTGAGGCGAGAAGAAAAATACAAGGCTATCGTTCAACTGCTGCGCCAAAGGGCTGCGGCAATGGAAGAAGAAACAGACCGAAAGGCAGCGCTCGACGAGGCCTTGGATATCTATCACCAGTTCGTTGGCGACCAGGTTCCTGACCTTGGAGAAGAACTCTATCGTGATGTCCTCAAGGAGGACCCGACCAACCGAGCTATCGCCGTGCGGCTGGCCCGCCTCTTGCGAAATTCTGCGCGCTATGAAGATCTGGCGCAGCAGCTCAACGCACAGCTCCTTACGGAAACGGATAGAAGCGAACGCCAGGCGCTACAACACGAAATTGCGATTATTGAGATTCACAACCTTGAGCGCCCCGAACCGGCGCTCAAGATCTGGAAATCAATTCTGGATGGCGATGCCGCCAACGACCAAGCACTTCTTTCCCTGGCCCGGCACGCGTACCACGACGGAGATCTCCGTAGTTATGTAGAACTGAGAGAACTACACGCGCGCGAACAACCGAAGGTCGACGCGGCGTTGATCTTCTGTCACCTCGCGGAGGTTTGTGAGGAGAACACGGCACTCAATGATCGAACGGTCCCTTTCTACCGTCAGGCACGCGCCTTGGATCCCAACAACGAACCCGCGATGGAAGCATTGAAGGGAATCGGCCGGCGCTTGAAGAACCTGCGTCCCGCGGCTGCACTGCTGCCTCTTGATGGCGAAAGAGATCTTGATCGCTTTGCCCGTGCCGAGCGACTGCGGTCGCTGGGTGATACAGCTTTGGAGCAAGATCCCGCAACCGCTCAGAAATGGTATCACCGCGCCGCCATCGTCGATTCCGATTCTCCCGACCATTGGCGTAATTTAGCCATCGTCAGCGACAAGCTGGCGGACACTCAGGCCGCCCACCGCGCTCGGATAGCAGAGATGGAAGCCTACGAGCGAATCAGCCCGCTGGATGCGAGCAAACTACCAGAACAAGCCGGCCGATACTTTCAGCTTGCGAGCAGTGCCATTTCCGTCGGAGAGCAGGGTCAGTATCAGGCTTGGGCGCGCCGTGCGTACGAGCTCTTTCCCGAACATGCCCCCGCATCATTGGCCATTGCCGAGTCTTGGCTGAAAGACGGACAAACAAAACGAGCGCTGGATTCGCTCATCGATACGATTACCCATCGTCGCGATCAACTGAGTGAAGCCCAGCTTGCCGCGGCTCTATTTGCTCGCGGCCGCGCGCATCGGCTGTTGGGCGAAGGCGAAGAAGCATCTGCAAACTTTCGGGAGTCATTGCAAATCGCTCCTCTGCGAGCAGATTGCCTGCGGGCGCTCGGCGAATTGGAGGCGGAGCAAGGAAGACCCGCTGCCGCTCTTCAACGGTTGATACGAGCCCTCACGACGGGAACAGATGCGGAACAACGCGGGCACCTCTTCTACAGCATCGGAAGGCTCTGGGAAGAAGCCTATGGCGCTACCGAAGATGCCGGTGCTTGCTACGAAATGGCTCTCGCCGAAGGACTGGAGCTTCGAGAACTCCAATTACGCGCATTGAAGCACTTCCATCGCATCGGGCAGACGGATGAAAGTATGCGGATGGTAGAAAAACTCCTACCCACCGCCGAAGACCCTGATGAATTGGCGCGATTGTGGTTAGCCAAAGGAGATATATGTAGCGACCAAGAGGGCAAAGAAGACGAAGCCATCGAAGCCTACGATATGGCGCTCAGTTACGACCCCAGTCTGTACGACGCACGATCTGGGCTGATCAAGGTACTCGAACGTCGACAGGTTTGGACCCAGCTACTCGAGGTTTTGGAAGCGAGCTGTGACGTAGGAACACCTGCGCAGCGCGCAGGTGCGCTCGAGCGCATGGCCAAAGTCTGCGGGGAGCATCTCAACGATGCCAAGCGGGCTGAAGAATATCTGCGCCTTTCTGTAGCGGCGAAGCCAACGGAAGAAGCCCTCAAGGAGCTCATCGAAATTTATCGCGAACAAGGACGCGACCGAGAACACGCGGCGGTCCTAGGCGATCTCTTGCGATTCGGCCCACCGTGGTTCGAGCGCATCGTAGAATTGACGGAAATGCTGGAAGATAATCGTTGGGTTTGGTGTTTGGTGTCACCTCTACTGGGGGTTAGCCAAATCGGCACAGCGCTAAAAGGCCTCGTCCAGCAAATGCGCAAGGACTACGAAAAGCCTGCCATTCTGCTGCCGTCCAGCGAGAATGCGAATCTACTACAGGCAGACGCAAGCGACGCGGTCCTGCTGCCCGTTCTGACGGAAATTGAAAGCCTCGTGCGGCCCTTGGGCCGACACAAACTCGCCCAATGTGGCGATGAAAATGCGGTGGCTGTCACGCGTTCCACGGGACTCGGAAAGACATTTGGCGCAATGGCGGAAGCCTTCGGTCTTTCGGATGCGGCCCTGTACCGCAGCACCTCTGTCGAGGCTGGGGTGACGATCATCAATGCAGAAGAAAATGTGCAAATCGTGTTGCGCACGGATCTCCTGCAGCAGTTGGTCCATGCCGAGGTTGGCTTCCTACTTTCCTATACATTCTTCTTGTCGAGCCCAGGGTACCGAACTCTGGCAGCACTCTCCACCCGGGGCCGGGCCGCGTTATTCTCGGCCCTTTGGCATTGCCTCGGCTACAAGGAAGTCACGGATCCCGCGCTGCTTTCGCTGGCGGAAGCCCTTGAGCCCCTGGTGCAAGAAGAATGGCGGGACGAGCTAGCACAGCTCAAAGACCTGGAACCCAAGGCCTACTCTGAAACGTGGTGGAAACGCGCCGAGACGGCGGCACGACGGGCCGGTCTTCTGGCGGGTGCAGATCTACGACAGATCTTCCGCCTTCTTTCACGGCTGGAAGAAGACATCGAAAGGCCGAAGGTTGTCAGCAAGCTGGCCGAACTCGATGCGTACATCGGCGAATCTGCCGTACTGAAAGACCTGCTCGCCTTCGCTGCGTCACCGCGTTTTGGTCAACTTATTCGCACCGCCACTCAGGTCGATACCGAATAATTCCCAACCACACAAAGGGATCCCGACATTGAGTCAGAGCCTCCGTATCGCCACAATAGACATCGGCACAAATTCGGTCCTCTTGCTCATCGTCGAGGGCAATGCTCAGCGTGGGTTCAACGTCCTTGAGGAACGCTGCACCATTACCCGAATTGGTAAGGGCGTAGATCAGACCGGTCTTCTGGCGGATGATCGCGTTGAGCATACCTTAGAGATTCTTCGTGAATACGTCGACGCGATCAACGGCTACGGCGTGAACACCATTTCGGCGATTGGCACTTCCGCGCTTCGAGATGCTTCAAATGGGGCGCAATTTCTAAAGCGAGCCAAGTCACTTTTGGGCATCGCTGTCGAAATCGTAAGTGGCGCTAAAGAGGCACGACTGATCTTGGCTGGAGTTCGATCGTCTTTTCCTAGCCTTGATCATCGCTCATTGGTCTTCGACATCGGTGGAGGATCCACGGAGTTCATCGTCCCGGATGAATCCGAAGATTCGCCCCAGGTCATCAGCTTGAATATCGGTACCGTTCGCTTGACGGAAAGGCATATCGAAACAGACCCGCCGGAAAGAGTAGAATTGAACCGATTGGAAAAGGCGATCGACGCGGCCCTCGCAAAACTTCCGACTAGCTTTTCCACCGGAGATAAAAAGTTAGTAGGGGTAGCGGGTACGGTGACGACATTGGCCGCAATTTCGCTGGCCATGGAAGACTACGATAGCGAACGAATCAACGGCGTTGAGTTATCGTTGGCCGATATCGAAGAAATGTCCGAGAGACTCATCACACTCCCCCTCCATGAGCGCAAGATAATCCCGGGGCTCATGCCCGAAAGAGCCGACGTCATCGTCAGTGGGGCCATCCTGACCGCCGCGATCCTCCGCTTCTTCAACGTCAACCATTGCCAAGTCTGCGATCGAGGCGTCCGCTGGGGCGCCATTCAGGAAGCGGGAACCCGAGCACACTAGAGCCGAGGAATATCGGAACGATGTACCGCTTGGTACGTGTTGGGATCGAGGAAGACCAAACCGGGCGATTCTGAATCCGTCAAGACGAGTAGGTCCTTTCCTGGCAGGATATTGATCCGCCGCGGAGTAAACGACGTGGATACCGCCTCCAATTCCGCGCTGAACAAGTCGAGACGAAAAAGGTCGCCGGCATCGAGCATCCAGAGTTCTCCTGCCCCTACCCGGCTCACAAATTCATCCAAATCGACGCTGGGGCCCGAAACTTGGCTCAGCTTCTGTTGATCCAAATCCACCAGCACTAGTTTTTCGCTCGAAAACCGAGGCGCAACCACGACGAAATTTCCTTCGCGTGTCACAAAAAACTGTGGTCCGCCGGTCTGAGGCAGGTCTATTTCGTTCTGCTGCTTCGTAGCCTTGTCGACCAGTAGCAATTTCGGGTCCATGTCTCCCTTGGCAGCGTCATCTCCGTAGCGGTAGGACACAATCGTTGAGCCATCTGGGGAGAAGCCTACTGGGCCATAGGCATCTTCCTGATTCCACACGGCGCCTGTCTCGAGTTCCACAACGATCAATTCATGCGTGCCTCCCCCCTGGGCTTTGCTATCGGGATACACCACCGGAAAGACCGCGATTTTGTCGTCGGGAGAAATGCCAACCCACGTGAAGGAAAAGTTGAAGTCCATTTGCGCCTTGTCGACGGTGATATCGATCAGGGGTTCCGACCAGAGTTTGTTGGGTTCGATGGCGAGCTGCAGCGGGTTTGTTTTGGCAAACGACCAAGCGACGATACGGGCGTAGGCCCCGACATTCGATGCGGATGCGAGAACGGTCGTATTGTAGAAAATGATCGCCACCAGCGTATCGCTATTGTTGAGCCACATCGCCTCCAACCAATCTCCATCGTGGGGAATCACCACGCTTTGCAGCGTCTCGGTATCGATCACATGAATGGGTGCCGATGACTCGTTATTGTCGGCCGCAGCGAGATAGCGGCCCGAGGGTGACATGCGGGTGCCGTGGTAGCGTGCATCTTTGGTCACGGATTTCTGAACTGAGAAACTCTTGGGGTCGAGCAGGGTCAGCGTGTCTTGCGAACTCGAGTTTTCCGTCATCATCAAGATCGCATCCTGAGGAAAAGCGAGGCGTGTATCGTAGCGTCCAGTGATATCCGCGACCTGCCTGAAACTGCTGCTATTTGCACTACTCGCGAGCAGTACCTTTTTCGCGGTGCCATCGACATACTGAGAGTAGGCAACAAAGACATTCTCGGTACGCGGGTCGACAGCGATCGAACCGGTGGTCCCTTTTCCCTCGGGATTGTCTGGTGTGGACGGCGTCGGAGCTGGTGGCTCCATCCAGGTATTATCTCCCGGCTTATTTTCCCCAAGGGTGAGTCCGGTGCAGCCGAGAGCTGTGACGATGAGAATGACCAAGCCAAACATACAGGCGCAGATTCGGGCTATCATTGACGTGTGCTCCTCGCAATTGATGCGCCGCGGAATTGCAATTGCCATGCCTTCGGAGAACTGCCAAAAATGCAGTGAATTCATGGTTGGCCGGTCCTGATGGCAACGCGGCTGTGAAGAGGGAGCACGGTTTCGGACATTCTTGTCGTGAAACCTCGCGTATTGGCGGGCAGCAAATATTCCCCCCAGTGGCGAACTAATCCCCCCCAAAGCTTGATCCAAAACCTGAGATGACGACCAGGTTCTCCGGATTTTCTTAGGAATAATGCGGTTGGCTGCTCAGGGCCCTCGGAGGCACGACGATTGCACTACGTCACTGGAATCTAGGCAAAAGGGGTGTGTGATGGGTATTGCGTTGTTGATGCTAGGCGTGGGGGCGGTTCTCTTCGTCGGTTTGTATTTCTTGCTGTCATTTTCCATGACCGACTGGCCGGAACCAAAACTCGAAAGCTCCGAGCTCATACCGTCGATGCGGGGAACTTTGGCGACGGATGGATATCCCACCCTGGCCCATGACGATCACACGATATCGCGCCTCGAGGATTAGAGCACATCTCATAACTGCTCCCGTCACCAGGGGCCGCTCTGAAGAGATGTACTCTAGCGCGGGAAGCTACTTTTTCACTTCGGCTTGGCGGCGTTCTTCAAACAGAGGGCATTGCTGCCAACTGCCGTCGAGGTTCTGCTTACATTCTAAATCGCCGTCATCCGGAACGGCGACGCCCATGGATTTTAAGACTTCGGCGCAACGCTGAGGGTCGGCCTTTCGTTTCGCACAGGTGGTATCTTTGAGGCCGGGTGGCCGCCATTCTTCTTCCGGCGCATCGGATTCCGCGAAGCGTAGATAACGACAGGTCATATTCTTGCCCCCTATTTCGCCAACGCAGCGCCAAAGCGCAGCGCTTCCTTGTTGATCCCCATCAGCTTACGATGCCGCGCAGGCAAATGATTCTCCAAGGCCTCCTCGATGGCCTCCAGGGTCACTATCTTGCGCACCGCAACCAAGGCTCCCAGACAAATGACGTTTGCCAATCGCACGTTGCCCATTTCGATCGCCTTGTCGGTTGCCGGCGCATAGATCACGCGAATGTCGTCGCGTTCGCTCTTCAGTTGGACCAGCGAGCTATTGACCACCAAGAGGCCACCCGGCATCACTTGTGATTCGAACGCTTCCATCGAGGGAAGGTTCAACGCGATACACGCCTCCGGACGGCGAACTTGAGGCGACCCTATTTCGGTCTCCGAGATGATCGTTGTACAGCGGGCTTTGCCCCCCCTCATCTCAGGGCCATATGACGGAATCCAAGTGACATGACTCCCGGTATCCATCGCAGCATAGGCCAAGAGCTGGCCGGCAAAAAGGGCACCTTGGCCGCCAAATCCCGATATGATCGTCGCTTCGTGCATCTATTTCCTCTTGATAAGGGCGGCGACTTCATCGCTGACCTTTTTGTCGCCAGGCTCAAAATAGGGGAGCATTTTATCGTTCGCCCATTCGATGGCTTGGTGAGGTGTCATATGCCAGTTGGTGGGGCAGGTTGTGACCACCTCCACCATCGAAAAGCCCAGCCCCGCAAGCTGAGTTTCGAACGCGAGTTTGATCGCCTTCTTGGTCTTGCGGATGCCCTTGACGTCGAGCACCTGCTGCCGCGAAATATATGCCGCACCGGGTAGCGTGGCGAGCATTTCGGACATGCGCACGGGATAACCGGTATCCTGAACATTGCGGCCCGATGGACAAGAACGCGTTACCTGGCCTGGCAATGTTGTGGGCGCCATCTGTCCACCGGTCATGCCGTAGATTGCATTGTTGACGAAGATGGTCGAGATCAACTCCCCACGACAGGCGGCCTGAACGATTTCCGCGGTACCGATTGCCGCGAGGTCGCCGTCGCCCTGGTAGGTAAATACCACGTTGTCGGGGCGAATGCGTTTGATGCCGGTCGCCATAGCCGGTGCACGTCCGTGAGCAGCTTCGGCAATGTCGACATTGAAATAGTTATACGCCAGAACCGCACAGCCGACCGGCGCAACACCGATGGTCTTCTCTCGAATATTCAGCTCGTCCAGAACTTCGGCGAGCAAACGATGCGCCGTACCGTGGGTGCATCCGGGACAATAATGCGTATCGTTCGCAGTGAGGCTATTAGGCCGCTGGTAGACAAGCTCCATATTTTCTTTGATGTCACATCCACTCATCTACGACTCCTAATTCTTCGCTGGAGGAACGGCGGTTTCTTTATCCAGCTTCTGCAGCTCAGGATAGATATCGTCGGGAAGCGGCACGATGCCACCCGTACGCCCATAAAACGAAACGGGGCTGCGTCCTTCCACAGCCAAGCGTACATCCTCAACCATTTGCCCTGCATTCATTTCCACGACCAGGACGCCGCGTACTTGTTCAGACAGTTGAGCGATGCGCTGTTCGGGGAAAGGCCAGAGCGTAATCGGACGCAATAGGCCAACACGAATACCTTGGGCTCGCGCAGTGTTGACCACACTTTGACAGGTTCGACCCATGGTTCCAAATGCAACAAGCAATAGGTCGGCATCCTCGGTCTCGTATTCGTGGTAGCGAACCTCTTCCTTTTTAATCACCGAGAGCTTCGCCTGCAAACGGTCGTTAACGCGTTCGAGGTTCTCCGCGCCGAGATAGAGCGAAGTGATGATGTTATTCTTTCGGCCATTGGCGCCCGTCAAAGCCCAGGCTGGGCGCTCATCTGGTGAACGCAGGGGGCGCATGGGCGGCAATTCCGCCGGTTCCATCATCTGACCAATGGCGCCATCGGCAACGACCATCACGATGGTGCGGTATTTTTCTGCCAAATCGAAGGCTAAGACCATGCAATCGATCGATTCCTGCACATTCGCAGGCGCCAAGACGATCATTCGAAAGTCGCCATGGCCCGTGGTCTTCACCGCTTGAAAATAATCCGATTGGGAAGGCTGCACATTGCCAAGCCCTGGACCGCCGCGCATGATATTAACGACCACCGCGGGTACCTCTGAACAGGCGATATACGACAGCCCTTCTTGCATCAAACTTATGCCCGGACTCGAAGACGAGGTCATCGTGCGCGCGCCGGTACAAGCTGCGCCGTAGACCATATTGATCGATGCGATTTCGCTTTCAGCCTGCAAGAACACCCTGCCCTCTTCGGGCATGCGTTTTGAAAAATGCTCGAGAACTTCGGTCTGAGGTGTAATCGGATAGCCGTAGAAGGCTTCCACCCCGGCACGGATAGCCGCTTCGGCGATGGCCTCATTTCCTTTGAGTAGTTCCTTGGTCATCTATGCGGCCTTTTTGGGCTGGGGTTTCTGACGATAGACCGTGAAGACCACATCGGGGCAGATCATGGCGCAAACGGCACAGCCGGTGCACTGCTCCATATCCGTGACTTCAACGGGCGGGTAGCCTTTGGCATTGAACCGTCCCTCGACAATCTCGAGGATCTTCGGTGGACATACGGGAACGCAAAGGGTGCAACCCTTACAGCGATCCTCATCGATGACGATCATTCCTTTTGCCACGCCTACCTCCTGTTGGCTGACACTAGCCCGAGCGACGACAGCGTCGCAAGCGCATATACAGCGCGGATCCTTCAATCGGTTTTCCCCAATGGATCCAGCTACTAAGCGGCTGGAATCCTATCAGAATGGAGGTTGCCCCTTACCTTCCTTGGGTCAAATTCGAACTTGATCCGACGACGTGCGGGCGCACGAAAGCGGCGTCTTTCAAAGGGGGATTTCGCTGATTGCGAGCATGTCGCTCGCGGAAGGAAAACTATCCTTCGTTGATGGTCACTTTGATCATCTGGACGGGCGTCTTGGGTCGGTCGCCGTGGGCGGTAGGCGTACCCTCGATATTGTGCACGATATCCATGCCGTCGACGACTTTGCCAAATACCGGATGCTTCGACTGTCCGCCGGTGAACCAATCCAGATACTTGTTGTGTACCGTGTTGAGGAAGAACTGGCTGCTACCACTATTGGGCCGACCGGTATTGGCCATGGAGAGGGTCCCTGGCTCATTGGAGATCTTGGCATCGGAGGGATGCTCATCTTCAATACAGCCGTCGGGGCCGTTGCCGGTGCCAGCGCGAGGACTTTCAGGATCCTTGCTGTGCGGGCAGCCAAATTGGATCATGAAATTATTGATCACGCGATGGAAGTGCAGCCCATCGTAAAAGCCGCTCTTGGCCAAGTTGACGAAGTTACCCGCGGTCACCGGCATCTTGTCGACGTAGAGTTCCACGGAAAAGGTTCCCATTGAGGTTTCGCATGTTGCTATTGGATTAGACATGCCTCTGAAATAGCAGGTTTTGAAAAAAAAAAAAAGGTCTGAGGATGCCGGAGCGAGGGAGAAGCGGATGAGGCGCTAAAACTTGAATTCGTCGATTAATCGGCGGATTTGAAGCGTCACCCGGGAGGAGGGACTCACGAGCCGATAGCCCGTGACGTGAAAGTCAGGATTCACGTCTTCGGTGGTCCAGAGACTGTGTGCCTGGAAGTAGACCTTTCCCGATTCGCCCGTTTCCCTCGGTATTTCCATCCACAATTGGAATGCTTTATCCAAAGGTATCGGCCATTCGCTTACGAGCCGCATACCCTCGGTCGTAATATCCACGATATGGCCTAGCAGCGCTTCGTTTTCCTGATCGAATACCCGCAGGTAATAGATCAGATGCCACCGCTTCAATCGTCTCTTATCGTCCACGGTGACTCCTCTCAGGCATCATTGCCCCCCATTAAGCTACCGCAAGTCTCATGTTACCGAAGAGATGGCACGGACTCCATAAATTGGCCAAAATTTGCCATGCCTCGGGTAAATAGCGCCGGAGATGGCCTTTGCGGCCAGAGCATCGCCTCAACCACATACAATTACAGGGCTTTATTCGGCAGACCAAGACACTAGCCAATCCCATTTAGCCCGGGTAAGTTCCGCTACCCTCGACCGGAGATTCAAAATGGGAAAAGAAAAGCGAAGTCTCGCCAGCAAGGCTGACAAATATGACCTCTATCAGCGCTCGGTGCAGGCTCCGGAAGCCGACGTCGAATTTTTCGACAAAGCCTACCGTAAGACTTTCAAACGAACACCGTCACTGCTGCGAGAAGATTTCTGCGGCACGGCTCTCACTTGTTGCGAGTGGGTCAAGATGGGCAGCGAACGCATTGCGCTTGGAGTTGACCTCGATCCGGAACCCATTGCCTGGGGCAAGAAGAACAACCTCTCCAAACTATCGACCAAAAAAAGAAAACGAATCAAACTCGTTGAAGCCGACGTCAGGAAAACCGAAGGCCCCAAGGCTGATATTGTCGCGGCCCAGAATTTTTCCTATCTGATCTTTCACACCCGAGAATCCTTGAAAGAATATTTCAAGGCGGCCTACAAGAACCTCGGCAACGAAGGCATCCTCATTCTCGACTTGATGGGTGGACCCGAAGTTTGGAAGGAAGACAGGAGCGACAAAACCAAACATAAGGGTTTCGTCTATCGTTGGGAACATGCACGTTTCGATCCCATCACCCACCGCTGTAAATTTCATATTCACTATTCTTTCAAAGATGGCAGCGCGCGCAAGAAGGCCTTCACCTACGACTGGCGCCTATGGACAATTCCCGAACTGAGAGAAATTCTCGTTGAGGCTGGCTTTTCTCGAGCCGACGTCTATTGGGAAGGCGTAGACTCCAAAGGAGAAGGTGACGGCAAATACGTGAAACGAGAAAGCGCGCCGAGCGATCCCTGCTGGATATCCTATATCGTGGGCGTAAAAGCCGAAGCAGCGAAGAAGGAGACTGCGCCAAAGAAAGCAGCCAAAAAGAAGCCAGCCAAAAAGAAAGCGGCCAAAAAGAAGCCAGCCAAGAAGAAAGCGGCCAAGAAGAAGCCAGCCAAGAAGAAAGCGGCCAAGAAGAAGCCAGCCAAAAGGAAACCAGCTAAGAAGAAAGCGGCCAAGAAAAAGACGGCCAGAAAGAAGACGGCTTAGTTTCTAATCATCCAGCATTAGATCTGGATTATCCCGATACTGTTGGTCGAGTTCTTCGCTATAGCCGATCCGTGCTTCGGGAGCGCAGGCTTTAATTGCATCCATGACCTGCGCTATCTCATCTGCTTGTACGCCCCTCAAATGACAATAGCGGCCGTTTTTTAGATGAAAGCGAACCGTCCGTAATTCACGGTGCTCTTGACGCCGCAATCGTTTGCGCGTGGCAACATCATAGACCCAGGCGATTTGCTCCGGTTCCTTGTTGAGCAGACGGTAGATACGAGAAGATTCAACACGCGCCTTTTTAAGCAGAAAAAGCAAGCTGAGCACGGCCCCGACAAGGACGGCTGTCCCGAGCGCCACGACCGCCTCGCTCGCGCCTTCGCGATAATATACCGACGCACCGAAGAAGAGTGTGATCGCTATTGTGCTCAAGGTAACGCCCAAGACGGCACGACGTGCACGTCTCAAACAAGCGACAATGACCTCTAGATCCGCTTTGGCCATGATGGAAGCCTACGCGCTTTCAAACGAGATTGCACCCTTCTAATCTACCGCAATCGAGCAGCGCTAGATCGGGCAGGCGCCGCCGCCCCGTTTGGCAAAATACTGTTGATGGTACTCTTCGGCCCGATGAAATTCCTCGGCCAAACAAATTTCAGTTACCACAGGTCGATCATACCGCGAGGCTACGCCCTGCTTGGACGCCTCAGCCTGCTGCCCCTGCTCCGTGGAATGCACAAAAATCGCGGAGCGGTACTGGCTGCCGATGTCGGGCCCTTGCCGGTTCAAGGTCGTCGGGTCGTGGAGTTTCCAGAATTCTTCCAGCAGTTCTTCGTAGCCAATTTTCTGAGGGTCGAACGTAAGTCGAACCGCCTCAGCATGCCCGGTTTGTCCCGTGCATACCGATTCGTAGGTTGCGTCTTCTGTTTGGCCCCCACAATAGCCCACCTCTGTAGACTGAACCCCCTCGAGTTGACGAAAGGTCTCTTCCACACCCCAAAAACAGCCGGCAGCAAATGTCGCGGATTCCATACGAATAAGGTAGCGCAAAAATCGGAGGCAGACTACTTCGGACAACCATAGACCATGAGATAGTGGCCATCATTTAGTCGTGCGACGCCCGGATCTACGCCGACGGCACGCACCCCGTCATCCATGAGCCAACTATTACCATCGGCGGAAAAAACAGAACCAATCCCTCCTTTGCCCTGTCCATAGAAACGAATTCCCCCCTCCGCCGAAACGGCCGCTCCCAGCATACTTATTTCCAGCGCGAGGTCGTCGCCGAGCGTGAATGCCAAGCCATCGGTTGATGTCGCATGAAGCGACTTCGTTTCGTCACCATCATGGCGCGGCGCGAAATAGTGCCAAATGTCTTCATGTAGAACCACGGCGGGATCAAGCACTGCTACACCATCTATTTGTACGCGGGGCCCCTCTTCGTATTGGAAAGCCACATCGATAGCGCTGCTTTTCGCCGACGCCAGAGACGGTTGTTTATCCCCCGGCCGATGATAGGTGAAGTAGAGCCTCAAATCGCCTGAATCCAATTGGACCAACGTTGGGTCCACCACAGGCACCTCCCCTGTTAAGCCTTCGATCACCAGTTTGTGGGGGCCACTCCAAGTATCTCCCTCATCTTTGGATATCGAATAGGCGATAACATTGAACAGCGACTGGTCTTCAAAAGAAAAATACTGATACGTGGCGATCAGCTCCTTTGAGGAGGTATAGAACAGGTTGGCCACTCCGGCCCGAGTGAGAAACTGGCCGCGTTCCTTGAAGGTGATTCCATCGAGCGAGGTCGCCGAGCATAGGGCCCCGGCCCACGGACCATCGCCCTCGGGCACCCAAGGTGGGGTACCATCGTATCCGATAGACGCATCCACTAGACCGCCGCCTAGATCAGGCGTTGCCGGATCGGTTTCATCGGAACACGCCCCAAAGAGTATCCAAGATAGCGCCAATGAGAATGCCAATGAAAAGATGTGGCCTCTGGCAACGCTTTGCCCACGAACTACCATCGTTCCCCTCCGTACTTCGAATCCCGTCAAGGGCGTGGTGAATGAACGATCTGTAGGTCCGCACCAACGCCGGGCGTCGTGCTCAGTTTACCTTCCCGATCCACCATTATCAATTCGACGCCCGGCAGGGAACCTGCGAGCTTCAATGACTTTTCTTTGCCGAGGATCATCGCTGCGGTCGAAAGAGCGTCGGCCAACGTCGCATCGGCAGCGATCACACTGACACTACGCAAACCCTTGCTCGGATAACCTGTTCGGGGATCGATAATATGATGGTAACGAATGCCGTCGATCAAAAAGAAACGCTCATAGTCGCCGCTTGTCGATACGGTACGGTCGCTGACATCGAGCTTCGCTAGATAATCGTCACGCGGGCCACGAGGGTCTCTAATCCCTACGCGCCAATTTCTGCCGTTTCGTTGACCTCCCGCACAGACTTGGCCGCCTCCCGAGATGAGAAAGTCCTTGATACCCGCCTTCCCCAGCCTCTCCCGGGCAATATCCAAGGCGTACCCCTTGGCAATCCCTCCCAATCCGATCTTCATCCCTTTTTGGCTGAGGGATACGAATTTCCCTTTTTCATCGAGAACGATCTTACGGTAGTCGATCAACGCCACCTTTTCGGCAATGGATTCGGCGCTAGGCACACGAGGTTTTTCCGCGCGAAAATCCCAGACTCCCCAAAGGGCTGCCCAACTCACGTCGAACGCCCCTTCCGTCATCTTCCCTAACTCTACCCCGCGCTGCACCAACTGGTACAAGTCGTCTGGCAATTTTACTCTGCCACTACCGGCCACACGATTGAGAGTTCCAATGGGTGAACGCGGCTTCCATTCACTCATTCGTTGGTCCACGTCATGAAAGATCTCAGCGACGATCTTGAACGCTTGCTCGGCCTGATGACTATAAGCGGCCACGGTAATCGTGGTGGCCATCGCTTTAAAACTACGACGGACGATCGTGTTGGATTGCTGAAGGCCAGAATTGCTGCTGTCCCGGGAGAAATAAAAGAGCGCAGCGAGAAAGAGCGCCATGGCACCGATCCAGATACCAGTCTTCCGCCTAGACATCTCCAGGCTCTCGTTCATCGCGTTCCTTGCAGACTTTTGTGCAATGCCCGCACGAACGTTTCAATCGGGCGATCTGCGCGTCCCGCCCAGCGATAAAGCGCTGCCACACAACCCAAAGGCCACAGAGCGCTGCAAAAGCCAAGACGGCGACGAGATGCTGCATGTTACGCAAAAACTTTGGCGAACAAGCCAGCGAAACCCATGAACGCTAGGGATAGGACGCCCGCAATGATCAGATTCATCGCCGTCCCCTTGATTACCGCAGGTACACTATTCAAGTCGGTTTCTTGGCGAATACCTGCCATCAAGACGAGCGCGAGGGTAAAACCGGCGCCGGCACCAATCGCGTACACAACTCCCTCAAGCAAGCCATAGCCCTTGCCTGCGGAAAACAGGGCCAATCCCAGAATGGCGCAATTGGTGGTAATCAGCGGTAGGAAAATGCCCAGAGCACGAAATAGAGCGGGGCTCAGTTTCTTGATCGACATCTCAACGAACTGAACCGTACTCGCGATAACAACGATATAGCTGATGACCTTGAGATAAGGCGCGTAGTGGAGCACGTAGGTATTCAGAACCCAACTACAAACCGCCGTGATCACCATTACGAAAATAGTGGCCAAGCCTAACCGCAGCGCAGTGGTGACACGCCCCGATACGCCGAAGAAAGGGCAGAGACCGAGAAATTGCGCCAGGGTAAAGTTGTTGACCAGAAGCGCGCTTACAAAAAGCCAGATCAGGCTATTTTCGCCACTCATGACTTCACCGGCCCTTCTTGAGCGAGCTGTAAACGCGCTTCTTTGCGCGCTTTCATCTGGTTGAAGAAAAGCAAGATCAGACCGAGCATGATGAAACCGCCCGGGGGCAAGAGCATGATTTGCCAGGGCTGAAAGCTATCGCCAAAGAGCGAAACGCCAAAGAGTTGTCCCGCACCGAAGATTTCGCGTACAGCCCCCAAACAAAAGAGCGCGATGGCGAATCCGAAAGCCATACCCAGAGCATCCGACAAGGCGGCTTTGACCCCATTTCGCGAAGCGAAAGCCTCCTGCCTACCGAGGATCAGACAATTAACCACGATAAGATCGATGAAAGCCCCGAGTTCCTTATGAACCTTGAACGCGACAGCCTTCAAGACCAAGTCAGCGACGGTAACGAACGTGGCGATGATGATAATATACGCGGAAATACGAACCTGCTTCGGAATGTATTTTCGCAACAACGAAACAAAGAGGCTCGAACCGACGAGCACGAAAAGCGTCGCCCCGCCCATGGCAAGAGCGTTGACCGCACTTGTCGTTACCGCCAGCATGGGACACATTCCCAACACCTGTACAAAGACGGGGTTTTCCTTCCACAGCCCCTTGATGAACTCGGCGTAGTTTTGGCCTTGCTCCTCAAGCATTACTCTTCTCCCTCGCTGGCTATCGCCTTCTTTTGGAAGGCGGGTTCGCTGCCAGGCTTCGGCAATCGGGGTAACCATTTGTCGCGAACATTGTTGGCCGCGTCGACCACAGCAGCGGATGTGACGGTTGCCCCTGAGATAGCGTCGACCTCGTGGGCTGCGCTTTTCTTGCCAAAGTCGACCAATACGACTTTCTTCTTGAACGAAAGCGCCTTGAAATTCGATTGGAATGGTTCCTCTCCCATCTTCGTGCCGAACCCAGGAGTTTCTTTGCTGTCTAGAGCGCGCATACCGACGACGACTTCCTTGATGGGATCGTAGGCGAATAGCAATTCTACCCCGTCGGCGGCATAGCCCTGACCTTTTCCTATCAGCCCGTACGCGAGCGGTTTTCCGTCAGCGGTGTACACCGCCAGAACCCCGGGCGAGCCATCGCCTGATTGGGCGACAACCATCTTGCCATCAGCGGGAATGAGCTTCTGCGTAACAATCGTTTGCCCTTTGAATATCTCGACCAGTTTTTCCTCTAAAAAGGCCGCTTTGTTGGCATCGATCATCGGTTTCGTTTTCACGTAGACGGCCGCAAGCGCAGCACCGGAACAAAGCCCGATCAAGGTCAACGTAATCACCAACCGGAAGCTACTCGGCTCCTTCTTTTTGTCGAGGGTCTCTTCTAAACTCATGAGCTCTTCCTTCGACCAAAGGGCTTTGGCTGGGTATAACGGTCGATATGGGGGCAAAGAGCATTCATAAAGAGAATGGCGTACATGACCCCCTCGTCAAGCGCCCCAAATGTTCGAATGAGTACCACCAAAATTCCGATGCCTACGCCAAAGATCCAAGCACCTTTCGCAGTCATGGGCGAGGTAACGGGGTCAGTCGCCATGAAGATAGCACCGAATACGAGCCCACCGGAAAGCAGCATGAACGATGGTGTCGGATAGGCGTTGTTGAGCAGATGCAAGCCACCGCTGAGTGCCGCAACGGAGACGAAGATAGAAACGGGGATTCGCCATTCGAAGGTTCTTCGAATGGTCATATAGATGGCACCGACAAGGGCGAGCAACGCGCTGGTCTCACCGAGTGACCCCGAAACATTGCCGATCAGCAATGCAAGCCACGATGCTGTCTTGTAGTTCTTCCCACTCCCCTTCATGGGTGTGGCCGTGGAAATAGCGTCGACAGTTGGCTTCATGAAGGGAATAGCAAACGTACTTGAACTTGTGCGAAAGAAATCTGCCAAGCCTCGGGCCGGGGTCCAGCTGGTAATAGAAATGGGAAAGGCCGCCTGAAGAAACGCGCGACCGACGAGCGCGGGGTTAAATATATTCTGCCCCAGGCCGCCCCAGGCTGTTTTGCCCAGTCCAATGGCCACCCCACCACCGAGAAAAGCCATCCATAGTGGCATGGAGGGCGGAAGGGTTAGTCCGACCAACAATCCCGTAAGTGCGGCACTCCCATCGGCGAGGTTCTTCTTTTCTCCGGCAAAAATGGCTTCGGTTATCATGGCGCCAGCAATGCAAACGGCCAACACGAGAAGTGCTGAAATTCCGAAAAACCAGATCGACGCAGCCACCACTGGCGCGATGCCGATGATAACATCGATCATCACGCGAGGCGTAGACGTGCCCCTAATCAGAAAGGGCGCCGTCTGCAAAATTAATGGAGGATCTTTGGCAGGCATTATTTCTTGCTCTCCCGAATCACACCCTTGGCGACTCGAATAAGCTGAACGATGGGAATACCGGAGGGGCATACGAACGTGCAGGCGCCACATTCCATGCAATCCATTGCATAATGCTCATCCTCGGCCCGTTGATATTCAGAATAACGTGAGAGTCTGGCGAGTTGTTGCGGATTGAGGAAGTTAGGACAGGCCTCCAGGCAACGACCACAACGAATGCAAGGATGCTCAACGCGTTCTAATAGCGCATCCCCTGTAAATGCCAGGAGACCCGACGTTCCCTTGAGTACGGGCACATCCACACTCGATAGGGATTGCCCCATCATGGGTCCACCCATGATTAACTGCTGCGTCTTTTCGCTGAGACCACAATGCGCTAGCACCTGCCGAACGGGTGTACCGATGGGTACGATTAGGTTGGCCGGCGAAGCGATTCCCGGACCAGAAACGGTAACCACCCTTTCGATCAATGGCTGGCCCCTTACGAAATAATCCGCAATCGCCGCCATGGTGCCCACATTGTTGACCACCATATTCAGGTCCAATGGGAGCTTGCCCGCCGGTACTTCACGGCCGAATACGGCTTTGATCAGCATTTTTTCCGCGCCTTGCGGGTACTTCACATGAAGGGCTCGGACCTCCATCGCTTCCCCAGCGGGAATAGCCTGACGTAGCGCCTCAATAGCATCCGGTTTGTTGGCCTCTACACCAAAAACAGCGCGATCGGCCTGAAGCTTCTGTTGCAGAATGCGCGCCCCCAAAATGACATCATCGGCCCTTTCGGCCATCACACGATGGTCGCAGGTGAGATAGGGTTCGCATTCGCAGCCGTTCAGCACCAAATACTGACACCGCTTGCCTTCGGGCAGCGCGTACTTCACATGCGAAGGAAAGGCAGCACCCCCGAGCCCGACGAGGCCGGCATCTTGAACGGCTTGGACGAAGTCGCTCCCCGACAGGGACTGCCAATCGGCGGCGGATTCTTGCACCATTCGTTGCGAAGAATAGGGGTCAGCCTCAATTTCGATGGCCGGAACGAATTGCCCATTCGCGGTGCGATGTGAGGCAACACCCACCACCTTGCCCGTTACGGGACTGTGTAGCGACGTCGAGACATAGCCGCCTGGTGCGGCTATGAGTTGCCCGCGCTGAACTTGGTCTCCGCTTTTAACAACCGCTTTCGACGGAGCTCCGATATGTTGTCCCAAAGGCAGGATGTACCGTTCCACAAAAGGCATTCGCTCGAGCGGAAGACTTTCCGTCGCCTCTTTATGCTCTTGCGGATGAACCCCGTGACGAAAAGTCGACGAGGCGATTGCCGTATCCATCAGGCATTCTCCGTTGGCGCCGGGCCAACGTCATAACCCGCCAAGGCGAGCAACCCGTCACGAACCCTTTTCGTCGCTTCGATATCGTAGGTTTGTTGAAGCGCAGCGATTCGCCCTTCGAATTCTCGCGCTTGCTCCTGTAGGGCCTCACGATGCGCCCCCTCTACCTCTTCTGATACTGGAACGATCACATCGACAAACGGAGTCTTTACGCCGGCCAATTCCTGCAACATCGACCAACTCTTGGCCCGATGTTCAACGATGGCAGCCAATTGTGTGGAAACCACGAACGTTCCTTCGCCGTGGCGAATTACGGGTGACTTTGTTGCACGCGCGTTCGTATCGAGGCCGAGATAATCGGCTAGCGGAACCACGCTATCGCCTTCCGCCACCGGTGAAAAATGAGCTGCAAAACGTTTCTCGCTCAATGCCCAGTGCGCGGGCGTTTGGATCTGTTCGTCCGCTGCTCGGTACCAATCCTGATCGGTCGAAGGATTGGCTGCCAGGCTGATCCGTTGACCAAAAAGCCCCGTTCTTTTGGGGTCATAGCTGAATAGCGGAAACGCCCGAGTGAGCACAGCTTGCCGGGCTTGTTCAACAGTATAGCGGGTATGGAAACCATGCTGCTGTGGGCTCGGTGCATGAACGTGGATCACCGCGGGGCCTTGATAGTCGAATGCCGCGGCCAATACCTCTGCAAAATGCTCGGGATATGCAATGGATGACTGGGCGATATAAGCCCCGCGGTGGCCGAGCCCCAGGAGGCCCATGCCGCTACGCGCGGCCGCCAAATCGCCACCAATGGTAGTTGCCAAGTCAGTGCCGGCATCGGCTAGGAGGAGAATCTTCAATGGATGATCGGAATCCAAGAGTTCCGCCAAGGATCGGTCGCTGAACGCTTCGCTATTTCCAACGAGCAATAAAGGCGCCGACATACGTCGTTCTTCTGGGCTGAGATCATGCCAGCTCAGTTTTTTCAACTCTGCTTCCTTGAGCAGGGCTTCTGTCGGATTATTCAGTTCCAATTCGGCACGCCGAATCAATTGGTAGCCTTCGGCAGCTTCGCGCAGCTGCCCCTCTAGGAGGCCGTGCGCCAATGCCGCAGCTTCACCGCTTCCATCCACCACAACGGGGATCTGGAAAGGATTGTAAGGGAAGGCAGCAAGTCCCCGGCTAAGGGCATTGGGCGCCAAAACGAGCCCCAAACGAGAGCGGCCCAACCCGTGGCGACCGCGAGTTAGCGATTGATGTGCTTGCTCAAGTTCCTTGGCCAGCTGAATAGCGCGCTGTAGCTGCACCACATCGACGTGAGTGGCACCTCCGGCTTGCTTTACGCTCTCGGCAAATTCGGCCAAGGGAACACGTCCCTGTCCGGTCGCCGCAACAGCATCAGCCAACGCGTCCATGTCTTCGACTGGCAGAGAGTCGGCTAGAAGTTTGCGTACGAGCGCTGTCAATTCGCTACGAAGTGAGCCGACCCGCCGGACTTGATCGATCAGCCTTTCCCGCAGGGTATCCTCGCCCGCGGCGAGTGCCAAACGCAAGGCGACCTTGGCACCCGATCCAGCTTCCACCCCATCGCCACCCCCCACGGAAAGCCGGCAATCTCTTGATAGAAGCAATGCGGCCAACGCACTGAGCGAATCATCCTCACGCACCCTGTCTACCGTAACACTCGGGGTTGTGGGCAATTGCGCCCAAATTTCCCAAATCGTTCGAGCGTCGTCGATTCGTTCCTGGTTTTGAGGCAAGGATTCCAGAGCGCCGTCATCGCAAGCCTCTACGCAACCTGCACATCCTTTGCAGGCATCGGGATCAAATGCCAAAGAAAGAAATTCGCCGCTGTTTGCGCGCTGCTTTTCAAGCGCTTCGAAAAATACCTCGCTGCGCACAAGGGGCAACGGTGCCAAGCAGTCGACAACCGCAGCAAATGCTTTTTCGAGAGCAGCACGACGGTCAGGGGCAACATTGCTCGCGTTGACAACGGTAGCAAAGGCGGGCGCCAAGACATCCTGAACGTTTTGGGGCTGCGGTTCGATCGTTTTGAATTGTTTGTTTATTTGAGTTGCAAGTTTGCCCATGATGGCGCGTAGCGCGCCCGCATCGCCGCCCTTTGCGGCGACCATTTCCATGCCCGATTCGACCAATTGCTTCGCACCCAAAGCAACGGGGCCGATTGCACCGTCGGGACAGTTCGTCCAACAGCGACCACAACCCGTGCATGCATTGGCGTCAAATTGGGGAAACATCAGCCGGGAATCTACCGTGGTGCGAAACGTGGAAGAAAGCGGCGGCAGCGCGCCAGCGGTTAAATAGGGATCCGGGGAGAGATTATCCGTAGCACCCGCCTGGTAGAGTACGCCTGTTTGACTCCAGAACCTCGGCAGGCTGCCCAAGCTTCCATCATCTTCCCCACGCGCCTCACTAAGCCAACGCACCACGAAGGGCGCCTGGCTTTCCGAGGTATCGCGTACATCGGATTTTCCTAGACCGCCCTCGGGCGAGCTTATGGATTTTAGGCCGAGAAGGCCCTCACGAAACGCGGCCTGAAGCCGTTCAGTGGAGGCGTTTCCTTCGACGACATCAGCATGAAGTGAAAGCAACCGGCGAACTTGGGCGTCGATCTTTCCTTCTTCGCGTAGCGCGGAGACCAATGCGCCAAGGAGCCGGTGATGTCGCTCCGCGTCGGTCTCTTCGATCAACGCATGCGAAAGAAAGAGTTTGGCCTTCCCATCATTCAGGGCCGTCCTCCACGCTGCGGGCAATCCGTTGAACAAAGACGCATCATCGCCTTGTCCCCCATCGAGGATCACTGCCCCACCCTCTGTGATGGCAAGCGTTGAACCTTCTAGCTGGTCCAGCGCTGGTACTGCCACCAGGGAAACGTCCGCAGGAACTTGATCGCCCAAGTCACGAAGCGATGCATCGCCACAGAGCAAATGGTCTGTATAAAGCGTATTCCAGGCCTCCCAGCCAACAGCTATTCGGCTACGAAGTCCTCCGCCCACCAGTGGCGCCAGAATGTTGGCCAGCGCTGGTAGATGCCCTTCACCTCCGTGACCTGCTTGACGAAAGACGGAAACGCTGAAGGCCCCTTCGGGACGCAAATCGAGTAAAGCGCCATCCGCTGTTCCCGAAACCCCAGAGGATTCGATTGCGGGATAATTGCGACGCAGTTTGTCCAAGAGCACAGCCCGTTTGGGGTAGGAACTCGACGTGGGCAAGAAGTTCAGCCCCAAGTAGGTTCGTTGAGCGTGATTGGCAAGGTCCTGCCAAAGAGCGACCAAATCTGCGGCGCGTAAGGGATAATCGCCCAGACCATAACTGGCCGAAAAGAATCGGGGCAGGTCTTTATTGCCCCATCCCCGTGCTGCTCCGGGACCTGCTTTGTCGCGCCCGGTTTCAAGCGCACGCAGCGAGAGGGCCCTCAATTCTTGTAGCAGCGGGAGATCGGTAGAAAGCGGAGCATCCCCCCGTTCAAGCACGAGGACCTTTTCTTTCCCCCGAAGAATGTCGGCGAGCCTGCCTTCGGGTATGGGCCGTAGCCAACGAACACCAACGACGCCAACCTTTTCCTTGTATTCGCTGCGAAGGTGGTCGGCTACCGTTTGAGCCATTTCCACAGCGGCGCCCTGGGCGACGATAATGGAGCGCGCATCCTGAAGGCGATATTCAGAAAGGGGAGAATAGTGACGGCCGGTTTGTTCGCCAAAGAGAGCAAACTGTTCGCTGAGAATTTGGGGAAGGTGGTCGTAGAAGAATGCCCCCTGGCCGGCTACATTGACCCCCCAACTCCTCGCATCGTGAACCGCCCCATAGAGCATGGGCTCCTCGAGATCATACCAACGCGGAACCCGACGACGCGTGCTGCCAAAGATAAGTTCCTGCGCCCCAGTGGGTGCATCGATCGTGTCTTCGCTTCCTCCCAGGTATCGCTTCACGAGTTCTAATGAAGGAAGCCGAACATTCTGTATGGACGCCGCTGTTTGCGCACCGTCCATTGCAACGATGGCGGGTATCAACGCCTGTTCCGCCGCCCGCCTTGCCACAAGACTGAAGTCCACTGCTTCCTGAACGTTACTGGCGAAGAGTGAGAAGCAACCGCTGTCGGCGGTATTATGGTAAACGTCATGGCCACTACCCAACTGGCCAACCGTTCCGTCGTTCGCCTGGCAGGCAAGATGAAAGACCACCGGAAGGTGCCGACCCGCAGCGAGCGCCAGCTGATCGCTAGCAGCCGCAAGTTCGGGCGCACTGAAGAATGCCGTGGCACGCAGACCGGACATAGACAAACCAAGCGCAGTTGCCAAAGCGGAACGCGGATCGGATGCCTCGAAGCCGGAAACCGCACGGCCCAACAGATTGGCCCCATCACGTTCGGTGATTTCGTTCTTGAACATCGGAGCGATGGCACTATGCGATAGCGAACGGCTCAACGCCGCCGCCTCTACAATACAGGCCTCAGCGATGGCCACAGCCCTTGCACCGTCGACCGCAGCGTCAACTTCAGCAACGGGCTCGACCTTCGGCTCGTCGGATGATCCCAACAATTTCTTGAGCAGGCTAAGCATTGCTCTTTTCGCTCCTCTTTAGTTCCTGTTCGACGAACTGCCGACCGGTCAGCCAGCGAATCGCTCCCGTCGGACAGCGTAACGTCGCGTCGGGCAAAGCGGGACCTCCTGCGGAATAGTCAACCACAGGTAATTCCCCTTCCATACGTATCAGCCCTTTGGCGGCGTCTTGGGCACATCGACCGCAGGCATCACATGCCACCCGGCAAAGTTCCTTCGCCTCGTCTCCCGCTAGGGGAATCGAGCATTGGACCAATAGCTTTTCTTCCAGTGGGAGTATTTCGAATAGATTCTTAGGGCAAACCTCGACGCAATCACCACAAGCTGTGCACTTATCGACATCGACGACGGGCAACCCATCAGCGCTCATACCGATGGCATCAAAGGTGCAAACCGATTCGCAGTCCGCCAAACCGAGACATCCCCAGGAACAGCCTTTTCCACCCCCGCCAATGAGGGTAGCTGCGCGGCAGCTATCAAATCCTTCATAGTCCGCAATCTGTTTGGCGTGGCTGCGCCCTCCCGCACAATGCAGTCGGGCGACGCGTTTCTGTGCCGCTCCGGCGTCAACACCCAAGGCATCGGCAATGGAGTCGATCATGGCCGCGCTTGCCACCGTGCATTTACTAGGGGGATGATCGCCACCGACCACCTTTTCTGCGAATCCCGCGCATCCGGGTTCCCCGCAGGCACCGCAGTTCGACCCCGGCAACATGTCGGTGACCATTTCCAGGCGCGGGTCTTCTTCTACCCGAAGTAGGCGATAGGCGATGGCCAAGACAGCTCCGAAAAAGAGCCCCAGGCCACCCATTAGCAATGCTGCAACGCCTATAGTGTTCACGAAGGTCTCCTCGGCAACTCCGTTCTGAACCCCAGAATCAAAGACTAGTTGAAGGGTTCAGCGCGTTTTACCAGAGCCTCCAATTCGGGCTCATCAGGATTGACTGGTGCCCCGGGATGAATGCATCGCGCGGGACATTTTTCCGCCGCAGCAACCAGTTGTGCGAAGGTTCCAGCCTTTGGATCGCCCATCACCGCCTGTTTGTTGCCATCATAGGAAAAAAGCTGAGCGTTGATATCGATACAATCATTGCAGCTCGTGCAAAGCGCGGTATCGATCCACGGTTCTTCAGCCTCCTCCTCTTCCGGAGCCTCCTGAGCAACTTCGACCGCAGCGGCCGGCTCGGCTGTTTCAGTCGCATCCGCTGGGGCCATTGCCTCCGCCGGCGCAACAAGCTTGCTAGCCGCAGCGCTCGCGCCGCCGGGCAACGCACTGAGATCTGCCTTCAGTAGGGCCGCCGCAAGCTTTTCCATAACCGTGGATGCTTCTTCGACACGAACCTTCTCGACCACGTCTTCGTGCTCTAGAGTCAGTCGTTCTCGTTCGGCGACCAACGCCACGGCCGCTTCTTCTTCCGCTAATTGTCGAGCGGCCTGAACATACGCATTCTTCACGCCAGCCAGTTCTTGTAGGTTGCGCCAATACGCCATGCGGTCGGCACAGGCGGTAGCGAGGGAGCGCGACAAGGCGAGGCGGACCATTTGCAGCTTGCTATCCAACGCCCATGTGAACGGGATTTGCCCCCCCACTTCTTCTTGGTCGCTGTCGAGATATTCGGCGAGTGGAATGAGATCGGCGGTATCTACCTGCTCAGAAACTCTCCTAAAGTGGAGATGAAAAGCGGGGTCCAACAACGCGTAATCCGCGAACGTAAACGGTAGATTCATGGACGCAGATTCTTCTCCCTCGGTACTATAGTTCAAGGGATAGACTGGCCATTTTTCCTCGGGCTGTGGATTGAGCCGGAAATCAAAACTGTCGGCCCGGCTTGCACCAAGCTCAGGATTGAAGAAGAAGAAGGGGTGGGCACGTCCCTCCAGGGCCGCGCTGGCTTGCAGCCAACGGCCCAAGGGCCCTTCACCGCCGCCGAGAGTCAGACCACTGGCAACCAAATGGACTGCGGGGCGGGCAACTCGCATCGCCTCACTCAAACCTTCGACCATATGAGTGGGATGCGCGGCAGCTGTTTGCTGAACAACCGCTTGCCGATGGCTCAAAGCCAAATAGCCAAGTTCTAACCGATAACCCCCAAGGGGATCTTTGTCGGAAAGCGGATTTGCGGCCGGTTCAACGAGAAGCAATACTTTGATCGGCTGTCCCCCCAATAGAACCTGGCTCAATTCGGAAACAGATTGTGCGTTGAAGCGTGCAGTTTGCTGAACCACCACAACGATAGGAACGAGTTCCTTTTCTTCTTTGCTTAGCGAGCGCCAATCAAGAGCAGCAACCCAATCGTCGTGGCGTGCCGGTTCGTAGGCATTGTCAATATCCAAACGAGCGACACGCATGGCACGGAAGACATCCAACCAGGATGCAACCTCTTCCTCGTAGACCTTGGCCGCCGCGCCGAACGGATTTCGATTGCGCACCAGACGCAGGCTCTGGTTTCGAAGGTCAGCTTCGGGGAGATATCCGTCGTGCAAGACCGTCATGATCTTTCCGGCCAGTCTTTCTTCGAAGCCTTCGAGCCTGGAAAGGGTATTTTCGATGCGCTCGCGACGGTCGCCGGACATGGCCGCGGTACCGCGGTGTTCGCCGACAAGATTGGAAAGTGCAGAAGCATCGAAATGCGTATCGCTGAATTTCCCCAGCGTGGACTTCAAACCCGCGGGGGAATTCGCTTCTCCGCTCTTCCCTTTTTCAACCGCGAGCAATCCATTCAGTTGCCCCCTGAGGGCATTCAAGGTCAGGGCAAAGCTCTTACGCCGATGAAGGGTATGAGCGGCGGCGGAAAACTTGAACAGATGAAAGGCGGCGTGCCCATCGAATCCGAGAAATTCAGCGGCGCCCGGAAGTTGTTCCGAGATTCTGCCAAAATCTTCGCTAAGTTGTGCGGAAATCTCCGAGTTGAGTCCGAGTTCCTCGATAACTTTCTTCGACATTTCGCCGAAAACCTTGTCGGCAGAAACAGGGCCCTTTGCCCCAGCGAGCGCCCCACGAATATGCAATTCAAAACGGGGAAGATTGTCTTTGAGAACCCTGGACTGGGATTCCTCGGCCGCAAATTCCGCGATGGCCGCTTTGAGAAAGTCTCCTACCGGACGGCAGATCGGCGGATGTTCCGCGCTTTCGCCAGCCGCCAGCAAGAGCGGATAGTCGTGGCGGATTTTTTCCGGATCCCTATAGGGAAAAAGCTGCGCCGGAATCATTCCGCTGACAGAAGCGGCGGATTGCCCCTCGTGCGCAACACCGAAATGAAAGCGTCTAAGTTGGCTCAGTTCACCGTCTGCCTCCCCGTCGGTCGCGGTGGGGATGAGGGGCATTAGAGGCAATGAACGATCGCTGGTAAAAACAAAGCTCGCCAGCTCCTCGCTTTGTCCGTTGCCTCCTTTCTTTTCGGAGGCCACAGGCTTGGAAGATGGCGACTGTTTCGACTCTGTTTGACTGTTGGTGGCGGTCACGATTCGATTCTCCACTCGAGTGTTCTTCTACACCCGAATCTGGATCGCCCCCTAGCGGGCGTTGATAGCAAAGCGGTCGAGTTGTTCTTCAAACGCCGCGATTTTTTCCTCGTTGGTCATTCCTCGGCCCAAAGCTGTGAATTCTTCGTAACGGGGATTCTCAGCATTCTGATAGAGGATTCCGATGGGAAAGACATCCGTGCGCATGGCCAGTTCTTTCGCCACATCCAACCGCGAGGGATCGTGCTCCATTTGGGTTTTGAACAAGCGGTCTAGCGTATCGTCTTTCTGCAGCCCGTCTTCGTGATTCAGCATAAGTAGTTTGCTGGGATCGTTTTGCAGTTCTTCAAAGACCTTCGAAGAAAATTGAGGACATCGCTGCAGGATTCTAACGAAAGAAAAGCCCTTATGCTTGTAGGCTGCCACCAAGGTGGCGTGCAAATGAATAGGGTTCCAGTCGACGGTTTGAGCGACAAACGAAACGTTGGCAACGCCGAGCGTAGTGCTCAACGGATTCAACGGTGGCAGCCAAGCGCCTCGAGGGTGCGTATTGGAACGAAACCCTTCGGGACTGGTTGGCGAGGTTTGATTCTTTGTTAGACCGTAGACCGCGTTATCGTAGAGCATGACGGTCATGTCCATATTGTAGCGGATGGCATGAATCCAATGCGCTGCACCGATAGAGCAGCAGTCGCCGTCGCCCGTGGCAACGAAAACCGTGAGTTCGGGACGACGTGATTTCACGCCGCAGGCGACAGGAAAGGCACGCCCGTGCAGGCCATGAAAACCGTAGGTATTCATATAGTGGGGAAAACGACTGGAACAACCAATACCCGAAACCACCACGGTATTTTCTGGTTTGAGTTGTTCGTCGCGGCAGATGCGCTGCACAGCGGTTAGCACGCCATGGTCACCACAACCGGGACACCAGCGTGCAACGCCGCTTGAATAGTCTTCCATGCTGAAGTAGCGGGGCGGGGGATCGAGCCGCCAATCATCTTTTAATCCGAACATCGCTATATTCTCCTGCCGAATCGCATATCTAGGATGCGTTCAACCGACGTTTGATTTCGTCATAAATTCGCCCTGGCTGCAGCGGTTGACCATAGACATTTGACCAACAGTCAATGTCCATCAACGTATGTGCGCGCAAATGCCAAGCGAGTTGGGCATATCGTCTGGTTTCCGCATTGATCAACGGTGCATCGGGTTCGTCGCTGTAG
>Ga0257122_1000592_pt1 | contig 31001 bp, 19 predicted proteins | sample SI106_120metaG_FD_190146 | JGI IMG/M metagenome (GOLD analysis project Ga0257122, IMG submission 190146) | Marine microbial communities from Saanich Inlet, British Columbia, Canada - SI106_120 | ecosystem: Environmental > Aquatic > Marine > Inlet | place: Canada: British Columbia | collected... | reverse complement strand
AATTCGAGTTCACTCGCCAGCGCGAGGTCTTCGTCGTCGACGTCCGCTGGGTAGCTGCGCAGCAGGCGAAGCAACTGAGTCGCGATGCTTTCCTCCGCCATCACCAGGGCCGACATACCCACCATCAATTCCGCCCCGTCATCCGTATCGACGACGCGTTGTTTGAGGGGGCCCGTGGCGACAAGCTCGTCCAACGCGGCCTCCACCTGGACTTCATCGGCCTGCAAGAATTCGGCGGTGCGAAGAATAAGCTCAGCTCGGGGCAAGATTGTATCGCCGGCATCCCGCATCGTCCACGCCAGGTGAAGAACCCCCGCCGATAACCTCGACGGACTATTGCCTTCGATGCCCAGCTTTCCGGCAATCGTATCGGCGGTGCTGAAGCCGATACCATCGACGTCTCTAACCAAGCGATATGGATCCGCCTGGACCCGACTTACCGACTCGTCACCCCACTGCCGATAGATTCGCAATGCCATCGCCGAACCGATTTCCAACCCCTGCAAGAAGACCATCACTTCGCGCACGACGCGCTGCTGTACCAGAGCGCGAGCGAGTTCCCCTGCCCTCTTGTCACCGATCCCTGAAACCTCCCGCAGCCTCTCAGGACGCTCTTCCACTATGTCGAATAGATTCGGGCCAAAATGTTCGACAAGCCTTGCAGCCAAAGCGGGACCAATTCCCTGAACAGCCCCGGACGCGAGATAGCGCAACAGACCCTTTTCATTCATTGGCCCCGCTGATTGAAAACGTACGGCTTTCAGTTGGCGGCCAAAGCGTGGATGCGTCGACCAGCGCCCCTGTACCTCAAGGCTTTCTCCTTCCTCTACGCCGGCCAAAGGGCCCACAACGACGATAGGCGCAAGCCCCTTCTCGGGCACCAGCTCGAGCACGGTATAGCCGTCCGAGCTACGGTAGATGATGCTGTTGACCTCTCCTTTTATGGCTTCCACGCAGAGTCTCCGTGGAGGCAGTATACACGGGCCGGCCCGAGGCGACATCTGCTGAGCAGGGACAATCATCTCCACGGCAGATCAGTGGGAGCCGCACCCGGACTCGGACCCCGTTCGGAATTCGCTCGCCAGTTCTCCCGAAGGTCACAGCCGCCCGCTGAAACTCTCTCCAGGCTACGCCCGTCGCCGGGGCTCGGTAGCGCAACGGCGCTTGAAACCAGCCTCCCGAGCGAATTGCGCAGGGCCAGCATTTCTCCGCCATTGGCAAGCCCTTGCGCCCCCAAAGTCGTGGACAGACGAACGAAGGTTGTTGCAGGCGGGGGCAGATCCCCACTCATATTTTGAACCTTGAACTTGGGCCCCACCAGCAGCGCGAAGCTCTTCGCTGGAATCACCGCAGCAGGCAGATGGTTGATCCCCTGCCCGTCATCATTGTCGTCGAGCGTCCAGCCTCCGATGCTGATGGCGCTATCTTCACCGTTGAAGATCTCGATCCATTCTTGCGCCGGCTCAACCCCCGACGGGTTCGCCATCACTTCGGTGATACTGATCTTTGGCAGTATCGCGAAATGCTGGTCGTATCGGTAGAGCGTCGAATTTCCAGCGAGGTCGGCCAAGCCGACGTCGATGTTCTGCCAGCCCCAAACCCCGCCGGTTTCGAGGGCGATTTCGTGACGCCCCTGTTCCGCCACCATGCCGACTGGCGGAACGGAAGCCAGTGACGCCGTAACCCGTACTTGCTCGTCAGACTGGAAATCCAGTATCAAGCACTCCCCCGTCAGGCGCTGTGAAAGATGGGTCAACTTCGGGGGGATGTGATCGGGCCCCGGCCCTGTGGCGAATCGCATTTCTCCGGTAATGAGCGGCGCTTGTCCGATGGTGTCCCAGATCCCTTGCGAGAAGCGGAGGGCATAGGTTGTGCGCGGCTCAAGCCAGTTCCAGGGTCGAAGCGCGTAGCACTGCCCTACCGGCCATTGGGAACAAAGGCCAGCATCCTTCACAACGTCAACGTCAATGTCGATGTCGGCGCCGACGGCATTCCCTCGCGGCCCGACCAGCCGAACGGTATCGCGGCTCAATCCTTCGACGTGCTTGTCGAAGCGAAAGACCAATGCTCTCAAATTGGTGGGCACGGCCACCGCCCCATTTTGAGGCCATACCATCGCTGGACGCGGCTTCGCCCGCGAACCGTCATCGGTCAAGAACTCCTTGCGGTATACTCCGTCACTCGCCAAGCGGTTGCCCCGTCGGTCCCGCAGCGTCGGCGCGATCAACAGCGTATGCAAACGATCGGGCTCCAGCTTTACGGCGGGCGTCAGCCAGGCCCGATAGCCCCCCTCATCCACAGTTAGCGTAGCTGGCACAACTAGGGCCCGTCGACTCGCACTGAGGGGAGGATGGGCGAGGTCTTTGAGCCATGCCTCATCGACAACCTTGTGCTGACAGACGCCTTCTACACACCGCCCAAGCGACGGACATGCGAGATCCACATCGCAAAAACCTCCCCCGCCCAAACGATGGGCGACCAGGACGACCGATTCGCTGGACAGGGTCTCGCTGGCCATGGGTTTGCTGAAGACCAATTCCAGGGTGGGCGTTGTGCTGACCCGCCGATCCAGCACAACCTCCACCACTGGAGCTTGCACATCCACCGTAACCAGGGATGGGTCGTGACATCCCCCCGAGCCGAACACACCAGCCAAAATGAGCGCACAGAATCGAAATTGCATAATCTCCTCCTTGCGGGAGTCCCAAAGCAATGCGCGGACCACCTTTTCTCCCCTTTCAATTCAGCACGTTAGAAATGCCATGAGGGATTGGGGCCGCCTCACCGGTCCGGTCCGTCCGGCCTAGCGAATCGAGTACTGATCACGCCATTCACATCATCAACGGCGACTGGTAAGGAAGGGAGAATGTCGCTACATTGTCCCCGCTGAAGGAGAGGAAACTCGATGACCGTCGCCAAATCGATATTGCAGTCCATTGAAAACGCCTCTTGGATACGGCGCATGTTCGAAGCGGGAAAGGCGCTGAAGCAGGTTCACGGCGAAAACAACGTCTTCGATTTTAGCTTAGGCAATCCTGTACTGGAACCGCCTGCCGCCTTCGTGAAAGCCCTCCGCGACCTGGCCAACGATCCCCCTCCGGGCATGCACCGCTATATGAGCAACAACGGCCTGGCGGAAACGCGAACCGCGGTTGCAGAAGTGATGTCCGAGCAAGAAGGCGTGAACCTCTCGGCCGACGATGTCGTCATGACTTCAGGGGCTGCGGGCGGCCTCAACGTCGCCCTGAAATCTATCCTCAATCCGGGCGAAGAGGTCATCATTCTGAATCCGTATTTCGTGGAATACGGTTTTTACACCCGGAACGCAGGTGGCGTCCCCCGGTTCGTCGAGACAAAAGAAAACTTCGACCTGGATCTCGACGCCATAGCGGCAGCTATCACCGCCAAAACTAAAGTCATCCTGATCAACACACCCAATAATCCAACCGGAAAGATCTATCCCCAAGCCCAACTTACCGCATTGGCCGCTCTGCTCACCGAACAGGAGCGGCAACTCGGTACGTGCATCTATCTATTATCAGACACGCCCTACGCGAAGATTACCTACGACGGTCTCAAGAATCCGAAGCTTCTCGGCGAGCACGCGAATTCGATTCTGGTCCACAGTCATTCGAAAGACCTGGGCCTCGCTGGCGAGAGAATTGGCTACCTCTTGATCAACCCGGACGCTGCATATCGGGACGACCTACGCGCTGCATTTTCTTTTAATAATCGTACGCTTGGGTTCATCCACGCCCCGGCAATGATGCAGTACGCGCTGCGATCTTCGCTGCGGGCTAGCATCGACGTGGACCACTACCGAGAGTTACGAGAAATGCTCTGCAATGGCTTGCGGCAACTCGGTTTCGACTTCGAGACGCCTCAGGGGGCATTCTACCTTTTTCCCAAGACCCCCATCGCCGACGATGTTGAATTCTGCAGGCTCGCCCAGGAACATAATCTGCTTTTGGTTCCCGGAAGCGGTTTCGGGCGCGCGGGCCACGTCAGAATTGCCTATTGTGTGAAAGAAGCGACGATCGAACGTGCGCTGCCCCAATTCGAAAAATTGATGAGCCGTTTCAAACAATAGGCGCTGCCGACAGGACCCCCATGCCCCAATCTCTAGTTCTCGCCTCCGCATCTGCTCGCCGCCGCTGGCTATTGGAATCCGCCGGAATCCAATTCACGGTGGAACCCAGTGATATTGAGGAGATCGTCGAAAATGGTGAAACGCCTTTGGCCTTCTCTACCCGGATGGCGAAGGAGAAAGCGTCCGACGTCGCTAGACGCCGGGCCGATACTGGACGATCATGCTGGATCCTCGGTGCTGATACCATCGTCGTGCACGGGGAACAGATCTTGGGCAAGCCAAACGGTCGTGCGGACGCCCGCCGAATCCTGAATCTTCTTTCGGGCGACACCCATGAGGTTATCACCGCGTTTTGCCTGCTGGGACCCGGGGGCGACGGCCCGGGCGTGGCCATCGAACGAAACAACGTCACCCAAGTGAATTTTCGAAAACTCGGCGCATCCGAGATAGAGCGCTACCTGGACGAGGCCGAGTGGGCGGACAAGGCCGGAGGCTATGCGGTCCAGGAACACGCAGCCGGAATGGTGCGGTCGATTTCGGGATCGTATACCAACGTAGTGGGCCTCCCACTGGCCGAAACGATCGAATGCCTGAGAGAAGCGGGCGCGGTCCCCGAAGTCCCGGAGCCCTAGCGGCATGCGAAAACGTATCGCGGAGATCCAAACCAGGATAGCCCAGAGCTGCGCACGGGTCGGACGAAATCCCGCTGATGTCAGGTTGGTCGCGGTGAGCAAACGACATTCTGAAGAAGCGATCCGCGAAGCCTACGCATGTGGTTTACGCGACTTCGGAGAAAACTATGCCCAAGAACTGTCCGCCAAAGCGTCGGCTCTCGCAGACCTACAAGATATTCGTTGGCATTTCATCGGCCCCCTGCAACGCAACAAGGCGGGGCTGGTCGTCCCCCATTTGCGAGTTATCCACAGCGTGCACGCGGCAAAACTGCTCAAGCGCATCGACCACGTGGCCACGGCGCGCACCGATGTTCTTATTCAGATTAACATCAGCGAAGAAGCAACAAAATCCGGCGCTAAGGAAGAAGAGCTGCAGGAACTACTCGAACTGGCGGAACAGACCACGAAGGTCAGATGCATCGGATTGATGACCATCCCGCCCGCCGCCGGGGGACCGGAATCGAGCCGCTCTGTGTTCCGCAAGCTTCGTATCTTGAGAGATCTACACGCCGCAAAATACGGAACCCTCGAACACTTATCCATGGGAATGACAGGTGATCTTGAGGTCGCTATCGAAGAAGGTGCCACGATGGTCAGGATTGGAACGGCCATTTTTGGGCCTCGGCCCACCTGAGCCAAAACGCCTGTGGATAACTCAAAAGCCCGTTTTTTTGAGTCCAAGTCGAATCCACAGGACTCATAACATCAAATCACCACCATCAACCTTCCGTAATTAAGCCGTTTCTTCCGATACCGCCGGTGGACCTTTACTTATTTTCCCCTAACTGTGGAAAATCGCTTTTCCCCTACCAAAGGATGGCTAGGCGCCGATGGGGGGGACCAAAGGTAATGGTGTTATGGAACTCCGAAAAAAAATCGCACAGCTCGTCGCAGCGATCGGTTCCACGCTTGTACTCTTGGTCCCGAACGCTGGCGCTAACCTCGCCGGCTTTTCCGCTTCACCGCTGACAAAGACCATCGCATCAGCGCTCATGCAAGTCGTGAGAGTCGACACCCTGCCCGAAGCCCATCAGCCACCGAGCGACCCCTTGGCTCAACTGCTGACGCATGAAGTGGGCCCCGAGCTAGACATGGCCGAGTTGCGAACGTTTGCCAAAACCCAAAACGGTCCATTCGACCAAACTATTCTCAACGCAGCTGTTCGCTGGAATCTCGATCCGTTCCTATTGAAAGGGTTGTTGGCGAATGAGTCCCGCCTCGATCCGATCCGTCTCGGAAAATACCGTGTTGCCGAACACGAAGGTACGCGCGTGATCGTCAGTGGAGGCGCCGCCGGCATCGCCCAGTTCTCCGGTGGCGGTATCCGAGCGATGGCCCTGATCCGAGAACGCCAACTGAGACGCGGAAAACCCGCCCTGACCTTCGACCGCCAGCGTGCACTCATTCCGGATGAGGCCATTCACGCGGCCGCTGAATTTCTCCGACACCTGATCAACCGCTATGGTCGCGATGGTGGCATCACCGCATATAACTCAGGGGTTGTAGGGGGGAAAATCGTTCAGAGGATGGGCTTTTGGCGGGCCAAGGCATCGGGCAAACTCAGCCGTTCGGGGATCTACCATCTTCAAGGCGAGCGCTTTCTCCTCAACGTTCTCAAGAAGGTTAACTACCTGAGAAGAGGCGCAGGCCTCATAGACATGCCGCTGCCCCGAGGTGGCCCCAGGCACCTGTCGAGCTAAGGCCCCGCGCCAAACTCTAGCCAAACTCTAGCCAAACTCTAGCCAAACTCTAGATCAACGAAATTGGGCGACGCGTTGGCCGAAGAGCCTTTCGAGGTCCAAAAGCACACCATCGGTAGCCGCAACGGAGTATTTTTCCGAAAGACTGAGGCGGGTGGTGGAGCGATTGGGTAGCAGAATCTCCACTGAAGTCGGACAATCGCCCCGGTGACGAACAAGGATTTCCTTCATCTTATCCAGTTGTTCTGGACTTGCCTGACCCGCGTCGAGCCTGACGTACATGCCTTTGGATTTCTTCCGGCGCAACGCCGGTAGCGTAACCGCTTCCTGCATATGCAGCTTGGGCGGACTATTGTCGCTCTCCCCTTCGAACACGACGCGCGCCCCCACCATGACGGGCTCACCCGCCGTGAGTATCGCTTCATATTGTGCGAAGGGTTTTGAAAAGCATACGACTTCAACGTGACCAAGCTGGTCTTCCAAATTGAAAAACGCCATGCGGCCCTTGCCACTGCGTAGCGGACGCTCACGATAGCCAACGACCAACCCACCCACTTCGACTTCCGATCGTTCCGTCAGATCCGCGAGTTGGGCAATGTTGTGACTGGAAAAACGTCGGAGGTCGTCATTGTAACGGTCGAGGGGATGACCGCTAACGTAAAACCCGAGAGCTTCGTACTCAAATGCCAGTTTTTGCCTAGGTTCCCACTCCGGGATGTCCGGATAAATCTCTTCCGTGTCACCCGCAGTCGCCGACGCTGTATCATCCGTGAGCAGCCCAAAGAGATTCGTTTGACCCGAGGCCCGGTCGCGCTGGGCCTTCACCGCACGATCCTGCGCCGCATCAAGAGCGCCCATCAGCTGCGCCCGGCAAATCGATTTGTCGCCAACCGCGCTGTCAAACGCACCGGATTTGATGAGCGCTTCGTTGACGCGGCGATTGACCTTGCGGCTGTCCACGCGATCGCAAAACTCGAAAATCCCTTTATAGGGGCCGTCCTCTCGAGCCTCTACAATGTTGACGACTGCACCTTCACCGACGTTGCGGACCGCACCTAGACCGAATCGGATATATTGTTCCTCGTCTTTTTTGATCACCGAAAAGTTGGAATCCGACTCGTTGACGTCCGGGCGAAGCACCTGGATCCCCATGGCACGGGTCTCCGCGATGAATTTTGTCAGATTATCCGAATTATCCTTATCGCAAGTCAGCACCGCGGCCATGAACTCGGCTGGAAAGTGTCGCTTCAAATATGCGGTTTGATACGAGATCAGCGCATAGGCGGCGCTATGGGATTTGTTGAATCCGTAGGCTGCAAAAACCTCCATCAGGTCGAAGACCTCTTCGGCGATCTTGGGGTCGATCTCCTTCTTTTCCGCCCCGACGAGGAAGATCTGCTTCTGCTTCTGCATCTCCTCCTTCTTCTTCTTGCCCATGGCGCGGCGAAGGATATCTGCTTGGCCGAGGTCGAAGCCGGCGAGCGCCGAAGCGATCTGCATGACCTGCTCTTGGTAGACGATGACCCCGTAAGTCTCGTTGAGGATCAACTCTAGACTTGGATGAGGATACGTCACCTTCTTTCGACCATGCTTGCGGTCGATGAAGTCGTCTACCATGCCCCCCTCTAGCGGTCCCGGGCGATAGAGGGCGACAGCCGCGATCAAATCCTCGAAGCAATCGGGCTGCAGCTTCTTTAGTAGCTCCTTGAAACCACTCGATTCCATTTGGAATACGCCCGTGGTGTCGCCGTCCTGGATCATCTTCAGGGTTTCGATTTCGTCTTCGGGTAGGCTACTGAGATCGAGCGTTTTTCCCGTGGTGTGTTCGATATTCTGAACAGCATACGCCAGCACGGTCAGTGTCTTGAGGCCCAGGAAGTCGAACTTTACCAGTCCCGCTTCCTCGACTTCTTCCTTGGCGAACTGCGTGATCAGCGGGGCCCCGTTTTGCCCGCCGAAACAGGGAACATATTCCCAAAGCGGTTTGTCGCCTATGACAATACCCGCAGCATGGGTCCCCGCGTGGCGGTTGAGTCCCTCAAGGCCGGAGGCAATTTCCAGAAGTTCCGCGATTTTGGGACTTTCCTCGCTCATCTCTCGCAGACGAGGTTCCTGCTTCAACGCCTCAGCGATGGTGACGCTTTTGCCTTGAATCGGTTCTGGAATCAGCTTGGCGACCTTGTCGGCATCTCCATAGGGTACGCCTAGAACGCGGGCAACATCCCGGGTAACCCCGCGGGCTTTGAGCTGATGCATCGTGACGATCTGACCGACGTTGTCCCGACCGTATTTTTCAGTGACGTATTCGATCACCTCATCGCGTCGGTGCATGCAGAAGTCGATATCGAAGTCCGGCATGCTTACCCTGTGCGGGTTAAGGAATCGCTCGAAGAGTAGATTGTAACGCATGGGATCAACATCGGTTATTCGCAGGCAATATGCGACGAGCGACCCTGCGCCACTGCCCCTGCCCGGCCCCACCGGAACGTTGATCTTTCTAGCGTGATGGATGAAATCCCAGACGATGAGGAAGTAGCTGGTGAACCCCATATTCTTGATCACGCCCAGCTCGTGTTCCAAGCGCTCTTCGTAGACCCGAAGATCCAGGGCGGGACCTTGGTGTTCCGCCAGCCTTCGTTTCAGACCATCGCTGGTGAGGTTATCGAGGTAGCTCTCGAGTTCGAACCCCTCCGGCACCTGAAACCGGGGCAGAAAGGTCTGAGAGAGATCCAGCTCAACATTGCAGCGTGCCGCGATGGAGGCGGCCGTCTCCAGGGCCTCGGGAAGATGATAGAAAGCCTGCTCCATCTCTTCGGGAGACTTGAGGAAATATTCGTCCACTTCATGCTTCAGGCGGTCGGTATCCGATACGAGCTTGCCGGTTTGGACACACATCAAACAATCGTGGGCCACGGCATCTTTGCGTTCGAGATAGTGGCAGTCGTTGGTCGCGACCAACCCCACCTTATGTTTGCGAGCTATTTTGATCAGTTCGCCATTGACCTGTTCCTGCTCGGAAAGCCCGTTTGGCTGAACTTCTAGAAAAAAGCTGTCGTCTTCAAAAATGGCAAGGTATTCGCGGATGACCTCTTCAGCACGCTCGGTACCCCGTGTCAGTAGCGACTGAGCAACCTCACCACCGAGGCAGGCACTTAGTCCGATAAGCCCGGAGCTATGCTTGGCCAGCAGCTCTTTGTCTATTCTAGGCGTGTAATAAAAGCCCCTTAGGTAGGCCATACTCACTAGATGGGTGAGGTTTTTATAGCCTTCAATATTCTTGGCGAGGAGGATGAAGTGAAAGCTGCGACGCGTCTTTTTGTCCTCCATCGATCCATCGGTGATGTAGACCTCACAGCCAAAGATCGGCTTGATGTCGTTCTTCCGAGCCTTCTTGTAGAAGTCGAGCGCCCCGAACATGTTGCCATGGTCCGTCAGCGCTACCGTATTCATCTTGTGTTCATGGAGCCGAGGAAAGAGGTCGTTCAATCGGATGGCGCCATCGAGCAGACTGTACTGGCTATGGAGATGCAGATGCGCAAATGCGGACATACTTCAGGGTACTCCTTGAGATGCTATGAAAATGCCCAACCCTCGGGCTCAGGTCAAGGCGGCATTGCGCGTGAAGAGAAATGAACACTCCCGTTCGCCAAGCGCATAGCTCCATGCTAGGCTATACAATCGATAACGCTTAGTAACCTATCATGAAACGTGCGCTAATTGCAGGCATCTTGCTCTGGGGCTGTAGCTCCGGAGACACGCTTCCGGACGCTACCCCGGGCGAGCGGCAGTTGGTCCTCGTGACGCCCAGCGGCGGCACCCTGGGCCTCTTCCCCGCCGATCGTCAAAGTCTACGCGTCGCGTACCGCACGCTACCGGGTGCTCCCGTCGGTGGATCCAAGGTATCCTTTGCCATTTACGGCGATCCTGTAGGGTCGTCGCTTTCCGCTGATTCGGCTGTCACCGACCCCAATGGTTTGGCCTCGATCGAGGTACGGGCCGCAGCGACTACGGCGAGTTTCTACATCATCATCAGTGCCGCGTACGCCGAGGACCGCAGGGTCGATGTGGCGGTGAGCAACGAGGGCTTCGTTTCCCTACGTGTATCGACGGTCTACACCGGTGACTATTCGACGAGCCAGGTACAAACGGTTCAGTGCCTACTCTACGATAATCTCAGCTGTGCGGGCCTCGGCACAGCACTCGGGCAGGAACCGATCCGGAGCCGAGACAAACTCAGCGTGGGCGAAACGCACGTCTTTCAAAACCTCCCCTCCGATTCCAACTACGCCCTACGGTGTACGGGTCGTAATATAAGCGACCAACTCTATGCCAGCGGTTGCCTTTCGATTCCGAACCAACTCCTTCCACCGAGCCTTGAACTCTCCGTATCGGTGGATCTTGTCGACGAACCGTTGACCTTCGAGGGGCGCTACCAGCTGAAAACCACGTTCGGGCTGCCCAACACGCTTCGCCCCCTAGCCGGAGCCCTGGCCCCGTGGGCTAACCTGACCGACTGCAACTACGATCCTGCTCAGCTACTTCTGGACTGCATCGTCGATGCCCTGTCAGACCCACAGCCTGACTGCATCGTAAACGGGACGATGACTGCCGAGGCGGCCGCTGTTGCTGCGGAACGCGGTTCACTTCAATCCGGCTGCCGGGGCAGCAAGAACGATCAGGGGTCGAATTCTCTCGAGAGACTTTTGCAGGACAAGATCGAAGACAACGATCCAACGCTAAACAAACGTCTCGCGCAGACCGAAACCTCGGCGGTACTTGTCCTGACGCAGTTTTCGTTAAAGAGCACATTGCAGCTCTCCCAGCCCGATGGCAACGGAACGCTGGTGGCCACCCATCAGCCCAATTCTCTGAGTTTCACGTTTGGCGGAGCTTCCCAAACCTACGCCCTTACGGGGGCGAAAGGAGAGGCGGGCAAGCCCATCGGGGTATTTCAGCCATCCTCGGGTCCCGTAGCTGCGATTTTCTCCAATTGGCAACTGGCCGTCGGTGAACATTCATTTTCACTTCCGTTTGGACTCATGGCAGCCGACGCCCTGGAGACGTTTCCGTGGCTCGGCCTGCAGCTCTCATCGTTGAGCAACGTGCCACACAAGATCGTAGATACGATTCATAACGGGAATCTCACAGGCTGCGAGGCCATAGACGCTGTTGTCTGCCTGCAAGCCCGACTCTCGGCGGGCTGTCTGAGCACGGCGTGTCCAAAAGCGCTCGGCGCTATGGCAACCTATCTAAGAAGTGGTTTTTCCGAGATGGGTTCGGAATCTGGCACCATCACGCTAAGCGGCCTGGCTCATGTTTCGGACCCGAATGGCGATCGGGTTATCGAAAATATCGGTTCCACCGACGAACCGGGAATTTGGCTCAATTCGAGTTTGGTCATGGGTGACGAGTCATTCCCCGCGAGTACAGCGTCTTTCACGGGACTGCGACTGCAAAGCGCCGCGCCCTAACCCCACGCGACGCCCCCCACGCTCGGGGTCTCCATAGATCGGGCACAGTCCATCCGCTGTAGCCACCTGAAGCTCCCATCAAGTACATGTTCTTATTGGACTTATACATTGGCTCGACAATTGCACTCTGTCCCGATAATGAAAAATACGACACCGGCAACCGCCGTCCTGGCGGCCCTCCTTATTTCAATATTTAGTATTCACCCGAATGTCGCCGAAGCGAAACGCCAGGGCTGGAAGCGGTTTCTGTTTGGGCCTCGGTCCAAGGCAACGCTCAAGGCTGTCGTCAAACAACCCGCCAAACTCTACGCCCGAGACGTCGTCGCTGCCTTAGACGCCAACAGTCACGAGACGTTTTCAGGTCTCCTGATGTCCAAGATGGATGAAGCCGCTGGCGCCGCTGCGCGTGGGGCAACCGGGCTAAGCCGTTTTGTCACAGTGCGCGCCAGCGAAATGAACTTTCCGACCCAAGCGAAGGCCGGCGATAGCCTCAGCCTTTACGCCAAGGTCACCCGGCTGGGCAGCACGTCTCTCACTATAGAGGTCGAAGCCAAGCGGCGAGCCCCAGGCCCTCTTCGAGCTGAGCAGTCGGTTACCCACGGAACGTTCGTATTTGTGGCGATGGATAGATGGGCACATCCGCGACCCCTCAAGGGAGGCATCATCCCTTGGGCTGGCAACCGCCTCAAGAAGCTCGGAAAAAAGCTACGGGCGGTGCTCACGAGAACCACCCCTAAAGCTATCGCGCCGTCCCTACCTCCGCCCGAAAGCAAAACCCTGCCCGTCCTAATCGAGGCACGACACAAAGACAAGAATGCCGCCGGACAGATCTTCGGTGGCTGGCTGATGTCGCAGATGGACAAGGCCGCCACAGACCACGCGCTGGACACCACGTTCGACAGATGGCGAACGAAACGCGTCGAAAGCATGGAGTTCGTCAGCCCCGTCCAAGTCGGACAAGCCGTATCCGTTCAGACGGAAATCGTCCATCGAGACGCTGAAATGGTGAAGGTTGAAGTTGCGGCCTATCGAGCCCCTCGCGAGGAGCCCAACCAACTGACGAAAGTGACCAGCGCGCTTTTCACCCTAAAGCCGTTGCGAAAGGACTAAGCCCCTTGAGACGCGCCCCGGAGACATACGCTCCCTAAGACAACGCTTTCATACATTCGCCAAAATGGTCTAGGCTGCGCCTCTTTTGCAACGGAGCCTCCTTTGACCCCACTTCGTCCCATCCGGTACCGACATTTTGTCCTTTTCTTTTTGGTCGGCTGCCTCCCCCAACCGAATACAACGCCCCTGCAAGACCACGTGGCGATAGCCCCCCCGACCCGCCGCTCCCTTGCCCGTCCGGCAGCCATACACACCGGCTCTGTGCTCTTTCGCCAAGCGACGATTTGGACCGCAACGGGAAAGATACTTAAGAACCACGATCTACGGGTGGAGAACGGCAGAATCGCTGCCATTGGCGTCAATCTGGCGAGTGAAGGTGCTCGTATTATCGAAGCAAAAGGGTTGCACCTCACGCCGGGCATGATCGACCCGCATAGCCACATCGGTGTTTATCCCGTGCCGGGCTTGCGCGCCACCGCGGACGGAAACGAAATCGCCGGTCCCGTGTCTCCGGAAGTGCAGGCTGCGGATGCCTTTTGGCCTCAGGATGCAGCCATTTCGCGCGCCCTGGCAGCAGGAGTTACTACGGCGCAAATCCTGCCGGGCTCGGCCAACCTGATCGGCGGACAAGCCGTAACCATTCGCATGCTCCCCGGGCGTTCGGTTCATGAGTTGAAATTCCCCGGCGCTCCCACAGCCGTGAAGATGGCATGCGGCGAAAACCCGAAGCGGATCTACGGCAACAAAGGGGGACCTTTCAGTCGCATGGGCAACGTCGGCCGGCTCCGCACTATTTTTCAAAAGGCGAAAGAATATCGACGAAAGCAGGTCCGCTACGAAACGTCGCTCACCCACTGGCGCGGTGACAAACAACGTAAGGCGGAAAAGAAACCCGTGCGGCCGGACCGCAATATCCAACTCGAAGTCCTCGTCGATGTTCTGGAAGGCAAAAAACCGGTGCATTGGCATTGCTACCGTGCGGATGACATGGTCGCGATGCTGAATATCGCCGACGAGTTCGGCTTTCGCATCAAAGCGTTCCACCACGCCGTGGAAGCCTACAAGATCCGGGACCTTCTCAGATTGCATCAGACCGCCGTCGTCACCTGGGTCAATTGGTGGGGGTTCAAAGCGGAGGCCACCGACGCCATTCCGGAAAGCGCCGCCTTGCTCAGCGAGGCCGGGGTTTTGGTTTCGCTTCATTCAGATTCTCCGAGAGTCATTCAGCGCTACAACCACGAAGGTGCCCTCGCCTACTACCGCGGCAAGGATATCGGCGTTGACCTCGCGGTCGATGAAGGGATCAAGGTCGTCACGATCAACGCTGCGCGTATTCTCGGCATTGACGCCGAAGTCGGGTCCTTGGAAAAAGGAAAGCGTGCAGACCTCCTACTGTGGGACGGTACGCCGATGGATGTTTACGCGCGCGTCAACAAGGTATTCATCGACGGCATCGAAACCTATGACCGAAAAAAGGGTAGACGCCCGACGGACTTCGAACTGGCCACAGTCACACCGGACAACAGGCGCTCGACGCCGAACCCACGCGATGCCCCCACGCCGCCTGCAACTGTGGCAAAGGCAGCTGCGGTTTCTTCTGAAAAAGCGACTCTCGCCTTTGTGGGTGCAACGATTTATCCGGGAGATGGCCCAGCGATAAAGGAAGCAACCCTACTGGTCCACAACGACCGAATCGTCGGCCTGGGAAAGGACCTGACGATCCCTCCCGGAACAAAACGCATCGATGCCAAGGGGTTGGTATTGACGCCCGGGTTGATCGCCAGCGAAACCGCCCTCGGCATGGTCGAGATTAGTATGGAAGCAACCACGAACGACAAGGGCCCCAAAGACCTTGCCCTGCGCCCTGCTCTCAACGCGGCTCATTCGGTCAACCGCTCGAGTTGGACTATCCCTGTGACACGTGTCGAGGGTTTCACCACAGCGCTGGTACGCCCCTACGGAGGCATCGTGAGTGGGCAATGGGCAGCATTTGACCTGCATCAGCAATCTCCCGACCCATCCCCCATTATTTCCCCGTTGGCGATTTCCGCGCACTTCGGTCAACACGGCGCCCGCGCCGCACAAGGCTCGCGTGCACTTGCGCAAATGCGCCTAGAGGAACTCTTCGCCGACGCACGCTGGCTCATGAGCGCGCGCAATCAAAAGAGTGACCGCAAACTCTCCGCATCGCGACTTCAACTTCGGGCCATCTGGCCCATCCTCAAGCGTGAGATTCCCCTAGTGCTAACAGCCAACCGCGCCGGAGATATTTCCCGTGCTCTAGCGTTCGCAAAAAGACAGCAGATACGATTGGTGATCAGTGGCGCTGCGGAAGGCTGGAAGCTCGCCGGACCGCTCGCAAAGGCGGGCATCCCGGTACTAATTTCCGTCGACCAGAACCTCCCTAGCTCGTTTGATACGCTAGAAAGCCGGCACGACAATGCCGCCTTGCTCCATCAACACGGGGTTCGGGTCATCTTTCACGCCAACGGAGAATCCCACAACGCTCGGAGCCTTCGGCCACTGGCAGGTATCGCTATCGCTTGGGGACTCTCCAAGCAAGCGGCCTTGGCAGCCCTGACCCATCACCCGGCCACGACTTTTGGCCTCAAGGATATCGGCCGGCTGGCACCCGGCATGCGCGCAAATATTGTGCTATGGAGTGGAGACCCCTTTTCCTTGAAGACCCGGGTAAAGCAGCTGATCATCGGCGGAAAGGTTGTATCTCTGGAATCCAGGCAAACAGAACTGCGAAAACGCTATCGACGGCTTCCATCGGGAGCAAACTGACATGGCCAACCGCTACTCCTTCATTCTTGTATGCCTCGCGCTCGCCGCCTTTTCTCCGGCTATCGCGAAAGAGAAGATAGTCAGGCCCACCTTGTTCAACCAACCCATGCAGCGCGATGGGTTTCACTTTCAGGTCGCATTCGGATTTGGAACGGGCCCGACGAGCCGCGGGGTTTTTCACAACATGGAAATCGGCGGAACGTTCGCGAATGGATGGACGCTCGCCTACAACCATGTGTTGATTCAGACGGCCGGTCTAGGCGGGCAACGAGATGGAGATTTGGATCTCATCGGTGGGCATCTACTACAGGTGAAGATCCCACTCTACTATCAAGATATTGTCGCCAAATTCGGAATCGGCCCCGGCGGTTCGCATGACCAATCCGACGGCCTCACAGCGATCTTCGGCCCCGCCTGGGCCTACGGAATCGATGTCCACATGGCGGTATTCGACACATCAGGAATCACGCTTGGCGTTACGATTCTGCATACCATCCCCAAGGGCCAAGGCCACCATATGGGGTTCGGTCTTTCGATGGGCTACACGTGGTATTAGAGGGCCGAATCTAGCGTCATTGGTATGACCGAAAATGTCGTGCATGGGGGCTCGAAGGCGGACCGCCTCGCGGCGTCTAGCTCGCCGAAAAGCTAAGGAACGAGTTTTTTCGCGAGAAGATACTGTTCGATCGCTTTGGCGGCACAAGCATGACCAGCGGCCGTTGGATGAAAGATATCATGCCCGAATGGCTTGCGGGTTTCCGCCGCGCAATTCCGAAATGCCGTACGCAGGTCGAGGTAAGAGAAACCGAACTTTTGGGTCAGTTTCTCAAGACGGGAATATTGATGCGATAGCGCGCGAAACCTCTTCGGCAAATCGGGTGAGCGGCGATCCGTACTGAATCCAGGGAACGCGACTACCAGCACTTTGGCTCGTTGAGTTCCAACGGTTCGACGCAAACGATCGAGACTTTCCTCAACGCTATCGGAATAAAGACGAGTCAGCGAAACGACAAGCGCCTTGCGCAGGCCACGTAGGCCACCTCCAACGACGCCGTACACGACAAAACGGTACAGCGCGCTCTGATGAACGATGTGCGGGAAGATTGTCGTGTCGTAGCCTTCGGTCGCGTGTTCCTTCTTGATCAACGTGTCGACGATACCACCATCGTCTCGCTGCTTGTCGTTCAGCGCGTATTGGAGCAGAACGAGGTCCGGTGAAAACGCCATGCCCCTATGAACCAGCGTCGCAACCTCCTGTTGCGTGTTGTAGCCCGAGACACCGAAGTTGATCACCTCCACGTTCTTTCCGGCCGCAGAAAAAAGCTGTTCAAGCTTCAGCGGGTAGATGTCGAAGAGTTTATCAACCTTCAGCCCCACGGAAATACTGTCTCCAATCACAACAATTCGAAACGTCCCGGCCGGCTTTTCCTTTTCATGCTCACGGTCGCGATAGCCCAAGCTGTTGCTACGACCACGAAATTCGTCGAACGGATTGAGTTTGCCGCTAATTTCAAGGTCAGGTACGGGTTCGTAGGCGATATCGCGGTGTTCCGAAAGACGAAAGCGTCCTACGGAAATCACCGCTACTTCGGGCGCCAAACCTGCGAGACGTACGGCCGCCTCTCCCAGAAGAAGTCCTATGAAAATCGCGATGACGACAATGTAGAGTCTTTTCAACGTTTCCTCACCAGAGCGAGGTCTCTACCATTTGGGTGGGCTGCGGATCAACTCGGTGGCGTCTTCCGCTGTCAAGGGCTTGGCGAAATAGAAGCCCTGGGCCCCCTCGCAGCTTAAGTCCCTCAAGAAACTAAGTTGTTCCAGAGTCTCAACGCCCTCGGCGATTACACCAAGCCCAAGGCTGTGGGCCAGGCTAACAATGCCGCGCACAACTTTGCCGAATTCTTCCGAGGATCCTAAACCGTTGACGAATGACCGGTCGATCTTGAGCGTGTCCACCGCAAGCCGCGTGAGATAATCCAGCGAGGAATAGCCCGTGCCGAAATCGTCGATTTGCACTTCCACCGCCAGATCGCGCAGGCGCGTCAACGCAGACGAGCTGCTTTCCGCCCTATGCATAAGCGCTGTCTCAGTGATTTCGAGTTTGAGCAAGCCGGGGTCTAGGCCAGTGGATCCGATGGCATTTTCGACCTGTTTGACAAGATCGGCGCGTTGAAATTGTTTGGCCGAGAGGTTCACACTAATGGCCGTGCGCCGGCCACTGCTTAGATCCTGCCAGGCGTTCGCCTGCCGACACGCTTCTTCCAATACCCATGCACCTAGGGGCACGATCACGCCGGATTCTTCAGCTAGTTCGATAAAGTCCCCTGGAGGCACCATGCCCCGCTGCGGGTGTTTCCAGCGCACGAGCGCTTCGAAGCCGTTGATCTCGCCGGAACCGAGCGTGATGATAGGCTGATAGTGAAGCACCAATTCACCGCGCTCTATGCCATGTCGTAAGTCTGCCTCCAATCGCACCAATTCGGAGGTTTTGGTGCGCATGGTACTGCCAAACACAACATGTCGGTCGCGCCCCTCAGACTTGGCCTTCCGCATTGCGGTTTCGGCATCACGAAGCAGGCTTTCCGCCTTCTGACTATCGGGAAAACCGAACGCCACACCGATACTCAACGTCACTTCCACTTCGTGGTCACCGATAAAAAAGAGTTCAGCCGCTACGGATCGAATTCGGTCCAACACAAACCGAACATCGGCTACGTCACGAATGACATCGAGCAAAACGACGAAACCATCGCCCGTTACGCGCGCCACCGAATCGGTTTCCCGCAAGCAGTTGTTGAGCCGCTCAGCCATTTCCAGAAGTACGCGGTCACCGACTTCCGTTCCGTACGAATCGTTGACCAACTGGAAGCGGTCGATGTCGACATGCAGCAAGGCGAAGATCTGATCCTTGTACCGGCGGCTACGCATCATGGCCCGCTCGATACGGTCGAGCAGCAAGATGCGGTTGGGCAAGCCGGTGAGTCCATCCATCAAGCGCGCCTGTACGGCTTGTTGTTCGGCATCCTTTTGCGCGCTGAGATCCGTCATGGATCCTGCGATTCGCAGAACATTGCCAGCCAACCCTCGGGCCGTAACGCCGGTGAGCAAAACCCAACGATACGTTCCATCGCGATGCTGGATCCGATGTTCGATTTCAAACCGATGTTTTTCCCCTTTGCGTGCCTGCCGAATTACGTTTTCCACCCGTATCTTGTCAGCGGGGTGAATCAGCACCCACCAAGCATCGGGGGCTTCGGTTACATCATCCCAATCGTATCCGAGCGTTTCGCACCAACGCAGAGAAAACGACATCGCATCATTCTGAAAATCCCATTCCCAGAGTCCATCCCGTGAACCTTGGTGAAGCAGACTCAAACGGGATTGTAGCGCGCGCAGCGTACCTGTCTGAGTTGCGCGCTCTTTGGCAAAATTGAGAGCGCGCTTGAGCGAATCGGGGCCATGATCGCGTTTTGAAACAACGTCGGCAACGCCACACTCCCGAGCTTCTGCGAAAAAGTCGTCGTCACATTCCGCACAAAGCAACACAACGGGAATCGAACCTAAATGCACCGGAAGTTGCCTGAGCCAACGCAGGACGTCGATAGGCGCTTCCCCACCGTCGACAACAACGACACGACCGTCGCCTTCGCGCAGTTCAAGGAGCGGTTGACCAAGGTCCCCCGAATCGCAGCACTCCACCTCAGCGATATCCGCAAATATTGGCGCTAGCTCTGATCCATCTTCTGCGACGAGCAGAACCCGTAAACCCTCTTTTTTCATGGGGCTAGTCTAATGTTTGGCGGAACAATAGTGCAGGAAAAAAGGAGGTATCCTCGAGTCCACTGCGAAGACTGGGCGGAGGGTTGGCCCCTTCCCCCAAAGCCGCATAATTCCCCGCACTTGGGATGCAATCAAAGGTGCACCACGATAGCCATACCTTGCACAGTCCGGCAAATCCCCGCCACGTTGCAGATCGCGAAACTCCCAACGTCCCGAATCTAGGCCGATTGCCCTTGGCGCGATCGTTGCATCTCATTTTTCTACAAATTCCCCACAACTATCATCTGAGGACTTCATGCAGTTTTCGTTTTCGACCCGCGTCCGACAACTCAAATGTCTGCAACTACTTGCGCTCGCGACAATATTCGCCCTTTCCGCCTGCGGCGACGAGGTTCCAGCTCTGTTGCCCTCGTTGCAGCCTCAACCCGAAACAGAGGGTTTGCTCGGTGACGAATGCAATACCGACGAAGACTGCATGGCGGAGCTTCGCTGCAACGCACTGTCGTGGCAATGCAAACCGCCGGCACCTCTCCCCAATCTGCCATCGGCCCTTTCGTCGGTCGATGAGGTCGACCTAGGCCGACATGAAGTGGGCCCTGAAGGTTCTGAGTTCCTCTCGGTCGAGGTACCGGAGGACGCACTGTCGCTCACCTTGATTGCCGATAGTCCAGGTGCGTACTATCTTTGGATCGACCGCGTAGAGGATCCGGCCGGCAAACTCCCCGTAAACTACGACAGCGACCATAGCCCGGTGAAATCACTCGGCGGCTCCGGAGCGGCTGTCGTTCAGATACCCACTTCTCTCCGTGCCAAGGTGAACCCTGGACGCTATCGTTTCACCGTAAAATCAATGTCTCCCATCCAGACACACCTCTATGCGCTGATCAAACGCGGGCCCAAGAAGAACACGGGAATCTTGAACATCAATTGCTTCCTCGTCGGGCTCCCCGGGTTGAGCGCCAACAACGCCGCGACACATCCCGAATTTCAGGCATCGCTCGAACGCGTCAAACTCATCTACGCTCAAGCAGGTATCATTTTCGGAAAGGTTAGCTATATCGATATCCTCGGCGACGACGCTGCAGAGTTTACCGTCATTAATTCCGTTAGCGGGGTGAAGTCCGAACTGAACCGCATGTTTCAACTATCGGCAAAGGCCCCAAGTCGCGCACTAAATCTATTCTTCGTTCAGGAAATCCAATACGCGATGGACAAGTTCACGATCCTAGGCATAGCCGGAGGCGCTCCCGGCGCTGGCAGTTTGCACGGGACGGAAGCCAGCGGTGTCGCGGTGACCGTGGCAAACTTCTCCCGCAGTGCAGAAAATAACGGACATGTAATCGCCCACGAAGGCGGCCATTATCTGGGCCTCAAACACGTAAGCGAAAGTCATGGACAAGAACATGACCAGATCGCGGACACTGCGGAATGTTGGGGGGGACGAGACGGAGATCAAGACGGCTTCGTCATGCCGAAAGAATGCAAGGGCTTTGGGGCGTCCAATCTGATGTTTTGGAAAACCTGGCCGAAAAGCCCCGTTCAACTAAGCCCTACCCAAAGCTACGTCATGCGGCGCAATCCACTCGTTCATTAGAAAGGGTCAGACCATGAGAGTTTCAATATCATCAATCGTACTCATCATCGCGACGCTCTTCGCGGTGGACATTCAAGCGAAGAAGCCAGGAGAGCCCTTCTCAGACGAAGATCTTCTTTCGCGAACGCTCGTTGTTCTAAACATCGATCATTTGGCCGACTTGCGACCCGCGCTCCTGCAGCTTCGCTACGAGCCTGGATTGCCAGGCGTACTCGACACTATCGCCACCTCCCAAAAACACGACCTCGTAACTCGGTCTAGGGCGGTCACTGCGTTGCTCGGGTCGCCGAGCTCGATGGCGCGGCCGGTATTCTTGGCGATATTTGACTCCAGTTCGGAAACGGCCTTCATGAAGCGCAAAGCTCTCGAAGCGATGGCACTCCGATTCAAGACTGATGCTGCCGTTCTGGCGACGAGGAGTCTGAGGAGCCACGACCTTGCCCTCCGCGAAACGAGCATAAAGGTCATTAACGCCCATCCCACAAAATCCAGTATCACTGCCTTGCGAAGACATCTCACAACGGAAAGAAACGGATACCTTAGAAAGCAGGCTCGCCGTGTCCTTACTTCGAGCACCAAAGTTCTCGGGATTCGTGGCCAGGGCGTCGAACGCCGCTAGAAACCAATAGAGCTGCCGACTACTTGACTCAACTTCTTTCTGCCCATCCCCATCTCTGCGTAAGACTCTGTCCGCTGAGCCAAAAGATATATGGATATATAGGAGGCATTCTGGGAACATCACCCCCCTATGCGACTGGCCGAATAGAGACAGCAAACCGTCTTGCGATGCGACTGGTGAGGTTTTCGATATGAGCACCGTACGGAAGAAGGAGTCCAAACTACGGGAGCCGATCAAGCTACTCCCGATGGATATCCACCACAGGGTCATCATCAAGCGCGAATGGCTGATCGTACGGGACGCTGAAGACGGCGCGCCACGACTAGTTCCCCATGCTCCCTACATTCTCGCCATTGGCGATAAGTCGCCGGAGTTCAAGTCTGGGGTATTGAATGACAAGAGTGCTTTCCCGCTATCGAAGATCCCTCGCGGGAAATCTGCGAAAATCATCTGTCTGGTGCCCGAGAAGATAACCCCTGCTTTCGAAAAGTTGGTCGATGACAAAGGGGTTCCCACGTCTAAACTGACTTGGTCTCGCATCTTCAGGCTCCGCAGCCAAACCGTCGCGCCCAATCCAACAGATGGACAAAAAATCGATACAAAAGCGGTCGACACCCATTTGGAAACGTTCTTGGAGGGGGACGATCTGGCGGGCCTGAAAAAGCTAAAACGATCCGCCCTTGCCGTTGACGCGCCTTCAGCCAAGCCGGACGTGGCCGATTTGGAATCACGTTTGAGCGCTGCCGCCGCCTTCGCCTTTTCCCTGTCCAAGCGGCGGCGCAGAAAATTGACAGGCAGACGGGTACGAAAGGTGGGCAGATTCGTTAAGAACCTGCCAAGGCTGAAAAGCGACTACCGTCTAGCGATGGCATTCGGTCGCTTGCTTCATGAGAGTAAAAACCCCAATGTGATTCACGTTGCGTCTCAACATCTCGTTTGGTGCGCAGCGCGGGCTGTTAACCGGAAGAAGGCTGCACTGTTAAAAAAGACCGTGCCGCCGCAGTTCCTTTGTCTTTGGCTGGGACTAAAATTGGCGCACAAGAGCGTTGATGACGGACAACATCCCAAGGGATCGGGCCAAGCCTCCCAGCTTTTTCCGGCCTACGCCCTCGCCCTGTCGTATCAAATCCTCGCAACCACGAGCAAGGGAGACCTTACCGACGCCAAAAGGGCCTTCGCCGAAACGACACTAAAACAGTGCTACAAAGTCTGCAGCCGACAAACCATCGACGACTCTAGACATAGTGCGGACACGCTTCTGCGCTACAAGCGACGTCTCAAGGGCGCTGCTCGCCGAAATGCTAGAAAGAAGGTCAACAAGGTTAGGTGGGGGTTCGCGCCCCGTTACCCCCGCAAAAAGCCGATAGATTGGAAACCGTCGCAACAAAAGTGGCGGGTAAAGACAAGACGCACCCGCTACGAATGGAATACCCATCGTTTTCTAAGAACTTTGATGGGAAATAGATCCGCTTCCATCCCCATGGGCATTCCGGGTCGTCAACTCAAGATCGTTGACGTGCCTCGTGGCCGGAAAGCACATCGCTACTATGGTCATCGAAAAGTCGATGATTGCGATCGCCAAAGCTATTATGTCTTTCGAATCGTTCGGTCGATCTCCAGCGTACTCGGGGCCAAGGCCTTCTCGAAAGGATCCTTTTTGGATCAAGAGCTCAAGAAATGCACCGTTGCACGCAACAGATACGCAAAGATGCATCTGAGCAAGAAATATGGAGCAGGGAGGTATCTGCAGGATCTTAAACTGCGACAGCGGAAGCTTGTAACGGATATGGGGCGGCGGGAGGAAGTCTGCAGGCTTGGCAATTTTGGTAGCGGTGATGCTCAGCTTCGTGCCTTGATGAAGTCGCACGTGCGTCAGGGGCAACGGCGATTGAGGTGGGAATCTCGGCGACTGGAAAGAGAATGCAGTCGCTACGTCGAATTCCTCTCTACTCCCCAGGTTCAGGGCCTCGTGGGAGGACAGCCCCAAGCCGTAAGGAAGGCCTGGCGGACGAAGGCAATGCGGCCCTTTGAGCCATTTCCCTTTCTCGGCGGATATAATATTGGTTTGCGCTATCTACAGTTTTGCGTTCAGCCCAACGTCTGGAATGCAAAGAAGGCCATTCCGCAGCCCCTCTGGCGAGACGAGCTAGATACTTGGAAAGCACCGAGGAAACCCTATCGGGTGGGCTGGGACCTACTGGTTTGGAGCGAACTCTTTGGTTCATTGGACCACTATTCACAGCCTGATTATAAATCGAAAGTCGTTGAGTCGTTCAAGGCCGCCCTCGGACTCCCTGCAAAAAGCAAGGCCATCGAAAAGATGACGGCCGCGTTGCTCAAGGTTGACGAGGCAAACGACTACGGTCCCACGGCCAAATTGGAATGGAGCCAATTCTTAAAGTGTTGGTCTGCACGAAATCGAGAGAAATGCCTGCCCATCATCGATGGTGCACTCAGACAAGGCGCCCGTCTCAAGCTGCTCGCAGCTGGCGGCCAAGGCCCCAAACCCAAAATTGCCCCCCGAAGGAGCGTTTTTTGCAGCGAATGGGGAGGCAGGCCGCTGTCCAAGAGCAACCGCGCGAGATGTCCGGATTGGCTCAGCTATAATAGGACCATCAGCGCAAGCGGCCTCAATCGGCAGCAATTCATGGATGGGTTTACGAATTTGGTCACCGCCCAACACAACTTCGACTCGGCGCGCAGCGTTGGCAAGAACAACAAGTCCTTCCTCAAGACATTGCTCGAGTTTCAGCTTCTAGCGACCCTCAACAAGGCGAGCCTTAGCGCCGCCGCAGTCAATGTGGTTACCGACACAATCGGTCAGCTTACAAAGAGCCAGAGTGCGCGGCTCGGCGGCCTGCTACTTACCATCAATAAAGCGATGGAAAGAACGGGGCCCGCAGTCCGGGCGGTAGCTAGAGTACTCAGCCCGCTAACCAAAATTCTGGGCAAAGGCACTATGCTCCTCGGCTCCTGGCTGGGTCCGCTCGGGTTTTGCTACACGGTTTATCTTAGCATCGATACCTTTGGCAGTTATGAAAGCAGTTCCGGTCAACTCTGGCTGGGTGTCGGATTGGTGGCTGGCGCCGTCGCGACGCTCGCGGTCACCATGAAAGCGTTTGGCTCAGCGGCAGCCTGGGTGGGGGTGTGCACGGGCGGCACGGGTGCGTTCGTGTTGCTTCTTATCACCATCGCCTCGCTGGTGGGTGTGTGGTGCTTCGGCAATACGCCAGCGCTAAATGCAGCCCTGGAGCTCGGCTACGCGAAACGTATGATGGGGACGGGAAACTATCGGACAGAAGAATGGGAAGGCCCTCTCATTTTGCCAGGCTACGAGTTTGTCTTGCGGGGCAGTCGTTTTCATCTTGTCCTCTATTGGCCAAAAGCCTACGCGCGGGTAGACGCCGTCTTCTACGAAAAGCGCACTCTCGGTGGTTACGACAACCTTTATTTGGATAAGAAGCTGTCGACAATGCAAGGCCGTTGGGTGAGCAATTATATTTGCCACGTCGATCAGGGGCAGCTCAATAAGCTAACCCAAGCCGCGTATGGGAGACGGAAAGCCAATCCGGAAGGCCTAGAACTCTATCCCATCTTGGAAGGAAAAATCGCAAGCCGGGGTGACCTGAAGAAATACACGCTGCCCACCCAGGTTGCCATCCCCCGAGGGGATATGGCGGGCTTTGTCGAAGTCGGTCATCAGCCCACGTTATCTTATAAGAAACTGAGCACCGGCAACACGCTATTTCTCTGCACGGTCGGTCGGCCCCTCAAATCTTTCGAATACGCCCGTTGCCGTCTCGGCCTCGGAGAATGCGGCAAAGATGGCCAATTCAAGCATCCAGCAAGGAGCATTGGGGTCCGCAATTCCCGCGGCAACTTCGTAGGGTGGACGCGGCGCCAGAGTGTTGAGATGGGAGGCCAACATCTGATGGTCTTTAGCGATGACGAGATTACCGGCACTCTAAAATGGCTTGCTTCTAGGGGGCGGTCATCATCTCCCGATTTCACCGCAAACTATCAACTGCCTTATCAAAAGCACCCGCGACGGACCAATTCGCTCGAGGTATCTTGGGGGACAACAGGCAAAGTTACCCGCGTTACAGACCCCAACACGTCTTTGGTTTTCAAGAATTCACGGAAGGGTTGGCAAGGGAATATCAAATGGGATACGCGGATCAGCAGCCCCAAGTTTGAACTATGGATGCGCAATCCCATATTGAAGGTGTTTCCAGGACGACACCGTTTGATCAAATGCGCCTCCCTGGCATTGGATAGCAGCCATCACGCCACGCTTCCCGCGGGGCTGCTGCAGTCAGCGCTGAAGAAGGTCGTCAACGACGGCAAGGATTGGAAGTTCGCCAAGTTGGCAAACGGCCATGAACTGGTCCCTGCTTGGGTTGAATTGGGCTATGATTCGAAAGGGTGGGTCTTGGGCTTCATGCATGTTTGGCAATCGTCCTTTTGGACGATTGAAGTCGATAAACAGGGTGTGATCCATGATGCCTATATGGGCTTGGCCTAATTATTCGAGTTCTTCCTCCGCCTCGATTTCACGTCTGGCCAACTCAAAAAGGGTATCGACTTCTTCAGCGGCTTCCTGCTCGTCGGTGAGCGGCTGATCGTCTTCGTCACCGTCTTCCGCATCTACGTCTTCGCTGGGCAAAGCGTCGTCGGAATCCATATCGATATCTTCTTGCGGAGCGATGTCCAAGAGCAAGGACGTGCAGCCAGCTACGCCATCAAAGGCGCTGATCCAAAATTCTCCGTCGGTGTTGCGGTGGCAGAAGATCCGTTTGGGGTCGATATCGCAATCTAGTTCAAGCCAAGAATCGTCAGAGTCCAATTCTCTGATCCAAATCCCTTTTTCGGTCTGGGCCGCGACCAGCGTCACCCTATCCTGAGCATGCTCTACACCTATATGCCACGCACGCACGTCTGGTACCGGAGGACTGAGTTCTAAGCGACCCGGCCGAGTCGACTCTGTCTCTGAGGAAGAAAAAGTCTCGAGCACCGTTGAGCCATCATCATCACCGCGCTGCCACAAGACAGAAAGGGACACACCTTCTTGTTCGTCAAAGACGGGGCTAGAAAAGGCAACAAGCTCTTCCGAACTGCGAAACAGACAGAGAGCCTCTGATTTCTCGCGCGTGGGATTCTCGGGTAAAGCAACCGCCAAGATGCATGACTCACCGGCGTGCTTCTGACGCCAAACAAGATGTCCGGGGATGCCTCCCCGAGCAGGCATGGCGGTCAGCGATTCCAAATCCGCACCTTCTCCCCAGGGGGCCGGGATATCGCTACGCGTGATTTCCGCGGCCCCGCAACGAAATTGTATCAGCTGATTCTTTTCACAATCGACCAGATAGAAGAGACCTTCATTTTGCTGAGTTTGGCTACCGGATTCGAGGAGCCGATAGTAGCCATCACCCAGGTAGGTCGGCTCCGGTTCTTTGCTTAGCTCTCCCTGGGCTAAGAAGCACACGTAGAAATGCTGTTCAGAAACCCAGGCGACCCAGCTCCCTTGCGAATTCGCGGCGACGCTGGCAGAACAAGGGTGACTCACGGAAAAACCATCGACGGTGCCCCCCGCCCAAGCTGCAATGCGCGTGTACGAACCATCGTCAGGACGATTACTGAGGCTTTCCTGGACAGAGATTTTCGTCTGGCCATTTTCCTCGTGGCCCAATACGGACCAAAACCGGTCACTCCCCTGATAGTAGCCGCGAAGAAAACACTGTGGCTTTGGGGAGCGAATCGTCAATGCAGCGGAAGGGCTAGCGAAAAACTGCCCCCCCACCCTCAAGACGGCGCGCAGCTGGTAGTTGCCCGCCGGCAAATTGAAAACCCGGACCTCCTCCGTACTCATGGATGACGTCGCCGGCGCTATGACTCGCTGTGGCGTGATTTGCGTCTCGGCTTGAAGCGGATTCCGTTCAGCCCAATCGTCCAGCGATGAATAGGTGTCGATCAATTGGGCGTCGTCGCTACACCGGAGTTCGTAGCTCAACGCCGACCCCTGGCTGCCATCCGAAAGAACAGCGTCCTGCTGACCCACGTTTCGTATCGTGGTCCACATTCGGATCTGCTCGCCGACGATGATCGTGTCGGAGAGGAGCGTCGAGCTCAATTCAAGTTCAACATTCGGCATGGGAAATACTCAAGTCTAAAGAAGGTATCAGCGCGACCGTAGCAGCGTGCGGCCGAAATCGATAGGTAGTGGATTAGTCGGGAATACTGACAATCGTTACATCGAAATCCTGCTTCTCCTTGAATCCTGGAATACGAATCTCGCCTTTTGCATCAGCGGAAACCCGGCGTGGCTTGGCCTCTCCCTTTACTTGAATATCGCAGACCGTTCGAACGAGCGGTATATCGCCAGCCTCAGTGTCTTCAACGAATTTGACGTAAATCGTATGGGTCGGCTTTGGCTTCGGCGGGGGCGTCGGGGGCGCTTTCTTGGCTGCTTTGCGCTTGGCCTTGCCATCGAAGACAGCGACGGTGCCCGCGCGAGGGGTCCTCTTTGGCTTTGCTTTGTCGTTGGGCCCGGGGCTCATGTTGCTCACCGTCGTAGTAGCGTCTGCCGACGATCTTAGCATCGTAACGCCGCCAAACGATGCCCAAAGGCCAGAGGTTGGGCAAAAAAAAAGGGGCTTCCGTTTCCGGAAACCCCTTTTAACCTCGAGTCCTTGTCTAACTAAGCCAGATAGTTTCTAAATAGCGGGGACTGGATTTGAACCAGCGACCTTCGGGTTATGAGCCCGACGAGCTACCAGGCTGCTCCACCCCGCAACAAAGACGATGTGGTAAATATTCGAGTGCGGACTCTTTGTCAACTCTTTGAACCGATTAAATGCAGGATTGTTGGTGGAAATTTAGTCTTGCTGTAGCAAGGCTTGACCCGGGCCCGGGGCGGTGGTATCTCCATCTGCGAAATTACTAGCAGTATACGGCACTTACGCATTTGACGGCCACGGCCATAGGATGCAGCAGGCGGCACCGGCCGCGGCAACCAAAGGAGAGACGGATGCGCGAAAAGGTCATTATCACCGACGCAATTTCTGGCGTCATCGCCAACCGCAAACAATGCCCTGCGATCCCCTATACGGTCGCGGAATACGCCGCCGAAGCCAAGCGCTCCTATGATGCGGGCGCGGCCGTCGTGCATATCCATGCCCGCGAGGATGATGGCAGCCCCTCCTTTCGAGCTGAGCGTTATGGCGAAATCCAACGCGGTATTCTCGATGCCTGCCCTCTGATCATCAACTTCTCCACGGGCGCCATCGGCATCCCTATTCAAGATAGGGTCGCGCATATCACCGAATGCAAGCCCGATATTGGGGCCTTGAATATGGGCTCGCTGACCTACGCCAAATACAGCAAGCGACGCAAAGCGTTTGTCTTCGATATGGTCTTTGCGAACCCCTACAAGGACATTCTGTTCATGCTTGAAGCGATGAACGAGGCAGGCGTCAAGCCCGAGCTCGAATGCTTCGATACGGGACACGTCTCGGGCGCAGAACCGTTGGTGGAAATGGGCGCACTTCACCCCGCTTTGGATTTCAGCTTCATCCTGGGCGTCAATGGCGGGCTCAAAGCCACGACCCATCACCTGGCTTTCCAGGCCAAAAATATCCCTGAGGGATCCACTTGGAAGTCGATCGTTCTAAGCCGCGACCAGTGGAAGATGACAGGCGCAGCCCTCGCGTTGGGCGGCGATATTCGCGTAGGGTTGGAAGACAATTTCTACCTTCCCAATGGAGAGATGGCCGGATCCAACGGCGACCTGGTTGCCCAAGCAGCCAAGATGGCACGCGATATAGGTAGGGAACCCGCCACGGTGGAAGAAGCACGGAAGATCCTAGGCCTCGAAAAATGAGCGGGACGGCGGCCGGAGATCTAAGCCGCGAATTGGCTGTCGCGGTAGCTGCGGCCGAAAAAGCGGGCCAGGCGGTGATGTCCTTTTACAAAGGGGATTTTATCGTCGACAAGAAGCTCGGCGACGAACCCGTAACCATCGCCGATCGCACGTCCGAATCGATCGTCATCGAAGCGCTGCGCCGGGAGTTTCCGCAATACGGCATCCTTTCCGAAGAGCTAGAAGACAAAACTTCTTGGGCGAACTTTGAACGGTCCTGGGTCATCGATCCACTAGACGGCACCAAGGATTTCGTCGCGGGAAGACAGGGATTCTCTGTGATGATCGGTCTTCTGCAACATGGATCCCCGATCTTGGGCGTCGTCAACCAACCGGTGGCGGGCATCACGTATCGCGCAGCCCAAGGCAGTGGAGCATGGGTAAACGCTGGCGGCACGGACACGGCGCTAAAGGTCTCGTCCGAATCCTCTGCGGAGAATGCAAGATTGGTGGCGAGCTTTTCGCATAGGGAAGGCGTCATGGACCGTATCAAGGAGACCTTGGGCACTCGGGATGAGTTCAACATCGGTAGCGTCGGCGTCAAAGTCGGCCTGCTCGCCACTGGTGAGCGGGACCTCTATATCAACCCTGCCCCACACTGTCGCCTTTGGGATGGCTGTGCGCCTCAGGCAATTCTCGAAGAAGCCGGCGGCAAGATGACGGATCCCCATGGCGATGCCCTGGCATACCAGCCCGATGAACTCCACCTCGTGAAGGGATTCGTGGCCAGCAACGGCGTCTGCCATGATGCTGTGCTGGCAAAGATCGCCCCGTTTTTCAGCTGAGCACCACCGGCCGCTCATGCTACGATCAGGGCCGATGACCCTGGACCAAGCGATCGACCTATTCCTGCAGCATATCAAGATCGAGCGCAATCTTTCGCCCAATACAGTTAGCGCCTATGCGACGGACCTCTCCTATTTCCGACAGTATTGCGCCGACGAAAAGCTGAACCAGGTCGACGGTATCTCCACGGCCCCCATCCTCGAATACCTGATTTCGCTTTCCAAATCGGGACTCGCCGTGCGCACCCAGGCCCGCAAACTGATCGCAATTAGGCGACTCTTTCATTTTCTCTGTCGTGAGCGCTATTTACAGGCAGATCCCACGCTACGGTTGGAGCTCCCCAAGATCGGTCGCAAGCTGCCGGAGGTGCTGTCTTTGGGACAGGTCGAAGCGCTCTTGGCCGCACCAGACCGTAGCAAGGATCGCGGATTGAGAGATGCCGCGATGCTCGAGCTGCTCTACGCCACGG
>Ga0257122_1000590_pt1 | contig 31039 bp, 22 predicted proteins | sample SI106_120metaG_FD_190146 | JGI IMG/M metagenome (GOLD analysis project Ga0257122, IMG submission 190146) | Marine microbial communities from Saanich Inlet, British Columbia, Canada - SI106_120 | ecosystem: Environmental > Aquatic > Marine > Inlet | place: Canada: British Columbia | collected... | reverse complement strand
CCAGTCGCCCTACGGGCTCCTTCCGTTACACTTTTTGTGTTATATTGTAAATGGTTAATGCATCTAAAAAATAGCATAAAATGGTCTTGACAAACCAGTCCACCTTATGCTTAATATTCATAGTATGAATATTAAGCAAGGAATGATAAACTTTACGAGAGTAATTTCTAATAAAATATTCAATAAATTGCTTTGGAAGCATCTCTACACTGACGAGTTTATATTTAAATTAATACAAAAGAAACGAAAACATCTTTGGCTGATATCAGCGCCAAAGTCCGGTTCTACCTGGTTGTCTACGCTTCTGAATTATAGTCTACAATGGAAAAATGTCCGACTTGTCCCATCGCTTGGGGCACGGGAGCAGGAAGCTGATCCACGGCAAATCATAATACATGGTGCAAATACGGTAAATACTTTCTCTCCACACCAACATTGCCGATATAATAGCAATACTGCTTCAGTTATTCGTCAAGGAAATATAAAGGTGGTGCTCCAGTTACGAAATATTTATGATACTGTTCTTAGTATTAAAGATAACCTGGACAAGACAAAGATGAACTTTCCAGGAACATGCATGGATAAAGAATCCTGGGACCTGTTAACTGATGAGCAGAGGACAAATTTTGTTATTGATATAATTGTTCCATGGTATTTCAAGTTTTTTTATGGGTGGTTCAAATCTGACTTGTTAAATTCCGGCCAGATATTAGTAGTCACATATGAGCAGCTGGTTTCTAATACTTTTAAAACTCTTAATGAAATACTTGCGTTTATTGAAGAACCTAAAATGAGTGAGCAAATCAATAAAGCAATTTTCAAAGCTTCATTAAAAGAGACAAAAATGAATAAAGGGATAATTGGTAGAGGATCGCAATTGTCATTAGAACAGAAAAGACGAATAATTGATTACTCAAAATATTGGAAGAATATGGATTTTAGCTTGCTTGGCATTGAATAAGGTGTTCGTGTCCCATTACCGGTCTTAATCGAACATCCTGCAAAGGTTAAAGATATAATAAATATACCAGCCACGAAAAAAAAGGAAAGCATGGATTTGTAGCGAAAGGGAATACTTTGCTAAATTATTGTGGGATTAAAAAGGATTTGATTCCTTTTGTCGTTGACGCTTCTCCATATAAACGAGGCAAATACCTTCCCGGGTCTCATATACCGGTAGTTGAGGAAAATAGAATAAAAGAATCTAAACCAGATTATGTGATGATACTTCCATGGAATTTGAAGGAAGAGATTAGCGGTCAACTCAAGTATATCAAGAATTGGGGTGGACAGTTTGTTACTGTTATTCCTGTAATTAATATTTTTTAAAATTAATTACATTTTTGATAATTGGTATTAAGGAAGTTAAATATAAAATGAAAGTACTTGTTACAGGATCTACAGGATTTATTGGCAATCACGTTGTACTTGAACTGATTAGACAAGGTCTGGAGGTGATAGCAACCTCTAAAGATGAGAAAAAAGCAAAGGATTATGAGTGGTATTCTAAAGTAAGATATCTCCCATACGACTTAAATGGGACGAATAGCAATTACTTCGAATATTTCCATAAACCTGATTTATTGCTCCACTTAGCCTGGGAGGGATTGCCGCATTATGAGGCATTACAGCATTTAGAAGAAAACCTGTTTAGCAATTATAGATTTACAAGCGCAATGATTAGAAATGGTTTAAAAAAGATAGTGGTTACAGGAACCTGCCTCGAATATGGGCTGCAAAATGGACCGTTAAATGAGGATTTAGAGACAAAACCGGTAACTTCTTATGCATTAGCAAAAGATACTCTGAGGAAATTTCTAGAACAGTTACAAACAAAGATTAATTTTGACTTAAAGTGGTTACGTTTGTTTTACCTATACGGTAAAGGGCAAAATCCTGATTCTATAATACCACAATTGGAAAAAACTTTGGATACAGGTGAGGCCTCTTTTAATATGTCTGGTGGGGAACAGTTGAGGGATTATTTGCCGGTTGAAACCGTGGCTGAATATATTGTTCATATTGCATTACAAAAAAGAATTACCGGAGTTATCAACTGTTGTAGCGGTACTCCCATTTCTATAATAAACCTTATAAATAATATTATAGAAAAGAAAAGAAAAAAAGTTAACTTGAATCTGGGTTATTATCCTTATTTAGATTATGAACCTATGGCATTCTGGGGAGACACACGTAAATTGTCGATAGCCCTGGGTGGTAAATGAAAAGTTGTAAAACTTGCAATCCCAATATCACTTTTAATATGTTGCTGCAATAATAGTTTTTCAAATTAAAGTCCTTGATGTAATTAAAAAAACAAATACATCAGATAAGAGGGTATTAACTGATTTGTGAAAAACTATTGGTGGAAGTGTTATTGTTTTGTTGAATGAAAACTAATAAATTGAAATAGAATTAGTTACGTAATCCTTAACGATTTATAAAAAGGGGATTAAGGTTAATGCAAAATAAAGATTTTGAGCAGGAGAAAATAGAGAGAATAGGTAAATATAAGAAAAAGAGTAACTTGATAGATGCAGCCCAAAGTTTCTTTATTGAATCAATGATAAACAAATACTCCTATAATTTTGCCTGGATGGGTCGGCCAATAATACAGTATCCTCAAGATATGATTGCAATGCAGGAGATACTGTGGAAAGTCAAACCGGATCTTGTAATCGAAACCGGAATTGCCCATGGAGGTTCGCTTATATATTATGCTTCAATTCTAGAGCTAATTGGGAAAGGAAATATATTAGGTATAGATATTGATATAAGAGAACATAACCGTATCGCAATAGAAACACATCCTATGTTTAAACGAATATCCATGATCGAGGGTTCTTCAGTTTCTGAAAGCGTTCTTGAAAAGGTCAGGATGGTTGCAGGGAAAAACCGAACTATATTGGTTTCACTTGACTCAAATCACACGCATGATCATGTGTTGAAGGAATTAGAAACTTACTCTCCTTTCGTAACGAAGGGAAGTTACCTTGTCGTCTTTGATACTGTAGTTGAAGACATACCAGATCATTTGTCTTCTAATCGTCCGTGGGGTAAGGGGAATAATCCTAAAACGGCTGTATGGAAATTCCTGGAGTCAACTGGCCGATTTGTTATTGACCATGATATTGAAAATAAATTGCTGATAACCGCTGCACCGGATGGATATCTAAAATGTATCAAGGATTGTAATGAATAGGGAAAACCTGCTGAAGTTTTGAGGACAAAAGCATGATTATTTTTACCGGGACGGGACGGTCCGGAATAGAGTTTTACTCCAGGTTGTTCGATACAAATCACCAGTATAATGTCAAAGAACTGGCCAGGCACTTTCCTCCCACAAATATAACGTTAGATACGGCTCCTTTTAAGGATTTATCGACACGTGTAAAAATAATGAGAGACCACTTAAAGGGTGTAGACATAAAGACATTTAGAGATTCCAGCAATCCATATGTGTCTTTTTTAGATGCCTTGTATGAAATTGACAACAATATCAAAATTGTCCTGGGGGTCAGAGACGGCCGTGACTTTGTGAGAAGCGGCATTACCAGAGGTTATCATAATGAGAATAAATATTCAGGTTATAGTAAGACACCTTGTAGGGATGATCCATACTTTCCATTATGGACAAACATGACTCCTGTAGAAAGGATGGCATGGATGTGGAACTTCAGAAACTCAAAGGCGTTGGAATGTTTAGAACATGTGCCAAAGGAGAACTGGATGATAGTACGTCTGGAAGATTTGACGGCAAATGAAGAAAAATCAAAGTATTGGATAGAAATGTTAGAGGATTTCCTCTGTCTTAAAGCGAGCAGAGGATGGCTTAAAAAAAAATGTAATGCTTCTAAAAAACTTGAATTCCCTCCTGTTGTTGAATGGAATAAAGAGACTACTCAGGGTTTTGACAGGATAGCAGGAAAGCTAATGTTAACACTTGGTTATAATAATAAACTACCGGATCATACTATTAATGAGGATAAATCACAATGTGAAGCCTTAAATAACGATTCTGGTACTATGGTCAGCATAGCATTGTGTGTTTATAACGAAGTGCGATTTATCAAAGAGACTTTAGAATCTCTGGTCAGCCAAACATATAAGAATATTGAAATCATCGCTATTGACAATGCTTCGACGGATGGGACATGGGAGATAATAAAAGAATTCAGTTATAGGGATTCGCGGATTATTCCAATAAGACATAATGAAAACAAAGGTGGTTTATATCATGTGTCCTTTATCCAGAATTATGTGACAGGCAAATACTATATGGGGGCAGCGGGACATGATAAATGGGCAAAGGACATGATAGAAAAATCAGTAGAGGTTTTATCCACAAATGATAGTGTAATACTGGTAGCCCCTATGACAATCTGGATTGATATATATGGAAATGTTATCAGAGAAGAACGAGAAGAGATAGATACCAGATTAGAAACTACACCTGCTGGTAGAGCGCTTTCCATGTATAAAGAAATGCAAAGATGTAACTCTTTTTTTGGTGTTCATGTTGCTGAAGAATTTAGAAAAGTGTTGCCTTTTCCGGGAATTATCGGTCCAGACTTTCTGATGATTATGCGGATGGCAACAAGGGGAGACATAGTTTCATGCCGGGATGCTAAGTTTTATAGAAGAAAGAACCGACATGAAATCTATAGTTGTGATACACACAAACGACAAATAGAAAGTATGAAAATAACCGGTCTGGCAACCATTTTTCCCTTGCTGGTAAGCCGTTTATATATAATCCGTGAATTACTGGGTTATAAAGGTACGATAAGGGACAGGCTTAGATTAATTATCTATTCTTTAAAGAAACTTTTTCTGAATAGATCACAAATTAAACTGTTGATTACAGATGTTTTTCTGGGGATTTTTGGTGATAAAAACCTGAAATAATTTAACGTACTGGAGCTTAATATTGTCCTATGTCATTTCCATGCCAGCCAGGATGAATCCCTGCCCGACAAATGGCAGGCGGGCGCTCGGACGGGAAAATGGGAATCTAGTTGTCCTTGTAATGGTAATTCCGGATTCCCGCTCAACAGATTGCGGGAATGACAGTAAAGGTTAAGTTGTACGATTTTGTCACGATAACGAACTAACTTGCGGTATAGGAAATTCCATTTTAACACTTTGAAACTAAGGAGTTGTCTTTATTCGCCTTAAATAATTATTGTATTCACACTAGAGATTCTTCGCTTCCTCTGGCACGACCTCAGGATCTAATTTAAAAGCCTCCTTATCTTTTAACATTATTCATAAGTAAATTCAGTAATGTAATAAAAATACTTTAACTTTGGTTTGACAAAAACATACTCTGCATAATCGGGGGGGTAAAATAAATGATTTATTTCTTTGCAAGTCCAAAACGTAGTGGATCACATTTTCAAATGGCTATAATAACTGAGGCCCTTACTAGTAAGGGAGTCGCTTTTCAGTACTTAAATCAAGAACATCCTGAAATAGGGCAAAATAACGTAAAAGAAGTTGCACAAATATTATCCGGATATAGTAAAATTGATAAGTTATTTATAGCAAAAGGTCACTATGGTACAGAGAAATTAAGAGATATGCTGCTTCGCGTTAGTAATATAAAGATTTTCATTATCTGGAGGGAAGTAAGAGACCAGCTCGTATCTTATTACTACTATTTGAAAGATAGAAGAAATGTAAGTTTTAAAGGATTTGATGATTATTATTGGAGCATAGGATACAAATTTGTGATTGAACAATTAGAGTATAGAAAAGTATGGACTAATGTTAATAAAGATCCGAGAATACGTGTTTCCCACTTTGCTTTACTAAAAACCGATTTTGCATATGAAGCAAATAAACTGTTTTCCTTTGTTGGTATAAATGATATTGATATTGACAATATTAAGAACGAAGTATCACTTGAAAGTTTTCGAAAGAAAAGTGGGGATATAAACGGTACATTTTATCGAAAGGGGGCAATAGATGAGTATAAGAGTGTTATATCCAACCGAAAAATATTGGACAATATTAATTTTATTTTTAAGTGTGATAGTAAGCCTGCTATGCGTCAATTAATGCTTGTTTATCAACAAATCAAAAAGTTCATGATGAAAAACGGTGAAACATAATTTCACCGTTTTAAATATGGTATACTATTCCCAATGCAATACCAACCTCTTTAGACAGATCTCTCTTGTGTGAGATGTCCGTTATATTCCAACCTTTCAAAATCTCTAACGTCCAGATTGTCATCGTTATCTCACAGAAACGACAACTCATATTTCGATTCCCTTAAAGACACTGTCAATTAATGGGTGACTCTGATCTTTGGAAGAAATAGTACTCACGGGCAATGGCCATTTAATCGCCAGCTCAGGATCATCAAATCTCAATCCATACTCATATTCAGGGTTGTAAAAAGCGGAACTGAGATAAAATAATTCGGCATTATCGGTAAGAGCCTGGAAGCCGTGTGCAAATCCCTCTGGGATATAGGACATACGCATATTATCTTTCGACAATTTCACACCATACCATTGCTTAAAGGTGGTTGAATCAGCTCTGAGATCCACAAAGACATCAAAAATCTGTCCTTGAACGCATCGAACAAGTTTTACTTCACAGGCTGGCGGAAGTTGATAATGCATCCCCCTGACAGTTCCATTTTGCTTAGTTAACGAATGGTTGATCTGGACGATCTGTTTATCAAATCCGATTTTGGAAAGCTCTTTCTGGCAAAAGGTCCGTGCAAAGTGTCCTCTCTCATCCAGGAACGGTTCAAGTTCAATAATATAAGCTCCTGCTAATGGTACTTCAACAAATTTCAAACTTCTCTCCAGGAAATAAATTCTCTTTTTGCATCTGCGACATAACTGTTAATATCCCCAAGGCTTTGCACCTGGTTAGATTCATAAAATGCCCTATACCATAGAATAGTTTTCTCAACTGCTGTTTTTCTATCCCATACAGGTTTCCATTTTAATCTAGTGCGAGCTTTCGAACAGTCAAGTTTGAGAATACCAGCCTCATATGGCTGATCCGGAAGCGTGTTTATTTCATAGTCAATTTCCTGCCAGATTACTTTAATCTGACTGACAACCTCACCCACCGTCGCATTTTCATCCTTAGATGGTCCGAAGTTCCATGCTTCGGCAAATTCTTTTCGGCCTTCCAGTAGCTTTTGTCCGAGGAGCAAATACCCACTCAGCGATTCCAGAACATGTTGCCATGGACGAATGGCCAGCGGGTTTCTGATCTTTACCTTTTCATTCTGGTTTATAGCACGCATCATGTCCGGAATAAGCCGATCAGTTGCCCAATCTCCACCACCGATTACATTCCCTGCCCGTCCGCTCGCCAGAAGAGTATTATGATCAATACCATAATCTTTAGTATTAAAGAAGGAACTGCGCCAGCAACTGGTGATGAGTTCAGCGCATCCTTTCGATGTGCTGTAGGGGTCATACCCGCCAACTGGATCAATCTCCCTGTAACCCCGAGGCCATTCCCTGTTCTCATAGCACTTATCACTCGTGACGTTGACTATGGCTCGCAACGTGTCACATTCCCTTGCTGCTTCAAAAACGTTTATAGTTCCCATGACATTACTGGTGAAAGTTTCAACCGGATCTTTGTAAGATCGCCTGACGAGAGGCTGTGCTGCAAGATGAAATACAATTTCAGGTTTATATTCTTTGAATACATTCTTAACTTTTTCTGCATCACGAATATCGCCAATAATGGAGTTTATGTCAATATCCAGTAAATGGAAATGGTTAGGTGCGGTTGGCAACGGCAGGGAATAACCGGTGATCTTAGCGCCAATTTGTGAGAGCCACAATGCCAGCCATGATCCTTTAAAACCAGTATGGCCGGTGATAAGGACCCTCTTATTGTGATAAATACGGTTAAACATATCTGATTTGTCGCCTTACTCCCAAGTCTTCCATTTTGCCTTTCCATCATCCCAGAGTTTGTTGAGATATTCCATGTCTCTATATGTGTCCATGCATGCCCAGAATCCTCGGTGTATGTATACCATCAACTGACCCTCTCTGGCAATTTGCTCTAAAGGCCCCACCTCAAGATCACATAAGTTATCAATAGAAAGATAATTCAAAACAGACCTGTTGAATACAAAATATCCGGTATTAATAAGGCCTTCCCCGTTTAGTGGTTTCTCCGTAAATGATACTACGCGATCTCCATCAGTTTTAAGTTCACCAAATCGGGAAGCTGGATTGACGCCTGTCACAGTCACAAGTTTACCGTGTGCCTTATGAAATGCCAATAGTGAGTTAATATCTACATCCGCAATACCGTCACCATAGGTCATCATGAATGTGTCATCGCTAATATATTGCTCCACTTTTTTTAAGCGGGCACCTTTCAGGGACTTTTCCCCTGTATCGGCTAAAGTTACTTTCCAACCGGCTTCATCATGAGCATGGTGAATACGCATGTTTTCGGGCCGCCCCAGCTCAATGGTTACGTCATTATTCATTAGTTCATAATGGCAGAAATAATTCTTGATCATCTCACCCTTATATCCGAGAGCAAGTACAAAATCCTTATATCCAAACTGCGAATAATATTTCATAATATGCCAGAGGATAGGGCGAGAGCCTATATTAACCATCGGTTTAGGTCTAAATTCTGTCTCTTCACGCAGACGCGTACCTTGACCACCACAAAGGATTACAACTTCCATAAACTTTTCTCCTTAATTCAATTTGAGACCATTTTAACCGTTTTAATATTATTCAACATTATTTTTTTAAATTTCCCGGTATCCATTGCTTTTCAATTTACCCCAAACTTCCTGCATATATACCAATTCCCTCTCAGCAACACACAAAAACATGCATAATATTTACACTTCAGTGACTTACAACAGTTCGCAGCTACTATTTATTCTGCAAACACAACTATATTCATATTCTCTTGTTCTTTGCAAAAATTGTTTATTTCGTCTTTATTGAAATTGGCAAGTATGAAAACATCGTGACTTCAACTAACAAGTGCAAATACTCATATTAGTTTTTATATTGCCTGAATTCAAGTAATAAGTGCAACTCTACAGAAGTTTACAAAATGTTTTGTCCTGGAGAAAACATTGTTTATAGGGCTACGACTGTTCCTTTGAATTCCAACTCTTTCAGGTTATTTTCAATAGACTTCCTGTATGGCCCACCCCAAATTACGACAACAACATTTTCTTTGATTGTATTAAGCACTTCGGGAGATTGTATTTTTTGCCCGTTGATACTTTTTTTCTGCTTGGAAGGGTCTCTATCAATTAAACCAACAATGTTGCATTCGCGAAGTGGAGACATTGTCATATATTTCTGGATACAAAGATTGATGCCCCATATATAGATGGGAGTCTTTAATTCTGCAAGTTCTTCAAATATGTTTGATTTGGAGAAAACGTATTTATTTAACCAGTGGTGGACTTTATCAATCTCAAATAATTTTTGAGGCAAAATAGATGGTAAAGATTTTGCTGAAGAATCTTTCTGGAAAACTCCATATATCACAGGCAAAGGCAACCGTGTACCCATATCTAATATCTTACGCCCACTGTTGATCATTTTGAACCTGTTTTGCTCAAAAAGACATTGAAGCGATGAAATTGTAAAATGGTTTATATGTTCATATATTGTAATGTAATCAAGTGGTGATGCTCCCTTTTGGGAATCGTATTCATCCAGATCAGGTACTTCAACATAAACCAGACCATGTCCGGTTAATTTTCGTGAAATATTTTTTACCGCTTCCTGTAAGTTGAGAACATGTTCAAGTACGTGTGTTGATATTATAACATCAAAACTTATATCAAACGGAATGTTGTCAGCCGTTCCAACCAAAGCGTCAATACCATAATGTTCTCTTACATAATCAACACAGTCAGGTGATGGCTCAATTCCATAAAGTTTATTATATCCCGCCCTTTTCATCTTCATAAGAAGAGCCCCTCTCCCACACCCGATTTCACATATTATTGTTTCAGGTTTCAGATAAGGACCCATTATTGCTATTGGATCATTTTCAACATTGATAACAGCGTCTACAGCGGTAATTTGTGAATGTGAAGTATAGCTTGATGAGAAATAATGGTTTCTGTATACAATTTCAAAATTTTCAGATGTGTCGGGGGTGTCATAGAAAACAAACGTGCAGTTATTGCAGGCTACCACATCAAATTTTCTTGACAAAAGAAAATCATCAAAAAGAGCAAATTCCAGCTTTCCCATTACCAGGCCTGTCTCTGACCGGCAGATAGGACATTTCCTTTCAAGTTTCTTAAAAGTTTCAGTCATATTATCCACCTTTTTGAATTATGCAATTAATAATTTCCCCTTACAACTTATGTTTTGGAAATATTCCTTCATGCCCTTGATATACGGTCCTGCCGGAATTACAACAACATCATCCGGGGTAACGTCCAATAGCGCCTCCGGGGATTTTACCGGCAATCCACTTATTTTTTTTTGCTGTTTATAAGTATCTCTATCTAAAAACGCAACAATATTACAATCTTTCAGCGGGGACATGGCAAGCAATAGATGCATATAAGAGGATAATCCCCAGACATAACATGGTGTCCTTTCTGATGCAATTTTTTCAAGAGTATTAAACTTACTTTTTGAAAACAGGGCAAAGCATTTTGATATGCTTTCGGAGACTACATTACAATATGTATGCCTATATTCCATATCGCTCTTTCGGAACAAAGCGTATAGACAATTGCCTTTTCCGTACGTACCTTTAAATCGTTTTGTCCCATGCTCAACACAACTGAATCCAAAATTTTCAAATAAATTATTTAGGTGAATTTGAGAAAAGTGATTGATGTGTTCATATAAAAAATCCCATAATGGCTCGTTATCATGCAAATGATAATCCTCTGCACAAGGGACCTCTACATAAACAATTCCTTCATGAGAGATTACTCTTTTTACTTCACATAAAGCAGTTTTCAGGTTTGGAACATGCTCCAGAACATGAGACAAAATAACAGCGTGTGCAGATCCGTCTCCAGTCGGTATGTTACACAAATCGCCAATTTCAGCATTAATCCCCAGCTTCCTGATGCCTGCAACAGATTTGGGTAGCAGGTCTATAGCCAGTAGATTGTTATAACCGTGTTCCTTTAATAATACCAGCAGGCCGCCCTTGGCGCTTCCAGCATCAAGGACCAAACCGTTTAAACATGATGTATGTCTTGTCAAAGTATCCAGGATTTTCTTATATCTACTTTTATCAACGTCGTTTAATCCACCACTCCCGGGTATATTAGCAAGGTAATAGGCATTTTTACTATAATACGATAAAAAGCTTTTTTCGGAAGATGACGTATCGTAATATGGGAAACCGCAATTTGTACATGAGACAACATCATATCTGTCTGACAGCGGACAATCATCGAAAAACAGATATTTAAGACTGCCCAGGACTGATACTTTGGAATTGTCACATAGAGGACAATTTCTATAAGAAGCTGTTTTTATTTTCATCAACATTACCTTTCCTGTATTTTTCAGCTTCTTTTGTAATGTAACACAGATATTTCAGCCCCTTGCTCTCTTGCCAATATTAAATCCTTTATGAGACATTCTTATGACATGTTTGACATGCTCAAAACCTGATGATACAAAAACCGTCCTCAGCCTTTTAGTTTCCCGTCTATTGTCAAATGTCTTTAAGGGTAAAATATCTTCTGAGTATTTCGTAGAAAAAACAAAAATGTCAGGAGAGTAAAGAACATTTTTCGTGGTTAGTTGTAGGGCCTCATGGCCATTCATATAAGCCCAAATTACTGCATGAGATTCAGAGATATTCTGGGCTGCAAAAAAACGGTAAATTAATGGATGGTTCCATATATGGGGTGGCACTGTGTCCGCATGACTTAGAAAAATGATCAATTAGAATCTGCATCTCTTGTCACCTTGAAACCGGAATGTTTTTTCTTTGACTTTAGGACATAAAACGGTGAGATTCTATATCAGCATTGCAGAAAGCAGTCAATGTATTTTCAAACTGATTCAATTTTATTTAGTTTTTTTGCCCTCTCACTGAAAAAAAACATTGAATCGAAAATTTTCCTATACTTATGGAGGATTTCTAAACTTGCATTATATGGTTTTATGAAAAATTGGCCTCTATTATCTGGAGAAAAAAATTCATTACCATTCCACACCTCATCAGTATTAATTATTAACAATCCATCTCTTTTCGCCTGATCAGCTATAGCAGTTTTTGGGAATGGCATCAGTCTGGCAACCATGTTCATATCTAACGAGAGATCAATCATGAACTTTCTGGTTTGTTCCAATGTTTCTTCTGTTTCCTCGGGAATCCCCATAAGAAAGAGGCCGGCAGTGAAAAGGTCCCTATCTTTTGCATATCCTAGTATTTCAAATATTTTTTCATCTGTTAACTTTTTCTTTAATATTGAAGTCCTAATCTTCTCATCACCATGTTCAATAGGAAGATATATGGTAACCATACCGGCATCAGCCAAAGCATCAATTATTTCTTTATCTGCCATTGCAATGTAAGGAAAAGTTGAAAACTGGATATTTAAATTACGTTTACCTATTTCATTACACATGTCAATAACATGCCTTTTATCAATGTTAATAGCATCATCCATAAAAACAAAATAATTTTGATTTCTCTCTACTTTTAGATATTCAATCTCATCTACTACCTGTATCGCAGTTTTCTTCCTATGACTATTGCCCATTATGAGGTGTGCCGAACAAAATGTACAATCGAATGGGCAAGATCTCGTTGACAGGATTGGAACAGTGAGATGGAATTTAAGATTTTTAGGATTATAATGTGCGTAGTGATTACTATAATAATCAGTCAGGTCTACCAAATCCCAGGCTGGCATTATTAAAGTATTAATCTCCTTAAGATAAGATTTTCTCAAATTTTTTATTATTTTCCCATTATTATTTTTATAGATTAGCGCTGGAATATTGCTGATTGCAGTTTCATGAGTAAGCATATCATGGCCGTTATCAACAATTTCAGCCAATCTGATTAATGCCTCTTCCCCTTCTCCAGATACTATATAATCTATACATTTATTTTTCGCTAATATCTCCTCTCCAAAAATAGTTGGATGCGAACCACCTATGCAAATTTTAACTTCAGGATTATGCATTTTTATGATTTCAGCGAGTTCCTTAACCAATGGAAAATGCATTGAAGTAAAACAATTAATCCCGACTAATTTAATGCCAAGTTCTTTGACCTTAACATTGCACGTATTTTCCAGGAAAGTAGTCCTGGATTTCTTGCTTTTGGGAATATCTAAAACTGAAATGTCTAATAAATGTGGTGAGTGGCCATGATCTCTGACGGCTGCAGCTAAATAAAGCAGAGATAATGGTATGAAACCTCTTTTCTCATCGTACATTCCAGGTACATTTTCAGGTTGAATTAATAAAATATTCATAAATATTCGAATTATTGTATAACACAAGTAAAGAGTAGTTAAACATTTTCTAAAACACGTTAATAGAGGTCATCTTTAGAAAAAGAAAACTTTTTAAAATATGATAGTTTAAGTGATTTAAATCGATAGGTGGCCTTCGAAATTTAGTGTATTAATTCCATGGTAGAAATTGGGCAGAGTCGATGTATCTGGCAAAGAAACCTTTAGCTAACATCAAATATGTTTCAACTATGAAATACAATCTAGCATTTTACAATTTTAAATTCAAGGGTTTTCTAAATTTCAGTACTGTCCGGTTAGGTTTGTGCCCGTACCGCTTTTGTCATACCCGAATTCATCGGGTATCTGAGAGGCTTGTTCATCCTGGATTCCCGCTGAAAGCATGCGAGAATGACAGCTTTGAGAAAATGTAACCTAGTCGTGAATATCGAACAAATTTTCAAGTTATTTTTTCGTTTCATCTTGATTGAATTTCGAGTTTATCAACTGAATTTCTATCGTTAATTCAGTGTCTTTAGATATTATTATCAGTTGTTTTATATTGCTGACAAGTAAATCGAAATTGTTATTATTTCTGACTATTTTGTAAACTTCGGGACGGGTTGAATCCAGGGCTATGAGTATGTGATTACAATATTTTGCCAGCATCTTGCACAGTGAACTTGTCAATAATAATCCGTTTGTGGCTATCGTACCACGCCCTACCCATTTTTCCTAAAATAGGATAAGGCTTCTTCCAAATCAGGGTATAAAAGAGGTTCGCCAAAATCATGGAACCAATGTATGGGGTATTTAAATTCTTTTGATTGATCTATTATTTTCTTTAGTATGCCTAAAGGCATATGAGTTTTATTTGTAGTGGTTTTGTCATAAACACACATCAGTCAATTCAGGTTACAAGAATTCGTTATTTCAATTGCAAAAGAGAAGGAGGGGCCAGAAGTGAAACTTTCCTTGATCTATAATCCATTCTGTCAGTTAGATTTTGATGAGTTTTTTTCATGTTTAATAGTAGAGAGCACAATTATTACTTACATATCCGCTGCTAATAATATCGAAATATCAAGACGATGCGAAATTAGTACCTTAATATTTTTCTTAACCTATGGCAGAATCTCACTGCCTTTAGTTTTTTCATCCATTATTACCGAAACTCTTACTAATATTCCATCAAATTTTTCTCAACTATTCCACAGTTAAAAGAGATATATCCTTTCTGCAATAAATTCAAGTTCAGACATGTTCTGCTCCTTTCATCGGAACAATCTCGATCTTTTCAGTGTGCTCCAGGCTGCGTACTTGATCGCTTGCTTCCTCTTCCAGTTCAGGATATACTTTTAATGTTTCTTTATTTTGTGGTCATGCGCTGGCTATTTCTTGAGGATTATGGAGACGGCTATTCTCATACCTCTGATGGTTGGTTGGTCAAGACAAATTTGAGGATCAACAGTTATTTGGTCTGATTCATTGATTTACAATATCCGCCTGATAGAGATTTAAGATTATTGACTATTTAAATTATAAGCAGTTCTAAAAGTAAATTGTCACATAATGGACAATTTCTATAAGAAGCTTTTTTCGTTTTCATCAATATTACCTTTCTTATATTTTTCAGCTTCTTTTGTAATGTAACACAGATATTTCAGCCCCTTGCTCTCTTGCCAATAGCTATAATAATGATATACACTTCCACGTGAGGCAGAATAGAATATGGGAGGCAGAGAGGCAAGTTCTTCCAAAACTACTTTGCGGGTAGAGAAAGATTCAATATTGGCAGTCTCAAGCGCATGGCGATAAACTTTTGCTTCATATGAATCTCCAAGTGATAGTATAAACAGTTTGGTCCCTATATCCGTGTTTGGCGAGTATTCTTCCATGCCTACAAATGAATGTGAGCTTTTTGGTATTGTCATGAGTTCACAATATATTTCATACCAGGCGTCTACCGTCTTTGTGATATCATAATATTCGCTTGCGTATTGCTTTGCATTACAGGAAAGTTTTTCTCTTTGGTCAGGATGGTGGTAAAGGTATTCCAATGCCGCAATGTATTCTGTTTCTGTCCCGGCAACTATTCCAGTATAGTTGTGGCGGATTATATGTCTTTCAGGCCCGTTATCAAGCACAACCGGTACCACTCCAATTGACATAGCCTCTATTAATGCTTGCTCACCTGTCCCATAATGTCCTTTGGCCAAAGGATAACCAAAGAGATCAAAAACAGCCAGTTCTGAACAAATATCTTTGACAGGCCCCTTTATTTCGAAAATATTATGTGCTTTACTCGACTTCGCTTCATATTTTAATTGTTCATGATCGTTTCCGCCACAAACAATAAATTTTACATCCGGTATGTTGACTGAATTACAGATTTTTATAAAATGTCGATGGATTTTACAGTAATCAACAGTCCCAATATACCCAATATTAAATCCTTCATGTGGAATTCTTATGACATCTTTGACATGCTCAAAACCGGATGAGACAAAAATCGTCCTCAATCTTTTAGTTTCCCGTCTATTGTCAAATGCCTTTAAGGGTAAAATATCTTCTGAGTATTTCGTAGAAAAAACAAAAATGTCAGGATAGTCTAGAACATTTTTCGTTATTTTTTGTGGGGCCTCATGGCCGTTCACATGGGACCAGATCACCGTGCGAAATTCAGGTAAATTCTGGTTTGTAAAAAAACGGTAAATTAATGGATGGTTCCAGAAATGAATATGCACTATGTCAGCTTTGCTAAGTAAAAAGTCCAATTGAGGATTTGCAGGTAATATATTGTGCCAAATCTTTATTCCTGTCCTTTTACCCCATTGTATTGCTGAATTATTTGCATTTTCAAAGCATATAATATAGTGATCAAATTCATTATTTTTATTTTTGCAGGATTCATGGATAAGATTCATAAGGACTCGCCCCACTCCTCCTCCTAAATGCGGAACAACATGATAAATTGATGGCACTGATTTTCTCCAAGTTTTTGCCTGTTACCCCAAGAGTTTGTATAATGTCTCAAGTTCATTCAATTAGAATCTGTATTTCTTGTCACTTTGAAACCTGAATATTTTTTCTTTGACTTTAGGACATAAGAACGGTGAGATTCTACATCAGCATTGCAGGGAGCAGTCAATTTATTTTCAAACAGATTCAATGTTGTTTAGTTTTTTTGCCCTTTCGCTGAAATAATGCATTGAATTGAAAATTTCTCTATACTTATGGAGGATTTCTAAACTTGCATTATAAGGTTTTATGAAAAATTGATTTTTATTTGATACGGAATAAAATTCTTTTCCTCTCCACAAATCATCCATATTTATCATTAATAAATCATCTCTTTTCGCTTGTTCATATATAGCAGTCTTTGGAAATGGCACCAGTGCAGAAACAATGTTTATATCCAGTGACAGTTCAACAATAAACTTTCTGGTTTGTTCCAGGGTTTCTTCGGTTTCTTCTGGAAAACCCATGATAAATAGTCCAATAGTAAACAGATTTTTGTTTTTTACATATTCTACGATTTCAAAAATTTTTTCATCTTTTAGCCTTTTCTTTATAATTGAAGTCCTTATCTTCTCATTACCGTGTTCAATAGGAAGATATAAGGTAACCAGACCGGCGTCAGTGAGAGCATCAATCATTTCTTTATCTACCATTGCAATATAAATCCCACCCACAGAAAAAGAAATATCCAAATTACGTTTGCATATTTCTTCACAAATGTCTAAAACGTGTTGCTTATCTATAACAAAGACATCGTCTATGAATTCAAAGTAATTTTGATTTCTCTCTAAATGAAGATATTCAATCTCATCTACTACCCGCACTGCAGTTTTTTTCCTATAACTATTACCCATTAAGAGGTGTGCCGAACAAAATGTGCATGAAAACGGGCAAGATCTACTAGTCATGATTGGAACAACGACATGAAATTTTTGTTTTTTAGGATTATAATAATCCTGCTTATTTCTATAATAATTAGTCAAGTCTATCAATTCCCAAGCCGGCATTTTCAAAATATTAATATCTTTAATATAAGATTTCCGCGGATTTTCCAATATTTCTCTGTTTTTATCTCTATAAATTATTGCCGGAATGTTACTAATATCTGCTTCATGAGTAAGGGTATCATCGCCTTTTTCAATAATATCTGCCAATCCGATTAATGCTTCCTCTCCCTCTCCAACTACTATATAATCTATATATTCACTGTTCGATAAGATCTCCTCTCCAAAAAATGATGGGTGGGCTCCACCTATACAGATTTTAACAGCAGGATTATGCCTTTTTATGAATTTTGCGAGTTCATCAACCAGGGGATAATGCATTGTTGAAAAACAGTTAATTCCAACTAATTTTACACCAAATTTCTTAATCTTAGCGTTACACGTATTTTCCAGGAAAGCAATTCTAGATGCATTGTCCTTGGGAATGTCTAAAACGGAGAAGTCCAATATATGTGGTTTGTGACTATGGTCCCTTAAAGCGGAAGCCAGGTAGAGTAGAGCTACTGGTATGAAACCCCTGTCTTTTACTAGTCCAGATAAATTTTCTGGCTGAATTAATAGAATATTCATGGATTTTTGAATTATTATATGTCCCTATGGGATACAGCATAACATCTACGTTAAGCAATTGTCTTTCAAATATTGAAGGTCAATATAATAGGTAATCTTCAGGATTTGGTGTTTTAATTCTATTAATTGAAATTAGGGATTGAAAACAACTAGCAACGGGATCCTTTGCCATTAAAAATAAATTATCAATAGTTAAATACAATATAACACTTTGCAATTTTAAATCTAAGAATTTTCTAAATTTATACAATATTTCAGTAGTGGCCGGTTAGGTTTTTGCACGTAACGTTTTTGTCATACCCAAATTCCTTTAAGTTGTTCGTTCATCCTGGATTCCCGCTAAAACTTGTCCTCGCATGCTTTAAGCGGGGAGCATTCGGGAATGACAGCTTTGGGGCAATAATTTAAACTTGCAAAAACCTAACCGGACTATTGAAAATATTCATACAAGGGGTTTGACTTTCTCGTTATCTTTTTTCGTAATATTGTTGCCAGCCAGGACACCTTTTGCATAATGTAAGGTTATTGAATATATTATTTTTCAACTCATGTCTTAAGCGGGAAGCAGACACTCTTTCCCATATTTCCAGCAAATTAGAATCATTTATATTACCGATGTTCTGTTCTCCGTTGTAATCATAACAACAAAATACACAGTCTCCGGATACCTTAATTACTAAATGATGAAGGGGATGATGGCACTGATTTTCTCCAAGTATTTGCCTGTTACCCGAAGAGTATGGGTAATGTTTCAAGTTCATTCAATTAGAATCTGTATTTCCTGTCACTTTGAAACCGGAATGTTTTTTCTTTGACCTTAGGACATAAGAACGGTGAGATTCTACATCAGCATTGCAGGGAGCAGTAAATTTATTTTCAAACAGATTTAATGTTGTTTAGTTTTTTTGCCCTTTCGCTGAAATAATGCATTGAATTGAAAATTTCTCTATATTTATGGAGGATTTCTAAACTTGCATTATAAGGTTTTATGAAAAATTGGCCTCTATTTTTTGGAGAAAAAAATTCATTACCATTCCATACATCATCAGTATTTATCAATAACAAACCATCTCTTTTTGCCTGATCAGCTATAGCGGTTTTTGGAAATGGTACCAGTCTGGAGACAATGTTTATATCCAACGAGAGATCAATAATGAACTTTCTGGTTTGTTCTAACGTTTCTTCAGTTTCCTCAGGAATCCCCATAAGAAACAGGCCGACAGTGAAAAGGTCTCTATCTTTTGCATATCCTAGTACTTCATATATTTTTTCATCTGTCAGTTTTTTCCTCAAAATTGAAGTCCTTATCTTCTCATCACCATGTTCAATAGGAAGATATAAGGTAACCATACCGGCATCAGCCAAAGTATCAACCAATTCTTTATCGACCTTTGCCATGTAAAGACCTTGTTCAACTGAAAACTGGATATTCAAATTACGTTTACCTATTTCATTACAAATATCAATAACGTGCTTCTTCTCTATGTTAATGGCATCATCCATAAAAGAAAAATAATTTTGATTTCTCTCTACATGTAGATATTCAATCTCATCTACAAGCTGTACTGCAGTTTTTTTCCTATAACTGTTGCCCATTATGAGGTGTGCTGAACAAAATGTGCAACTAAATGGGCAAGATCTACTTGACATGATTGGAACGGTGAGATGGAATTTGAGCTTTTTGGGATTATAATATGTGTGATGATTACTAGAATAATCAGTCAGATCTATCAAATCCCAGGCCGGCATTTTTAAAGTATTAATCTCCTTAAGATAAGATTTTCTTAAATTGTTTAATATTTCCCCATTATTATTTCTATAGATTAAAGCTGGAATATTGCTGATTTCAGTTTCTTGAGTAAGCATATCATGGCCGTTTTCAACAATTTTTGCCAATCTAATTAATGCTTCTTCTCCTTCTCCAGCTACTATATAATCTATACACTTATTGTTCGCTAATATATCCTCTCCAAAAAAAGTTGGGTGAGAACCACCTATGCAAATTTTAACATCAGGATTATGCCTTTTTATGATTTCAGCGAGTTCTTCAACCAGGGAAAAATGCATTGAAGTAAAACAATTAATCCCGACTAATTTTATGCCAAATTCTTTAATCTTAGTGTTACACGTATTTTTCAGGAAAGTAGTCCTGGATTTCTTGCTTTCAGGAATGTCCAAAACTGAAAAGTCTAATAAATGTGGTGAGTGGCCATGATCTCTGACGGCTGCAGCTAAATAAAGCAGAGGTAATGGTATGAAACCTCTTATATCATTGTGTATTCCAGGTACTTTTTCAGGCTGAATTAATAAAATATTCATAAATATTTGAATTCTTGTATAACACAAGTAAATAGTAGTTAAACATTTCCTTAAACACGTTTGTTAAGGTCGTCTTAAAAAAGAAACTTCTTATAAGATATGATAGTTTAACTGATTTAAGTTGATAGGTAACCTTCAGAATTTACTGTTTTTATTCTATTGGTAGAAATTGGACAGTGTCAATACCACTGACAAGGTAAACTTTTGCTACTATAAATATATCAATTTTGAAATACAATCTAACAACTAACCATTTTAAATTCAAGAATTTTCTAAATTAACATTATGTAGCCCATCAGGATAGTATCTGATAGACTAGAACATGTTTATAAATAGTAAGTTAAGAAAATACAAGATTAAAAAAATTATTGAACGCTTTTGTATCGCCATTGATGCATCCAAAACTGCGCAGCTTTTGAAGCTGAACAGAAAAACAATTAACCGGTATTTTAATGTATTTCGTACACTGATTTATCAGCACCAATGCTCTGAAAAAGAGCGGTTTATAGGCGTTATTGAAGTTGATGAAAGCTTCTTCGGTCCAGCCAGGCTTCGAGGCAAACCAGGCCCAGGGAGAAGAGGCAGAGGGACTTTGAAGGAACCGATCTTTGGCCTCTATAAACGCAATGGCCGGGTTTATACAGAACTTGCAATAAATCAACAGATCAAATGATTCTTGATTTGAAAAAAACAATCTCTCATAATAAAATTCTGATGGTCTAGAGCCTTTTAAAAAAAATTATACAAAATTATAACTTCAATGGTAACTATGAAATCAAAGGCATATCTAATTGATATGGGTACACGAATGAATATGAATATGCTTCCATTAGCAAGTGGGTTAATAAGTTCATTTGCGATGGCTGACGATGTTATAAAAGGTGAATATGATATAGATATTCAATTCATAAGAAGACCAATTAGAGAATTAGTCAATGAGTTAAAACACCCGAAGATTATAGGTATATCATTATATGTTTGGAATTTGAAAGCAACACTAAATTATGCGAAACTTATAAAAGCATTACATCCTGACGTAATTATTGTAGCAGGTGGTTATTCTGTTCCAAAAGATAAAGAAAGGATAAAAAAGTTTTACCTGGATAATCCTTACATTGATATTTTAGTGCATGGAGAAGGAGAAATAACTTTTTCTGAAATATTGAAATCAACAATTGACAATAAGGATTACTCCAAAATTGATGGTATAACATATAAAGGAAGCAGTAGTGGTACAGGTGCAGAATTTGTAACAACTAAAAAACGAGGAAGAATCGCAGATTTAAATCAAATTCCATCTCCTTTTCTTAATGGAGTCTTTGACATGTTAATAAATAAGTACGGAAGTCAAATTACGGGTACTGTATGGGAAACTAATAGAGGGTGTCCTTATAGTTGTAGTTTTTGTGATTGGGGTTATTCCGATACGAATTCAATTTATAAACACGATCTTAATAGGTTGTATGAAGAATTAAAATGGATTAGCAAAAATAAAATACATTGGATTTTTGGTGCTGATGGAAACTTTGGTATCTTTTATAAACGAGATTATCAAATAGCTGAGTGGGTATCAGATTTATGCAAAAAAACAAGTTGTCCAAAATTTTTCATTATTAATTGGCTTAAAAACAGTCATGAAAGGATAGTCAATATTGCTGAAATATTGGAAAAAGGAGGCGTAACGTCAAATGTAACGTTATCTATTCAATCTTTAAATAGTGAAACATTAAAGGCTATAAAACGTAAAAACATAAAAAGTGAGAACTATAATCAAATAAAAGCAGAACTTCATAAACGAAAGACTCCAACAGTTGTTGAATTAATATTGGGTCTTCCATTGGAGTCATATGAAACATTTGTTAATGGTCTTGAAAAAATAATGACTGCAAGTTTATATAATCATTTTGCCATTTATATATGTTCAATTCTTGAAAACACGGAAATGTCAAAAGAGTATTATAGGGAGAAATATGGAATTATAACAAAAGAATGTCCTGTGGGGATGTCTAAAACATCCTTTGACACAGATTTTATCGAAACAGAGGAATATATAATTGGAACCGCAACTATGCCGGTTGATGATTGGGGCAAGTCTTATATTTATGGGTATCTCGCTACTGTACTCTACAACCATAGAGTTTGTTTTTATATTATGAATTATATTAAAAATGAATTAGATTTAAATTACAGACTATTTGTTGAATTTTTACTCGATGAAGTTCAAACTAACAAAGACAAATACAAAATTTTTAATGAAGGTATCCAACATATCATTAAACAAAAGGATAATATAATTAAAGGTATAAACTGTATGTGTCCAATAAAAGATTCAGAATCTGTTTTTTCACCACACGAAGGATGCGTAGCAATTTTGCTGAATGAAATAGATATATGCTATTTAGAATTGAAGGATTTACTTGGGAAATACTTTAAAAAACATGGTTACGTTTTAGACGAAGAGGTGTTAGGGGATATTGTAAATTATCAAAAAATTGTTATGCCTAGAATGCAAAAATATAGTAATAATAATTTTATCTTTAAAACCAATATACCCTGTTATTTTAATTCTCTTGTGGATAATAAACAACTACCTGAGATTAAGAAAGAACAAACAAGAGTTGAAATTAGTCAACATAGAAATAATTTTAACTCTTTCGATGAATTTGCCAAAAATATCGTGAATTTTGGTCATACTCTAACACTGAATGACGTTAATATTGTTTATTAATTCTATTATGTCAATCGTAAATAATATGATTTAGTTGTTTCTGTTGACTAAATTCGCAATCTTCCTCTTGAACTGTTTGAGATAGTGCTTCGTTAAATTGAACGTGTTCGCCGGTGATCTGTTATATCACAGTTAATGTCTGGGAAACTTTAAAGAAGGCTGGATATAAAGATGCTTACTGGTGGTTCATTGCCCCCTTTCTTAAGTATGATAATAACAAGGATTAAAATACTCCAAAATCACACCTGCTTCCTTAAAGGGGCACTCCAAAGGAATTGTTCAAAACACCTCTTACTAAGATAATAATATTAACACGCATTATATATTTTAGGAACAAAAATAAACTGATCAGCGTTTGATAGCGCCTTTGATCCATTATATTGTGAAAGCAGGAGTAGGCCAGGTAAGCTGGCGCGGTTAATGGTAGGCTACGCATATGTACCGCCTCAGTGATGAAGAAGTGATATCGTAATGGATAGGGAATCCGTACTGGAGGTGTTTTTGTGGTAATGAATATTTTAAGCATGACTTTCCCGCAACAGTTAAGCAGGATACCTCCTGATCAGTATATACCCAGCTTAACTGTTACATCTTTTCTATCAATATTGTTGCCAGCCAGGACATCTATTGCATAGTGTAAGGTTATTGAATATATTATTTTTCAACTCATGCCTTAAGCGGGAAGCAGACATTCCTTCCCATATTTCCAGCAAATTAGAATTATTTATATTCCCTATGCTCTGTTCTCCGTTGAAATCATAACAACAAAAGACACAGTCTCCGTTTACTTTGATTACGAAATGATGAAGGGGATGATGGCACAAATTTAAGTTATTATTTCGTTCAGTTTTTGGCCTGGCATAATCTGGTAAAAGATCATTTCCGTCAGGAACCTGGAAAATTCTTTTTTGAGAATATGTAACCTGGTCATGAATACCGAACAAATTTCCAAATCCTTTTGTAGTTTCATCTTGATTGAATTTCGAATTTATCAACTGAATTTCTATCGTTAATTCAGTGTCTTTTGATATTGTTATCAGTCGCTTGATATTGCTGACAAGTAAATCGAAATTGTTATTATTTCTGACTATCTTGTAAACTTCGGGACGGGTTGAATCCAGAGCTATGAGTATGTGATTACAATATTTTGTCAGCATATCACACAGTGAACTTGTCAATAATAATCCGTTTGTGGCTATCGCACCACGTCCTGATCCATTTTTCTTAAAGTAAGATAAGGCCTCTTCCAAATCAGGGTATAAAAGAGGTTCTCCAATATGATGAAACCAATGTATGGGATATTTAAATGTTTTTGATTGATCAATTATTTTTTTTAGTATGTCTAAAGGCATATGTGTCTTATTTGTAGTGATTTTGTCATGGGCACACATCAGACAATTCAGATTACAAGAATTCGTTATTTCAATTGCAAATACTGAAGGAGGGGCCAGGGGGGAAACTATCCCTGATCTATAATCCATTCTGTCAGTCAGGTTTTTATGAGGTTTTTTCATGTTGGTTTTAAGGCTTTTCATTGTTGAATAGAAAAGAGCACAGTTATTACTTACATATCCATGGCTAATAATATCTAAAAATCAAGGTTATGCGAAATTAATACCTTGTTATTTTTCTTAGCATAGGTAAGAATTTCTCTATCTTTAGTTTTTTTATCCATTATTTCCGGAATTTTTATACTCTTCCATCCAATTTTTCTCAACTATACTACCATTAAAAGAGACATATTCATATCTGCAGTAAATTCAAGTTCAGACACGTTCTGTTCCTTCCATAGGAACAATCTTGATCTTTTTAGATGTGCTTCAGTCTGTGTACTTGATCGCTTGCTTAATATCTGCCTCTTCCAGTTCAGGATATGCTTTTAATGTTTCTTTATTTTGTGGTCATACCGCCAGCTATTTGCTTGAGGATTATGGAGGCTGTTATTCTCATTCCTCTGATGATTGGCCAGGACAAATTTCAGGATCAACAGTTATTTGGTCTAATTCATTCATTTATAATATCCACAGAATAGAGATTTAAGGTTATTATCAATTTGAATTGTAAGCAATTCTAAAAGCAAAAAGCTATGAATACAAGTTCTATTTATTAGTGAAGATAAGTAATATGTATTCTGGGAATTGTAACAAGGATATTAAAACCGAAATCTGCCTTAAAATGTTGTTCTCGTCTAGACCCTAATACAAATATTGTAGAACCGCTTAGACAAAATAGTCGTTAGCAGGCATGGAATTACAATACCGGCTCACGAAGACCGCACTCCTCATGTATCTTTAATGCTTTAGCAATAATATAAATCCCCCAACAAAACATAGCAGTTCCGTGCAAATCAGGTTCAGAAAGTCCCCTGGTAATTTGAGCTTCGTAGTATGTTGAGGTCGCCCTTCCTTTATAAAAGGAAAATGCTCCATACTTTTTCCAGTAATAATCTTTTTCCCATACAGAAGAAGCTCTAAATAGGAAATTTACAGCTTCTTCCTGTCTGTATGATGTATGTTCCAAAGCTTTTGTTAATACATAAATTGTATTGAAATTAATGCAGGCATCATTATTCTCGTGAGTACTGTCCAGTGCCAGATCAATGTGTGACTCTTGTATCCAATTGTACTCTCTTTCGATAAGCGATAGACCCATCAGGATTTTCATTGCGCTACCAATTTTCTGATTTGTACGTATTTGTGTATTTTGGGGATAAAATCCTCCATCGTCTCTCTGGAACGGTTTCAGGCACTGTTCGATATAATTGAAGAGTGCCTGTTTTCTGCCCTCGGAAATTGTACTGCCAAAATGTATGAAAAAAACCAAATGATTGACACAGCTTGCTGCACCCCAGGGATTGTTCCAATCAAGACGATTTATATACTTTTTGATACTTGTTTTTTCCAGTTCAATAATATGAAATGTCCTGTTTAATTTACTACCCAGATTGATCAAAGCCGCAGATGCCTGTCTGGTTTCAGCCAATTTATTAGGTTTATTAAGAAGAACGTCAAATCTACTCTGCTTTATTCCATTAATCCATCTCCGGTATCTCGTTACTTTTTGAACATATTCATCGTATATCAAACTGTTTCTATGTGAGAATGATAAAATATACTTTGTAAGATCATGTCTGGCAATATTGGTAAGTGTATCGAAGATAAGCAACACCCTGGTAGCAAATGTTGTTTGAGCCAGTCCCCAATGGATATGAGCCGGTACAATATCACCTGACCACGACAAGCGATATTTTCCTGGTTGTTCAGCATTCTCCATATTATTTACAAAGACCGGAACTTCCCTTTTAAGTTCATCGATCCACTCACAAAACCTCTGTTTATTCATATTTAAGCTTTCAAGCTATACCCTGCAAAGTCGGTTTTTCGATCACATAATTATTAATAATCAATACATCCATTCCGGTATCAAAAAAACACTTTAGTGCTTCCCTGGGATGCTGCACAATAGGTTCACCTTTCACATTGAATGAAGTATTTAAAACAACATATTCTCCGGTAAGTTCTCCAAATCCTCTGATGAGGTCATAAAAACGGGGATTAGCTTCTCGGCTGACCATCTGTGGTCTGGCAGTTCCATCAACATGTACTACAGCAGGAATAGACTCTCTTTTTTCCTGCACAACGTCAAACGAACAGGTCATAAACCCTTCTTCTCTGGGATTTACAAAATAATCATGCATTTTTTCTATGATTACAGCCGGTGCAAACGGGCGAAAGTGTTCCCTAAATTTTATCTTGTGATTAAGAATATTTTTATTCTCAGCCTTTAAAGGGCTCATTAAAATGGATCGGTTTCCGAGCGCTCTGGATCCTGCTTCCATGCGCCCTTGAAACCAACCTACCACGTAGTTCCGGACAAGGTATTTTGCCGCCACTTCAGAAGGATTTTCTACGTACTTGTAGACAAGCCCTCGTCCGATTAATATTTCCTTAATTTCTGCATTCGTATACTCCGGGCCAGAATACAAATGGGTCAACTTCTGGTGTTGCTTGTCTGGATAAGTAGTATAATAGGCATGCAACGCCGAACCAAGTGCAATTCCGGCATCACCAGCATTTGGATATATCCAATGCGTATCCAGTTTTCCGGTATTCCAGAGTTTTTGATTGAGCTTTACATTCATAAAGCATCCTCCGGAACATATCAGATGGCGAGTGTTCTCTTTCTCAAGCCAGGGAAGAATAATATTAAACGCCTGTTCTTCAATAACACGCTGAACCTCGGCAGAAAAGTTTTCAATACCTAATTCATGTACCAGCCGGTTAAGTTTAAATGCATCTTTCCCATGGTAATGAATTGCCCCATGATCATTCCATCGCCCGAATTCACCGTAGTTGTGTTGTTTAACTAAATCACCATTCTTAAACTCTGGATAAAACCCGAGTAATGCCTTTGGTTGAGCGGTTCCATACGGCGCTAACCCCATGAGTTTCCACTCATCACAGCTTTGCCTCCAACCCATAGCTTCAGTTGCGTTTGCATAGAACCATCCCAATGAAGATGTGTTATCAAATTTCTTAAGACTTTCAATACAATTATTTTCAAATCTCCATATTGCGTTTGATACTAAGTCCCCTACGCCGTCCATAGTTACCACTAAGGCTTTTTCTCCATGTATTCCGGACGTGTAACAAGCGGATGCTGCATGCGCCAGGTGATGCTCTACAAAATAAATCTTACACGTTTCTGAAAGCTCCAATGGTTTTTGATAAAGAGGTAACACTGGAGAAATTGAAGAAGAATATATCTGATCTTTCAGGATTTTCTCTGAAAAAACATTCCCAATATATTTTCTTAAGCCTCGCGCGGTTTTATTTTGAGTTTGAGGGAGTATTGGTTCCGGAATAGAAAAGAACGAATGAAACGCATCCTGAACAAACGTGGTCGGGATTGCAAGGCAGTCTAATTCTTTAGAATTAATATTTCCGGCTTTCAAACAATATTGTATGGAATTGATTGGAAAAGAAGCGTCGTTTTTTACCCTTGTAAAACGCTCTTCAGCAACGTCGGCAATAATTTGCCCATCAATAATAAGCGCTGCCGAGGCATCATGACCATATCTTACTCCTAGAATATTCATCTATATACTTTGTTAGTTATACCCTAACTCGGTGAAATATTTACAATTTATATATTTTGAATTTATAAAATCTATATCTGATTTTGAAAAATAAGAGGTAACTTCTTCATTACTACCGTTTCTTACTTTGGCAGTTCTATTGTCATTATGATCAAATTGACTTATCCATGGGACTTTAAATTTATTCATCCTTTCAATTTCCTGCATTTTTTTAAACGTACTGTTTTCAACGATACGACTTACGGATTTGTCATCTAAATCCAAATCAACGAACATCAAAACCTGCTTCAAAATATCAAATGTGTTCATTTGTAAATCTTCATATTTAATGATTTTATATTTTGTGCCATTCTGGTTCTTTACAAAAGCCAGGTTTTTCATATAGAATTCGATATATTCAACGTATTTCTCTATTCCATAATTTGGGTTTCTAATGAAATCGTTAATTGGGCCGTTATAAATATGGTTTCTGTAAACACACTGGTGGTAGTATGAAATCATTACTCTGATGGGATTCCTAACCATGAATATTACACTATTTGGGCCAAAGTACTTATTAAACAGTTTTTTATAATGTTTGTCCTTTAATGAGAATTCGGGACTAAAACCATGTACGTAAAAAACTCTAGGCAGTTTTGATTCAGGATATTGCACATCGTTCATAGTATTGATTAATGGTATGTCGTATTTAAATGATTCAGCTTGATTTATCATATATCGCAACCATGTCCTACCACATTTGGGGAATTCCAACACAGTATAATAGTCTCTATCTCTACGCATTTGATTTATGAACAATGGACTTTTCTTATACAGGTTGAAACGGTTTAATGATCGCTTTATGCATAATTTAGCAAAATGATTTAGATTATTACATGGCATAGTATTATATGTTAATGTACAACATTGTTTGGAAGTTGTATACAATGTTGCATGTCATTTTACAGCAACAGCTGCATTAATTTCTCTGTCAATAGCTGTATCCTCTGAAACGTCATGCCCACATCTTATATCAGGTATTTTCAGAGCCTCCTACATGCCTCTTATAAAATCAATTAAATTTTTGTTCAGTATCATCGGAGACATTGTTTCTTTGAACCTGGTTTGTAAGTTTTTTGCGAGATTGGATCTCAGTGTTGCATCATCTGCTAACTGTTTAAGTGCTAAATACCATGCCTCTGTTGAATAGCATACAAAACCATTAACACCATCCTCTAATAATTGTAATGCGGAGGGGAACATATCTGCGACAACCGGTATTCCCAACTGTGCAAAAACTATTATTCTACCTGCATTACTTGTAGCCTTAAATCCAAGCAGATAATCAGTATCATGTTCGTTGAATAATTTAGCTTTTATCTTTTTAGATTTATTTTGCCTTACTGTATAAGTTGGAATTATATTGGGCACTATACCAATATCAACGCGGGAAAGGTACACTGTATAATTTTCTTCTGACCATTGAACATGTTTAACTTTTACTTTCTTAATATCAGGCAAACCCGTTGACCACTTTCCCAGGTTCTTTACATTATACATTACCCACATCTCAACTTCGTAACTATCAGACAATTTTTCTATCGCTTTTGTAATTCTGGGGTACATTGTTTTTAAATGAATAGCATTTCCATGATATCCTAATATAATCTTTTCAGATGCATGGTGCTCTTTCATTTTCAGTTGAAGTTCCGGATAAATATAATAGATGAAGATATTATGAGTAAATTTGAGGTACCAATCCTTCATTTCTATTCCATTGGCCAGGATAAAGTCGGCCCCTGAAGGTTGATCTTTCTGCGAAGGTCGTGGGTCTATCACTCCTATCTTAATATCCAAGTTTTTTTTCCTTGCTCCTTTGATATCTGCGTCATAACCCATGAATAATAGCACATCATAATCTGCATAATCTGTGTTATAGAAATCGATACTAATCCCATTCATGCTGTTTAAGCTTTTTAATTTACGGACATTTAGTATTGTAGATGGTGAATTAATGTGACGTGTTGTAAATAGTATTTTCATTAATGTGTTCTTGTATATTTTTATTAGTTCAAAACCGTGTATCTAAAACATTCGAACTTGCGCTTTTTTAGCTTCGCTTACAGATATTCTCGTCTAACTATATTTTCTATATAATATTATATTACTGAGATTCCTCTTTTTTATTAACTTCAATAATTTTATATAACTCACGACTTATGATTTCAGATGCTAATTGAGAACCTTTATCATTATAGTGAGCTGCATCAGCGATATATTCTTTTTCCTTAGGTATGTGGCTTGCTAAATCAATAACTAATACATCATTATCTTTTCCAACGTCACGAATAGTTTGATTAAAAATATCACACAGTTCCTTTATCCCTCGATAATCAATATTGAGTTTTCTCTGATCTATTTTGTAGTTAAAATTTTAAATTCAGTCAACATATTGTTTTTGTATACATCGCCAATAACTAAGGTTGCCCGGTTTATCAAGACCATTTTGCTTCATTTTTCAGATGCATTTGTTATAAAAATACGACTACATAGTCTAAGGTGGACTGGTTTGTCAAGACCATTTTATGCTATTTTTTAGATGCATTAACCATTTACAATATAACACAAAAAGTGTAACGGAAGGAGCCCGTAGGGCGACTGGAGTTACACTTTTTGCAAATCCACAAACCTCTCATGATTGTCTATTTTTCTTATCTAAAAATAATTCTTTTTGGCATTGTTTCCCTTTATATCCTCCTTCCCAAAATGTACTTCAACCGGAGTCTTGTATCCTAACGATTGATGATATCTACTATTATTATAAAACAAGAAATAATTGCTTAAGCCCTCACGGGCATCCTTATATACCTGATAGTTTT
>Ga0257122_1000589_pt1 | contig 31056 bp, 30 predicted proteins | sample SI106_120metaG_FD_190146 | JGI IMG/M metagenome (GOLD analysis project Ga0257122, IMG submission 190146) | Marine microbial communities from Saanich Inlet, British Columbia, Canada - SI106_120 | ecosystem: Environmental > Aquatic > Marine > Inlet | place: Canada: British Columbia | collected... | reverse complement strand
AATGTTGAAGATGAGATTCATGTAGTTCTGATGGATGACGTGTTCCATGAAACATTATATACCGTTTAATCCAATTGATGTATGATTTTTCTGTGCGATTGGAATAATGACGTGTTCGAATTGCAATACGAACTTGATCCAAAAGTTTAGGTTGCTTTGTTTCTATTTTCATAACTATATTTTTTAAGTGAATATCATATATTACATACGAAAGCTTACTATAATAATAATTGAAATCCCAAATCAATTACGCCGTATAACAACGTATGTTTATGAGAATCTTAAAAGTAATATGGCGGCTTTAACGCCGGATATTTACTGTTGGCTTGCACAATAACGAAAGATTAGTTTATGAATATGATTTCAGGTAATATAGAGACAATAATCCAATATCTCCTATTCATCGGTGGCTATTTCTTTTTTTGTAGATTGACGCCCACCCTATTAGAATATCTTTCTAAATTAAAAACAAATGTTTCTGAAGAAAGTCAATCAATTAAAGCACGATTTGATAAGGAATATACCGAGAGTGTTAAAGAACCCTATTCCGCATATACCGAAAGGAACAAACATTTAAATCCGCAAAGGACATATTATAAAATATGGACAATGGTTTCGGTTATTCTTGTTCTTTTCAATTCATTTATACTTGCAGAATTTCTAAATAATATTGGAAATTTATCAAAAGCAATAATGCTTGACCCTGTTAGACTAAATTATTCACATCTTATTGCGGCTGTAATTGTGATGGTTGAAATATTTTCCGGTGCGGGATATTTTATTTTTCATAATAATCAACGAAATGACCCTGACGAAACTGTATGGTCTGTTTTAAAATGGTTAAGCATTATGACTTTTCTATGTTTATTATTTGTGGAAACTGTAATGTGGATGAATCTTTCTGTCAATTTTGAAATGTCAGAGAAATTGCTTTTGTCATCCAACAATGTTTTTAATACAGCGTTTGATTATTTCTTGGCTGCATTAGGAATTGGTATAACATTTTTCGAATTTTTCACTGGATACTTAACTAGTTATTATAAAGAATATGCAGGCGAATCTCACTTCGTTCAACTGGGAAAAACGATAACTTACGGCATTGGCTTAATCTTGATATTGTTCATTCCTTCAATTTTACTAATCATTCTTAAAGGTATTGCCGCAATTATAACTGAACTAATAAAAATTGCGGCAATACCTGGAAACTTTATTTATGAAAATATATTTTCAAAAAATAATAAAATTTAATTTTTTTGTATTTCTAATATTATTATCTTATTCCTGTGATGCTGGGGGTAATGGTGTGAATATTTTATATATGTTTGACACTTCTGGATCTTTTTATAAAAATGCACTTCCGGCGTGTTTGTCTCTTTCTACTGAAATTTTTTCCGAATTAAAAAACGACAATTCGGGGCTTGGTATTTATCCGCAATTTCACCAAGTAGTTACAATCGATGAGCAATCAGTAGATATAGGTAAAAATTGTGGCGTTAAAGTTGAACAATCAAATATTTTTAAAAAAGAGACAATGAATCAAAACCAAACCCTTGATAATTGTCTTGAATTGGTTAAAGGCGATAATTATTCAATCTACACAGACTTGGTCGGGGCTTTGCTTAATGCAAGTAAAGCTTTCGAAAGTGGCGGTTTTTATGGGAAGGGATTAATAATATTTTCAGACTTGCACGAAGATGTTCCCGATATAAAAAAATATAATTTTGATTTATCGGGGGTTTCAGTTTTCATTATACATGAGTTCTCAAAGGAACAATTACAAAATCCTGAAATTTTTCAAAACGATAAAAAAAGAATTAAAAACCTCCTTTTAAATTCTGGTTGCAATGAAAAAGATATTTTATTTAGAAATTTAAGTTCAGTCATTACGAGTCCAAATGAAGTTGTCTCCTTTTTTCGTCAATCTTTTAGGGATAATCGATGAGTCTTCAAATCATTCGCAGACAACTTCAAAAAGCCTTTCTTTTCGCAAGTGTTACAGGCTTCATTATTATGTTGATGTTCATACAGTCAGAAAACGATAAATATGCTTTTTGGTTATTAGTTATTCCAATGTTTGTTTATATCATTTATGGTCATCAAATTTCTAATAAATATAAATATCTTCCTGAATTTTCTGATACAGTGTATTACTTGGGATTTACATTCACATTAATGGCGTTATTCGGCGCAACAGCCTTTGGGAAACTTGACGATTCACCTGAAAAAACGATAGCATATTTTGGAATGGCATTAATGACGACAATAATTGGTCTCATTTATCGTAATTATCACATGCAATTTACAGATTTGAATGAAGATGCTTTTGAAAAAGCACAGGCGCAAATTGATGAAGAAATGTCCGAGTTTCAAGACACGATTGACAATCTACAATTACGGCTAAACTTACTTGTTGATAATATTGAAAATGTATCTGATATTTTAACCAACAGCCTTCCTAATAAAATTTCGGAAGCAATTGAAAATATTGATGAAAGACTTATTTCTTCATTTTCTAAACTTGAAAATGACATGAACGATATGGATGTTCTTTTTAAAGAAAGTTTTACAAAATTAAAATCATTGTATGAAAATTTAAATGAACAAAACTCAACAACAATTCAAGATATGGTTACTTCAATGGAAGGACTTTCAAATAATTTTATTCATTCCATATCAAACATAGAGAATTCAACAGAAGAAATGGCACACCAAACACAATCTTTACAAAATAATTTAAACAATTTTAATGAGCAATTATCTAGTAATGGAGATGGAAATGGATTATTAGACATCACAATTAATAGTTTCAAGGAAAATAATGAAGAATTGAAACTACTAACATCGGGCATTAAAAACCTTAATAAATCATATAGGGAAAATCTTACAACCCTCCATAATACATCAGAATTAATTGGCAAAGAAGTTAAACAAATAGAAAAAATATTTGAAGATGTTGAAACACATATTGTGAAGAAATTTAAATGATTAGCAGACAAAGATTTAATCGAACAAAAATGCTTTATAATACATTGACAGAAACATTAATTGTGTTTTTATTTATTTTATTAGCCATTTCAAGCATCCACCAAAAAATAATTGGTAAACAAAAAAAGATAATTGAAAACAATGAATTTATACCTGCTGGCTTTATTGCAATTGACAAAGATGATTACGAGATATTTCTTGATGAAAAAGATAATTTGGAGAAACTATTTAATGAAAAATATCAAAAGATAACTGAAGAAAAAGATGATTTGGAAAGTGAATTTGATGAATATATTAAAAGAGCGCAAATTGGGATTGGACCTCCTCCATGTTATGTGGATAAAGATAGTAACCAAGTATTGTTAGAAATAGATTTTATTCAAGACACAACATTTTTAGTCAAAGTAACAAACATTGATAAAGATTTGGTTTTAAGCCCAAAATGGACATTAAAAAGGGACTCTTTGTATGTATTAAAGAAAACTGATTTTAAGGAATTAGGTAAACTTTTGCATGAATCAAAAATAATAAATAAGTCAGACCCTGAATGTGACCAACAAAATAATCCAAGAGCAAGGTCAAGCGCATATTGTTATGAATGTGTCTATGTTTTCAAACTGGTAAATCTAAAGGAAGAACGGACTATATCACGCTTTTTCCCCTGGTCTTCAAAAAATGATATTGGTAGTGAGCTGACAAAAACAATGCAAATGTTAGCACAACACTATTTTTACTCAACAAAATAATTTTATAATGAATTTAAATAAAATCTATAAACATGGTTTATTATTTGTGATCTCAAATCGTTATGGTTTCAAATTTTCAGAAAAACACATTGATAATTTCGAATTATCTAATTCTTCGATTCCTAAAGTTTGTAATTTTCTTGACCGTAGAATTGGAAATCTAAAACCCAAGAAAAAAGAAATATTAGAGTTATTGGGACTATACTTTTCACCACTTAAAAATATGAGATTTCTATTAAGGAATAATCTGCTTAAAAATAGATTTGGGGCCGAACGAAAGTAAGGCGAAATGTGCAAAGCCAACCCCCACTCCACCGGACGGCTAAACTTGGCAGCGAAAATAAATGATTTTGGTAAAATTATGGTAAGAGTTTTTACAAAAGATTTGAGAATAGAATCGCCGTCCGCCGGTGAGTTTATTCGTTATATGGAAAATACGATGAAATCATTTTTAATTATTGCCGAATTGATACCCGTAAATAATCCTAGATTCTTTTTCAGGAGAATATCATCTTTGTTGATCACATTTTATATTAGCTATCTTTTTGTTCATTTCGTTGTTCTTAATAATTTCATAATTGATAGCACTCTGATGATACTAGTTAATATCTGGATAGGTCACATATTCCTCAATATTTCTACTTTAAGCATAACGAAGAATATGACTTTTGGTGATTTACTTGTTAAAATTGAATATCAAAGTTTTAGAGATAATATAGTTCCGTTATGCTTAGTATCAATTCGCTCAATTATTACAGCAACACTGTTTTACCTTTTTATATTTTGTACTTATCTAGCCGGATTCTCACTTTCCGCAATAATGACATGTTTAATATTGGCAATTATAATTAACTTGTATAAGGTCTCAATCAATGCTACAAAGTTATCAGTTATTGATTGGATAACTGGAACTGTTGCCGTAAAAGGTCAAACAAAGTGGTTTTAATTATGTACTTTCAATATTTTTCCATCTAACAATATACTGTAGCCGACGCTTCACGTGCGACGATGAATTTGATGAATGTATCGGCTATTTAAAAATTAACTAGCGCGGCTAAGTATGCGCCGTTAACAGGCTTCTGCTATGAAGAAAGGAAAAAGGAATTCTTAAGGGGTTTTTAAACTTTATTGAAAAACGCACTCTATCGATGGCTAATAAAAAAGTTGAGAAAATTGCTACTGAAACTGCAGCTGTTATGATTAATGTTGTAGAAAATAGTAATAATATGTTTGGAGTTGGCGATATGCTAAAACCACATGACTTTGCACGTATGAGTATTTATGGAAGAAATAGGTGGAGCAGGAACACTTCAGATACACTTTTATTTGATGGTGTGGAAACTGAAGTCACTTTTAAAGAAGGGACTAATTTGGCTGATGTTGTTAGTTACGTAGTGAAAACGGAATTATTGTTAGACATGGAGAAAGTCATTATTGATAATCCTGAACATCTCATTGTTTTGGCAGAAAACGTTGCAAGAAATTATGTAAAAAATAATGCTCCTAAATTCTTATAAGATTAACGAAAAAGTGCACAATCTACCAAATAATTAACAATGAATAATCTAAATCAAGTTTTCTATTTAACATTGGAGTCCATTAGCATATTAGATAATATCGAAATGGGCGAAGAATTAAAAAAAATAGGCTCAAAGAATCAAAAAGATTTCCCGAATTGGGTTACAGAATTTGCGGTAAAGCCTGTAGGAATTATTGAAACTGCTCATGTAGATAGATTTTTAATTAGCGTGCCGGGTGCAAATAATGCTTTTATTGATATTCACCAAATCGATGATGCATTTTATTATGCTAAAATATTTTTTCTATTTGGTATTCATCAATTTATGAAAAATTCTGCGTATGAAAAAAATATAGACTCTCTTATGCACGAAAATTTTGGACAGCCAAATATGCAAAGCAGTTTTAAGATTAGACCATTAATTGGGAAAAACTGTTTAGTCTATACAACAGACGATGCGATGGTAGTAACAAACCGCACAATAATATTAACGCAAAAAGAATTTCAAATTCATATTTATGACCCTAGCCTTTTCGACTTAACAATGGGTCAAATTATTTAGGTAAGAATGATAAGATGAAAGAAAGTATTGATGTTCTAATAACCCAAGAAAATAACATTCAAAACGCTATTTGTAGTTATATTGATGACAAATTTGATGAATTAGAATTTTATTGTTATAGCTTTTTTATTGTGTATGACCAAGGAAAAGACCATGAATTATTTCGTCATTTTATTAGTTCTTATCCACGCGAATCACTTGTTAATTATACGCAACAACAAAATAAATATAAAAAACTTAATCGCGATATCCTTAAACATAGAAATAAAAGATTTGAACAATATAATTTTTTATGGGACCAATTATCCAACAAAGAAGGTGAAATGTCGAGTAAAGTAATAAGGTTTTTTTCTACAGTAAGTAACAATATATACGGTAAAAACAAAAACACTCAAACTTTATCAATGATGCATAAAGATATATTGCAATCAATTTCAACTGAATTTGAGTCTCATACAAAAATAATAATGGATATAGTAGACCCACCTTTAGTGGACAGAATAAAATCTTTTTTCGGAAAATAATATGGAAATATTTCTAATCAGAGAGCCTGTTAACCCCCACTCCACCCCCGAATTTCTTCGGGACAGGCGGACGGCTAAACTTGTGCGGTGGTTTTGAGATTTGGTGACAAAATGAAGATTTGTGTAGTAACTAATATTAGTGGAATGGATTCGCCGTCCTCCGGTGAGTATATTCGTTATCCTATAAAAAAAGAATAAATATGACAACTGCAATAACTGAAAAAACTCCACTTATTATCATTGATATGCAGGTCGGATTTGATGAGCCTTATTGGGGAAAAAGAAATAATCCTAACGCAGAGTCTAATATTCAATTATTACTTAATTCATGGCGATTGAAGAAGAGACCTGTTATACATGTAAAACATTGTTCACTTGAAGAGAAATCACCATTACGAGAAGATTCTAAAGGAAATGATTTCAAACCTGAAGTGACTCCAATTGAAAATGAACTCATCATTAAAAAATTCGTAAATAGTGCATTTATTGGAACCGAACTCGAGACATATTTAAAAGATAATAATTATGAAACATTAGTAATTGTTGGTCTCACAACAGATCACTGTGTCTCAACAACTACACGGATGGCTGGAAACTTTGGTTTCTCCCCTATTCTAGTATCTGATGCCACTGCAACATTTGATAGAACTGGGCCAAATGGAATTGTATATAAAGCCCAGAAAATACATGATATTCACTTAGCCAGCCTTAATAATGAATTTTGTGAAGTATGTACTACCAAATTGATAATGAACCAAGGATAACCATGGGTTCCACGAGATATCTTCGCTTCGCTCAGACACACATGAACCCGGTCGTTAGAAAGGAAACAGTATGGATGTAAAACAGACAATTTCACATTTAATAAATAATCGGGAGAAATTTAATGAAATTAAGGAGTTTTCTCCTTTTCCCGGGATGAAATGAACATGCCGTCCGCCGGTGAGTTTATTCGTTATATGCAAGAGGTCATCGCATGAAAATACATTCTCGGAAGCTAAATGAAGCTGATTTTCAAGCAATGAAGGTTCTTCTTTTAAAAGAAGGTCCTAATGATTGGAATTACATTACAGATGAGAGCATTGTTCATCAATTTCAACTTATAAACCAAAGGAAAGCTGTAGCCGTTTTAGCAGAAGATACTAACATCGTTGGCTTCGCTGTCCTCATCATTAAAGAGGCGTGCCCGGCTAAATTAAGTAAGTATGCTGTTCTATCAGATATTGCATACATAAATGACGTGGTTGTGGCCTCAAGCCAAAGTGGTAAAGGTCTTGGCAGTCAGCTTTTAAAAGAATCCATTAAATTTGCTGGCGATAAACAATGTAGCCATGTCTATATCGAACGCCATGAAGAAAATTTGGCTTCTGCGGGCATGATGCGCAAGGCAGGATTTAATCTGGTTGAGACATTCTATGACCCTGAAAAACGAGCTACAGGTTCAAAAAACACTTCGTTGCTAAGCATATGCACATAACAAGTTATTCAAACGGACGCTAAACAGTTGGCTAGCTTCGTTCCTCGCAATTTTAGTCAACAATTTTGCGCCTCTTAATAAAGCGTTATAAGGTGTTACAACAATCAGTTACAAAGATAATGAAATCATACTCTTTACAAAGCATTTATCTAATTTTCATTCTATTTTTAGTTAATGACAGTTTTGCTCAGGAGATAGACACTCAGATTATTACAAAATACCCACTCATCAAAATAGAAACAGATTTCGGGCCTCTCCAAATTGAACTTTATCCGGATAAAGCTCCAGTCACCGTTTCAAATTTTCTCCGATATGTCGATGAAAACCGTTATGACGATTTTCATTTTTATCGCGTGGTACATTTAGGGAATCAACCTGATAATGATGTGAAAATTGAAGTAATCCAAGGCGGACTTGGTTTTGATAAACATCCCATGGAACTCCCTTCCATCACCCACGAAACAACAGACATAACCGGTATAAAACATGAAGATGGGACTATTTCCATGGCACGCTTGGAACCGGGAACCGCCAGTTCTGAAATTTTTATTTGTATCAACGCTCAGCCTGAATTAGACTTTGGTGGCAGACGGAATCCCGATGGACAAGGATTTGCAGCATTCGGGAAAGTCATTTCTGGAATGGCTGTCATCAGGGAAATCCAATTGATGGCAGATAAAGGACAAATGTTACTTAATCCTGTTATAATTAAATCAATTCAAAGAGAATCTAAAATTGCAAAGTAAAGCAAAAAGTGTTGAACAATATTTAATAGAATTACCGGAAGATCGTCGTGAAACAATCTCTCATAACAGAAATTTTATACTTGAAAATTTACCGGATGGTTATGTGGAATCAATGAATTGGGTGTTAAGCCTAATATGGGGAAATCCTGTATCCGCTTCACAAAATTAGAAAAAATACCGTTGGATACTATTATTGAAATTATTCGTGATTTCCCTGTGGATGAATATATTAAACATTACGAGGCAGTCAAGAAAAAATGATTTTGCCACGAAGCTCGCTATGGTACACGTACGTTTTTTATAATTATTTTTTCTTAGCGCCTTTGTGTTAATCAATTAAATTTTTTCTTAGCGTTTTTTCGCGTCCTTCGTGGCTAAGAATCAATGCCTTTCAAAACGCCCATCTAATTCATCCAAAGACATCTGTACTATAATGGGTCGTCCATGTGGACAATAATAGGGATGTTCTGTGGCAAACAAACGATTCACCAATTCCTGCATTTCTTCTCTCGTGAGTGAATCCCCTGCTTTGATGGCGGCTTTACAGGCAAACATAGCGGCCAATCCTTCTTGAAAAGAACTGTATTGTTTTTGTTCTTTTAAAAAATTATCTAAAATTTCTCTGATAACGGTTCGCTCATTTCCCAAAGCCATTTCAGATGGAATGGCTTCAATCCTAATGGACGTTTCATCCTGTTTTCTAATTTTGAATCCAATCTTTTCTAAATAAGGCAAAACGTCCAAGAGACCATCAAAATCATCTGGAGAAAATTCCAAAACTTCCGGAAACAGCATGGTTTGGGATGCCATGGAAGTTGACTCAAATGCTTTGATAGCTTCCTCATATAAAACCCTTTCGTGGGCCACATGTTGATCAATCATGACAAGACCACTATTAATTTCCGACACGATGTATTTCTTATGAATTTGCCAAATATTTTCTGTGGATATAGTATCAGGTGCATCCGTGGGAGCACCTGCTAATTTTGACGCATAATCTTTAGCTCGTTCTAAATTTACTTGTGCTGGTTGAATCGGCTTTGGATTTAAAAAGTCCATATCACTTTGATTCGGATTTGTCGGAATCGTTTCTGCAGGAGGTCTGAATGATTGACCCAGAAATGGTGTATTACCAAAATTTGCTTGAGACGAGCTTTCAAAGGATTGATTAAACCCTGGCACCGTATCCAATACGGTTCGTAGAGCATCATTCACGCCTGCTTTTAAAACGTGAAAGACTCGCCATTCATCTTTAAATCTCACTTCTGTTTTCATAGGATGTACATTCACATCTACTTGATCCGTAGGCAAAATAAGATTGATCACAAAAAATGGATATTCACCTCGTTTCACTAAAGATTCATAAGCGCCATAAACGGCTGTATTCATCAATCTGTCTTTAATAAATCGGCGATTTAGAAATAAATATTGTTCTCCTGGACGAGACCGAACCAAATTCAAATTCCCAACAAAACCCGAAAAGGCATAATCGCCTTTTACTAAATTCAGTGGAAGTAAATTTCTGGAATAAGTTGGATCTAACATATTATCAATTCTATCTTCTAAATTTTCTGCTTGAACATGAAAAATGAGTCTATCATCTGACATCAATTTGAAAGATATTTCCGGAAATGCCAATCCAAACCGGCGAACAACATCCACAATTTTTCGAAGCTCAGTTCTAGGGGTTTTTAAGAATTTTTTTCGTGCGGGTGTATTATAAAATAAATTCCGAATGGTAATCTCTGTTCCACCGATTTGAGCCGCTGGAAGTATATCCCCAGCCTGACCATCGATTATGGGTAATTCCGCTCCCTCTCCCGTACCATTACTAGACAATATCGACATTTCCGAAACGGACGCAATACTCGCTAATGCTTCACCACGAAATCCCAATGTATTTATGGAAAAAAGGTCATCCAATGTGGCGATTTTGCTGGTATGATATCGAAGGATTGATGATGGTAATTGATCCGGTGTCATTCCATGGCCGTTATCTCGAACTTGAATCGTTTGATGACCGCCCTTCTCAACTACGACAGAAACTTCTGTTGAACCTGCGTCTATACTATTTTCGATGAGTTCTTTTACAACGGATGCTGGACGTTCTACAACTTCTCCCGCGGATATTTTATTTCGTAAATCTTCTGATAATGCTTTAATCATTTATTTTTTAACTTGAAATGTGAAAATTGAACGATAAAAAACCTCGCTCAGTATTTCCGATATCTTCTTTCAATTATTACCTTTATTTATTAATCACATCCATTGTTTTTTCAAATACAATTTTTTCCAAAGATTCGGCTTTTTCCATAATGGTTTCCACTTGGTCTCTTTTGGAATCGCAATAGTCTTCATCTTCAATTCCTGGTAAGTTTATAAGAACATTCATACAGGCCCCACTCACACCTGCTAGAGCAACTTCAGCAGCAACACCAGCATCAGATACAGAATTTGGATTTCCTTTTTCCACTAATATTTCAGCCAATTCAATTACACGAAAACATTTTTCAGCAGTTTCCATAGGAATTTCAATGGCATATTTATTGGCAACTTCCACAGCTTTATCTTTTATTTTTTGTTCGTTATCATTTGTCGCCGCCATCCGGTTCGCGTCCATCACCTTATTGAATGCTTCTGTATCTTCGTCCACTAAAAATGTTAGTCTATCTTTCAAGGTTTGAGCTTCCACACCGATTATATCCATTTCAGGTTTAGTCTCCAACATTTCTTTCTTTTCATGTGTCAAAGCAGCCACCATAGATGATAATGCAGCCCCCAACGCACCAGCCAATGCCGCCACACTTCCACCACCGGGTGCAGGACTGTTAGTAGATAATTCTTTTACAAAACCTGTGCCAGTGAGTGACATCAGTGGACGATTCTCAGATTGAACCGCATAATCAATAATTTTTTCTTGGGGATCAAATTTTGTCACATCATTCAGTCCCAGTGATTGCACTGCACATTCAACAATATCCGCCGTGGGAACACCCAATGAACGATTCTGCTTTTTAAGATAATATTTCCCAGCCATAATCATGGCTTCCAAAGGGATGAGCCCAACCAATTCACTTCCTGTTACTCGGATTCCACGTTCTTCGGCTAATTTGCAGGCTGCATCAAAAACATCATGAATGGTTGACACTTTATAATTATTAAAATTGATTGAAATTTGCGCCCGATTGAACAGTTCCACATACCAGCCGATACCTTTTACATCTTTGAACATACCGGGAACTTTCACCGGTTTTCCATTTTCTTGACGGATAATTTCACCATCTAATAAATTTTTTGAATCAGGATTTTGCGAACGTTTACTTCGTCCCGCTTCTCGTAATTCAAATGCAATGTCCGTGGCTAAACGATGATCTTTTGTGTTAAGATTAATATTATAGGCAATGAGGAATTCACGACAGCCCATTACGGTTGCACCGGCCTTTACATGAAGCTTTGCAGGTCCAAAATCCGGCTGCCAATTCCCATCTTTTAATTTTTCTGATAGTCCCTCGTATTCCCCTTTTCGGATGGTGGGCAATTTTTCCCTATCCGGTTTTTGGGCAGATTTTTCATATAGAAAAATGGGGATTCCCAATTCATCTCCCACCCGTTTTCCAACTTGTTTGGATAAGTCAACGCATTCTTCAATTGTTATATTACTGACAGGAATAAATGGGCATACATCCGTGGCACCCATCCGTGGATGCGTTCCAGAATGCTGACCCATATCCAAAACTTCTGAAGCTCGTTTTATACCTTGGAATGCTGCTTCTGCTATTGCTTCCGGGGCACCAACAATGGTCACAACAGTTCGGTTTGTATCCTGTCCTGGATCTACGTCTAAAACTGTAATGCCTGGAACATCTGACATTTGTTTAACAATGTTATCAATTTTTGATTTATCCCGCCCTTCTGAGAAGTTGGGGACACATTCTATTAGTTTATTCATAGTTTAATAGTAAGAAATCCTATTTAAGTAAACGATTAAAACCAAAACAATCAAAAACATCGCTATTGTCCAAAAGAGCGATCTTCCACTTTGAAGTCGATTAGGGATAATTCTTTTAAAATAACTCATATTTTCATTCATTTTTTTAAATTGAAATCCCAGCAAATAGAAACATGAAAAAATTCACAAAGGGTGCCATAACCATCCAAATAATAGAAAATCCGGTTATATAGCCGAATAGAATAAGTCCAAATAAAACTTTGGGTCCGTGGGTTTGAATCTTCCATGCTAATTGTGGATTCGATTTCATGAGCCATCCTGAAAATATTTGGGAGCCATCTAACGGTGCAACAGGAATCATATTGAACACAGCCAAAGCAATATTGATTCTTGTAAAATAAAGTAACATAATAAAAATGACTTCTGACATGAGGCCTGCCCCAGTTAAAAACCGAATCAAAACCCCAGATATCATGGCTAAAATTATATTTGCAGCCGGACCTGCGGCCGCCACTTTCATCATATCCGTTCGTGGATTTCTTAAAAAACGTGCATCCACCGGAACGGGTTTGGCCCATCCAAATCCTACAAATAAAATCATGAGCGAGCCCATCATATCCAAATGTGCCATTGGATTCAAAGACAGTCGCCCCATTCTCGCAGCGGTGGTATCACCGCATTTTGCCGCCATCCATGCGTGGGCAAATTCATGAAACGATAATGCAAACATGAGTGTTGGAATTAATAGCACTAAGGCTTCTGGTGGGAGTCTAAATAACATTAGCTTCTTGGATGATGTGTTTGATACACTTCTTTCAAATGATGTTTATCTAAATGAGTGTAAATCTGTGTTGTGGAAATATCGCTGTGTCCCAATAATGCCTGCACAAATCTAAGGTCAGCCCCACCTTCCAATAAATGTGTTGCGAATGAATGCCGTAAAGTATGGGGTGAAACCGGTTTGGTGATGCCAGCAATTTGAGACCATTTTTTTAAAATATTATTAATCATTGCACGGGTGAGTTGATTGCCGTTTCTACTTAAAAATATTGAACTGGACCCTTTGTCTTTTTGGAATCCTGGACGACTATGAATCAAATATTCATTTAATAATTTTTTGGCCCGACCACCCACCGGAAGCAATCGTTCTTTTGAGCCTTTACCCATAATGCGAATCATATCATCTTCAAGAAAAAGTTGATTTAAAGAAAGGTCACACACTTCAGAAACTCGCAATCCACACGAATATAACATTTCAATAATTGCTTTATCTCGACGGGCAAATTGGGAAGTTTCATCTATTGAATTAATAATAGCAGAAATTTCTTCTTCCATTAATACTATGGGTAGTTTTTTGGGTGCCTTTGGACTAGAAAGAATCAGAGTTGGATTTTCATCTGTGAATTGTTCCGACGTTAAAAAATTATGATAAGATCGAATGGATGAAAAAATCCGAGCAATACTTGCTGTAGCTAAACCAAATTCATTGAGTTTTTGTATGTACTTCCGAATGTGCATTTGGGAAATTTCAGAAACATTTTTAACACTTTTTTCACCAAGAAATGCTAAATATTGTTTAAGATCGCGTTGATAAGCTTCCAATGTTTGGGGAGACACATTTCGTTCAACCCGTAGCATCGTCAGGTAGTCATAAAAATGCGTTTCCATTTTAGCTTAAAAAATCATCTTCGATGAGTCCACAAATAATTTGGCCCGTCATAATATGACCTTCCTGAATTCGTTGAGTATCTTCGCTGGGAACATTGATGGTAACATCGGCCATTCCCTTCATCATGCCGCCAAATTTCCCGGTGAATACGACAGTTTTAAGACCTTTGAATTTGGCTTGTTTAAGAGCTGCAATAATATTTTCTGAATTTCCACTTGTAGAAATACCAACCAAAACATCTCCTTCTTTTCCAAGTCCTTGGACTTGTCGAGAAAAAATGGATTCAAAATCAGTATCATTCGACCATGCTGTAATAAATGATGAATCAGTCGTCAAGGCGATAGATGGGATTGGTTTCCGTTCGTGGCTCGTCATGCCACCCATAAGTTCAGTTGCAAGATGTTGGGCATCGCCTGCACTTCCACCATTTCCGCACCATAAAATTTTCCCGCCATTTTGGATGGATTCTATCATGAGGATAGCTGCGGATTCAATATGGGAGATACAGGTGTCAACCATAGATTCTTTCATGGATGCACTATCTAAAATTTGTTGAATAATTTTTTCTTTCATTTCTTATTCTTTCCAATGAACAGCATCTGTTATTTCTGACATTAAATTTGAATTTTCTTCAATTACAGTTCCAGTAACAATAATAGATGCGCCGGCTTTTACTTTTTCCGATGCAATCTGTCCATTCCGAATTCCACCTCCCACAATGACAGGAATATCCAAATTATGCGTTACTGCTTCTATTACAGATTCCGATACAGATTCTTTGGCGCCACTTCCTGCCTCAAGATATATTAATTTCATACCAAGATATTGCCCCGCCAATGCGTGCGCCACTGCAATATCAGGACGATTCATAGGAATAGGCCGAGTTCCACTCATAAATTCTACTGTTGAACCCGCTCCACCATCCATCAGCATATATCCTGTTGGGATAGTCTCAATTCCTAAATCTTTTACCATAGGCGCAGCAATAACCTGTTCGCCAATTAGATAATGTGGGTTTCGTCCAGAAATAACTGACATAAATAACATGGCATCATAATAAGAATTTAATTGCCCAACGCCGCCCGGAAAAAAAATAACAGGAATATCCGAAGCTTGTTTTATTTGCTTAACACGTTCGGTGCATTTCCCATCCATCATAAGACTACCCCCAACAAATAGAGCATCTACGCCAGATTGATTGGCAGAATCAACACAAGATTCTAAAGAATCTTCATTTTTTCTATCCGGATCAATGAGGACAACATAGGCAGCACCTTTTTTACCAATAACAGAATCTAAATGTAAAAAAACAGACATTTAGCTAACAAATTCCTCGTAAGACAAAAAGTTCATTAGTTCGTCTTTTTCTTCAGGATTAGATGGCGTTACTTTAATTAACCACCCTTCATCGAAAGGATCAGAATTAACTTTCTCTGGAGAATCATCCAATGCTTCGTTTACTTCAGTAATTGTCCCAGAAATAGGGGCAAACAATTCAGAAACAGTTTTTACTGCTTCAATTTCACCAAAAGCGTCACCCAAATTTATTTCGTCCCCAACATCCGGAAGTTCGATAAAAATCACATCACCCAATTGACTTTGCGCATAATCGGTGATACCAATCACAACAACATCGTCTTTATAATCTGCCCACTCATGTTCTTCTGTGTAGAGTAAATGGTCAGGTGTATTCATACTTTTTCTTCCTTATAAGCGTATTCTGCTTGGTTATATTCAAATGTTTCTAAAAAGCTCGTATCAAATACTCCAGATCTAAATTTTTCATCTTTCATGATGGCCATTTGATAGGGAATAGTTGTTTTGGGTCCAACAATAATTGTTTCTTCTAATGCACGTTGCATTCTAATAATGGCCCGTTCACGGTTTTTAGCATGAACAATAATTTTACCAATCATGGAATCGTATTGCGTTGGAATTTTATAACCGGCGTAAGCATGGCTATCCACACGAACACCTTTTCCGCCCGGCATATGGAAATTTGTAATTACCCCTGGAAATGGCATAAAATTATTGGCTGGATCTTCTGCATTAATCCGACATTCAATAGAATGCCCTCTCAGTTTAAAATTTTCTAAATATGTTGGGCATTTAAATCCAGCATGCATTTTTATCTGTTGCTTAATCAAGTCAATTCCCGTAACCATTTCTGTTACAGGATGCTCAACTTGAATCCGCGTATTCATTTCCATAAAGTAGAAATTTTTATTTTTGTCCATGAGAAATTCAAAGGTTCCTACGCCAACATAATTCACTGCTTTTGCACCTTTAATGGCTGCATCGCCTAGGGCTTTTCGTGTCTCTTCATCCACAAATGGAGAGGGCGATTCTTCAATTAATTTTTGGTGTCGTCTTTGGATTGAACATTCACGTTCACCAAGATGTATTGCATTCCCATGACTGTCACCAAGAATTTGGACTTCAATATGTCGAGGATTTTGAATGAATTTTTCAATATACATATCTCCATTACCAAACGATGTCAACGATTCTTGACTTGCAGATTTGAAGGAAGGAATCACATCTTCAGATTTTTTCACGAGACGCATTCCTTTTCCACCACCGCCTGCAGAAGCTTTTAACATGACGGGATAACCCATTTCGTCTGCCTTAATTTTTGCATCTTCTGGTCCATCCAAAATGCCCTCACCGCCGGGTACAACGGGAACTCCAGCTGCTTTCATGGTGATCTTTGCTTGTGCCTTATTTCCCATAGCATCAATGATATCGGGTGTTGGTCCCAGAAATACAAAATCATTTTCAGCACATATTTTGGAAAAATTCGCAGATTCAGACAAAAATCCATAACCGGGATGAATGGCATCGGCGCCCGTAATTTCACACGCTGCAATAATCCGCGGAATATTTAAATAACTTTCGCTGCTAGCTGGAGGTCCAATGCAAACTGCTTCATCGGCAAATTTTACATGAAGTGACAATTCATCAGCTGTGGAATAAACCGCAACCGTTTTTATATTTAATTCGTGGCATGCACGAATAACTCGAAGTGCAATTTCACCACGATTAGCAATCAGAACTTTTTTATACATAATCGACTAAGAAGGATCGATGACAAATAAAGTTTGATTGTACTCAACAGGATCACCATTTTCAACTTTAATGTCTGTAATCGTACCATCAATTTCGGCTTCAATCTCATTCATAATTTTCATGGCTTCAATAATACAAAGTGTTTGTCCTTTTTTCACTGAATCTCCAACCGTAATAAATGATGGCTCATCCGGAGTAGGTGATCCATAAAAAGTGCCGGGCATGGGAGAGAGCAGATCTTCTCCTTTTGGTGCTGTTGGCGCTGGCTCAGGTTCACTTACTGAAGCAACTGTACCAGTTTCTGCAGGTAATGGAGCAGCCAACGCTGCTGCAATAGGTGCTGAAACAACAGTACCACCTTTACTAACTCGATATTTGTGTCCCCAGAAATTCACCTCAATTTCGTTCACGCTTGAATTTTCAAGTATGTAAATAATTTCTTTTAATTTATCCTGCCACATAATCTCTCCTTGTGAAATTTTACTCTTTGGACCGTTCAACATAATCGCCAGTTCTAGTATCAATCTTGAGCCGGTCACCTTCATCAATAAATAACGGAACATTTAGTGTATAACCTGTTTCCACTGTTGCCGGTTTGGTAGCTCCCTGAGCTGTATTTCCTCTAAATCCTGGTTCAGTTTTCGTTACTTCTAAAACAATGTGAGATGGTAAACGAACATCCAAAACTTCTGTCCCATCAAATAAAAGATCAACACTCATTCCACCAATTAAAAAGTTTTTTCCTTTGCCAACAGATTCGGTGGGAATGTTCAGTTGCTCAAAATTTTCATTATCCATGAACACAACCATTTCGCCATCTTCATATAAATATTGCATGGTTTTTGCTTCTACTCGAATGAACTCAAGTTTACGCCCAGCGTTAAATGTTTCATCAAATATTTTGCCCGATTGAATATCTTTTAATTTGGTACGAACAAATGCGCCTCCTTTCCCAGGTTTTACATGTTGAAACTCAATCACTTTCATTCGTTTGTGTTTATGTAAAATGACGGCGCCATTTCGTATATCTGAAGTTGTAGCCATGAATGTCCTTATTTGATTAAAAATTCAAGCCTGAAATTTACGACGAGACTTTGCTTGTTCAAATGGAGGGAATTTTAAAAATTAACGACTAAGAATCCTTTACAGTTCCTAATACATAATCATAAAATTTAGTCTTCGCATTCTCCCAAAGTGAAATCAGTTATACCATTCCAATTAATTGCTGCGCATGCATTGACATAGGTAACATCGTCACACCCACATACAGGTGTATAATCCATTGTACACATAATTGACTCATCTATCAGAGATTCGTCGATACATCCTTCTGGTATTTCCACATTATTACATCCAACCATGGACAATACAAAAATGAATAAAAATTTTATATGATTTATTTTGTTTTCCTTAGATGTTTACTAATAGACTAGCCTAATTATACATAAAGTGCTTACAACTAAGAAATGAGTTTTATACCTGTGAAATAAAAGAAGAAATTTTCTCTTTATCCGCAGACATTTTCTCGGACGTTGGGATTTCACGGGCATATTTTACCTTATCAGCTTCCGATAGAAACTGAGCCCAATCAGAAAACAATCCATCTTCCAGAGGAAACAAGGATCGGAATTCATTGATTTCTTCGGTAGTCATTTCCAAAGCACGGACAAAATATTTTGTTTCAATATATTCTCGAGATATGTGAGATAAATCGGCATAATAATTTTTTGACAATCCTGATTCATTTAATTCGCCTAATCGTCTTTTTGCTCGGTCTTCCGGTGATTCCATTATCAAATAATCAACTTTTTGATATTGGATTTCACGTCTCTGTTTCCATATCCAAATTATGCTTCCGAGCATCGTGAGTAAGATGAGACTCAAAATAACAGTTTTAATCGGGAAAATGCCTTTAACCGGAATTGGACCTTTCATGGGACGAAATTTTGGATTCTCTGCAAGAACAAGAATAGACCTTACAAAAAAACGGATCGGTATTGTTGATAGTGAAAAATCGATTGTTCCGTCTACCTTTAAAATATGTACGTCAAAATCTGGTGTTACAAATAGGCCAGTGTCCCAAGCCATTATCTCAAATTGGATTCCCACCAATTTCCCATTTTCATGAATCAAGGATTCATTTCGAATTGATAAAGTATCACTTAAATCACCTAAATTAGGAAATTGAACAGATTCGTCTTTTTGCCCTTCAACTTTAACGGTCCAAAGAAAAACATCTCCAATGAAACCTTGGGTCGTATCTAAATTGGACACAATAGCAATACTTTGTCCAAAAGTGAATGATGAAAAAAGAAGACCAAAAATAAGACGCATTAATGTCTCTTTTCTCTTTTTTTAAAAAAGGACATAAGCGGTTCAACAAAATCTTGATTCGTCGCAACAGGAATAAGATCAAATCCAATTTTCCTTGTTTCTTTTTTGAATTTTTCATGCCTGTTTTGAATGTCTTTCCTCAATCTATTTCTAGCTGCTTTAGATGAAGTATCCACCCAAAATGATTCACCCGTTTCTGGATCTTCAACTTTCGCCAAACCCATATCGGGTATATCAGTTTCAGCAGGGTCATAAAGTTGAATTCCAATTAAATCATGTTTACGGTTAACCACTTTCAAGGAAGGCCAATAATTTTGATCTAAAAAATCAGAAATGATAAAAACAACGCTTTTTCTTTTCGACACTTTTAAAAGATAGTCCAGCGCATTTTTTAAGGATGTTCCAGACTGTTCTGGTTCCGTGTATAGTAATTCTCGTATAACTCGTAAAACGTGAGTTTTCCCTTTTTTCGGTACCACATATTTTTCAATTTTGTCCGAAAAAAGAATGAGCCCCACTTTATCATTATTCTTAATGGCTGAAAATCCAAGTACAGCTGCAATTTCAGCACCGATTTCTCGTTTCAATTGTTGACCTGAACCAAAGTCTCCAGAGGCGGAAATATCCACCAATAAATAAACAGTTAATTCCCGCTCTTCTTCAAAAACTTTAATAAACGGAGAACCGGTTCGGGCAGTAACATTCCAATCGATCAAGCGAATATCGTCACCGGGTTGATATTCCCGAACTTCAGAAAATGTCATTCCTCTTCCTTTAAAGATTGAATGGTATTCTCCACCAAAAAGATCATTCACGAGTCCGCGTGTTCGAATTTCGATTTGCTTCACCTTTTGCAGGATCTGACGGGGAATCATGGGTTCACCTTATAGGATAAGTAAAAATAAATATTGGCGTCAAGTTTATTAGGTCGATTTTTTTGTGAGTTATCGTTAAAAGTGCGATAATTAAAAATGAAATTCAATTAAAATTACCAAGTTTTGTTTTACATATTTAGGACGAAAGTTGTCAAAGAAATCGTTTGATGAATCAAGGAACTTCCACGACTTCAAACAATCGTTGGATCACATCTTCCGGAGTAAGTTCTTCAGCTTCCGCTTCATAGGTTAAAATAATTCTATGCCGTAAAACATCCGCGCCAATATATCGAATATCTTCAGGGGTAATGTATCCGCGATGCTCTGTAAAGGCTCTTGCTTTTGCGGCACGAATTAAATTGATCGTAGCTCTCGGCGATGCACCGTAATCGATAATTCCTTCTAAATCCTTCAAACCATATTTTTCAGGATTCCGTGTTGCAAAAATTAGATTCAACACATAATCTTCAACTTTTTCATCCACATAAATATCATGAATGACTGCTTGCGCTTCCAAAATAGCATCGGATTCAACAATCGGTTTTAAACTATCAACATTAATAGGTTTTGTATTTTGCCGAAGAACTAACCTTTCTGAATCTCGATCAGGATAATCTACAATTAACTTAAACATAAATCTATCGACTTGGGCTTCCGGTAAAGGATATGTTCCTTCTTGTTCAATCGGATTTTGTGTTGCCATTACAAGAAAAGGAGCATCCAATAAAAAGGTATTTTCACCAATGGTTACTTGACGTTCTTGCATGGCTTCTAATAAAGCACTTTGCACTTTGGCAGGAGAACGGTTAATCTCATCGGCTAATATGATGTTGGAAAATATGGGGCCTTTTCGAGTGTCGAATTCGCCTGTTTTCTGATTATAAATCAAAGTTCCCAACAAATCCGCAGGTAACATATCTGGTGTAAATTGAATCCGTTGAAAATTGGTATTAATCAATTTAGAAAGGGTGTTTACCATTAATGTTTTTGCCAAACCAGGCACACCTTCCAAAAGGATATGACCGTTGGCTAGCATGGAAACTATAATTTTATTAACCAATTCATCTTGACCAATAATAACTCGCCCCATCCCCTTTTTCAACTCATCTACAAATTCAGAGGTCTTGGAGATTCGTTCATTAATCTCTTTTAAACTAAAATCGCTCATGGGCTACTTTATGAAGAAGTGATATGCTTCAAGGCAGGGATATCTTCAATCCCTTTCCCTAAAAATTCAATCTCAAATTTGACAGAAGGAGATAACTCATGAGTCGGAAATCTATTTAAAAAATCTCTGTATTCAATTTCTGCACTTTTTGGATCATTCACCACATTGGCATAAATATAACCAATCATAAAAAGAGCATGTGCTTCTTGAGATGACCCAGCATAATTCTCAATTACTTTTCGATATTCCTGAATTGCAGTAGGAAAATCTCGAAATTCATTCATATAAAGATCACCCAACATATATTGACTTTTTGGTGTGAGTTCGTGTTGAGAATATTTTTCAATCATATACATCAAATGTTCCACAGCTTCCTTTACCATTTTTCGTTTCCGAAGAGATTCTGCTTTATTCAGAATATATTCTGGAAATTGATCAATCTCTTTTTGAGCTTGAGTTCCTTGAATGGAGCGACCATAATGACTTACAGTATTTTGTAAGGATGTATATCCTTTGGTTAAATCATTTTTCCAATTCAGATGGATAGAAGCCAATTTATATTGAGCCTTAGACGCCAAACTGTCTTCTGGATATTTTGTTAAAAGAGTTTCCAAATCCTTTATGGCTTGGTCTGTCTTGTCATTTTTTAAATTTTCACTGGATAATTCTATAAGTTCATCTGCTGATTTTGAACAAGCTGTGATTAAGAATAATCCTAATAGTGAGAGTAATAGTTTAGTTTTCATTGTCATCCTGTAGTTTAAAAGCCGCCGAAATTAATGCCAGTTTAGGGGCATAAAAAGAGTTTGGTAATGATAAAATGCCTGAACTGATTTTCAGTTCCAAAAAATTAAAATAAATTTTGAACACCCAATTGTATTTGGGGGCTTTCCGGTTGGTACATTGGAAATGCAAAATCTAATCGTGCACGCCCGATAGGTGTTTGCACAGTTAATCCGAAACCGCTATCCCATTTAATCAATTCATGAGATATATTTCTTGTATGATCCGTTAAGAGACCACCGTCGGTGAATAAGGTTAAACCTACCGATTTATAAACAGGAAAACGATATTCGATATTTGTCATAAACCTTATAATTTTTCCAACAGGGTTTCCATTGGATTCAATAAAACGAAGGACTTCCCATCCACGCATCGATGTACTCCCACCTAAATAAAATTTTTCATAACTATAATCATTAAATTCATTATTCCACCCCCAAAGCCGACCAGCTTTTAATCGAACAGCGAAAACAGATTTTTTTCCAATAGGTGTATAAGATTGGAAAGTGAAATCTGATTTAAGATAGTCTCTTTCACCACCTAAAACATACCCTGCCGATTTGAAAATTGCAGAAAATAAATACCCTCTCCGAGTAAAAAGCGGATCATCTTTTTTATCAATATGAATTTTTATGGCGAATGACCGTTGCTCAATATTTTCATTCGATACAGATCGATCACTGAAAGATTCCCAAACAGATTTTGTCTCAAAATAAGATCGCTTATCAAACCGTATATGTTGAGATAAGTTAATCCCAATTCTTTCAATCGTTTCAATTTGATCTTTATATTCGATAAATGTCTCATAAAATGCTGTGAGTTTTGTCGGGAACCGTATGCCTAAAAACCAATTACTGGTAAAACTCACATCATATCGAAGCCGTGGAACAACAAACTCTTCTTCAACTGGAACCGCTGCCAGTAATTTTGTTGAAAATTGGGTTGGTGAATTAAAAAATGTTCTATTTCGCCACTCAATAGTTCCACTAATTGCGGACAGAGGTTCCGCACCTTCTGCAAACCTAATTGGATCATATCCTCCCGCAGATAACCACTCGCGCTGTTTATATCGTCGAAATTCAATGACCATATTCACAAGTGAATCTGAATCAATTACTTTTACAGGAATCATATTTGCCATGGAGAAAACACCCATTTCTCTAAGATGACGGGAAGTCTTATCCATTATTTTTTTTGAATAAATATCGCCAGTTTTAAAGGTTATCTCTCGCCAAACCATGGAACTATCAATGCTTCCTAATTTTTCCAAATATGTATTTTTGATCCGGACATCTTTCCCTTCAGTAATAACAATTTTAACTCGAACCGAATCAGAAATTTCATCCAAGACCTTGATCGTGAAAAATAATTTCCCCACTTCATGATAAGCATTTTCTACTGCAAACAAATTGTCATTTATAAAAACGGGGTTGTAGGGTTTATGCTTAGTAAGGCCTAATAATTTTATAATTTTTTTATCGGATATTGATGTGTTTCCAGATAACGATATATGAGAAATAAAAAACTGTTTCCCCTCTTCAATCTTATAAACAATATCTGCTAAATTATTGTCAAACGTAAAAGACTCTTCCACTTTTACATCCAGAAATCCCTTCGAATGGTAATAGCTTTTTAAGGTTAAAGCATCCAATTTTAATAATCTTGAATCGAAATCCGGCCGACGAAAAAACCAATTGGGTGGTCGTTGACGAATGATATAAAGTACCTCATTCATAGATACAGACTCATTCCCTGTCATTGTAACAGTTCGGATTGAGATTTTATCCGTTTGGGGACATACAACCCCCATCCATGCTAATAAGCAAATTAGAAAATGGAATATTAGTTTCACTATTTATTTAATAGGCGTAACGATAACGATATTTAAGGTTCAAATTTCCATCATCATCTATATTACCTACCACAGAAAAATGTCTGTTTAATTTATATTCAACGCCGATCTGTGATTGGTTCGGATTCGCTAAAGAGAATGACCTTTTATAGGATAAATTTAAGAAAGTTTTGTCACCAATTTGTCTTTTTGCAGTAACTTCGAAATCTTCGTTTGTCCCTTGCAATAAACCGGCAGCACCGGAGATTGCAATGTCATCAACAATACTCATTTTCCCAAATTCAGAATCTTTCAAATTCTTTTCTAATTGATTCTCTAAAAGTGAACCGAGAATGGATACAGTTTGATTTCCAAATCCAGTGGTTGTTATTTCCTGATCTTCAAACCGTTTTCCCCACGTGAGTAATTCTAATATATCGCTTTCAGAAAATCCACTGAAAGACTCTAAGCCAATATCTAAATCATCAATTCCCCCAGTGATTCTTAGGGCAATCCGCTCGTCATCGATCATGGTAAATGCGTTTAAATCCATGATTGGGTTGAAACCTTTATTATCAAAACTCACATATCCCTGAAGGCCTTCGAAGTTGTCTTTGTAAGAAAATACGTTTCCATCTTCAACAAAAATTTCACCACCAAAATCCATTTCGCCATGACCAATTTGGGATAAACTTAATTCTCCTGTTACATGAGCATCAATTTGAGAATTCTGAAATAAAGCAGACCCTCGAATTGGGATGGAAATTTGGTAAGACATTATCGTTCTAACATCATCAGAAAGGGCTATCCCCATCTCTTCACTTGTAAATTCGTAAAATATATTTGCATCCAAAACCTCAACTGTTCCAGCAATTAAAACGGTATCTCGACCTGTAATGGTCACATCCAAATTACTTTGTCCCGCAATGTCCAAATATAGGGCTTTAAAGGATGTTTCTTTTCCTGTAGCATGGATGCTATATCTCGGTTTGAAAAACTGTGTAAAATCCATGAGTCCCGTAATCGTGGTATTTTGAGTATTCGTGGATTGATATTTTCCATTTGGATGATATAATTGCGCACTCATTTTCTGTATCACTAATTGGTTATGATTCATAAAAGCCGTTCCTTCAACCAACTTAACAGGATCACTAATAAGTAAGGTGTAAACCATACCATCCTTGATTGCAATTTTTCCACTTCGTTGAATCGACTCACTCGGACCTGTTAAGGACAAAGAAATATTAAAATCTCCACGAACTGAATCAAGATCAACAATATAAGGGGATAAAAATGGTAGTGAACTAATTTGTGCGTTTGTATGAAAATCTAAGGAATCACCGTAATAAAACTGTCCCTTATTAACAGAACTTATGTTTAAATCAATTGGAATTGACCCATACGCGGATATTTCACCATCGTGACGAATTGCTTTTGCTGATTCAAGAAAAAGTCGGCGACCATCATATTTACCCTTCCCTACCACATGACCCAAATTAATTAAATCAAATACAGCATCTTGAATATCCATATTATAGCTAAACTGAGTATTATCAGGGAATCCATTTAAATCAAGAGCGCCAGTGACTTCACCGCCCAACGTAAAAAAGTCGGGAATAAATTTGTGAACAAACCCCAAAGATAAATTGGAAAATGTAGACCTTAAAGAGATTGGAGTTCTTCCGATGTGTTTTTTTCCTAAAGGAATAACTCCATTTGCTTGAATTCCCATATGCTCACCTCGTGTCATAGAAATATCATCCATATGTAGCAAGCCTCGTTTATATAAAAATGATAAAGTCATTTCATCAAATGGTTCATCCATATAGGTCCCATTTTTCAATGATAAGTCAGCATCTAAATCCACAGCATCACTTATCCATTGCATCCAAATTTCACCAAATACTATTCCGGACATTTGGAAACGCGGATCATCCAAGAATTGAGTCAAAATTTCTGCGTTGAAATTTGACATTTTAAAATGACCTTCTGGTTGATTTCCACCTGTCACAACACCCTCTAACCTGCCATCATTGATATGGAATTCGAAAGGATTAACAAAAAATGTTGAATCTTTAATAGAAAATGAAAGTGGTTTTGCATTTACTAAATAATGATTCTGATAAGCAATTTGCAAACGATCGATTAAATATTTATTTATGCCATCAAATTTTCCAGATGCTTGAAGAAAGTCTTTTCCTGACTTAAAATGGCAATTCTCAATTGTGACTTGATTATTTTGGATGGTAGCATAAACCGTTCCACTTTCAAATGATTTTTCTCGCCAAGTTCCTTTACCCGCTTTTATATCTATATAGCCCGTCGTTAGCGTATCTTTCACCGTAACTTGAGATTTGAATTCAAGGGAATTCAATAAAAAATTATCCACTTTTATTTTTTGACAAATCAGTTCAGCGCTGGCAGAAGGTGCATTAATATTCCCTTGAACTTTTAAACGGCCAGTAGCTCGGCCAGAAACAAAATCTCCTGGAAGGAATTGATTGATCAATTCAATATCCGCTTGTTCCAAATCCGCAAGAATATTAATCGTTTTATTTTTGAAATTCCCTTCACCGTCGATGGTTAAATAACTATCTCCAATCATTACCGTGACTGGATCTATCGTGGACAAAAGACTATCTTGATACGTCATTTGCCCTTGAACAGATATTTCACCTTCCTTAAATAGTTTCGATTCAATTACTTCAAGTGTGAGATCAATTTGATCGAAGGAACCTTTTTGAGTTAAACTTCCATCGATGATGGCCAATCCGGATAAATTTGTTGGTTCTTGTTTAGTCATCCAACGACTTAAATCCAAATTTGTAAGATTCATATAACTGTTTATTCGCGTTTTATCTTCCCAGATTCCGCTCATATTTAATTGCGATTTTTCACCGACTAATTCAAGTTTTTCTAAAATCCACGCTGTTTTTTCTCGACCTATTTTGAATTTTCCTGTCATGTCTAAGCCCAAATCATTTTCAAGACCCAGTTCCCCAGAAAAATAGTGGAAATCAGATTCAAAATTAAAAGTACCTTCAAATGATGATAATTTAGTTTGAAGAGGAAGTTGGCTAAATAATTCTGGATTTATTTCGATTCCACTCACACGAACATTCCCCGTTAAAAGCGGTTTTTGATCGTCATAAGTCAATTCACCATTTAAAGGCAAATCACCAATCAGCCCTTTGACTTGATTTAGGTAAAAAGATGATCCATCATAACCAACGGCAATGCTTTGTAAATCAATGACATATTTGGGGCTATTGACAAGGGTAACCTTTAATAAATCACAATTCAGTGTTGGATGCATTCCACCTTTAAACTCACCTCCAACTTTCATATCGATAGCATAGGATTGATCGTTCAATTTGGAATTAATTCGTCCTGAAACAAAAAATGATTTTATATGAAAGGGTAAATTGATTGATTTAGTTTTATCAAAATCATTTCCAGATTTTATCCAATTTTGATTTAATTCGGTTGCCATATTTTCTAGGGTTAAAAGATCAAAAGTTATGTCCCCAAATAGTGTAGCTAAATGTGCGAAATTAATAGATGAATTTTCTATGGACACGTGCGGTCCATTCTCTTGATTCAAAATGACATTTTCAAGATGCATAGTCCCAAATAAATATCCGGATGATTTTCCAACTTGTATGGACCACCCCGAAGTCACAATCTTTTCATTGATCTTTTTTTGGATGAAATCTCCCCAAACAGAAGCTCGAAGAATAATCATCAAAAAGAGAATCAATACAGCACTTGTGCCGAGTATATATTTTTTTCGCTTTTGCATCATAGAAAGGTTACTATGTAACCTTTAAATTAGGAAGGGAGTTCCATATAAAAAAAAAGCCCTTTTACATTAAGCAAAAGGGCTTTAATTCGAATCAATCTAAATGAAAGATTAATCGACAACTTCGAAGTCTGCATCTTCGATTTCGCCTTCTTTCATTTTCTTTTCAGTGGGTTCACCTTCTGGAGCAGCACTTGGTGCGCCTTCTTCTTGCTTGGCGGACTCATACATTTTGGCCGCTACAGTGCTCCATAAAGCATTTAGTTCTTCCATTGCAGGTTTGATATCGTCAACATTGCCACTGTCTTTTGCTTTTTTCAAAGCTTCAACTTTTTCAGTGAGACTCTCTTTTTCAGCATCATCTAATTTATCACCATTCTCTTTTACATTTTTTTCTGTTTCATAAATCAAATGTTCAGCTTGGTTGACTAAATCAATTTTTTCCCTTTGCTTTTTATCTTCACCTTCATGCTTTTTAGCATCATTCACCATTTTATCAATTTCAGTTTCTGACAATCCACTGGAAGCTTCGATACGGATACTTTGTTCTTTTCCAGTTGCTTTATCTTTCGCATTCACATTCAAAATTCCATTTGCATCAATGTCGAAGGTTACTTCAATTTGTGGAATTCCACGAGGAGAAGGCGGAATATCCGCTAAATGAAAACGGCCAATAGTTTTATTATCTAAAGCCATTTCCCGTTCACCCTGTAATACATGAATTTCAACGGTGGTTTGATTATCAGCTGCCGTACTAAAGACTTGTGATTTCTTGGTGGGAATAGTTGTATTTCTATCTATAAGACGAGTAGAAACGCTACCGAGAGTTTCGATACCCAATGAAAGCGGTGTAACATCTAATAACAAAATATCATCAACATCACCGGAAAGTACACCCCCTTGAATGGCTGCACCTAAAGCTACAACTTCATCAGGATTTACACTTTTGTTTGGCTCTTTGCCAAAAATTTCTATTACTTTTTCTTGAATTTTAGGAATCCGAGTCGATCCACCCACAAGAATGACTTCATCAATTTCGCTTGTAGAAAGGCCCGCATCTTTGATGGCTTGAATACAAGGTTGAACTGTCCGTTCAATCAAGTCGCTAACTAAATCTTCAAATTTGGCTTGTGTAAGTGAAAGATTTAAATGTTTAGGTCCAGAAGCATCAGCCGTAACAAATGGCAAATTGATATCTGTTTTCTTCGATGAAGAAAGTTCTTTTTTGGCTGTTTCTGCAGCTTCTTTCAATCGTTGAAGCGCCATAGGATCTTTCCGAAGATCAATTCCGTCAGACTTATTAAACTCATCCGCAATCCAATCAATCACTTTTTGGTCAAAATCATCACCCCCTAAATGCCCATCACCATTTGATGATTTTACTTCAAAAACGCCATCGCCTAATTCTAGGATAGAAACATCAAACGTTCCACCCCCTAAATCGAAAACGGCAATTTTTTCATCTTTCTTTTTATCCAAGCCATAGGCTAAGGATGCAGCGGTGGGTTCGTTAATAATTCTACGAACATTTAATCCGGCGATTTTACCCGCATCTTTAGTAGCTTGACGTTGAGAGTCATTAAAATAGGCTGGAACTGTAATCACAGCATCTGTTACCGTGGTACCTAGGTATTCTTCTGCTTGTTGTTTTAATTTTTGAAGAATCATGGCAGAAATTTCAGGTGGAGTATATTCCTTTCCACCTGTATTCACCACACAAGCCCCTTTTGAATTCTTTTCAACTGCGTAGGGGACTTCTTTCAGTTCAACTCCCACTTCATTAAACATACGTCCCATAAACCGCTTAATTGAAAAAATAGTATTTTCAGGATTAGTAACCGCTTGACGTTTGGCAGCTTGGCCGACTAGACGTTCACCATCTTTTGTAAATCCTACGATTGACGGTGTTGTTCTCCCACCTTCATCATTCGTAATAATTGTGGGTTCACCACCCTCTAAAACAGCAACACATGAATTTGTAGTTCCAAGGTCAATTCCGATAATCTTGCCCATTGTATCTCCTTTTGGTCAAAAAATAAATTAAATAAAAATCTGGTTTATTGACGCAAGGAACGTACCACCCTTAGGGGTAATGCAATATGGCAGAATCGTTATATTTGTCCACCTATCTGGCGGACTAGATCCTACTTAGACGGTAATTTCAGTGTTTTAGGCTTTGATTTAGGACTTTTTTTAAAATCGAAATGCATTTTATTTTTTACGGCTTTTACTGTAATAGTCATCCCTTTCATAAAAACCTGTTTGAGTAACATTTCAGAAATTGGATCTTCAAGAGATTTTTGTATTTCTCGTCGTAGCATTCGAACACCATATTGTGGATCATATCCATTTTTTGCCAATAGCTTTTTTGCTGTTTTTGACAATTTTAACTTTAATCCAAGTTTGGCTAAATTTTGGAAAAGATCGGACAATTGTAAATCAATAATATCATAAACATTTTCTTTGGTGAGAGAATGAAAAACAACCGATTCATCAATTCGATTTAGGAGTTCCGGTGAAAAGATTGATTGAACATTTTCCAAAACTCTATCTTTCATTTTGTTATAATTTTCATCTGCTTTTTCGCCACCGAAGCCATATCCACTATTTTTTAAATCCTTCGTTCCCATATTTGACGTCATTATTATTATTGAATTTCTGAAATCAACTTTCCGCCCAAGCCCATCTGTTAATACACCTTCATCAAACACTTGAAGTAATACATTGTATAAATCTTGATGCGCTTTTTCAATTTCATCCAACAAAACAACAGAGTATGGATTTCGTCTTACTTTTTCTGTTAGTTCTCCACCCTCTTCATATCCAACATATCCAGGCGGCGCACCAATGAGTCTGGAAATTGTAAAGCGCTCCGCGAATTCTGACATATCAATTTTGACCAAAGCTTGGTTATGAGGAAATAAATATTTTGCCAAAGATTTTGCTAATTCTGTTTTTCCTACGCCAGTTGGACCTAAAAATAAAAATACACCAATCGGTCTATTTGGGTTTTTCAA
>Ga0257122_1000585_pt1 | contig 31120 bp, 27 predicted proteins | sample SI106_120metaG_FD_190146 | JGI IMG/M metagenome (GOLD analysis project Ga0257122, IMG submission 190146) | Marine microbial communities from Saanich Inlet, British Columbia, Canada - SI106_120 | ecosystem: Environmental > Aquatic > Marine > Inlet | place: Canada: British Columbia | collected... | reverse complement strand
CATTGCCCCGACCGGAAAGCCTGGGCTGGGTAGCAGCGCGAGTGCTGTCGTGGCCGTCACCGCCGCCACCCTAGGAGAGCAAGCCCTCGCAGCCTCATCTGGGAAGGAACGCGTTCTTGATCTTGCCCTCAAAGCCCATCAACAGGCTCAGGGAAAACGCGGTTCTGGCTACGATGTCGCCACGGCAACCCTCGGCGGATTGGTCGTCTGGCGAAAGAACACCGACGGCAATTATTCCGGAGAGACGATCACTTGGCCAACGAACTTGCATTGCCTTGCAGGATACTGCGGCACGAGTGCCGACACGCGCCACTACCTAAAGAGTTTTTCGGATTGGCAGGCTTCGGACAATGCCGACGTCGACGCCGAACTGGCCATGCTATCCAGACCCGTGGAAGAAATGCTGCAAGCGGTCACCTCCACCGACTACGACCAACTCCATCACGCTACACGTCGGGCGCACGATGCCTTGCTCGAATGGGACCGACGTTTCGAAATGGGAATCGTTACCGTGCCCATCGCGAAAATGATCGAGATCTCCCAGAAATTGAAAGTGGCCGCAAAAGTCTCCGGTGCCGGCGGAGGCGATTCTCTAATCGCATTCTCCGACGATCGCGATCGACTTGAAGCGTTGGCTATGCAATGGAGAGAAGCGGGGTTTTGGCCCTATTCGGTCGAAGTCGACCCCGACGGCCTGAAACAGATCGCCTAGCTCAGGCACCAAATCCAACAAAAGTCCTATCAAACGGTACTAGATTCCAATAATAGTGGAATTTTCCGAACAGCGTATATGGTGAAACACGCTTCTCGGGCCAGTAGGGATTGTTTGACGCCACTCACCATGCTATTCGCTATTTGCACAAAGAGGTACGTAGATGAATAAGCCCCTGCTTTTTGTTCGAGGAACCACGGTCGATGCGGCACGACGCTATATGGAGCGGTCGATGGGAACGAATGCTTGGAAGGCATTCGAAGACAAGCTAACGCCCGACCAACACAAGCTATTTCAAGAGCCCGTGCGACGCCGTGACTGGTATGAGATGGAACTCTATTCGACTGCGATCGACATCGGCGCGCAAACGATCGGCGCAGAAAACCCTCAATCCTACCTCGAAGGTCTTGGCCGCTTCGTCATGGACGATGGCGTCAACAGCCTCTACAAGGCCTTCTTCCGCATCGCTAGCCCTTCTTTCGTACTTCGAGGAAGCGCGTTGCTGTGGGGAATGTTCTTTAAGGGAAGCAAATTGAAGGTCGAAAACCGTGGCAAACGTTTCGTAACGACAGCCATTCACGGCGCCCCTTTTTGCCAACCCTCTCTCTGCAGCTCCATCGGCGGCGGCATGCTTTCCGCTCTAGAACATGCTGGGGCCACCAACGTGAGACTTGAAACGCATCAATGCCGCTCCACGGGCGGCGACCGCTGTAGCTTCAGTTTCCAATGGAATTAGGACCAGGCCTTCGAAAACCGTAGAGTCGAGCTGTATCTTCGGCCGTCCGGCCCTTTCCCTATCCCGTAAATCGTCTAATTTTTAGATACTTGGACCAAGTCGAAATGCCGTGGCGGCCACGCGAATTGGCATGACACTTGCGATAGGGTCGGCGGTGCAAAACCGAAGGAAATTGCGAACCCTCTTCATTCTCATCGCCTGCTTAGGCGTCGCGAGCAGCGCCATATCCGTAGAGGCACGCAATCGTCCCCGAGCCATTTCGCCCCGGTTCCAAAATCACGCCAAGGCGCGGTCCCAACTCAACACCCCTGTCCGGCGATATCTCCGGAGAAACAACAGGCCGTGGGAACGACGACACCCGCCGGGATTACTCTCCCCGCGTTTTGAGCAAATGTTGCTCCACAGCGTCTCCCGGCAAATGCGTAAAGGCTCAAGAAAAGACCTCGGCCATTTCTTTTGGCGGCTGAGCGAGAGTTTGCAACGAAGCAACGGGAATGAACGCGCCACACTCTGGACGATACAAGGCGTTAGGCCGCCCTCCTCTCACGAAAAGTCGTCGTCTAAGCGGGCGAATTTCTCGCCCAAGGTCCTCGAAGCTATGCAGCTTGCTTTTCGCCTACACAATCGACAGGCGCGAAAGGGAACCAAGATCCCTTACCTATCCCATTTGACCGGTGTCGCTGGCCTCGTAGCGATGGCGGGTGGTAGCGAAAAAGAAATCATCGCGGCTCTACTTCATGATGCCGTTGAAGACCAGGGCGGAAAGCGAACACTTCAATTGATCAACCGTCGCTTCGGCTCGACTGTGGCAGCCATTGTTGCCGAGGTTAGCGAAAACCCCACCGGCACCTGGGAGCAGCGCAAACGCGGGAAGATCGCGAAGATCGCCAGCGGCCATTTTTCACCTTCCGCACTACGGGTCAAAGTCGCCGACAATGTTCATAATAGCAGCACCATGATAATTGAACGCCAGGAGAAAGGGCCGGCGTTTTGGCAGATCTTCAGCCGCGGCCGCAGTGGAACCCTATGGTACTATCGCGGTCTATTGGCAGCCTATGAACAGGTTGGTCTTCAGAGCCCGCTTTTGAAACGCCTTAGGGCGAATATCTCGCGGCTCGAACAGATGGACTAGACAGAACCCGTCATTGGAATCAGCAATGAATGCCCTGGCCCAACAGTTTACCGAGCTGTCGACCTGGCTCGATACGCATCGCCAGCTATGGGAGCAACGCCCATTCGAATCGATGCCGCTGCCTTGGGAAAAAACTTATCCGCAGATTTCGCTCTATCTGGAAAACGTCAGCTTGGAAACAGCAGCATTGTTGGAAGCCGACATTCTCCATGGAGCCAACGCTCCCGCATTGATTCACGACTGGAAGAACAGCGCCGAAACACTCAGCCAGTGTTTACCACTTTCTCAACAGCAGACTGCTGAGGCGCCTCATTTTCCGCTCCACGAAAGGTGGAAGATTCCTCTGCGCAAGCGGCGACAGATCGAAGCGTTCGCTAAAATCGCTAGCACGCCAGTTCAGAAGAGCGGACACCTTGTCGACTGGTGTGCAGGAAAGGGCCATTTGGGTCGGTATCTGGCCGCGCGCCAGGAAACACGATTGCTCTGTCTGGAAAAGTCATCTTCCCTTTGCGAAGCGGGAACCATCTTGGCAAACCGCGCTGGCGTCGATTGCACCATGAAGCAGATCGATGTGATGAGCGATAGCGTCGAGAGTTTGTTTCAGCCGACAAGTAATATTGTCGCACTTCATGCCTGTGGTTTTCTGAACCAGCGTCTCCTCCGCCTAGCCGTGAAGTACCGGTCGAAGGCGGTTTCCCTGGCGCCCTGTTGCTATCATAAGCAGGAGAGTGACGCGGAATACTATGCGCCTCTCTCGTCGATCGGGCTTCGTGTCGATCTGAAACTGGATCAGCAGGCACTCCGCCTACCGACCACCGAAGAAGTTGTCGCTGGCAAAAGAAAGAAGAAGATTCGCCAACAACAAGGGCTCTATCGCATGGCCCTCGACCTGCTCCTTCGTGAAGCGTCCGGAATCGATCGCTACCGACACCTTCCCGCCGTACCCGACGGCTGGGCTCGTATCTCTTTTTCGGAGTTCAGCCAGCGCATGGCGGACCGATTCGAACTATGTCTGCCCAAGTCTTGGGACGAATCCACCGTATTGAAAGAAGCGAATGCACGCCTCCGCCGAAGCCGCAAATTCGGCCTTTTGCGGCGCCTCTTTCGCCGGCCTATCGAGCTGTGGCTGGTGTTGGACCGTGCGCTCTATCTGCAGGAAAACGGTTACCAAACCCGAATGGGCAGTTTCTGTCCACGCAACGTTACGCCGCGCAACATCGCTATCATTGCCACATTGCCTTGAATTCGAGCAAACCTTTTCCCTGCCACGTGCGCACTCTAATGTTATCCTATGAACATGCGATGGAATTTACCGGTGGCTCTTGCCACATTGGTCCTAGCGGCCTGTTCAGCAAAGGTGCCCGTCTGGTCATACGATGGCGGCAAGGATGGTTCGCAAAACAGCACTCATGACGCAATCTACGTAGCCCCGGGGGGCGATGGCAGCATCAACGATTTCCCACCGTCAGGGGCCGACGGAACAATTGGCGACAGCGGTACGCAACCGAACGACGGCAACACCCCTCAAGGCGACGGAGGAAATGATGGTGGTAACGTCACGCCGCATGATGCACAAAGCGGTGATGGCCCAGATGGAATAGATGGCTCGCCGCAAATCGGCGATGGGGGAACGACTCCGTGTGTGCCGCAATGCGGAAGTCAAATATGTGGTTTCGATCCTGTATGCAATTCCCCTTGCGGGCAATGCCAACCCAATGAAATCTGTGATGTCTGGGGGCAATGCGCCAGCTGCACCCCCAATTGTGGAAGCCAAACCTGTGGCCTGGAACCCGCGTGCAACACAACGTGTGGAACCTGCCAAAGTAGCCAGACGTGCGGCGCCGATGGGCTATGCGTAGCATCTCTACCCGATACGTGGGTTACCAGGCATTCTCCGGTCAGCACCACACTGAACGATATTTGGGGGAGCTCGGCGTCAGATATTTGGGCCGTCGGTAGCGGCGGCGGCATTTTGCATTTCGATGGAAAGAATTGGGCGAAAGCCGCGAGCCCCACCGTTAACAACCTGAACTCCGTGTGGGGAACCTCGAAACAGAATATCTGGGCGGTGGGATCTAAGGGCACGATCATTCATTACAATGGTACATCGTGGTCCGACTTCTCATCACCCACGTCAGATACGTTGCTCGACATTTGGGGGAGCTCGGCAAACAACATTTGGGTCGCGGGCGCCGTCACCGCCCCCCAAGGTCCTGCGCTCCTACAATTCAATGGGTCCTCCTGGATTCAGGTAGCCCACGGCGGTAGCGATAGCGTCCACACGATCTGGGGTAGCTCGGCGGCAGATATTTGGGGGCTTGGTGTTTTGGGATTGATCGTACATTACGATGGTACCAGCTGGACGCAACACGTGGCCCCCGCCAACGGCAAGCCAACGTGGCAAGACAGTTGGGGTAGCGCCGCCAATAATATCTGGGCTGTCGGTACGGTCGGCACCATCAACTATTTCGATGGAAGCCAATGGGCCGTTTTTCCGTCAGGTACACAGAACGAACTTCGCGGCATCTGGGGGGCGAGCGCAAATGACATATGGGCCGTGGGGAAGCAAGGGGTGATCCTCCGCTACCAGGGGGTAAAATGGGCCCCCTTCCTTTCGCCAACCAGTGATTTTCTGACCGCCATTTGGGGAAGTTCCTCGCATAATATCAATGGCGTAGGCGCATTTGGCCGGATCATGCACTACTGGAAGTAGAATCTCGGTCACCTCAATGCGAACGGATACCTCAAAATTCGACAGGATTTTTTGCCAAACCAGGCTGACGACTAGCGCGCAATAAGCGCATAAATAAGCTATCCTTGGACGGCATAATCAGATTGAAAGCGCGAGCATGCGTGTGATGGCATTTCTATGAAATCGATCAAGGTCGATATATCAGATCTGCAGGTAAGCAACGGTCCCGAGTCGGTATTGGTCACCTACGCCCTAGGTTCGTGCATCGCTCTCATCCTTTACGATCCCAAGCGGAAGACCGGTGGAATGATCCACTACATGCTACCGCAGTCAAAGACCGATCCAGAAAAGGCCAAGAGCACACCAGGGATGTTTGCAGACACGGGCATTCCACTGCTCTTTGACAAGATGGCGGCCTTGGGCTCGTTGCCAACAGATTTGATTGCGAAGGTGGCCGGCGGCGGAAAGTTCTTCGCAAGCACGTCAACCCTAGATATCGGCAAACGAAACTACACTATCGTGCGCAAGATGCTCTGGAAAAAGAACATCATGATTCAGGCAGAGGATGTTGGTGGAAAGAAATCGCGAACAACGCGGCTCTTCCTCAGCAGCGGAAAGGTGACGGTGTCATCGGGCGGAGAGGAAAAGGAACTATGATCCGCAAGGAGCAAATCCTTAGCAGAATGGAAACCTTGCCGACTTTGCCCCAAGTGGTCGTCAAGCTCTACGCCGTGCTCAACAACGAAAATTCAAGTGCTTCGGATGTCGAAGCTGTCATGAAGACGGACCCAGCGCTAACAGCAAATATTCTGCGCATGACCAACTCTCCGTATTTTGGAGCGGGTCGCACCATCGACAGTATCCGCCAAGCCGTCGCTCTACTCGGCACAAAACGCGTATTTGAAGTTGCAGCCAGCGCCTCGTTTTCGCGCATTATTCCCGATACCATTCCCGGCTACGACGTACCCGCCGACGGTTTTTGGACCCATTGTATCGCCGTCGCGGTCATCGCCGAACGGCTGGCCTTGGAATTGAAGCTAAAAACACCCGATTTAACGTTTACCGCGGGGCTGCTTCATGACATTGGCAAACTCGCAATCGGTATTTTCCTAGCAGATGAAGCCGAGTCGGTATTGGGCGAATTGGCAGACGAAGGGCGCTCTTTCTATGCTGCCGAATATTCGGTCCTTGGCACGGATCACGCCGAAATCGGCGGTCTTCTTGCAGAAAGTTGGCAACTACCTGAAAAGCTCGTGCATCTAATTCGTTGGCACCACAAGCCGTCGGATGCAAAGAAAGCCGACCCAGAGCTTGATATCGAACAGGAACGAATGATCGATCTGGTGCACGCGGCCGATATCCTCGCACATGCCTTTGGCTACGGGGCTGATGCCGGAGGGCTAGCTCGCGAACTGGATGACGCCGTCGTCGAAAGACTGGGAATCAAAGTTGCCCGTCTGGAATCTGTGGCCGCCGATACGATGATTCAAATTCGTGACTTGTCAGCATCGTTGAGCGGCTCTCAGGAGAAAAGTTGATGTCGTACAAGATTCTTATCGTGGACGATTCGCCTCTAATGCGCGCCATGGTGAAAAAGAGTATCGCAATCGCAGGTATCCCCACCGAGTCAATTCAAGAAGCCGGGCATGGCGTTGAAGCCCTCGCTATTCTAAAAGCTAGCCCGATCGATTTGGTCTTTTCTGACCTCCATATGCCAGAAATGAATGGCATCGAACTTGTGGAAGCCATGGCTAGCCAAGGGCTGCTGAAAAGTATTCCCGTAGTCATCGTTTCCTCTGACCGTAGCCAAAAGCATATCGCCCGCCTCAAAGAAATCGGTGTGCGTGCTTATCTGACGAAACCCTTCCGGCCCGAAGACATTAGCCAAGTCTTCAAGATCGTCTTCGGAAGTAGTGAAGGGGCATAATCATGGCGCCAGAGATCACACAGGAACAACTGGAATCCACCGTCGGCAAAGTCTTGCAGGATGCGGCCTTCGTCTTTACGGAGCCCCTAGAGGATGATCTACCCGATGAAGGTGAGGTCGTTCAAGCGACTTTGGAATTCACAGGTAGTAAAGACGGAAGGCTAGTCTTTTCCGTGCCTCCGACTTTTGCCATTGAGCTAGCGGCCAACCTCCTCGGCATCGAAGCAGATGATCCAACGGCGACTTCCCAGAAGAATGACGCGGTGGGCGAAACGCTAAATATCGTTGCGGGGATTTTGATGGAATCCTGGCTGGGAGCAGACGCCCAATACAACCTGTCGCCCCCCACCACGCGCACCATCCCTCCAGCCGATACCGAAGCCAGAAGTGACGAAGCAACGTGCCGTACCAGCCTAGCCGCCGACGATGAATACCGCGTCGACTTAGCGATCTTCGTCAGCTAGCTCCACTCCAGAATCGGCCATGCTCTCCGGCGAGATTCCCCACGTAAACGGGGATCTGGATTTACCGCTCGTGGGTGTCCCACTTTGCGAAGCAAGTCGATGTCTGAACCGCTATCGCTATAGAAGTAGGCATCGCGCAAGTCGGCGTTCGTCCTGCGAGTCAGACGCTCCGCGTAGACCGATTTTCCTTCGCCGTAGCACAGGGGCAACAGAAGCTCTCCGGTGAATAGTCCCGATTCTACGTGATAGCGGCTGCCAATATACGTATCGAATCCGAGGTTCTCTGAAGCAACTTTCGCCTCATAGCTCGAGGCCGAGGTTAACAGAACCAGATAATGCCCCGCCGCACGATGTGCCTCAATGACGCGAACGGCATCTGCTGCCACCTTGCTGACGATATCCCGCAGGTACCATTCTTCCGTGCGGTCTCGCAGTTCGTCTTCCCGATCGCCGATGACTGTCGCTAACGCTTTGCGGTGAGCATCGTGCATATCGATCAAATTGAGCCTATAACCTACGGTATAAATGATCGCCTGTACGAACTGCCAGCGGCTAATACGCCCCTGCCGATACTCGCTTGCCATCCAAGCATAGCCGCTATTGACTGTGAGAATGGTCCAGTCGAGATCGAAGAAAGCGATAATTTGTCGTTTCTCTGTTCGCACGCTGCTCTCTTTCGCGACGATAATCGTCGCCGATCATCTGAAGAAGTCTACTATACGCTGGGGCGGATGAAAAAAGTCCGATAATTGGGTAAGATCTTCCCTCGGAGGAAAAGTGGCCATGAGCACTATCACATTGGCAATCGGGGGAACCGATCGTATCAGTCACGCCCTTGAGGAACTTTCCGAGCGCATGGATATCACGTTGCTCCCTATCCCGACGTTTGATGAAGGGTTCGACCTGCTCGAGGCATCTCCACCCGATTATGCGTTGGTCGACGGAACCCAACAGGTCGGTCGGGAGATCTGCCTAGGATTGCGCATGTCGGCGCAAATGGCCGAGCTACCCATTATCGCTGCGATTCGAGACCCCTGGTCCGACGAGGTCACTCAGGCGTTCGCTACCGGGGCAGACGACTACGTACTCTCCGACCAGCTCGACCAATTGGAGTATAAACTTCAAGCGCTACGCCAAGAGGGTCGTGCTGTCGGCGCCAGACTCTCCGGCACTGTGGTTCTCGCGCATCCCGACCGTGACCAACGCGTGCAACTTGCCCGCTACCTGCGCAAGATGGGCCTCGACCTACATTTCGCAATGGACGCCCGGGGCATTCCGGACGACGCGAGCATTCGGTTGATCGTTACCCATCACGGGTTACAGCCTGAAGGCGCTGAAGTCGGCCTTCGCAACTATCGCAAGGGGGAGGGAAAGAACATCCCCTGGATCATCCTGGCAGCGCCCCCTGAGATGGAAAACGTAAAAGAAAAGTTCAGCGACGAAGCGCACCTGTCATTCTTCGAACTTGATGCAGATCCGGCTCAAATCGTATTTACCGCCAATCAACTCCTCGTCGGTGCCGCACGCTCGCTCCGTCGAAGCCCCCGATTGCAGCACGGTACCCCTATTTCTTATACGGGGGGCAAGGAACAACAGGAACTGTGGGGCTATACCTACAACATCAATCGCGGCGGATTATATATTCGCACGCTGACGCCTCCCGAATTGGGCGTCGAACTAGAACTGGAATTCCGCGCTCCGCATGGTCGAGGAAGGGTCGTCGTCGAAGGTAAAGTCGTTTGGCGCCAGGAATATAGTGGTGAGCGGGGATACCCTCCGGGGTTCGGCCTTCAGTATACGACGCTTCCCCTAGCAGACGGAGCAGCCCTCGAGGCTGGATACAACAAACTCCTACAGGAAGAGAAAATTCTTGAAGAATAGGTCCGTCGTCAAATAACCGTGCCGCCCTTGATCAACACGATATCGGCTTGGTCTGATCGCGCGCACGCTTCCCAGAATTTCTTCAGCTCAGTAAAGCGTTCAGCGTCGATCACGCCTCCCATGCAACGCATTTGCCGCCTGCAGAAAAGGATCGAATCCCGCATTTCGATTTCGCAAAGATAGTTCACCCACGGTGTATTTTCTTCAACACGATACGGCATGCCATAGCCGGCATAGCCAGCGGGCAACTCGATTTCGTGTAGTTCCTCCATTCGCATGACTTCGGGTGCAGCGAGAGGTTCACGCCGCGATGCTGCGCTTACGGGTCCCGTGTATTCGACAATATCGGACCAAGGAATGCGAAAGAGCATCAGATCGTTGATCGGCCGTGCCCAATGGGCGAGCGTCGCTTGGTAGCTATAACTTACCTCTTCGGTAAGCGACTCCACCTGATGAAAATCGATCGATTGAATGGTCATACCGGGGCGTTCGTTGACCAGGGTTTGCCCTACAATTCGCTCCCGTTCCGTTTGCGGCGTATCGGCAAGGTGAAGGCGAATATTGGTGGCCCATTCGCCATTGCAGTTGAGGTCGGCCCCGAATTCATATGAACCCGTTAAATCCAAAACACCCCGACATTTCCGTACAACCTGATGCTCTTCAGGTTGGGCTGCTGGAACCTGCACGAAACGCGGATTGTCACGATTCAGAATGAGCGCCTGAACCCCTTGGTCCGCCCTGGGCAATTCACGAAAAGCCACAGGCCCAGCGGCGGGGTCGAGCCAAAGGTCTGCGTCGTCAACCCGCGTATAAACCACGGCGTGGTCGAAACGCACGGATGGCAAAAAGGGCAGACGCCCATGTTCCGAGGTTAGAACCACAGCCACTTCGGCGGGTATTTTCATTTCCCGAAGCATGGAAACCATAAGCGCGGACTTGTCTTTGCAATCACCACGCAGATCGTCGAGCATCTCAATGCCTCGGACCTTGCGGTTTTCCAACTCGCTGGGATGACGTCCGTAGCGAAGATCTCGAGCGGCGTAACAGTAGATGGCCGACACCTTATCCATATCGCTGTCGAGATCCTTGCAAAGACGCTCGGCCAACTCCTTGACCTGGTCCGGCGTGTCTGCTGGCGGCTCGAGCTCTGAACGATAATAATCGACAAAAGGTCGCCAATTAAAATAGGTAGAAAAGTCTATCCAGGCACTGAACTCTCTAGGGGAAGGCAGCCAACCGTCACTGCGAACCCCCTCGATATCTTCGAGATCCCAACAATAAATCTGATAGCCGTCCTCACTTCTTTCCGTGGGCTGCATATCGTTGTGGTGAGCCGCGATATTCGCCTTAAACGGATCCGATATCGCCAACGTAATACGCCGGCGCTTGCACGGCGTCGTTGAGCGCAAGAAGAAATGGTCCCAACCGCCCGGTCCAACTTCGATATGTTTGTAATGGTCGAGCTGTTCTTCCAATTCGGTTATCACGCCGGGTTTGAGTGGGGAAAAGCTCAGCTGAACCATCTTGCGCCAACTATCGCCCTGCCCGGCCGGCGCACCTGCGGGCGATTGGTCGCGCCGCGCCTGACGGGTTTTGCCATCCGGCAGGTGAACGCGCGCCTGTGTCACCATGAGCCCGCAGCTCTCGGCAATGGGGCCTCGAGCAACTTCATCCCATTGCGCGAGCTGTTCGTTGCCATGAAGTTGGGTCACCACATGCCAAAGCCGAGACATGGTGCCATCGCAATGCACCGCTAGGATAATATCTTCTAGTAAAACAACTTCCCCCCAATGGGCGAGTTCTTCAGCCTGGGGAAGGTTCTTCTGAATCTCTTCCATGGCGATACGACTAGCGAAACGCCGGACGGGGCGAGGTCGTTTAAAGAATGTACGAAAAAGCCGACGTTTCGGCGTCGGCAATGGAGGCCCTGTAAACGCGTCGTCAGCTGACATTTTCATTACCATTTACGCGATACATATCGAAACGAACCGTGCCCTTGCCATATTCAGCGAAAACGGGAGTGACCAGTGACTCTTCTTCCAACGGGCGTTTGACGACGACGCGTTGGCTGGCGATGGCCAAGGCCCTGCGCACCAGCGATTCACTGTCCATATCGCGGCCCAACAGTGACCGCAAGATCTGCATCTCTTTTTTCACCTGAGCTCGGCCCGGTAGGTGTCCTAGCATCGGATCGATATAAACCACTTCCGGGCGCGCTTCAAACGCTCTTTCCTGCAGCGCGATACCCGCATCGCCTTTTTTTATCGTTAGCCTTTCCGCCGCCGGCGCCAGTGCGGCAATATGGCAGGCTCGCTTCCAACCATCATGAAGCAATGCGAGCATCACCGGTGAACGCTCATAAGCGACGACCTCGCAGCCCCAGCCGGCTAGAAGAAAGCTATCGCGCCCCAAACCCGCAGTTGCATCGATGACCCGACGCAATCCTTTGGGTAGGCCCACCGCACGTGCCAATGCTTCTTTGCGGTAGCCTGAACGAATTCGCCGATTCAGTTCGAATTCAGCAAAATTCACCCAAATCGGCTTGGCCGCGCCCTTGCCGGTCATCCGCAATTGCAGCCTTTCGGGCGTGAGCTCCAGGCATAGCCCTCCGGGCGGAGGCGCATCGCGGTAGAGCAATCCCAATTCCTCGGCCAACGCCCGAGCCTGTGGCTCTAGCTCCTTGGTCGAGCTGGTAACCCAAGGGGCTTCAACGGTTTGTGAAGCAGCCATCTCTATTATTCCTCAACATTTCTAGGCGAACCGTGTTCATGATGGGTCCGGACAGGCAGCATCGGATACCCCTTTGATATTCAACGCTACCGCATTCGCCAGTTGCTTAAACCGCCGATCCTAAGTTGCTGTAAATACTAGCACATATTCCTGAGAATGATGGTCTGGATCGTGCAGGTATCTACCCCGGGGCAACTTAAGGGTAAAAGGAAAGCTAGGCGCCGATGTTGAAAGTTCTAATCTCACTGCTGCTCTGCCTCGCCCTTGGTGGCCAAAGCACTGCGGCATGCGCTGAAAAAACCAGCGCCGCAAACCAAAGCCGGGTCGGGCGCCTTTGGCAGCGTACGAAGCAAGGCGTAGCGCGCCCCTTCAAATTGATGGGCGGGCACGTTACCCGCACAGCGGACCGCATCGAGGGACGTCTGGGCGACAGGGGCAAGGCGGTCTTCGCTGGTCTGCGCCTGTTGTCACCCACCACTATCGGTAGCTACACCCTGGGTAAATTCAAGCAAGATCCTGCATTTCTTGGCACATACGGCACGGCGACGTTCAGTTTCAGCATGTTCGGATATATCCCTGCCCTGCTCATGCTAGGTGTGGATCCGCTCACCGCCGTGGGCCTGAGGCTCGCCGTTGGAACCATGCCCATAGACGCGACCGTTCTATTCAGTCGCCAACACCATCTCCTGAAGAGAAAGGGCGAGACCTCCGGCTTTCGAGAAACTCTACGCAAAATGAAAGCCGAATACATCGAGCACGCCGTCATGCGGCGCGAAAACAGTCGCCAATTCCTCGCGGATAATCAGCCCCGTAAACCCACTATGTTGCTGAATCTTGCCAAAGGCTTGGACTCCTCAAAGCCCAAATAGTCATCGACCTCAGACGGTTCCAAAGAGTTCGCGCGGTCCCGTACCTGATATACAGTATACTGGTGCCAACGCCTCAACTGGAAGGAAATTAGTCTATGAACCGTCAGCGGCGGGTGAAGATCATCTGCACCCTTGGGCCAGCATCCTCGGACCTAGATACAATTCGCAAGTTGGCGAAGGCCGGCATGAATGTCGCCCGACTCAATTTTTCCCACGGAGAACACGCAAGTCACCGCGACCTATTTCTCAACGTTCGCAAAGTAGCCAAGGAACTCGGACAACCGATCGCCATTCTGATGGACCTTCAGGGGCCAAAGATCAGGGTTCGACGCTTTAAAGACAACCAAGCGAAACTCAAAAAAGGGCAGCCCTTCGTACTCACCACCCGCGAAATTCTTGGTGATGATACGTGTGCCAGTGTTTCTTTTCGCGAACTACCTCAGACGGTTTCCGTCGGCGAAGAAATCCTCCTAGACGATGGTCTATTGGCCATGAAGGTCGAAAAAATCGACGGGGAGGATGTGCATTGCACGGTGCTTCGCGCCGGTTCTTTACGCAATAGAAAGGGGATCAACCTCCCCGGATCGAAAGTCGCTATCGACTCCCTTACCGCGAAGGATCGAAGGGACCTCGATTTTGCCATGGAAATTGGGGCCGACTATTTAGCGCTTTCTTTCGTTCAACACCCCAAAGATATCGTCGAGATCAAGGAAATCATCCGAGCCGCCGGCAAAGATATTCCGATTATTGCTAAAATAGAAAAGCCTCAGGCCGTCGAGAATATCAAAGAGATCATCGCTGCCACCGACGTGATCATGCTCGCCCGTGGCGACCTTGGTGTCGAGATGGCCGTAGAAGAGGTCCCGCCAATTCAAAAGAAGGTGATCAAGCTATGCAATGCAGCCGGCGTACCTGTCATCACCGCCACCCAAATGCTCGAATCAATGGTGCATACGCCAAGGCCAACCCGCGCTGAAGCTTCCGATGTAGCGAACGCCGTGCTGGATGGCACAGATGCCGTCATGCTTTCCGCTGAAACGGCAGTCGGCGAATATCCCTTCCACACCGTCGAAACCATGGGTCGAATCATCAGTTTGATCGAATTGCAGTACGAACATATTTGGCACCAACGCCGAAGCAGCGATCGAGAAGAGGATGCGCCACTCGCCCACGCCATCGCCTTCGCCGCCTGCCAAGCAGCAGAGATGGTCAATGCAGAAGCGGTGGTCACATTTACCATCATGGGGCTGATGCCCCTTCGCGTGGCGCGCGTCCGGCCCCGTTCCCAAATCATTGGTGTCACATCTCGCGAGTCGACATATCACCAACTGGCCTTACTCTGGGGCGTACGCAGTTTCTTAGTCAACGAATTACACGGCGATGTCGCGGAAGCAGCCCAGAGCATTCTAATCCAACTGCGGGATGCCGATTATCTGAAGGCAGGACAGCAAGCGGTCATCACCGCCGGGGTTCCCTTCGAATCTCAGCGGCCAACCAACATGTGTTTGGTGGAACAAGTTCCCGCGAAGTCTTAAATATCCTCCGCTGACTTAATCAACTCGGGAACGAAGTTAGGGCGAACGCGGAAGAGCAATGAGTGCTGCGACCTCTTCGCTATGACAACCATCGTACCACCGGGTCCGTGACGCTTTGCTTCCACCGAATCGGGGCCAAAAACCAGCGTCATCGTCTTGGGCCCTTTCGTATCGACCGCTTTCGCCTCAACCGTTTCGACTCGGTTCTTTATTTTGGTTTTCGCTGCTACGGAAACGGGAGCCAGGCTAAAGGAGCCCACAGCTATCGCTACCATCCAGAACATCTTGGACTTCATAGAAACCTCCAATTGGAACTACTATCTCTTGTTGATATAGGAATCCGGAGTGATCAACGGTGGCAACTTCGCCGGCGGGCTGACGATGATCACAGACCCATTTCGTTCATCCAAATGCATGATGCCGTCGCGAGGTGCAAGGCTGCGATTCGGAATCTTGCGAATCGGCTGATGCCGTTTGACTCGGCGTCGACGTACAACAGTCCTCACCTTCTTTTCGATCAGTTCAGAACGTAGAGCTGCCTTCGGCTGTCGCCTATTGGGCTTGGGCCCTTTCTCACTCATCGCCTGCACGGCCGCTTGGGGAACCGTTACTTCGACGCGCTTTGCGGGCGGCCTCTGAATCTCCGAACCAACCAATGCCCAGGTTACAGAAGCGACGAAGAGCACCGCCATCAGCGTTGCGGGTAGCAGTACGGAAAACTGAATGCGCTTTCGCTTCGCTAGCCCATCACGCCACAACAGGGGTGCAACCACCGAGAGTTCCTTGTCGACAGAAGCTTTCGCCTGCATTCGTGCGAGACTCAGCCAATTCGAAGGCAACATTTCCAAGTCACCATTTCGGTGAGTATGATCGTGCGTGTTCTTCTTCATTGGATTTCACCAGAAATAAGTGCCGAACTACGCAACATGGGTTGGTAGCCAAGCTCTTCCAGCCGCTTGCGCAATTTCGCCCGGCCGCGTCTAAGCCTCGAAGCCGCTGTATTAACCGAAATTCCCAGCTCTTTCGCTATCTCAGCCAGGGTTAGACCTTCCAACTCGAAAAGCACAATGGTCTCGCGCAAACGACTCGAAAGACCCGAAAGCCCCCAATAGACGGCCCGCAAATCAGGATAGACAGAATCGACCAACGCGCCCGGAGACGGTACGTCGTCTACCGCTTCAGCCCGCTGCCAGAGCAAGAGATTGCGAACGCTCCGTTTGCGATAATGGGAGGCCGCCAGATTGCCTGCAATGCGAACCAACCAATGCTCGAACGGACATTGGCCGCGAAAGCTCGACAGTTTTCGATAGGCCCGCAGGAACGTTTCCTGGAGCAAATCCTCCACGGTGGTCCCTGGCCCCAACAAATACGCCAATCGATGCGCGATCCGCTTGTTGAGTCTGCGGTAGATTTCCTCGAATGCCCTACGATCTCCGCCCTTTGCGGCATCGACGCATTCGTCAAGAGATCTATCGTTCCATTCCAAACTACGCATCACTTACACAGCATGACGCAACGGCGTCCTCTTTTTGTCCCCTCAAAGATCTTTTTTCTTGGAATTATTGAAGGGAGGCTATGATGAAGCATGATTCCATCCTTCGCCTGGGTCTATTTCGCTTTGAGTCTGCTAGGGCTGGCGATGGCGACAACCGCCGTCCTGCCCATCTATCGACCGGCCACATTGGCGATGGGAAACTTTTTTGTGGGTTGGTTGAGCCGGGAGTTGGCAAGCCAACAGATTCTACTTCAAGCGATCGTTTCCGCTTTCTTTCTTGCCCATGGGGTCTTCGACTATTGGCCGGGAAAGGTGGCCGTGGCTATCACACTCAGCTGCTGGGTCACTCTTTCGTATGCGATCGTGCAAGCGATACGCACAAGAAATGTACTCGACCTCGCGCTTCAAGAAACATTGGGGCAGGACTTCCTACAGAAGATACCCGCCCTATGGCAAACCCAACGTCGTGGCTATCTACAGTGGCTTCGGGTTTTTCGGGTCTTTCCAATTCGTCGACGGGATGTGGAGAAGGTTTCGGGGATCGTCTATCGAAAGGTTGGCGATAAATCGCTGAAGCTCGATGTCTATCACTCAGTGGAACAACAAGGCCCCGGTCAGAGCGACGGCGAAAAGAAACGTCCCACCATCATCTATATCCACGGCGGAGGCTGGGTAATCGGCAATAGGGGACAGCAGGGTTTGCCCACCCTCAATCATCTAGCAGCCAACGGCTGGATCTGTTTTACGATCAACTATCGTTTGAGCCCACGGGCCACATTCCCGGATCACATCATCGACGTTAAACACGCCATCGCTTGGGTAAAGGAGCACGGTCATGAATTCGGCGCAGATACGGATTTTATTACCCTAGTGGGTGGTTCAGCGGGAGGACACCTCGCTGCCCTCGCAGCGCTCAGCCCAAACGACCCCAACTTCCAGCCCGGTTTTGAAGACGTCGATACAACGGTTCAGGGCTGCGTTCCCCTCTACGGCATTTTCGACCTCCAAGATAGCGAAGACAATTGGCCTCACCGTGGTTTGAAAACACTGATGGCCAAACAGGTGATCAAGAAAACGATCGCCGAAGCCCAGGAAATCTACGAACAGGGCTCGCCCATCTCACGAATCACGAAAGACGCCCCCCCCTTCTTCTTGTTACATGGCGACCAAGACACGTTGGTGCCGATCAAAGAGTCGCGACGTTTCGTTGAGGCTTTCAAAGAAGGTGCAGAGGCGAGCATTGTCTTGGGCGAACTTCCCGGCGGCCAGCACGCCTTTGAAGTCTTCCCTTCGATCCGTACCGCTTACGCGGTGGAAGCGATCGAGGAATTCTGCGCCGCTATCTACGGACGTCATCTCGGCCGATAATCCCCGCCACCTTCGGCACTCGGGCTGTTTGGCGCTGATCGTGCCATCCGTGGCATTCCGGCTGCCTCCCGCGGCATCCGTCTATGGTTGAACCACCTGCAATCGACCCTGTTTTTGGACTCAACCAAATAATATCGCGGGGAAAACAGGTTGGGTTGATGGATGTCAAAAGATGGCATGCAGCCTGCATAATCCCTCATCTCACCTCATCTAGACCGTGGGAGGGAAGATGCTGAAAGATAAAGGGCGCGCTCTTGAACGCGCATAACATCTCACAACACTCTCCGATACTGCCCCCTACCCTTGCCGGTGAGGTTCGCGACTTCACGTCCGACACGAATGCGGCGTCTTTCCCTCAAGAGGCTATCGGGTCGGGCGAATTGCTCTCGACGCTTAGCGCCTGTCACCGTCGATTCCCTTGGCCCGACGAGATGACGGCCAAGGAGAAACCACTCGAATGGCTCTGGCATTTTGAGGTGGATGCGAGCCCAGACGACCTATGGCCTCATGTCATCGAATCCTCTCGATTCAATCGCGCCCTGGGCATTTCTCAGATCGACTACGTGGAACGGAACGGTAAATTGCACGGAGAAAGCGTAACCGCTGGCCTCCGCCAAGCATGGGTCGAGGCCCCTTGGGAATGGGTTCAAGGCAGAGTCCTATTTGCCGTACGTAACTACAGCGCAGGCCTCACTCACCATACCCGTTCGGCGGTAGCTCTACATCCCATCGACGGTGGTCTACGCTGCCGCTACAGCCTCTACCTCGCTTTTATTCCACGTGGCATATTGAGCCGCGCCTTGCTCAAAGTCGCTGTTCCGAGTATCCGTAGACGCTACCCAAGACTCTTGAGAGAAATCGCCGCTGGCGTCGCGCAAAAAGAACGTCCAGTGCCCTACGTCGCAGCAGCACCTTCCTTGTCAAAAGGTGGCGCGTTGCGACTGAGTGAACTGGGCGCTCAACTGACGCGGCGGGAACTTCCCCAAGATGCGCTCAATCATCTGCTCAATCACATCGAAAACGCTGACGACCTCGATCTCTATCGCATCCAAATTCGCGCCTTGGCTCGCAAATGGGGTATCAGCTGCCATGACCTGCTGCGTGTGTGCCTACACGCAACCCGGCTTGGATTGTTGGAACTAAGCTGGGATGTGCTCTGCCCCCATTGCCGCGGTGTTCGCCGTGAGGCCACTCGACTCGCCGACCTTCCGGAACACAGCGAATGTGACGTCTGCAAGATCGACTTCAAGACTGATTTGGAAAACGCGATTGAGATAACTTTTCATATCCATCCATCGATCCGGCGCGTACCGCGTATTTACTACTGCGCCGCCGAACCGTCCTCCAAACTGCATATCAAGATAAGGCAGACTCTTAGCCCGGGAGAAACTCGCAGCGTGAACACATCCCTGGAAGCCGGACGCTATCGCGCCCGCCTGGATGGCAGCGAAAAGTACCACTACCTCGACATCTGCAAGGGGCAACCGACTTCCACGTCGTGGAAAGCGGGCAGCGGGTTTCACTCCACCGCCACAGCGGCTGCACCGACGCTTCATCTCATCAACGACACCGAACAGGTACAGTATTTCATCATCGAAGATCTCTCATGGTCGGACGACGCATTGAGACCTGCCGCGCTCTTCAACTTGCAGGAATTTCGCGATCTCTTTGCGGAAGAGTATTTGGCTTCCGACGTGCAACTTTCTGTTGGCGTACAAACCCTCATGTTCACAGACATGGTCGGGTCCACCCGATTCTACGCCTCTCAGGGCGACCCATTGGCGTTCATCGAGGTGAAGAAACATTTTGAGGAAATCTTCGCCGTCGTGCGGCGTCACAGAGGCGCGGTGGTGAAGACCATTGGCGATGCCGTCATGGCAGCCTTCAGCAACCCCCTCGACGCCATAAAAGCGTCACGAGAAATCCACCTTCGCTATGGCCCCCATCGCAGCGATAGCTCAATCCGCTTGCGTATTTCACTCAACACGGGCCCATGCATCGCCGTTAATCTCAACAGCAGCATCGACTACTTCGGAAGCTCCGTAAACGTCGCCGCCAAACTACAGGCATGTGCCGAGAGCGGCCAAGTCGCATTTAGTGAAGCAGTGCGACGCGCACCGGCCGTCACCGCTTACCTCATTGATGAAGGCGTGGCACCGGAGGAACTCGATTTCCAATCGGACGCTATTGAACAATCTCTGCGGGCTTTTCGTTGGGATATTCACGCCGACAGTGGCCTACGCTCAAGCTAACCGGATTCAAAAGTGAACGACATTCAGGCAACTGGCCTTTACCCTAGGCAACGGACCACCGCCCACATCGTATTTCACCCTGCCCAGGCCCTTGGCGCTTCCGGCGTAATGACCTGGAATTACTCATACAATTTCGTCCACTGACAGCTCCCGCTATCGGCCGAGAGCGGTCTAGATCTTGCTCTACTTACGCCGAGACACCGACGACTGGCTTCGATTCGGAACCGTCAGAGGTGGATCGTGAGGGGGCGAATATGGACAAACGAGAGACAAGTAAAAGCAATCCAAGGCGTGGCGCATTTGGGCTGAGCACCGGCATCGCCGGTCTGGCCTTCATTCTGGCCACCAGCCTCGCGTGCGATCGCCAATCTGCAACCACCCATCAAAGCGAGTTAAGCGTTGGCAACAAATCATCGACCACACTCGACCTTCGCGAACCCGCAGCACTCTCGGCGGCCGCGATGCAGAAGCTGGCTATCACGGGCACGGAGCAAATGGTCGCCTTTGCAAGGCCCAGCAGTTGGAATCTTAGCTCGTTGAACATCGTCATGCTCAACCTTCCCGATGGCCAACCACTCAATTTCAAAAGACGCACTCTGGGTAGCTCCGCCCCAAACTCAACCAAGAACTCGACAGCCAAGTCCCAGTCGTTCTTCGCGCGGACCGATGATGGCGCTGAGTTGGTGATCACCCAACGAGGCAAAGCGACGGTTGGTCGGGTTCACTATCGCGGGAAAGTCTATCGAATCCGCGCGGCCGATGCGGACACACTCGCGTTGGTGAGCGTAGCGCCCTCGACGCTTCAGAGTTGCACCACAGCTAGCCAAAGCGCGGATTCGGAAAATGTGGCGCCCATTGGCATCGACGCGAGCAAATTGGATCTCGATGGCGGTATCTCCGTGCCGTCAATTTCCGCCGCGGAGATCCGAATCTTGGTCGTCTACACGGAAGATGCTCTCAAAGGCGCCGCGCCCTGGTACGACAACAACGAAAACGACTATATCAAAGCCGAAATAGACAACGAGATCGCCGTCACCAATGACATCTTCGAAAACAGCGATATTCGCCATTCGGTGAAGCTCGCCAAAGCAGTCGAAATAGACAAGGATGAGGGATTTGCCGATGAGCTTGGCGGCTACCTCTATTGGCTACGACAGCAAATACGGGACAGCAACAGCAATATCTACTCCAAACGCGAGAGCTATGCTGCCGATGTGGTGAGTCTGTGGGTCAACGATGGTCTCGACTCTTGCGGCATCGGCTACGTCATGACAACCGTCACGAATGGCTTTAAGAGTTCTGCAGTCAATGTCGTCGACCGCAATTGTAACTACAAATATACCTTCACGCACGAGCTGGGACATAACCTCGGTTGCCGCCACGATAGCTATGTCGAATCATCCGACGCCCCCTTCGCCTATGCGCACGGCCATACCGCCCATAGCACAAATAACTATTCCGTCATGGCATACGACGACGACTGCAAGGATAACAACGATTGGTGGGATAGGCTCTGGAATCCCTGCACTCGGCAGCCCGTATTTTCCAATCCAGACATCAGCATTGATGGGGCGGCAATGGGCAGTAGTGGGTCCGCCGACAACGCGCGCGTTATCGACCTCACGGGAAATACGGTAGCAAATTTCAAATAGTCTCGACGGCTGCCAGCCTATTTCAAGCGGAACACGCGCACCTTTAGCTTCGCCTCTTCGGGCGCATCGACGGCGATCTTTAGTTCAGTTTCATTTTCTGGCAACGCTATTTCGAAATATGCTGCACCTCCTGCATTTATTTTCGCCGCCGTTTTTTCCCACGGTTGCGCCTTAGGGCCGGACATCGGCGTGCCGCCCAGCGGACTGTGTAGGTCGCATCCCCGCTGCATTCCGGTTAGGGGATCGGTTGCCGTAGGAAGATAGCTGAACCGAGGATCGTCATTAATCGCCGCACCGTCTTTTCCTCTATTGGTCAATGCCAGCGCCGACCAGAAATTCAAAATGAGTTCCGAGAGTTTCTTTCCTGTGGCCTTTTCTATGCTAGCGATACCCAGTTCAGGCTGCTCCACCAGGCCGCGCAACCATTTGATACCGCCCCGGTCGGAGATAGCCCCGTTGGCATCGATCGAATCTCCACCCGCTTGGTCAAAGAGATAGCGCAACAGGAGATAGCCTGCGCCGCGTTGGGCGGTGTCGAGCGCTTCACCTTGATAGCCGAGCACCTTGCTGCTCAGAATATTGGGTAGGGATACGACGTTAAGGTGATCGAGCGTATCTGCCACGTGATATAGGTTATCCGATTGATAGCCGAGTAGATCCTGCGCAAGATGGCTCAGTCCTTCGGTGATATAGGGATTTTCCAGCCCAGCCTGACTGGCGTTCAAGCTGTATTTTCGGTGGAAATAGATCAGGTGTTGAAATTCGTGGGCCAAGGTCTCCAAGAGGGACTCAGCGCTTTGCGTTTCCCCGGCGTAAGAAGCGGGTGGCGCGATATAGATCATGTCCTTCATATTGCTAACGGAACAACCCGGGTCGATTTTGGGATCGATAAGATCGCATGGGGAAACCCAAGCCGCTGCGGTCTTGGCGACGATGGGACTGAATAGAATGTCGACACGGCCGTTGCCATCAACGTCCGATTGCTCGCCAAAATATTGATGCGCTCGGGGAATAATCGTCGAGGCAAAATCGCGGGCTATCTTCTCTAGCGTCCCCTTCGCAACCTCGGCCAAGGGCTGCGTGTCGCGGTCGATCCAGATAATCACCTTGGGTGCGACCAAGACAGCCTCGCCTTAGATCTTATGCGGTGCCTGACCATCTTCTTCATCGATCAAGAATTCGTGCCTGTCGCCAAGCTTCGGTTCAGCTTTGCGCAAGCGCCAACGACCAAGCGCGCCTCGCGCCGGTCTCGACAAAACAGAGGTGAGTCGACTCAAAGAGACACATTTCGAAACGCTCGGGGGCTCGCCGTGGTTTTCATTTCGCTGACCTTTGGGGCCCGCGTAATTTCGACCCGTAAACTGATGGGTCCCTTTTTCGCGAAGGTCCTCTGAAATCAGCGCCAAAAGGTAGCGTTCGCCAGGCTCAAACTGCAGCGCCACCTCCATTGAATTATCGGTCTCACCGGAAGTGGGTAGGTCAGAGAAATGGCCGAGGGCCAGGCGCAGCATTCCGCCGGTGGGAACCTGATTGGGATCGGTGACTTCCGAGTCACCCGTGGATCCCCCGCAGCCCAACGCCCCGAGGAAAACGACCCCGAGTACAACCCCCGCTATCTGACCAAAAGGGCGAAACGTTGCATTACCCAGCAACCTCTCCCCGCCCCTGGGAACCACCGATCCACCTATCCTGTTGAAATTACGCATCTGTTGCACCCCTTCAGCTCTGTTTTGGATAAGGGAATGCAAGGGGCGATCCATCTCGTCGCACGAGGAGAGAGCAATGCGGTCGAAGGCCCCGGTGTCGGAGTTCAGCCTTTTCGTTTCTTGTTCGGTGCCGACGGCCGCAGACCTGCTGCCTCCTCACGGATGCGTTTCTTCGTCGCGGCCCAGCCACAAATCGGGCAGTTCGAAAGGTCGTGACCGCGCGCGGGACAATATTCGCGACCGAAGTAGATGATCTGAAGATGAAGCCGATTCCAAATTTCCTCGGGGAAAAGTGCCTTGAGGTCTCTCTCGGTTTGAACGACCGATTTTCCCGACGACAAAGTCCAGCGCGCCGCGAGCCGATGAATATGGGTATCGACGGGGAACGCCGGTACTCCAAACGCCTGAGCCATCACCACCGACGCGGTTTTATGACCCACCCCGGGCAGAGCTTCTAGGGCCTGCCAATCCTGCGGTACGTTTCCCTGATGAAGCCTTACCAGTTGCTCACTCATGGCCACCAGATTCTTGGCTTTTGTTGGCGCCAACCCGATAGCCTTGATCAATGATTTTACGGTGGCGACAGGTACCTTGGCCATCTCAGCTGGATTGTCCGCGCAGGCGAAGAGTTCCGGAGTGACCTCGTTGACCTTTTTGTCGGTGGTTTGCGCGCTGAGCATCACCGCGACCAGAAGGGTATAGGGGTCCTGGTGTAGTAGCGGAATCGGAGGTTGAGCATAGAGTTCGTCAAGTATCTTCGCGATACGCGCGGCTTTTTCAGATCGGGTCATGGTGGGGGACTATGGGGCGGCGATGACCCATTTGTCAATCGGGACAAGTCTCGTGTTTTCCCGCACTTAGCGACTACCGCGGGACAAAAAAACCGAGCGAAAAGCCGCCATCGATCCATGGTTTCACGGGCATGAGCATGCTAGGGTCGCGGCCGTGTAGGGGTATGGAGAGGGCAACCCAATCTGAGAAGAGAAAAGATCATGTACGAAATCGTCGAACATCAACAGTTCTCCGACACTACATTTCTTTGGCAAGTGTATGCACCGGACGTCGCGAAATCAGCCGAGCCCGGGCATTTCATCATGCTGCGATTGCATGAAGGCGGCGAACGCCTTCCTCTCACCGTCGCCGACTTTGATCGCGAAAAGGGGACCGTCACCCTCGTCGTTCAAGCCATCGGCAAATCCACAGAGGAAATGCTCCAAGGCTATCGCAAAGGTGACCACTTCACCGACTTCGCCGGCCCTCTCGGCCTTCCTAGTGAAGTAGAAGATTTTGGACACGTCGTCGTCGTGGGTGGCGGACTCGGCGTTGCGCCGGTCTTTCCCCAGCTCCGGGCCTTCAAAGAAGCTGGAAACCAAACCACGGCGATCATCGGCTTTCGCAACAAAGGGCTCGTCTTCTGGGAAGATGAATTTCGCCCTCACAGCGACGAATTGATCATCTGCACCGACGACGGCTCCTACGGGCGTGAAGGCTTCGTTACCGCCGCGCTAAAGGACGTCCTTGAAAAAAACAATGTAAACCGCGTCATCGCAGTGGGTCCCTTACCCATGATGCGGGCCTGCGCTGAAGTCAGCCGTCCCTTTGGGGTACCCACGGTTGTTAGCCTCAACGCGATCATGGTCGATGGAACAGGCATGTGTGGCTCGTGTCGCGTCACCGTCGCAGACGATATTAAATTTGCCTGTGTGGATGGTCCCGAATTTGATGCCCACCAAGTCGACTTCGACGAATTGATGCAACGACAGCAACGATTCAAGAAAGAAGAAAGTTCCGCCACTGAAGATTACAAACATGTCTGCAATCTAACGAAGCAACTATTTGACGAGGGCAAACGCAACTACAAGAAGATCAAAGAGCTCGAACCCGAAGCTCGAAAGATGCCCGAACGTGATGCGGCAGAACGCGCCACTAACTTCAAAGAAGTTAACCTTGGCTATGGCATGGACGATGCGTTGGCTGAAGCCGAACGCTGCCTGCAATGCAAGCGCCCCACGTGTATCGAAGGTTGCCCCGTATCCATCGACATCCCGCGCTTCATTCGCCACCTTCTAATCCGAGATTTGGACGGCGCGCGCGCCACCATTCAACAAAACAATCTCTTTCCTTCCATCTGCGGTCGCGTATGCCCACAAGAAAGCCAATGCGAAGCCCAGTGCATTATTGGAAAAAAGGTCGAACCCGTAGCCATTGGTCGGCTCGAACGATTCATCGGAGATAATGCACCTCAAGGCGCGCCCACCGCCAAGAAGGCAAACGGCGAATCACTTGGCAAAGTAGCCATCGTTGGCTCGGGGCCCGGTGGCCTCGCGTGTGCGGCAGATCTTGCGCTACGCGGTGCCGACGTAACAATTTACGAAGCGCTTCATGTGGTCGGCGGTGTGCTCTCCTACGGTATTCCAGCATTTCGACTTCCCCGCGAAATCATCTCGCGAGAAATTCAAGAACTCCGAGACCTCGGCGTAAAGATAGAAACGAATAAGGTCATCGGAAAGACCTTCACGGTTGAACAGCTGCTCGATGAAATGGAATTCAACGCTGTCTTCATCGCTACCGGTGCTGGCTACCCGTCGTTCCTAGGCATCCCCGGAGAACATGCAGGCCGCGTCTATAGCGCCAACGAATTCCTTACGCGAATCAATCTGATGGGCGGAGACCGCTTTCCCTATGAAGACACTCCCGTCTCCCTGGGCAAATCGGTGGTCGTCCTCGGCGCCGGCAACACGGCCATGGACTGCCTGCGTGTTTCCAAACGCCTCGGTGCCGAAACTGTTCGTTGCCTTTACCGACGAACAGAAGCGGAAGCACCGGCACGCATCGAAGAGATTCGCCACGCCAAAGAAGAAGGAATCACGTTCCATTGGCTGCGAAGCCCGGTGGAAATTGTCACGGACGACAAAGGCGATGTTAACGCGATCCGCTGCCAAGAAATGGTCCTCGGTCCTCCCGACGATTCCGGTCGCAGACGACCTAAGGCTATCGACGACGCCTTCGAAACCTTCGACTGCGACACCGTGATTTACGCGCTCGGAACCCGCGCCAACCCAATCATCGCTCAATCAACGCCCGGCTTGGATACGCGCCGAGGCGGCTATATCAACGTCGATGAGGAAACCCAAGCAGCCAACATGCCCGGCGTCTTTGCCGGCGGCGATATCGTCACCGGCGGTGCCACAGTCATTATGGCCATGGGTGCCGGACGTCGTGCGGCCGCAGGCATTTACCAATACCTGAAGACCAAGAAATGGCCGCCAAACCTCGAAGACGCCATCCCAGAGGCCGGCAACGTCGCGGTGTCAGAGAAAGCCGTTGCTAGTGCACCAGCCGCGGAGGAAACCATGCAATGCCCTAAATGTCGTCAGCCGCTCGAAGAAGGTGAGGGCGAATATATCTGCTGCGCTGACGCCACAGTGTCCTGGCATTGTACGCAATGCCAAAAAGTCTCCGAAGGCTTCGCATTTCCTTATGGGCTTTGTGCAGCATGCGGCGGCAAATTGGCTATCGACCATCAAACCGATACCGAAAGCAAACTATCCCAAGACGCAATACGTCATGCTTTCGAAATCGAAATGGGCGGCATGAGCTTCTACCAAAAAGGCGCTGAAATGGTTTCCGATCCTCATCTGAAGGATCTTTTCAGTCGCTTGGTAACAATGGAAGAAGAGCATATGAAGACCCTATGCAAGCGCTACCATATCAAAGCGCCCGTCATCGATGGTCCAAGCCTGGCTCAGGTCGCCGTCTATGCCGACGAAAAAGCGCCTTCCTCGGATGGAGATACCCTACTGCGGCTCGCTATCCGGCTCGAGAAACGAGCCCGGGATTTCTTCGCTGGCCGCAGCAAACGGTTAGAAGAAGGAACGCCCGAATGGCGTCTGTACCGGGAACTGGAAGCTGAAGAGCAGGAGCACGTGGATCTGCTAACAACCGAGTTGGCACGCTGGCAAAGCGGTAAAGGCGGCGTTCTCTAAGAATCCTCGTCACCTGCGGGATCGAAACCGTAAAACTGACTCAACTGCTGATATAGGTCCGGCGTCCGTTTTTGCATCTGCTGCGGCTTTTCAAAAAAGGCCTCGGTGGCTACGGCGAAAAACTCCGCTTCATTCTGTGCGCCGTAGCTCCGCAACACTTTTCGTTGTTTGCGTTTCCGCTGCTGAAGCCCCAAGAAATTCTGGCCCATCACTTTCGCCCACGGAAGATAGTGACCAAACGAACGTAATTCAGGGGTGCCGTCAAAAGCACCGTCTTCGCGATCGATGATATGCGCGAATTCGTGCGTGGCCGTGTCGTGCCCATCTTTTTGGTTCTGAAGGCCAGAAACAACAGCATTCCACGACAGAATGACCGTGCCCCAAGCACGCGCCTCGCCCAAGACCACGCCTTGGTGGTCGGGGATTTTGAAATGGTCCGGGTATACGATGATTTCTGAAAGACGGTCGTAGTAAGAAAGATCTAGATTCAATATCAACCGAATCGCCGTAGCCGCGATGACCACCCGAGTTTCATCATCCACAACATAACCACCCGCACCTACGAAGGTCTTTTCGCGCAAAAAGACCTGAATCCAATGATGGTAGCGCGGCTCTTTGCCGGCAATCCATGCGCCGCCGAGAGCTGGATACTTCTCTAGAAGAACGGACCATGCCTGTGGGAAAGGCTTCTTCTTCAACGTTCGCCGATGCCACCAGCGTAACGGTCCGACCATGGCCAGCATTAGTTGTCGCTCCCTGCTGGCTGATACCAAATGGGGGATGTCCAAGCCCGATGCTGTACAGTCTTGGCGAGTTCGTCACCATCACAGATGGCTGGGCGATCTTCCTGCGCGAAGCTATTGCATTGATACGTGCTCCAGCGACAGCTCGGTTCTTGAAGGACTCTAGCGTAATAAAACGCACGACGTTGCGGGTCGAAATCGGGATCTATCCACCGAGTGCAGAGGTTTTTTTCGCCAACATTTCCCCCTTTGCAGGTCTTCGTATCTAGCGAACTATCAGCTGCCGATTCTTTGCCACCGACGTGGTAGACCTTTTCGCGGGTATGACCTTCCGCATCGATCCAGCCCTTGATGATCTGCAACTGTCGCAAACCCACACCAACCTCAATTGCTGAGCCTTCATCCCATTTAGCCTGAAGTAAGAACTGGGGCGCCTTCGAATCGGCGCGAGCCGAACCGAGGTCTTTCAATACGCCTCCCATAGGGACACCCTTTTCGTAGCCTTCTTTGACGAAATCCTCTTGCCCACAAAGAGCTTCGTCATAGTCCCATCCTCCAAAGAGCCGAACCTCAATGCGTGGCCCACTGGTCGCGTAGGTTTCCCGACGCCGAAGCGCTTCGAAAATAGCGTCGCGCGAGTTTTCCTCCGCCCAAACCACGGCGAGACCTCCCGGGTTGTTGATCTCCGTATCATGCGTTTCAGTATCTCCGCCTCCCAAACGTTTTTCCACCGTATCGTCGACCAGACCGATATGGCCGGGATAGTCGACGCTACGCACCATTCCAGGAATGCCATTATGGGTATCGGTGCTGCCGATAACCCCAAGGCGGTACGGGTTGACGCCGATACGTTTTTCTTCCTGCAGGCCAAATTTCAAAACGTTGCGCACGAAATCTAAAGGATGCACGCATCCCTGAAGGCGCATGCCGCCGCCCCCGAGAGTTTCATCGCAGATCTCAGCACCAGCTGGCCGTTGTTTTTCAAAATCACAGTGGGCGTCTTCTGCAACAACGTTACCATCCGAAGAGGAAAAGCCATTACGACATTCGCTGTCCCCTTTATGTTGAAACATTTCCACCAGAGGTTCCATTCTCGCCCGCAGTTTCGCCTGGGTAATTTGATCGTCTACGGCTTCGAGTTTCTGATAGGCGGGCGAATAGAGCCTACCGTTGCTGAGATTCGAATTATGGGGAATCACCATGACATCGCATTTCGAATCAGTAGAGTTGCATTTCTCGTCGAGAGATTGCCAAAGCCGCGCCGGTGTCGACGCGTCGTAGTAGGTCACTGGCCGCTCAGGTACTTGGTCGTTGCGAAAGATCACGTTGCGATGCAAATTGGCTACGTCGCGGGTGTTGCTATATTCGTAGGCCGCAAAAGCCGTAAAGCCGCAAGACGCTGTCTTATCGTACGCCTCTTCTACCGCGTCACGGATGGACTTCCACCGCAACAGCGCTCCTTCTTCGCACGCCTCGCCATCTTCACCGCAAACATCGGCAGGACGGGAGGGGCTGGGTAGCGAAAGCGCCAAGCCGAAAAACGACGCCCCATTCACTGCAGGGTCCCGGTACTGTTTGCAGGTTTCCGAACTGTAGCCCGAAGCGGAGGGCGTCGTGCAGTGCCAGATTTCGCCCAAGAACTCACTATGGTCGGTCAGTGCGGCAAAGTCGAGAGGCCGCTGCAACTGAACCTTCCGCGTGCCCTTTCCCGCATCGTTCAACGGGGGAAGATGCACGGCCTGTCCCTTCGCGAAGGCCAGTGCCTCGGCGGGAGAAACGACCGTATCGTAGCCCCGAGCATCGAACGAATAGGCCGTGTGCACGTGGAGGTCCCCGAAAAGAGCGACACGCAAGGGTTCGCGTTGCGTGCAAGGTTCACGTATTTCCGAATAGCCCTCAGGAAGCGAATCCTCGGGTTCTGTCTTGCAGACGAGTAATAGAAATGCCCACACGCCCATCGCCCCCAGGAGGCAACGAATCATGCGACCGTTCTTCAGACTATTTTTTAGATGATTCATGGAGGATTCTTCACAGCCGAACGTCGCGCGTCACGATCGCCACGAACGCAGAGGCCTAAGCACTTGTATAGTTTGTGTTTTTTGGAAAATACACCATCTGAGATGATGGAAACCTAGCCGATGATACGAATTTTGAACGGGCCCGCTCGTGGGGTCAGGCCATCGATCCGCAACACCCCATTTTCGTTGGTCCGCCGTCGCATCACGTCGTCGTTATTGAGAACGATCTCGCATTCACACAGCATGATGGGTGACTCGTCCTCTTTTTTCAGCTGCACTTCGATATAGTGTTCCCGACGACGAATGCGCTCAGGAGGCACTTCACGGGACGGACGGACCGCATCACGCCTGCGCAAGAGTGGGCGCTGCAGGGGCGTTCGGTCCTCGGGATCTCCCCCCTCCAATACCAGAAACGCCGTCGGAAATACCCGTTGCGCCGTCCAATTGCTGATGGACGCCTGCGTACAAGTTCTACTTCGCCACTTCTTCATCGCGTGTCACCCAACGGAGGAAGTCCCCCATTACCCAATATCCTAACACCTGAAACCGAAAATCGAAGTCCCCTAGTTGTCCCCAAGTCCCCCTCCGTCCCCAAGGTAGAGGCCCTAAGAGCGTAGCATAATGATTCTTTCTGCCTAGTATGGCTTGACCGGAATACGGATAGAAAAAAATGCGGCCTGTTCTTTCTACAGGGTTGGCCTTTGTGGCACGCGTGCTAAAGTCTACCCCTCGCTGTATAGATGTCCTTATTCTAACTCGCCAGCCTTGCGGAGGGTGAACCGGTGATTTTTCCCGTCGTCTCGGAATGTGAAGAATATGCCCTTCAAGCGGGTGATACCCTTGAGAGCATTGCTACAGCCCACGACGTAACCGTCGAGAGCTTGGTCGGTTGCAACTGGGGTACCCAAGACAATGCCGCCATCATTAGTCGGGCGCTTTTCGAGATCGTGGGTACGGAAGCGTATCCCACGGACTGGCGGACGCATGCCTTCGCCGGCGACGAAAACTCCCGCGGCACGGGCACCATTCTGATCCCACCCGCCTGGCTACAGGAAGGCCTGGCCCTGGATCAAATCCACCAATTTACCGCGCGCGAGGTTTTGCCGCCGGTATCCATTGCCATAGATTCCTTAGATAAATGGTTCATCCCCGGCGCGAGTGATCAGGGCGGGGAAACCTGCGCCATCAACTATACCGTTTCCGGCGACGACGAACATGCCGA
>Ga0257122_1000581_pt1 | contig 31222 bp, 23 predicted proteins | sample SI106_120metaG_FD_190146 | JGI IMG/M metagenome (GOLD analysis project Ga0257122, IMG submission 190146) | Marine microbial communities from Saanich Inlet, British Columbia, Canada - SI106_120 | ecosystem: Environmental > Aquatic > Marine > Inlet | place: Canada: British Columbia | collected... | reverse complement strand
CGAAATCGACGGAAGTAACTACTGTTCCGTCGGCGCCACCCCAAGTGGCGATCCCGGCGACGATGATCCCCGCTTTCCCGTCTTGACGGCGATTGCCTGGCCCAAAGCGCTCTACCGCAACGAAAACGACTCCCCGACCGCCAATGCGGCCGGCACCATCGAATGGGACGGCCACGTCACCGTCACCGAAGGCATGCTCGCCCCACGGGCAGCCGCAGCAGCTGAAGGCGAGGCCGCCGCGCCCCCATCGGGGGAAGGCGATGCAGCCGGAGACCCACCCGCCGAAGAGGGAGATGCCGCGGCCGGCGGCGATGCACCAGCGGGAGAAAATGACCAGTCCGCCGAAAGTGGTGAAGAAGGACCCAAGCGCTATATCAACGTAGCGTTTTCCCCCTATACGGTTCTGCTCCGCTATCACAAAGATGACGGCGATGCCGAAGCACGCATTCAGCTGAAACCCTTCTGGCCTCGCTGGGACGACAATGCTGGAACGCCCGAGATCAACCAAGACTCATTGAAGATCGAATGGAAGATCGCCGGCTGCAGCCGCCTAGAGCAAGGCCAACTGATTATCGTTGACCGCCGCGATGTGCCTGTCTTCCGAATGCCCCTCACGGCCGAGCATCTATCTGAAGGCGACCATGACCATACTTGGAATGGCCAGGCTGAAGGCATGGACCTCGCCGAAATTTCGGCGCCATTTCGCGTTCAAATTCAGGCGCATACACCACCGGGAGATACCAACGGCTGCGCCTTGGCCGCTATGCATACGGAGGTTCGTCTCTTCGCCCACCACGACGCGGGCAGCAAACCCGTTGTCGAGCGCTACCAAGAAACGAATTCCCTATTCTTCGGCTTAGCCCCTTTCGCCAAAGAAGCCCCGCCCGAAGCGGAGAGCGCTCTTTATGGCCAGTATAAGCTCGCGCAAGCCGGCTATCATCCGGGACCCGTCGATGGCAATCCGGGGCCAATCACTCACCGTGCGCTCAGCGAATTCAAGCGTGGGCGCCCTAAGGAAGCTGCCACGCCCTTCACACGGTTCACCGTCAACAACAATTTTGACGCGGATACCAAGACGGCCTTGGGACGCATCCCGGATGAAGCGGGCCACGGCAGTATCCCGGACTATAAGAAGCCCTGGTTCGGCAACCCTGCCGACCGAACGGATTTGACCGAAGCTGCCGCCAAAACCAAACTCAACGAGAATCAGCAATCCATGATTCTTTGGGTCGACGACCGTAATTACTATACCGGGGCGCCACCAACCGCCAACGACACCATGTTCCTGAGTAATTACCGGCCAGGATTTGGAGGGGGCGATGGGAAAGTCGACTGGGAAGCCGCCGACATGTCCCGACCTTGGATTCCCCTCGAAACGCAATTCAAATTGCGCCCAAAAGACGCTGCGAACGAAGGCCTTCGCTCGACGCTATCCGAACTCAACGATTCGACGCGCGCGGCCGGGGGGCTCTTACGACTCGATTATTCCTTCGAAGAAATCGGCGAAGATCTCGCGAGGGTCGAAACTACTCATGCCGGCTTCGATACGGGAAAAGTTCGCTCCCGCTCCGCGCTTGGTGCCGTTGTGGGGACATTCACGGATACGCAAGACCATCGCACATTTTCCAACGCCCCCGTTGCAGATGGTGGCAATGATATCGGCGGCCTTCGGCCCGTAACCAGTTCGGGAACTCCGAAGGTTTATGCAACAACCTGGGACGACTACTACAAGGTACCCTTCGGTATTGCACCGCATATCCTCGCGCCCTGGCGGATAATCCCCAGCGCCGCCACCAAAACCGTGTGTGGATTTACCTACGATGATATCGGCCAAGCCGAAGACGACTACCGCGCCGACCTACGCGGAAAGAGCGCCGTCTTTTTACGTCCATCGATCATTGCGGGTGACGGTTACCGCTACAGAGCTGAAGTCAGCTTCGCCGAATTTCCCAGCGGCGGAAACCAACACCCCAACCGCGAGGTCTTGAAGAATCGGTATCCCAAACTACCCGCCGCGCATACGGCGGATATGCGTATCTGGCGCAAAACGTCCTATAAGGGCTACGTGCAGTGGCAACCCACCAATAGCTTCGCCACCAATACGCCGGGCAACGAAGCACATTACCGCCAAGCGCATGTTCATTTCGTCCACGAAGGCCCCCACGGGGGAACGGCCCCTTCAGGCTTGGTGAATACCTTCATGGACCTCGCCAAATACAGCGTGCCGATCAATGCGGAAGTCACGGCTGCACCCTATTCGGGGATGACCATCACCTTTCAGAGCCAATATGTTTGGCCGTATCTCAACGAACCTCGTTTCGGTGTTCCCCGTGGGCCCAACGGCGGCACCATCGCGACCTTCTACGATGACGTCTTCGACGGCCTCTTCGACGATACCTGGCGAGAGTTTCGCGAAAAGCTGATCCACAAAGTGCTGCGCGAATTTGAAGCAGCACACGGACGATTCCGCGGCCATTTCGTGGTCAATTTCAAGACATCACCCAGTTGCACGCTGCAGCAATATAAATGCGACGATGCCACCTGCAATACCACGCGTGTGGAAGTCGTCGATGCTCGGGGAAACCCTCCCACTGCTGGAACCATCGCTCCTGCGGGAGATCGACTTGAAGGGACCACTTGCACCGTTTCTGGCTGCTCCGGCACCATGCAACACGATGGCGCCACCTACCCCAACTGGGGAAATATTCCCGCACCCGCCGTCGGTTGTCCTCTCGGTGCAACGTGGATTTTCAGCAGCGGCGATAGCGATACGTGGGCGCACGAAATCGGGCATCACCGTCACCTTCAGCATGCGACCGGCAATGCAGGCGACGACAATCCCGCTCCGGGACATCAAGTCGACCAACACGATAGCGAGGATAATCCCGCGTATTCTGCCCCCGGGCTAAACGCACAGGATAAGCAGTGGGATCGTAACTGCACCATGAGCTATACCAGCGAGGCGGGTTTCTTCTGTTATAAATGCATTCTTAAGATTCGTGGCTGGAAGGTTGAGAATCTCGACGATCCGGCGGGAACCGTCAACGACGCACCACCACCACCACCACCGCCTGCACCTGCACCTGCACCTGCGCCCGCACCCGCACCCGCACCCACACCCTAAGGAGAGGGGACGATGACGGCAAAGCTGGAAGTCACGATCAAGACCGAAAGGGCCGAAGTTCTTTTTCAGGAAGAGTTTTGGGTCGAAGCGACGCTCACCAACAAAGATGCCGATCCAATTGAGGTATACGGACGCGCCCAGGCCTCACCGTTTCGCTATCAGCTCTTTCGGCCCGGTGAAACAGAATTCGCCTATCAAATTTCCCATAAAGCCTACCGTGCCTTCAAGGCCGGAGACGACCAACTGCAAACGCCGAAAGCAACCCCCGAGGAACTGGCCCCCGGCGAATCTCGCGCCCTACGAGAAGACTTGAGCCGCTGGTCCACGGAACTCATTGAACCGGGCCCATATCGAATTCGCGCAGTCTACGAATACCAACAGGATTCGATTCCTAGCGTACTGGCAGATTTCGAAATCATCATTCCCCAACCTACGGCCATCGCGAGTCAATTTTGTGGCATGAATAGGGTTTTTGGTGCCGTGCTTGCTCACGGTGAAACTGACGGCACCACGTCTTTGATGCAACAAGAGACCTATTCCCGAGCACCCGATAACGGCAGTTTCAGCCGCCGCTTTGACAAACTCCCGCATCGCGTCGACCACGTAGCACTTGCGTTGAATACCAGCTACTTCGATGAAGGCCGCTGGTTCGCTTGGATTCAGGACGGTGATATTGCGGCAGCGGCCGGTTTTGGTACAAGCCTGTCGGGCAAGGTCGCGCCTGCAGCGTTGAATATGGGCGACCCCCAGTTGGCGAGCAGAGGCTTTCAGTTTCCCGACGGTTCCGCCATCTTCTTCATACTCGATGCAACAGGTTCCAGCTTCCTGCAGGTTACGGTCGAAGACGGCAAGATGCACCAGATCAGCCGACCCAATCCGTGGAAAACCCATCCGAGTCATATTAGCTTCGCCCATTCCGAAACGGACGCGGGTTCCGAAATGCTCGTTGCCTATTGCGAGCCCACTGCGGGCAGCAACGCCATAAGCTTCGCATCTTTTTCACCCCATAGCGCCCAACCAACGACCGCGCCCATCGAAGTTCATGCAACTCCGAATCCGGTCGTGGCATTTACGCTTACGCCTCTGGTCAACTCTGCCCCGCCCCAGCTCCACTGGCTACGCGGCCCCGCAGACGAAGGCCTGATGACCTATCAGCGCTCAACCCTCGACGCGGCCCATCCCCGCAACGAGGATTTCTTCTTCTTCGCACCGACGGAGCCCGTAGACATCTGGACCCTGTCGCCAACTACAGGCAATTTTTTGCCGGTGTTGATTCTTTCTGACGATACGATCTTTTGGCTCGACGCCGCTGCCGAACAAAGTGTTTGGACGAGTTTAACAAAAGCGACCTCTGCGTCCGCGCTACGTCTGCTTACCGATACAAAGGGCGTACATTGGGTCCAGTGGTATCATCCCCTGGCGGGTCTGCTACATGCAGCCTTGCCGATCATGGGTTGAATCAGTTCTATGCTCCGTAAATCCCCCGCCCTATTCCTGGCGACAGCCATCATCGCAATATCGGCAACGCCGTCAACGGTGCTCGCTGCAAGTTGGCTCCCCGTTACCTACGAAGACGGCATTGCGGTCTATACCAAAGATGTCCCGGGTAGAGGGTTTCCTACGTTTCGCGGCGTGGGCATGATCGAAGCTGATATTTTCGACGTCCTCGCCGTCATCAGCGATATCAAACGCCATCCGGAATGGATGAGCCGCTGCAAAGAATCTCGGCTCCTGGATAAGAAAAGCGAAACTGAATATATCGTCTATACGCGTACCGATGCCCCCTGGCCCGTCTCCGACCGAGACGCGGTTTTTCATTCGAAATCCACTGTCAATATCGCGGACAAAGAGGTCATCGTACGCTTCTGGGCTGTGCGTAGTAATCGCATGCCCAAAGTGAATGGCGTTGTCCGCATGGTCGAGCTGAACGGACGATATAAGCTCAAGGCCTGGGGAAAAGGTCGCACAAAGATCGACTATATGGTCGATGCGAATCCTGGCGGAATGATTCCCACCTGGATGGCAAAAATGGCAACCAAAAAGATGCCATTGATTACCATCCAGAAACTCCGCAAACAGATCAAACGAACCAAAGGGAAATACGCTGAACGAATCGCCCGCTGGAAGAAGACCAACTGGCAGGCGAAGAAACAACCCGGTAAATAGAGAATATGTCCAAGACCAGAATTGAAACCGAAATCGTTATTCCTCCCGCTGACTATTACGAAAAGGTTTATGCCTGTCAGCGCTATCAAGACACCCTGGCTGAAAGGGTCGGTCTGCGTGAAAAGAAGATCTTGAAAGAGGAAGATCGGGGCAGCGAGTTTTATCGCGAAGTCTTCCAGGTGCCGGCCCGAGACCTACCGGGTCCCATCAAAAAGCTCACCGGAGGAAAATCGCTCAATTTCACCGACACGAGCACATACTATAAAGATGAGAATCGACTCGAGTTCAAAGTTCTACCGAGCATTAAGCCCGACAAGATCTCGATCCACGGAAAACTCTGGCTTGAAAGCACGGCCAAGGGCGCCAAACGGATTTGCGAAATGGAAGTTGTCGTCGCGGTTTTCGCCGTGGGAAAGATCATCGAAAAGTTGATTCTAACGGATGTCGAGAAGGGTCAAAGAACCGCATCCGACCTGATCAACGAATTCTACGCCTAACCGTAGTGGCTACTGTACGAGTGTCACGGTGAGGTAACGATCCTCTAAGTCGCATTTCCTCCCTCCTTTTTCTTTTCTCGACTATCTACGAAGAGTTACGGCCCTGCATGTCGGGCCAAGGAGCTGGCACGGTCATTGCTCTATCTCAGGTCAAACACAATCGGTGGCGAGACCCGAGGAGGAGCGAATGATGGAAGGCTATGCGCAGATGACCCCTTTCAAGGAAGCGAAGAGAGATTCACTCGACGATTTTGAGCAACGCTACCTTTGCCATATGCTACGAAAAACCGCGGGCAATATTACGCGCGCGGCGCGACGGGCCGACCTCGATCGTAAACACTTCCGCAAGCTCATGCGCAAACATCAGATCTCAGCCTACGATTTCATGGAGTAAAGCGAAGTCGCTATCGTTCCGAGAGCATGCTCTAAAACCCGGCTACATCGTCACGAATAAGCGTGTTGCCGCCATAGCTGATGCTCTGGGGTAAAGTTGCCCTGGGCACGTTGGCAACAAAATCCGGTGACTTGAGAGCTTCCAACGAAACAAGCACATCGTTGTCAACCTCTGCGACAATAATGCTCCGGTCGGATTTTATGCTTTCACCGATCAAGGGCCGGGGGGCTGCTCCCAAGCAGGCACTCGCTACAATACGTACCCCATCCTTCGCCCCCGGATAATACGCGTGATGATGCCCCGCAACATAAAACGAAACACCGTAGGTTGCGAAAAGAGAGAGCAGCGTCTTGTCTTTCAGAGTTTGGCTCTCCACACCCTTGGCCACCGCGTAGAGCGGGATATGCCCGAATGCAATCTTCACCGGATAAGGTGCCGCCGCCTGAAGTTGTTCTTCAATCCACAGGTGGTCGGCGGCAGACCGCGAACCCACAGTCGTGGCGTCAATCGAGAGAAAGAAGACACCTCCGTAGACGAAGCTGTAGCGAAGCGGATACGTGGAGCCATCGATAAACGTCACCGGGGGAACGCGCGCGGGGGCATTCCATTCGTCGTCAAAGATCTGTCGTTCTTTTGTATAGCCGGAATAGGCCGACGCATCGTGATTGCCAGGGGTAACCGCAACAACGATACCCGCGTTTATCAGGGGGGTCGTCACCGCCTGATGAAAGCCCGCCCACATCGCGCGATAGTCTAGTCCAGCCTTTTGGCCGGCGACCATATCGCCTGCAACCAACACAATATCCGGTTTGATTGTATCCCTCAGCGCCGCGACGGCTTTGTGGACGTAAGTCCCATAAGTCGTCGTGCCATACGAACCGTTTAAATCGGCAATGACCGCGATCTTCAACTTCTGTGGCGGTACAAAGCTGTCGACAGTCGAATCAGCTACGACCGAAGAGTCGGGAGGCTGCAGCACGCCACCGTCGATTGTGGCGGGCGGCATCGACTGGTCGGCAAACATCTCAGCCGCAGCGATGGGTTCACCGGTGGAAATCTCGGCGACGCCACACGCCGTAGCCACACTGCCGATGAAGGCGAAGCTCAATACGCGAATTGAAACCAGCTGCCTGAAGCCCAAATGCATCAATCGTCCCCCCGATTAGGTAGCGATGGAGAGGTCTCAGATTCCCCCATCCCTACTGAGATGCGTTGCCCCCTTTGCTGTTGCAAAAAACATTCCGGAGATTTTCGACTAACCAGATTTCCGAGAGATTTTAGGAGGTTAGTAGACGGCTGCGGAGGGATGGGCGGCGAAGGGGCAAAAGAACCTAGAAATAGTCGGGAGCATTGCCCGGCTTCCATTTGATATTGCAACCGATGCTGGGCACCTGGTCCGCGGAAATTTCCTTTCCAACCAGAAGCTGGTTCAGTGCCTCGCGTAGGTCCTGGCCGGTGACCGGAACACCGTTTCCAGGCCGGCTCGCATCCAATTGTCCCCGGTAGACCAAAGCACGTCCCTTATCGAAAAGGTAGAAGTCAGGCGTGCACGCAGCTCGGTACGCGTGAGCCACGGTCTGCTGTTCATCGAGGAGGTACGGGAAGTTGTAGCCCGCGCTAGACGCTTCCTCCTTCATTTTATCGAAAGCATCAGCGGGGTATTTTTCAATATCGTTGGAGTTTATCGCGATGACGGCAACATTGCGTGATTGGTAGTCGTCTCCTAACGCGGCGAGTTCTTCACGAATGTGGATTACAAACGGGCAATGGTTGCAGATGAACATGACCAAAAGCGCGTCAGCTTCTGAAAAGTCACGAAGGCCAAGCGTGCGACCATCTATATTGAGCAATGAAAAATCTGGAGCCTGAGTCCCCAGGGGCAGCATGGTCGAAGGTGTGGCAGCCATATCTTCTCCGAATGATAGCGACAGAATAATCCGTCAGTCGTTATTCTTTTTCGGGCGATTGTAGTCCAGCAATCGCCAACTCGCCAGCCTGTCTGAAAGCACGCGACACTCCGCCCGGCCCTAGTTTCACGCCACCGGATACTCTTGAAACCACGATTCCGCCGAGAAGGTCTGCGCCCCGCAAAAGATCCAGAAGTACATGACCGGGCCGACCGACCTCTCCATCATCGCGGGCTTGTTCCACGACCTGGCCGTCGACGCCGCCGATTCGACACGCCCAACAATGATGCCGCGCACGAGGGTATTTCTTCTTCCTAGCCGCGACGAAGATCTTCGCTTGCTCGATATCATCCGCAGAAAACGCTGCGGAAAAAAAACGCGAACGCATGACGACAGCCTTGCCCAACGACACCCGGGAGATTTTTCCGCCTGCGCTCATCTCGCGAACCTACCATAGGAACGAAGCCGAAACAGCCAGCGTAGCCGCCGGTGCACCTCTGTATCAATTGTCGCAATATTGATCAAAATAGCCCTATCCCCTCGATATTCCCAACTATGCGTGAACGAATGAAGTTGGCCTGCTAACTGCAAAGTAACTCAAATATCAAATGAGGTGGCCGGTCGTCGAAATCCCCTCCTCCTCTTTTCCCAACACAGACGACTGGCCACTCTAGAATCTTAGGATCTTATTCGGGTGGCCAGTCGCCACAGTGTCCCCAACATCCCCTTTCCCCTCACGGCGACTGACCACCCTAATAATTAGGGCCCCTAACCTCACCTCAGTTAGTTGATAGTCTCTCAAATTGCTGATGACACAACTGGCACAGCAGGCTTTCTTCACCATCCAAATAGTGTGTAGTTATCACCGCTTAAACGGCCCCTTGAATGGTCCGGCCCTTGCAGTATCCCCCGATCGGGCGACAGTTGAACAAGGAAGTGACCGCATGAAAATAATCTCCTGCACAATCGTGTTGGCTCTTTTTGGAACCGTGGCTTGCGATGGCAACGTCGAGCCCCCCATCGAAGAAGCGTCCTACGAAATACAGTTAAAGGCGCTGTCAGGCTGCGAAGATGTCGAGGTCGCCGTCCGCGATTCCGCCATCAAACAAATGGAGAAGTTGTTAAAAGAGAGACTTTCCGAAGCTCTCTTGAATGGCGGTTTACGATGCGACTACGATGTGGCGATGCCCAACACTGCGGGCGGCGGACCGAAACAGGCTAGTGGCGGCGCCAACGAAACGTCGAGCACCAACAATCAGGTGGCCGGCGTTGACGAAGCGGATTTCGTCAAGAACGACAACCAATACCTCTATGTCTTGTCGAAAAAGAACTTCCGCATTGTCGACGCCTGGCCCGCGGAATCTGCACACGAAATTGCCAAGGTGGGTATCGAAGGCGAAGCAAAAAAACTCTTCATCCAAGGCGATATCGCCATGGTCTATTCTTCACTCAACGATCAAACAACGCCAGGCCCCAACGACCCTTATGGCAACTACTACGGGAGCGCGAGCGAATGCACTTATGGTTATAACTGCAGCTTCACCGGAGATGGCTTTCCTACTAAGGTGACGATTTTCGACATCAGCGACAAGACAGCGCCCGTGCTCAAACGCGAACTGAAACTCTCGGGCTCTTTGATTGCCGCACGTCGAATTGGTAGCGCGGTATACTCCGTCGTCAGCTCACCGAGCACGCTCTTCAAAGGCTTGAGCTACTGGCCCAGGGGTCTAGGCTACTGCGATACAGACGCCTCTCCCCTAGAGATCATGTTCGCCTTCGACAATCTGCGTCAGGTCAATTTGGATATTATCAATAGTGCAAAACTCACCGATTGGTTCCCCGCGCTCAGCGACACGCAATACCAAGACGAGGTACCTCAAACTACTTCGGGCTTGCTAGCGGATTGCAAAGGTTTCTACAAATCAACCCTCGCGGACGGCAACCAATTCACCACGCTGATCGCGCTAGACTTGCAGAAAAGCGACCCTGTTCAATCATCGACTATCGTCAGCGCGCCCGGCGCTGTCTATTCTTCCGCCGAAGCCCTCTATCTTTCCGTACCCCACTCTTATCACCAGGGATGGGGCTGGTACGACATGATGAAAGATACGACCGAAGCAAGCACGGTGCATAAATTCAAGCTCGATGCGTCCAATGCATCTGCTCAGTACACGGCCAGCGGCATCGTCAAAGGGCGCGTTCTCAACCAATTCGCAATGGATGAAAAAGATGGTTATCTGCGAATGGCCACGACCACCGGTCGGGTGCCACAACCAAACGTGCATAGCACAATGACCATCTTCGGACAGCAAGGTACGAGTCTCGCGGTGGTGGGCCAGCTAGACGGTTTGGCCCCGTCAGAAGATATTCGTTCCGTACGCTTCGACAACGAACGTGGCTACGTCGTTACGTTTAAGAAGACCGATCCGCTTTTCGTCTTTGACCTTTCGAATCCGGGCAATCCTCAGGTTCTTGCCGAATTGAAGATTCCCGGTTTTTCCACCTATATGCATATGATGGATGACAATCATCTACTCACCATCGGCTACGATGCCAACGACCAGGGTTCGTTCGCCTGGTTTACCGGCGTGATGTTGCAGATTTTCGATGTCAGCGATCCCTTCAACCCCCTACTCGCTCATAAAGAAGTCATCGGCACCCGCGGTTCCAGTTCAGAAGCGCTGACGAACCATCTCGCCTTCAACTACTTTGCCCCAAAGGGTTTGCTCGCTCTCCCCATGACCGTTTGCGAAGGCGGGGCAGGCGGCGGGGCGTATGGAAATGAGATGACGTTCAGTGGCTTGATGGTCTACAACGCCTCCGTCCAAAACGGATTCAGCCTACAAGGCAAAGTCGAGCATCCCGCAAGCGAGCAAGCCTCATGCAATAACTGGTGGACCAATGCCTCATCGGAAGTGAAGCGTAGCGTGATCATGGACGACTACGTCTATTCGATTTCTGAGAGTTTGATCAAGGTGAACAAGCTCCAGACTCTGTCCACCGATTTGGGCGCTCTTTCCCTAGCCGACTAGCCGCAACCTAACCACAGCCTAAATTGAGTCCCAGCCGAAATCTTCTGCTTCGAGGGCATGGTCGGCTAGCGACTTGATCAATTCATCGTCGTTGTCGTCGATCTTGTGGAAATTCCGTTTGGAACGCATTTCAACCTGTCCCGCGAGGACTTTGACGATGTCGATTTCTTCCTTCGCCTTTTCCGCGCCTTTTTCTTCGATCGCACGGCTTACGCGACTGAGTGTAGCGGCGAGAACGAAGAGATCGATCATGATATCAGCGAGACGCCGGGTGGCGAACTGACGATCGATGATCTTCTTGCCGTGCTTTCGCAAAAGCCGATCGACCATGACTGCAAGGTCTCGAATACTTGCTTCAAAGACGGAGCCAGGCCCGGAAAGCGCCTCGGGCAACTTCGAAAACTTACCTTCGCTGCGACGCAAGCCCGTTGCCAGAGATGCTCGGTGTCGGGCGTAATCCGAAAGGACACCGAAGCCTTTGATGGGATGGTCGAATATGCCCTTCATCGACGCGGATAGTTCTTTGAGCTGACTGCCAACATCGTTCATCGCCGTCAGCGCAATGAATAGTCGCAGAATATCGTTGGTACCTTCAAAGATCCGATTGATGCGACAATCACGCAGAATTCGCTCGTAGGGAAATTCACACATATAGCCGTTGCCACCGGCTACTTGCAGCGCCTCATCTGCACAACGCCAGAGCGCTTCGGAAGTATAGACCTTGGAAATTGCGGCTTCAACCGCATAGTCTTGATGACCGCTATCGACCAACCCGGCGACCAGGCTTACAGCCGATTCAGCCGCATAGCATTCAACGACCATATGACCGATCTTCTGTTTGATCAGACCAAATTCGGCAATGGGCTTGTCGAATTGCACACGCTCTTTCGCCTGGGTGGTAGAGCGTCGAATGAGTTCTTTCATTGCACCAATGGAGCCCCCGCCTAGGCCGGTTCGGCCGCTGTTGAGGATCTTCATGGCCACTTTGAAACCTTTGCCCACCTCGCCAAGGATATTGGCCGAAGGCACCCGAACGTCATCGAAAGCCACGGTCGTGGTGGAGCTTCCGCGAATCCCCATCTTGTCCTCATGAGGACCGATGCTCACGCCTTCCATATCCTTCGTGACAATGAAAGCCGTCATCTTCCCTTGACCGTCTTCCCCACTGCATTTCGCGAAGACGGTGAAGAAGTCGGCGATACCGCCATTGGTGATCCAGAGTTTGTTTCCGTTGAGGATCCAGTCGTCACCGTCGCGCTTGGCACTCGTTCTAAGCGCCGCCGCATCGGAACCCGCATTGGGCTCGGTTAAACAAAAAGCAGCGATCATTTCTCCGGTGGCCAGCACCGGATAGAAACGTTTCTTCTGTTCTTCATTACCGAATAGCAAGAGTCCACGCATACCGATGGAACTATGCGCACCGATGGTAACGGCGACCGAGGCGTCGTAGCGGGCGACTTCTTGGAGCGCGCGCGAGTAGGCCGCACTGCCGAACCCCATGCCGCCGTACTCTTCCGGAATCACGAAACTGAACATGCCAAAGGCTTTAAGTTCCTCAATAAACTCGCTAGGAATTTCGCCTTCGCGATCCCAACGTCGGAAGTCTTCACTTCTCGGAGCTAGCAAGGATTTAAGGGAATCGACGACCGTATGCAGCATTTCCTTTTCACCGTCATCGATATCGGGGAAAGGAAAGAGCAAATCTTCTTCGATCTGCCCCAGGCAAAGTGAACGCATGAAGCTAATATCTTTATCGACCATCGGTTCCTCCTTCGATACTGGAGTTTGCTGATGGCCGAAGTTTAAGAGATCGGTCGGAAATTGGATAGCGCGTTAGGAGGCGAGTTCCTGCAACATCTGACCCGTCTGAAAGAGCAAGGCCATGGCCTCATCCATGCCGTCGGTCGTGCCGACGAGCGAGGCCAAATCCATCGCCGCCGCACATTCTGCCGCCGACGCCAGACTGATGCGATAATGGCGCCGAGCTACCGTCGCCGTTCTCTGCTGGGCACCTTCAGCAACGTTCAACACAACTTTCTGTGCCGCCTTGGTCAATTGCGCTTTTAGGTCACCCTGCATCGGAAGATTGCAGCGCATCACCCATTTCGCAAAACCGTAAGCTGTGCGATAGACGTCAAGGTTCTGATGATTGAATACGGTGCCTTCCTCGAACATAATGCCCTCCTCGGTTGTGCTGTTGGGTGTAGTCCCCGCGATGACCCTGACTACTGCAACCGACGGGCCAGAACGGAGATCGTTTGATTTCCAAGGGTTAGGACATGTTGGATCCTAGCAATCGTGTGTCCCAACCTGTGTCCCTCACGCTTGCCGTGGGTCCGGGAACAGCCCTCCGCCCCCCCAAACAGCACCCAACGCTCTTCCAGGCTATCGATCTTCTCGGCTGGCGGACAGCCAGGCTATCGAATGATATTCAGCACTTAGATGTGTGCGAGGAAGGCCGACCTTGATAATCATCAATATGTTTGAATCGATCCCCTGTGGGATGCTATGTTGGCCAACTAGACTGACATGTCAGTCCACTTTCTCCAGCTCAACCCATGAAGAAGCGTAGGGAGTACCATGCATAGTGAGCTTGTTATCGGCCTCGATGTGGGGTCGACCACGGTCAAAGCAACCGTTGTAGACCCCGTCAGCCGAAAGATCCTCTGGAGCGACTACCAGCGGCACCAAACTCGTCAGCCAGAAAAGGTCCGCGAGTTCATGGTGCGCATCGGCAATGAGTTCCCCGACGTCCCCAAAGAGAATATCCGCATCTTCATCACCGGCTCCGGCTCGGGTCCCTTGGTTGAACCTCTGGGGGCCTATTTTGTCCAAGAGGTCAACGCGGTGACCATGGCCGTTGAGACGCTGCACCCGGAAGTGGGGAGTGTGGTGGAATTGGGTGGGCAGGACGCGAAGATCATCATCTTCCGGGAAAACAAGGAAACCGGCGACAAGAATGCCGTCACTTCCATGAATGATAAATGCGCCTCGGGTACAGGGGCCACTATCGATAAATGTATGATCAAAGTCGGCATGCCCGCTGAAGAGGTGGCCAAACTCGACTTCGATTCCACACGTCTTCACCACGTCGCCGCAAAATGCGGCGTATTTGCCGAAACCGATATTGTCAATTTGGTAAAGAGCGGTGTTCCGTCATCTGAGATCATGTGTTCGTTGGCCGACGCGATCGTCATGCAGAACCTTTCGGTGCTCACGCGGGGCAATACGCTGCGTCACCACGTTTTGCTCTTGGGCGGCCCCAATACCTACCTGCCCTTCCTTCAGGAATGTTGGCGCCTAAGAATTCCCGAAGGCTGGAACGAGCGCGGCTACGACTACCCGAAAGATGTCCCCGTTGAAGAATTGATCTTTGTTCCCGAAAACGCGCAATACTATGCGGCGTTCGGAGCTGTGACGTATGGATTAGAAGAGTCGTCACGCGTTAGCCATTACCGTGGTTTGGCCCCACTCACCGATTTTATCGACAACGGACGCAAAGCCAAATTGGGTGCCAATGCAGGACCTCCCCTGATCAGGCATAGCGATGAATTAGAGAAGATCCGCAAAGAATACTCCGTACCTCGCTTTGAACCGATATCATTTCAACCCGGCGACCACGTAGAAGCCTACATCGGACTCGACGGGGGTTCGACATCATCGAAATGTGTCCTCACCGATGACGCCGGAAATATCATTAAGAAAGAGTATCAACTTTCCAAGGGCAATCCGATTCAGGATATGAAGGAGATGTTTGCCCGTCTGCGTCAATATATCGTGGACCAAGGTGCAACGCTCGAGATCAAAGGGTTCGGGGTCACCGGCTATGCGGGGGACGTCCTAGAGCGCGGGCTTCGAGCAGATGCGAATATTGTCGAGACGGTTGCTCATATGATGAGCGCTGTGCACTATTTTGGCGATATCGACGTCATTTGCGATATCGGTGGCCAGGACATCAAAGTTCTGTTCATGCACAACGGCGACATCAAGAACTTCCGCCTGTCCAATCAGTGCAGCGCTGGCAACGGCATGCTCCTTCAGGCGATGGCCGATCAATTTGGCATTCCTGTAACCGACTATGCCGAAACCGCCTTCGGGGCTCAGCTTTCGCCGAAATTCAGCTACGGCTGTGCTGTCTTTTTGGACTCCGACCGAGTCAATTTCCAAAAAGAGGGCTTTACCAAAGAAGAGCTTCTAGCCGGTCTCGCACTCGTTCTGCCGAAGAACGTCTGGCAATACGTCGTGCAAATACCGCGTATGGCAGAATTGGGCCGACGCTTTGTACTCCAAGGCGGAACCCAACATAACCTCGCCGCGGCGAAAGCTCAGGTCGACTATATCCGCGAACGGGTGCCGGATTCGGAAGTCCTCATTCATCCTCATACAGGTGAAGCCGGCGCGATTGGTGCTGCTATGGAGGCCGTTCGGATCGTCAAACGGCGGGGCTACAGTAGCTTTGTCGGCCTCGACTCAGCCATCGATATAACCTTCGAAACCCGCAACGACGAGACCACCCGTTGTGACTTCTGCGCCAACAACTGTTCAAGAACCTTCATCGACACGCGCACCCCACAGGGACAAACCGCTCGCTATATCGCCGGTTTTTCCTGCGAAAAGGGCACCGTTGAAAACGATGACGCGGTCAAAAAACTGAACAAGGTGCGTAAGGAGCGGATCAAGCGTTACCCCAACCTCGTCGCGCACGAGGCGAAGACGGCGTTTCGCAATCGTTACGATGCCCAGGCCCTTCCTGAAGCTGGCACAACCGTCGACGATATTTCCGTCAAGAAAACCCTACTGGGATCGATCAAACGCAAGAAGTTCAAACGCTCATTCCAGCGCTCATCCGAAGCCGCCGCAAAACGCCGCAGCGAACTCCGTATCGGTTTGCCGCGCGTACTCAACCTTTGGTCAACGGGCCCGTTTTGGCGCACCTACTTCGAAACCTTGGGAATCAAGAAACGACACATCACCTTTTCTGACGAGACCACCGAGGAATTATGGCAGGAGGGCGGCAAGTACGGCTCCGTCGACCCGTGTTATCCCAGCAAGGTAACCCAGGCACATATTCATAATTTACTCTTCCACCACAACGTGAAGCATCAACTCGACTATATCTATTTCCCATGCATCACCCATGTCCCGTCTTTCGTGGAAAAGGTGATGGATACGGCAGCGTGCCCCATCGTAGCGGGTGCCCCTAAGGTATTGCGGGCAGCGTTCACAAAAGAATCGGATTTCTTCGGCGAACGTTCCATCGAATATGTTGACGACGCGACAACCTTCGCAGAACCAACTCTCATGCGCAGCCAGCTATTTGCGACCTGGGCTGAACGGCTTCAAATTACCGAAGACGAGAGTGATTTTGCCGTACAAGAGGGGTTGAACGCGCTCAAGTTCTTTGATGCGGATCTTCAGCAACGCGGTAAGGAGATCTTAGAAAAGGTCGAAGCGGAAAACCGCATGGCGATCTTGGTTCTAGGACGCCCCTACCATAATGATCCAGGCATGAACCACGGCGTTCTGGAAGAGTTTCAGGCGTTAGGCTATCCGATTCTCTCGACCCGTTCAGTTCCCAAGGATAAAGAATGGCTCCACCGGTTCTTTGCGGACGATATGAAGGCCGGCTTAATCGATTCGCCGTTGGAAATCACCGACGTCTGGCCTGAAAACTACAGCGCCAACAGTGTGCAGAAGGCTTGGGCTGCAAAGTTTGCTGCCCGCCATCCCAACGTTGCTGTCCTCGATCTTTCAAGTTTTAAATGCGGCCACGATGCGCCGATCTACGGTTTGATCGATAGCATTATCGGTACCTCGGGAACGCCCTATTCAGCGCTGCATGATATCGATGCGAACAAGCCGACCGGTTCGATCAAGATCCGCGTCAAGACCTACGCGCATAGCCTCAAACTCGCGGAGGAACGCCTCGTCGACGTTGCCGTACGAAAACTCCAACTCGAAGAAAGCCTCGGCGAGAGACGACTTCAGTTGATTCTGAAAAGACGCCAGAAACACACCCAACTGGAAAGGGGAACTTCTGTCGAGCTGGACAATCAGATCGGGCGCATACGCGAATCCATCGGCCGCGCAAAACGAAAACGGGAACAAATCGGCGATACAGCGAGACAGTTGATCGAGCAGGCCCGGCAGGCTGAAAAGGAAGGGGCTGCCTTGCACAATGCGACATCAGCCCCAACGGGAGCATCTGCCCCCACGGGCAAATCAGACAGTCAACCCAACGGGCCAACGGCTCACGCTTAGTCTTCCGTCGCGGAAGTCTACCGGAAAGGAATGGATTGAATGAACGGGAATTTCAGCCAAGGCCCTAGCGATCAGGAGCCCCAGGAAAGCGACATCGATCTCGAACTCGAACTCAAGCGTTTCGAGATCGAAGAACGCGAACGGCTCGGTCTGCCGCAAGACGACGGACAAGGTGCCCAATGGGTTGAGCCCATTCACGACAAGTTTAGCGCCCAGCAGCGCGCCCATACGACCCTCTTGGTCTCTGGCCTCACCATGGCCCACGACCAATTGATTCAAGCTGCACTCACGGGACTCGGCTATAAGGTAAATGCGTTGGACTGCCCCGACAACGAGGCCTTGCGGTTTGGCAAAGAGTTCGGAAACCGAGGCCAGTGCAATCCGACCTATTTCACGGTCGGCAATTTGGTGAAATACCTGACGCACCTCCGCGACGATAAAGGGCTGAGCACAAAAGAAATCATCGACAGCAATGTCTTCGTGACGGCAGGCGCCTGCGGTCCATGTCGATTCGGTACCTACGTCACTGAATACCGCAAAGCACTTCGCGACGCGGGCTTCGACGGATTTCGTGTGCTGCTTTTCCAACAAACCGGCGGTCTGAAACAGGCCACCGGCGAAGAAGTTGGCCTGGAGTTGAATCCGGCCTTCTTCTTGGGCGTCTGCAAATCTCTGATCATCGGCGACGTGCTCAATGCCCTAGCCTATCGCATCCGCCCCTACGAGGTAGAAGAAGGCGAAACCGACCGCGTTCTCGAAGAATGCAAATCGATGATCGGTGACGCTCTCGTCAATCGCAAGAGCCTCCTTCCCCCACTCGTCCGCTGCAGAAAAGCGCTCGCGGCCGTAAAGGTCGACCGAACCCGTATCAAGCCACGGGTGGGCATCATCGGCGAATTCTGGGCGATGACCACGGAGGGCGACGGAAACTACAAGCTCCAACGCTTCCTCGAATCCGAAGGCGCAGAAGTCGACGTGCAGTTGGTTACAGCCTGGCTGCTCTATATGCTCTGGGAAAGCCGCTACGACACCAAGCAGCGCGCAACCCTCAAGGCCACCGATGGTGGGCAAAACGGCATCGAAGGCAAAGACGTGCGCAAACATCTGGCCACCCTCTGGGCCGCCGACAAAGCGCTAAGAACTGTTTTTCAGGGAATTGCGAAACTCCTGGGGCTCTTCGACTATCACCTCCCCGATATGGACAAACTCGCGGATATCGCCCACAAACACTATAACAACCACCTTCGGGGCGGTGAAGGCCATCTAGAAGTCGCCAAGGTGATCAATAACGTAGCCAACAAGAAGACGAATATGACCCTCAGCGTGAAGCCTTTCGGCTGCATGCCTTCAAGCGGCGTATCCGATGGCGTACAATCGCTGATCACTGAACTATATCCAGAGACGATCTTTCTCCCCATCGAAACCAGCGGAGATGGCGCGGTCAATGTCTACAGTCGCATTCAGATGCAACTCTTCAAGGCGAAAAAAGCCGCGCGGAATGAAGTCGACAAAGCACTCGCCGAATACGGACTGAAAGACGAAGACCTAGACCCGCTACGAAAATCGAAGTCACGTCTCAATCGCGCCCTGCACCGAAGCCCTCATATGGCGGGCTGCACGACGGCAGATTTGGTTCATGAATTCGCAAAGGGAAAAACGCGCCGCACTTCTTTCGCCAAAGGCTTTTGGCAGCGCAAGAAGAACAATGACCGAAGGGTCGTCGCGCAATAAAGCTGGCCCCCGCTTTTCCGTCCGCTTAGCCGCCCTCCTTACCCACCAACGAAGATCCTCCAGCTTCTTGTCAGAATCTGCTCGAAGGTCGTACTTCCATTGGAAAGCAAATCACCCTTAGCGAATAGAACCATCAACCATAGTGTCCAAACGCTTCCGAGCACCGAATAAGCATAACCCGCCCGACGCCGGTTCTTCTTTCCCAGCTGGCTGAGAAACATCGCCAAACCGAAGGCCAGTCCGGCCGACGCTTCCAAATAGCTACGCGACCCAAATCCCCAACCGAAATACCATTGATGCCAGCTCGCATTGACGTAGAGCAGCAAAAGGCAAGCCAACGCAAGAGACCCGAAGAGCAAACGCGGTACCACCGCGTCTTTCTTCCAAAGGCCCATAAACAGACCAACGAACGCGACCAAGACCACGGGCGCGGTAAAGATCAGACCGTGATTGCTGGAAAAGAGGTAGTTTATGAATTCTGGTCGAAACCAATTGAACCCTTCGCCCTGAGCCCCATAGGAGTTCACAACCCATTCACCGTAGAGATAGCGCCACATCGTGAACTGCAGCGCTAGAATCGGTAGGCCTGCCAAGAACGCTACCGCAACGCCGGTGATCAAACGACGACGATTTCCCCGGCGCAGATGATGTACGAGCGGATAAATGGCGATGACAATGAAGATGACATTGGTATAGCGCGTGACGAACATCAATGCCGCGGATACCCCCCAAATAGCCCAGCGTCTATAGACACGCCAACCGCTATTCCGTTCGTCTTCGGCAACGGAAATCGCCAGAAACAAGAAGAGCGAAACCGTAAACACACCCGCAGCATGCACCATGTGAAAGTCTTGGATGCAGTAGAAAAGAAAAGGTGTTCCTAGAAGAATGAAGAGACCTGCCGCCATCGAATGGCTACGGGGAAAGTAGCGCCGCAACGACAGGAAGATGAAGATAATGCCAAATCCCCCCGCCACGACTTGTGCCAAGGTCGCTGCAATTTGATAGGGCGCCTCGTATCCAGTGTACGCAAATCCCCCGCCAAAAAGGCTACCGACCCACAACATGAAGTGCACAACGAGATAGGGGATGAGAGCCACCAGCGCCCACCCAACGCCATATTTATTGCGATAGAGCCCTGTCTTGGCGACACGTTCGACCTGCAAGTGTTCTGGATGGGGACCTAATTCGAAATACTCGTTGGCGTAGTCGAAATCCTGGTCGAAAACCATGGTGCGCAACGTTGCGTAGTATTGTTGCATATCATGACCAAAGAGCGTTCGACCCAAGCGGTTCTTGGCCAAATTGGTACCAAAATATCCGCCCAGAACGATCAGCAAAACGGCGAAACAAAAGACCCGCTCACCTGTGCTCAGTCGTTTTGATTTTGGTTCGGCGGCTGATGGGCTGATAGACTCTACGGACATGACGAAGACAGTCTAGCGTCGTTCTCCTGATCAGGCGAGAACTGCCTTCTAGAAAAAGACCTGGTTTTTGCTGGGTAGTAGCGAGCATGATAAAGAAAGTGAAGTAGACGGCCCGTTTGGTCGCGCTAAAAGTCCTATGGTCGAGGAGGCTCTGCTTGAAAATTCCGCTGCTAGACCTCAAGGCACAATACCGACAGATCGCGAGTGAGATTGAGAGCGCCGTGTTGGGCGTTTTTTCCGAACAGGCCTTCATTCTAGGCAAGAGCGTGGCGGATTTCGAAAGTGAATTGGCTCGCTATGTTGGCTGCGATCACGCGATAGGTGTGTCTTCGGGAACCGATGCGCTGCTGATGGCACTTCAGGCGTTGGGAATCGGTGCCGGCGATGAAGTGATCACCACCCCTTTTACCTTCTTTGCCACGGTCGGCACGATCATACGTTCCGGTGCAAAACCTGTCTTTGTCGACATCAACCCGGAAACCTATCTGATGGATCTCGACCAGGTGGATAGCCGGCTGAGCTCAAAGACCAAGGCCATCATGCCTGTCCACCTCTTCGGACGATGTGTTGCGGTCGATGCCCTGCAGGAGGTTGCCCCCGGGATCCCGATCATCGAGGATGCCGCCCAAGCGTTGGGAGCAGAATATCAAGGCCGTCGTGCCGGTGGCCTGGGCAAGATCGGCTGTTTCTCATTCTTTCCCAGCAAGAACCTGGGCGCTGCGGGGGACGGTGGCGCCGTCACAACCCAAGATCCAAATCTGGCTGAGGCCCTACGCGAGCTCCGCGTTCACGGCCAACGAAAAGGTCAGCGTTATCTTCATTTCAGCGCCGGCGGCAACTTTCGTTTGGATGCGCTACAAGCAACCGTTCTATCGGTGAAACTCCCCTATCTTGAGACATGGACGGCGGCGCGACGTAACAACGCCCAAAGATACCGCAAATATTTCGCCGATCTCTCCGCCGATCTCGACCAGGGCATCCAACTTCCGCCGGTCGACAACGAGCACTCCCGCGACGTGTACAACCAATTCGTCATCCAAGTGGACAATCGTGACGCCCTGCAGAAGCACCTCGCCGACCAGGGTATCAGCACAGCCATCTATTATCCCATGGGGCTGCATCAACAACCTTGTCTGGGTGAACTCGGCCATGACCAGGGGGATTTTCCCCAGACGGAATCTGTAGCCAAACGCTGCCTTGCCCTACCTATCTTCCCCGAATTAGCGGAGGATGCGCTAGCCAAGGTCGTCGAGGAGATTGACGGCTTTTTTCGCCGCCCTTCATCTGCTTAGAGATACGGGCCGGGGCGCCACCGTGTGGTGCCAATGCTCATTTGCCCCACGATCCCAACCTAGGTATGATGCGCCGCAAAAGGAGAACATCATGCGTATCGTTGCCCTCTGTCTAGCAGTCGCACTATCCGGCTGCGTACTGAAAAGCAAATATGAAGCGCTGGATAAGACACTCGCTGATACCAAAGCGTCCATGCAAGGCGACATCGATCAGCGTGATAAGAAAGCCAAAGACCTTGAAGCCGAAATCGCCAAGCTCAAGGCGAAGATCAAGACGCTGAACGGCGAAATCGCAGCCCTGAAAAAGACGATTTCCGAACAAAAGGCCCAAGCCGCAGCTGATGCCAAGACGCACGAAGACCGTGTTGGTGAATTGCAGGCGGAACTCGCAAAACTGTTCAAAGATCGTTCCCGACTGCGCGCCTCCGCTAAAGAGCTAAAGCGTGCCTTGGCTGAAATGTCCAAGCGCAAAGCGGAAGCGGATAAGCGCGTCGCCCAATTCAAGGGTCTACTCGCCCGATTCAAATCGCTGATCGACGCCGGAAAACTCAAAGTAAAAATGGTCGATGGGCGTATGGTCCTCGCCCTTGCCACTGATGTTCTCTTCGACTCGGGCAAGGCAAAACTCTCTGAGGAAGGAACCTTGGCCATCGCGCAAGTAGCGAGTGTATTGGCAACGATGAAGGGCAGGAAATTTCAAGTCGAAGGACATACGGACAACGTGCCCATCAAGAGCGCCCGATATCCGTCGAACTGGGAGCTTGCGGCCGGTCGAGCGTTGGTCGTGGTCAAGACCATGATCGGTGCGGGAATGCCCGCACAACATATCAATGCTGCGAGCTTTGGCGAGTTTCGTCCGATGTCGAATAATGAAACGGAAGAGGGCCGGCTGAGCAATAGACGGATCGAGATCGTCGTTGTGCCAGATCTCTCAAGCTTGCCAGGATTTTCTGAGCTGAATACCGCGGTGGGGACTAAGTAGAAAGCGTAACGCTCGAAGCTTACTTAGTTCTTCTTTTCAATGGTAACCGTCGCGTCTTCCACGATCACGGGATACTGATAACCAAAGCCGAAGTTTTTGTCCAAGGAGAGCTTGCCTTCGATGACGACGGTGCTTCCAACGGGAGCCTTTGCCATGGTCGTCACGGTGAGGTCGTTTGTTCCTTGAGCGCCGGTTCCGTCTTGAAGATGGAGCCAGTTCTTTTTCAAGATGCCAGAATTGAATTTGGCGATCTTGCCTCTAATCTTCACCTTCTTGCCACCGAGCTTGGCTTTGCCGCTGAACACTTCCGCAACCGTTAGGCCGCCGGCAGCTTTTGTGAGCCCTTTGAAGTCCAACTTCACGCCAGGCTTGGTTCCCGCTTTGGGATGATTCGCCATCGCCTGGGCGCCCATTGCCTTGGTAGGCCTTGCAGCAGTAGGCGCAGCAGGTGCTGCGGCCGTGGCTGCTCCCTTGTTGATGGCCTGCACAAAGTAGATTTCCTTGAAGGTACGCTTGAGCGTGCTACTGGTGAAATTCTTCATCGGCATACGCGCCGAGAAATTTACCACGTCGCCTTTGGCGATCGCCGCTTGCTTGCCGGCGGCCCAAACCTTCTTGCCGCCTGTCTCAACCAAGGCGTACGTATAGCCGCCCGACGCCATGGTCTCCACGACCTTGCCGGTAAGAACGGCACCGCCCGCAGGCCTGGCCATCGCTGGCATTTTTCCGCCGTGTCCAGGAGCCATTGGCTTGATCTTTTTGGAAAAGACCGGTTTCACAGTTTTTACACCAGACTTGGCCGCCGCCTTGCCCGCAGTGCTCGCAGCTTTGACGGGCTTTTCCTTTTGGCAGCCAGCTAGGACAAAAACGAAACTGGTCAGAATCGGTATCAATTTACTCATTACAATCTCCGCAATTCGACGGCTTCACAGCACCGCCCTTTGCTGCCTTATACAACAATTCCCCTCGCTTTCAAGCATTGATGTAAAACTACACGACCGGAAAATTGGCCCGTACTTACAGTGACTTACGCCGTGACTGAACGGCCTTTGCGAAGTTATTCAGCAGGGGTTCGGTATCTTGCCAGGACAGGCAGGCGTCGGTGATGCTTTGACCGTAGACGAGTGGCGTATCCGCTTTTTGTTGCTGGCGTCCGCCCTCGAGAAAGCTCTCCATCATCACCCCAAAAATGGGCTGCCCGTCGACGATTTGTTCCGCCAGGGAGTCTGCGACGGAGATCTGTTTCAGATGGTCCTTCGAACTATTGGCATGACTACAGTCGACCATGAGACGCGGTATGACCTTCGCGTCACCCAACTGCCGAGCGGCTTCGGTAACATGTTCTGGCTGATAGTTGGGACCGTCGTTTCCACCACGTAGGATCACATGGCAATGACGATTACCTTCCGTAGCGAAGATGGCAGCTAAGCCTTGTTTCGTTACCCCGGGGAACCAATGGGGATGGGCGCTGGACCGTACAGCATCGACGGCAATTTGTAGCGAGCCGCTGGTTCCATTCTTATAGCCAACGGGCATCGAAAGGCCCGATGCCAACTCCCGGTGGATCTGGCTCTCGGAGGTACGCGCACCAATTGCCGCCCAGGAAACGAGATCCGCGATGAACTGCGGGATGATCGGATCGAGAAACTCTGTCCCAACCGGAAGCCCTAGCTCGGTAACCTGTTGAAGAAAACGACGTGCACGCCGCAAGCCTTCGTTTATGGCGAAACTATTGTCGAGATGCGGATCGTTGATCAACCCTTTCCAGCCGACAGTGGTGCGGGGCTTTTCAAAATAGGCTCGCATGACGAGGCAGAGTTCGTCGCGGTATTTATCCGCGGACTCTCGTAGCCGTGTCGCGAACTCGAGGCCGGCCTTCGGATCGTGAATGGAACACGGGCCGACAACAATAACCAATCTGTCATCGTCCCCTTCTAGAATTTTGCAAAACTCCCGACGCCCTTCATCAACTGTCTCGGAGGCAAGCTCGGTCAGAGGAATCTCTTCCATCAGAATGGCAGGAGGAAGAAGCGGTCGCACACGCTGAATACGAATGTCATCGGTCGGTCTAAACATCTTCACCTCCATTGAGGGCTACAATTTTCTGGAGCGAGGTATCGAAATACCCCGTTTCTTCGATTGTTGATAAATGGGGATCGATACGCGGAAACCCCTCGGTTTCAAGATACGTCCCCACCGCTACTGAAAAATCGCCAGATTCCTCGTAGAGCTCCAGCGCGCGATGATAACAGGTTTCGATTTGATCGTAAGGTATCGGGTGCACAGACTTCAGCTCTTCAAAGACGTGAAGAAAATTGTCGAACGGAAAATCAAAAAGGCCTTCAAAGGCTAGCTTCGCGCATAAAATGCCGAATCCAACATCGATGAGAGAATGCTGTTTGGTATAGAGAACAGAGTTGAACATCGCAACGGTAGAGAAGCGAATCGCGTCAAAGACCTCTCGCTTTTTCCGAACCGGCTTGATCACAAACTGCGCAACGTTGTCCATATAGATGGAATAGGCGATATGTAGGCTTGGACAACAATTTACCGGTTCATCTATCGACTGCACGACGGAAAGCGTCAATCGTTCGTGCTGCCAATAACGAGGGGTTAGGCTAGGAAATAGGCGATACGTGCTGACGCCCAATTCGTTCATCGCTGTAAAGCCTGAAACGATGCGCCACATCTGGCGAGTGGATGCCAGTCGAGCTAGTTCCTTGGCGATGTACGCGATTTGCCCCACCATATACGCGTAGACCGTATCGTCTTCGGGTCTGAAGGGGATTCCTCGGTCGTGCTGCGTATAGACCAAGTAGCGCTGTTCTTCGCGGGACGCGCGAGCGGCGCCACTGTATTTTAGCCGCCAATCGGCAATAGCAAAGGCGACGGGTATAGCCTTCGCCGGGTAGTTCTTGAAAAGATGGAGCAACCCCTCGATGGCGATTTCCACATTGCGACTCGCATCGTCGAATTGTTCACCGTAGGCATCCCTATTGTTCGCGGCGACCCGGGGAAGGATGACGCCACGCAGCTGCCGCCGCAGCCATCGGGAAAAACCTGAGGACCTGAGAAACTCAGCCGTTTCGATCTTGCTGCTCAACTCATCGGCCATGGGCCCCCCTAGCGCAGTCGCTCAAACGCGCGTTAAATACGCCACCCCCATCGCGTGGCGGCTCCCGAGTTTCCTCACTCACCACGTTCGGGCAAACAAGATAGAAATCATATACATATTACGCACGTGGTCGGCCAAGGCCAGTTTAGTTGCGCAAGGACCGAGCCACAAATTGGCCGATTATAGCAAATGGGCTATGATGCTTCCTGGATCTGCGGAGTCCATTGGCCGCGAACTAAGAGAATAATGTCCAATCAAGGCAAGCAGGAAATTCTCCTCGAATCGGGGACCAATGAAGTTGAAATCGCTGATTTCCAGCTTTGCGGGCAACATTTCGGGATCAATGTACTGAAAATCAAGGAATTCCTGCCTTTCGAGGGACTCAAGATCGTCCCGATGGTCGACGCGCATCCATCGGTGTCTGGCGTCTTCTTGCTTCGTGATCGAACGATCCCATTGGTCGAACTCGATCAGCACCTTACCTTGAAACGGCGGACGCGTCCCAAGCATGAAGTGGTCATCGTCACCGAATTCAATCGTACCATCACCGCATTCAAGGCCGATAGCATCAACCGGATCCACCGCGCTTCGTGGGAGGTTTTCGAACCGCTGAGTTCGTTTCTCAACGTCTCGAGCGTCGTCGGTACGCTAACCCTCGACGGACGCGATGTATTGGTCCTGGATCTAGAACATATCGTCGGCGAAATCTTCCCTCAAAGCGTCATCACCTACACCAAAGAGGGTATTCACGATTCGACAGAGTCTCAGGAAGGCCGGGACAATACAAAAATATTCTTCGCCGAAGATTCCAACCTCATACGCAACATGGTCACAAATATTCTCACGTCGGTCGGCTATAAAAGTATTAAGGCCTTTCCCGACGGGCAATCAGCACTCGATGCGATCGAAGGGTGCATGAAGCAAGCCGAAAGCGAAGGCAAGCCCATTACGGATTATATCAACGTGCTGCTTACCGATATCGAAATGCCGCGGCTCGATGGTCTGTCTCTTTGCAAGCGAGTAAAGATCGATCACAAGTTACCGATTCCCGTGATCATCTTCTCCTCCCTGGTCAACGAACAGCTCGGGTTCAAATGTGAAAGTGTAGGCGCCGATGCCAACGTATCCAAACCGGAATCAGAGAGATTGATCGGTTTGATCGACGAACTCGCCTTGAAACGGCCGGCCACCGGCTAGCGAACGTCGAAGCCCCCCACAGCCCCAACTCCAGAACGCCCAAGCAACGACGGTCGCCCAGCGGTTGAGCGTTGGTACGCCATTTGCAGTCTTCTCAGCTAAACGACATGAGGAGAACCCCGATGAAGGCAACCCTAGCGCTTGCTCTATTTACCGTATTTGGCTGCACGGCCGGGCTCGACCCGTCGAGCGTTTCCCCTCCCTCCAAGACAGACACCGCCCCGATGCCCATCGGTGCGGACCATCATGCCGTCGCCGACTCGGGAATACCGCCTGGGTTCATCGATGCTTCGCCCCCCGCGAGCGACAGCTATGTCTCGATCGATACCACTTCACCACCGACTCCTGCCGATTCGATGCCGGCTTCGGATTCTACAGTCGATGCCAATGGGGCCAGCGATTTGCAGACAACAGTCCCCTGCGCCGGTGACTATGAATGTGCTGCGGGCGAAACCTGTGACATGCCCTGCGGGTTAGCTAGCGGAATCTGTCGGGAAATACCGAATAACTGCTTCGGCGCCCCCAAGATGCAAGAGGAATGCGGCTGCGATGGTATCACCTACTACAACGGCTGCTATCGGCTGATGGCGGGCAGGGGAATCGCTCACCTCGGTGAATGTGATATCAAAGCCGCGGAAACAACGATTTGCGGCGACAACATGTCCTGCCCTGCCGGCACGACGTGCACCCGGCGCGTCTCAGATTCGACCCAATGTTCACTCGCCCCACTCATGACCAACGGCACGTGTTGGGCATTCCCGGAAAACTGCATACCAAGCCTAGGCCCCTTCTATCGTCCCTGTGGGACCGGATCTTGCGAATCGTTCTGTTCGTTGGCAAAAACCACCAATCAAATCTACCCCTGCCCCTAAAGCCTAGCCGCGCCCCCTGTCACTTGTCGGTAACGGCGCGTAGAGCGCCAGAGGCTCACCCGTCACATATCCGTAACAGCGCGGCTCACTCGCCGTCGGTGAAATGTATCGACCTACGTAGCGAACAATTCTAGGATGCTATCGTGGCAGCAGATCGAAGCACGGAATCACAAGAGCCCTCGTCAGCTCAGATCATCAGCGCGCTAGCGGAAGTAAGCGACCTCTGCGCCACCAGCCCCCATATCGAAGAGTCGTTGCCTGCCCTGGTCAAGCTAGTCGCTAGTCGTCTGAAGATTGAGCGGTGCATCGTCACGCTACTCGAAAGATCCACCGGCGAACTGGTCATTAATGCAGCCTACGGCATGAGCGACGCAGAAAAAAAGCGCGGTCGCTACGCTATCGGGGAAGGTATCACGGGAAGAGTCGTTCGCAGCGGTCGCGGTGAGATCATCCCTGTTGTTTCCGAAGAGAGCAGTTTTCTTGCGCGGGTCTCGAGACAAACGGACGAACAGCCGGTCGCCCATGCCTTTATTTGCATTCCTCTCAAAGCCGCGAACGAGGTTATTGGTACCCTTAGTGCGTTAAGCGTCACTCCCAAGGACCACGGTCTTCTGCAACGCCATTCACGATTTCTGGGCATCGTCGCATCACTGATCGCCGGTCCACTCCGCGCAGAACGGCTCAGCGGAGATTCCGAACAACGGCCAGTAGCCAGTGCGGTATTGTCTCCCTCAAATATCGTCGGCCGCTCCAAAGCAATGGAACTCGTCTACGATCTAATCGCTCAGGTTTCAGCGAGTGATACGACCGTTTTGCTGCAGGGAGAAAGCGGCGTGGGCAAGGAACTCGTTGCGCATGCCATCCACGAAAGAAGTGGGCGCCAAAAAGGGCCTTTTGTGAAACTCAATTGCGCCGCGCTGCCTGCCTCCATGTTGGAAAGCGAACTCTTTGGCCACGAAAAGGGCGCGTTCACCGGCGCTTTGCAAAGACGCAAAGGGCGTTTTGAGTTGGCCGATAAGGGCACCATTTTTCTAGATGAAATAGGCGACATCAGTGCGGCCACCCAAATCTCCTTGCTTCGCGTACTCCAAGAAAAGGAATTCGAACGCGTAGGCGGCAGTCAAACGCTGCGGATCGATGCTCGCGTCATTACCGCAACCAACCGCGACCTTGCTGAAATTACCAACAATGGGAATTTTCGTGAGGATCTATTTTACCGATTGAATGTCTTTCCGATCCAAATTCCACCACTCCGTGAACGACAGGCGGATATCTTACTTCTGGCCGACTTCTTCGTGGAAAAATATGCTTCAGCCATGGGCCGAACCGTTCGCCGGCTTTCCACATCCGCCATCGATATGCTCATCGCCTACCATTGGCCTGGAAATGTACGCGAGCTGGAGAACTGCATAGAGCGAGCGGTACTCATCAGCGACAGCGCCGTCATTCAGGGTAATCATCTCCCCCCCTCGCTGCAAACAGGTGAGGCGAGCGGTACGACACCGGGTAGTTTGAAATCCTCACTCGCAGCGGTTGAAAAAGAGTTGTTGCTCGACGCCCTGAAGACAAGTCGCGGCAATATGGCCAGCGCCGCCCGTCAGCTGGGCATCAGCGAACGAATCATGGGGCTGAGAGTAAAGAAATATGACATCGATACGCACCGCTTCAACAAACCCATCTAGCTTTTGCTCTTCGCTATTTACGTAGACGAAATTCGATGCGCCGATTCTTCGCGCGCCCCAATGCCGTTTCGTTGTCTCCGGCAGGCTCTAGGGCACCGACTCCCTTCACGTTCAATCTGCCAGCAGCGATCCCTTTTTTCATCAGATAGGCTTTTGTGATCTGAGCACGCCGTAGAGAAAGGGCCTGGTTGAATAGCTTGGGACCGGTATTGTCGGTATGGCCAATGATCGTTACGTTCAGATCCGGATAGGCTTTGAGTACTTCAGCGGCTTCATCCAATACAGGAAATGAATCCCGACGAATCGTCGCTCGATTAAGTGTGAAGTAGATCCCCACCATGGCCCCGGCAACACGCTTAACCGCTTCCGGAACAACGTCAGGACATCCATCTTCATCTTGATAGCGATTCACCGTCTCCTTCTGTTGTGGGCAGCCATCCTTGGCGTCGATAATGCCATCGCCATCAGCATCTTTGAGCGGACAACCGTCTTTGCTCTTTGCGGCGTGCTTGGGACATTTATCGTCGACATCCGCAATGCCATCACCATCGCTATCTTTCAGCGGACAACCATCGGGCGGATTCCCAGCGCGGTAGGGACATTTATCCTTTTTATCAAATATACCGTCGCTATCGCTATCCTTCGGAGGGCAACCATCTTTCGTTTTCGCCGGTTGCTTGGGGCATTTATCCTTCTCATCGATAACGCCATCGCCATCGCTATCGGGGGGCTTCCAACCCAAAAGAAAGGACGCGCCCGCGAGAGCTTCGAAGTGGCCAACCAAACCGTTATTGCGTCGGATGGTCAGGTTATACCGACCATCCAATCGGATGGCCAAATAGTGCGTCGCGTAGAATTTCAGCCCCAGCCCAAAATGGCCGGCAAAGTCAGTGTTGAAACCGACGACGTCATCGCCGGAAAAAACGCCCAGGGCGCCAACGCCCGCCAATACGAAAGGCGAAAAGCGTGCGGGGTATTGACCGATGAGATGGCCGCGAACCGCATAGAGTGTCGCTCGCCGTTTGGCCGCTGCGGCCGTCGGCATGATTCCCCCCTCGAATTCCATGCCGAAATATGGAATGGGGAAATAACCGATGCGCGCTCCCACATCAAATGCTGCGTCGTTGAAACGTTGGTGCGCATTATTATTATTGTAGAGAGCGTGCTCGTTGTCCGGAAAAAGAGCACCGAGATAAATACCGAGTTCGATCAAATGCCGCTGAGATTTGAAGGTGTCGCTATTGACCGGATGGGCTTGCGCCGTCGTAGCTGAAGTCGAAGAGAAGACGAAAGCAAATAGGAGTAGAGTCGCGGTGCGCCAGCGCATACCCAATTATCTTGAATTACACGGAAAAAACAAGAAAATGCGACCTTCAGACCTTAAAACCGATCTGCTCGGCCAAAATACGGATCGCGACATCGAGGCGACGGTTTTGCTGCATCGTTGAAATGGCGATCCCCATGGCTACGAGCGCGATGGCACCGACACCCGCAAATGCGCCGAGGCGAAATGCGCCCCCCTCCGCATCGAGAACCAATCCGT